>Ga0307513_10000332_pt1 | contig 68228 bp, 68 predicted proteins | sample 15_EM_MG_FD_202174 | JGI IMG/M metagenome (GOLD analysis project Ga0307513, IMG submission 202174) | Populus trichocarpa ectomycorrhiza microbial communities from riparian zone in the Pacific Northwest, United States - 15_EM | ecosystem: Host-associated > Plants > Roots > Unclassified | place...
CAAATTGTTAGCTACCGAGTGCTACTGTTTTCTAGACTAGCTTTAATAAATATATTCCTATTTTAGTATCTAAATGACTCAAATAAGTAAACATGAGTAATACTGGATGGATCTTTCCGGACAATTTGGATATTCTCCACAGTTTTCACTAACTCATTCAAAGTCGTCTAAGCTAGAGTTGTTGACTTAGCTGGTATCCGATGATAGCCAGTTCCACCTGAGTACTTCCACTATTCTACTATCCTATCGGGTTGCGTCTGGAGAACCATTCTCCGACGGTACCTTCTGAGTCCTTGGTTGCATCTGATGCATCCGGCCGGCATGGACCCCTCTCCACAAGCACCCAATAAAAGACCGCACACCCAGGATGCGAGTTTACATTCTATCCGCCTGGCCCGCAAGACGCACAGGGTGCACGGGGTGCGTCCGCCTGTAACCTTTCTTTTTTGCTCATGTTGTCTTGTACAGGGATGATGAGGAGGAGATGCTTGATACTTGAAGTCTGTAACATTGGAGGTTGTGGATTCACATAGGCCTTGTGTCTATAAATTTTATTGCTTTATGATGTGGAGAGGTGAAGGATTTCTTTTGTTATTTAGGGTTTTTAGGCCATAACTTGGGTTGGATGCTTTTCTACCCCTGTAGCTAGCTACTAAATATAACCAAGGACTTAACAAAAAAATTACCCTGACTGGCTTGTTGAGCTACACTTTATTTGGCTGCTCGAGCGCCATTTCCAGCTTAGTCAAATACCGTGAGGGCCTTTCCGCTTATATAAGCAAGTATTACAAGGTTGGAATATAAACCTTGCTGCTCTCTTAGGGCTTCCTCTATACCTTACTGCACCCGCACAATGGCAAAACATCACTTGCAGTACCTACAGCACTCGTAATCAAGGAGCCACAAGATTCTCGGTAGAAAGATATTTATTTATCCTTCCTAAAAGCCCCTTCAACCGTCTCGGAGCTTCCAGGGTCTACTCCTAAGACACTATCTCTACCGGTGTTTGGGTCCTTCGTCAGCCCTTGCATGGGATAACGCGATAATACAGCATGGCCATGATGGCAATTCCCTCCCCCCTCTTCCGAGCGAAATGTTTTATCACATCACTCGCTTCCTTTCCCTTTCCTTCTTTCCTGAGCTTTCACCCCCTCCTCTCACCAACGAGCACTCAGACCCAGCTCCACCATGAATCCGGGAAATCCGCTCTATCCCAACCCCACACTTCTCTCTCAGCCCTCCTCCCCCAGGTTAAAAACACCCGAGATGAAAGAAAGAAAACACCTGCCAAGGAAAACAAAGAAATATGAACCCACCGTCCACCCGCTCAAACCATTGCGACAAAGGGAACAAGCAGGTTACATGTGAGGGGGGAACAAAAAAGGAGAAAAACAACAAATGCAACTCCAATCCACCCTAATTTGCATGGAAAATAAAGCAGAAGAGACAGGCCAAACAAGTTTGTTCCTTTTAGTGAGAAATGCCGATAATGTTGAAGATGTTATCAGGAAAAAAAATCAAAATCAAAAACTTACCCACCACATAGCCTGTTTGATGGGGAAAAAAAAGCACGCACAACACATAGACCCGGAAAATGACAAACTACTTTACAGAAGAGAAAGAAGGTGCCCAGACCGCCCCATACCCACCCGACGCAACTCAGGCAAGGAATAAAAGTGGAAAGGGGTGAAAAGATGAAAAAAAGTCACCGTCATATAATAGCGTGAAAATACACTAGCCAGTTCATGGTAGTGATGTTGTAATGTAATAATAGTATGGCACTAGCGGTAATTAACCAGACACAATTCTCGAACCCCCTCCCGCTTAGATAAAAAAGCAAATGTCAAGAAAAGCAGGAAACAGGATCGCCTGGAGAATTACTACTGGGGCGGAACCTGGCCCTGATTTTGGTTTTGGCTCTGCGACTTCTGGTTGACCGCTTCGAGGGAGGATGCATGGGATTTCCACTCGATCCTGGTTCCTTGTGGAAGGTTGAGCTTGCGCTTGACAGTTTCCCTACCAATCAAATGTTAGGGCTCGGCCTCGGGGATCCTCGAGAAACTGGGATATACGAACTTGATCTTCAAACAGCTCGACCCGTCCACCCTAGTCCAGACACTGAGAACATCCTCGTTTCCTCTGATGCTCAAAACAGCCCCACAAAGATCCTCACCGGCATCACCAAATTGATCGCCGACAATCGCCAAGAGAAGTTCCTCCCAGTATCTAGTGCTGACACCCTTCTTCAGACGGATGTTCCACTTCCCGCCCCGCCTATTCTCCTTATCCTCCCAAACCGGTCTGATTCCTTTCTTAAAGAGATGATAGTCGCTCACGTGCGGCAGAACACTCGGCCTGCGCAAATGACCGTAGACGCACCAGAACTCCTCAACGGTTCCAAAATACGCAATCTTCTGCGTGGACTTTTCATAGTCCTGGAACTTGTTTCCCGGAGAGCGGTACCAAACTACCCAAACATTCTTCAATGGATGGGAATCCTGTTGGTTAACAGCAGCATTATTGTTGGACTTTTTAGTTCCAGCAACAACTTCGGAGGCGGTCAAGCCCTTCGGCAACGAAGGGGTAGCAATTGCGCCAGTACTGACACTACCAGTAGCATTCAGACCGTCTCCACTTGGGGTCTTCGGAGTCTTGAGCCCAAAAGAGCCAAAGGCACCTCCGATCCCGAGATTGAACGCGGCAGACGCAGATTTGGTTGCGTTTGCGGTGGGAGACGGAAGCGCTGGATTACCAGTATTGATATTATGTAGCTTAGCGAAGGGGTTTTCATACGAGGGTTTGTGAGAGGAGGTGAGTTTGGCAGAGGGGGGCCCGAAAATTTTGGAGGAGGAGGGAGTATCGCCGGTGGTATTATTGTTATTGCTATTGTGTGCAGACGAAGACATTGAAAGGGAAAGTTTACCGGAGCTAAAACGTTGTCAACCAAAAACAGCGAGTAGAAGTAGCGGGGTAAGAGACTAACTTGGATCGTCGGGTCCATAGCGAATTGGACTCCATTTGACGACGGGTGGGTGAGCTATGGGAAAGAGACGGAAGGGTAGGAGAAATTTGGGTGGATGTGCAAGGAGAAACGAGCGGCAAGCAACTTCTGAGTGCTTAAGAGAGGGGGAGAGGTCAATGTCACTGTACAATAGGGGGCAAAAAATTTAGGAAAAGACGAAGGAAATGAGAGCGGGGGCGTATTTGTCGGCAAACGGCAAACAAAGTGCCAGAAGAGAGCTGTTGCGTCGTGACTTTCGTCAGCGGCCGTAGGTAAGAAAGTGGGCCCTAGAAGCGTCCAATGGCAGATGGATGCAAAGACAGGCCGGAGTCCTTTAGTAGCAATCGAGGTATGTGAAGTTGAACAAGAAGAAATAGGACCGTAGATGTATCAATGAAGAAAACTGAGAGGCCGGAGGAGGTAGATTAGTTGAGTGGCGGTGGTTGTGGTTGTGGTTGTGGTTGTGGTAGAAGAGAAATGGAAGGGTGTGGATCACAGGAATGAAGAAGCGGAGGGAAGAGATAGGACAAGATGGAGAGAAAAAGAAAAAAGGGTGGAGAGCGAAGGGAGGGAACAGAGGGAGAGGGAGAGGGAGAGGGAGAGAGAGGGTGGGACAAGAAACGTACCGATCAATCAGATCGGATCGGATCACGACACCAACCAAGACAAGAAGGAAAGATGTCTGGGATAGGCAAAGAAGGGGAAAAGAGCGAACAAAGACAGGAAAATGGATAGAGGAAGAAGGTAGCAAGTTATGTACTCTTTGGCCACCAGATGAAAAAGAAGACTGGGTCAAAGTGACTGTATTTGAGAAAAGATGCTGGCGTCGAGGAGGGGGAACAGGAAGGGCAATGAGATGATTAGAAGTGAGAAATAAGACGAAGGGGAAGAGGCAGTATGAGAGACGTGGAGAAGCAGTGGTTGTTGCAAGAAATACAAGCAAAAGTAAGGATGGAGGAGCCGTTTCGTGAGTTGGGTTGAGAAAGGTTTGAGGGGCCTCAACTCACTTTTCTTTTTTCTTCACTTTTTCTTCTTTCCGCATCTTTTTGCCCTTTCCCTTGATTTTTGGTTAAGCAGCTGCCAATACCGATGGTTCCCTGCTTGCTCTCGGCGATAAGTCATCCATCGAAGGGACCTTTTTCCCTACCCGTATCACAGAAGAATTCGAACGCCAAGACAACTCTCCAGGCACATAAATAGCAGCCCTCAACATTGCTTTCCCTCTTTTCCCCTTCAACAAACCAAGACCACCAACTCAAATCATCGTCAGCCGGGACCTTTGCTCCACTCAGCTGGTGACTCCGATGTGTGTGTCGAGACCAAACCAGATTTTCTGAAGCCCTCCTCTAAAACCGTTGCTACGAGGAGTTCGTCCTTTTGGACTGATGCTCTCATGAAATGGGGACGACCTGAAGAGAGGGACATTCTTGCTACTTTCCATGCTGGTGACGATGAGCTCACTTGCGTGACTAGTGAGAACTCCATGGGCTATTTGAACCCAACGCGTTTCAATTCCTGGTAATGATGACTATGATCAAAAGCTGCCCTTCCAGTAAGTCCATCCAATCCCGTCATCCTATTCTTTCACCCCAAATCCATTCCACATTTTCCCTACTAGACGGCGCTCCCGATGTGATGATACGTACGAGCTCTGGTAACCCGACCCAACCGCTCCCGGCTTTTATGGCCTCTACACATGAGCCGGTTGGAAATGACGCTTAAAAGGCACAGACTGATCCGAGAACTGCCATCGCTCCTCCATCCCAATTCTCTCATCGCCGAGCACTGTTACTTTCCCCCTTACTAACATGATGTGCAAGAAATCTTTAGCTCTCGCACAGCACTACGCGAGATACACTCGCAGGGGAATTTCTAGGGAACGTTTCGTCCTCCTGGTTGAACTGGTTTGTCGTCTGATGAAAACCCGGTAAACACATGCACTCCGCCGGTTGTTTGTTCTTGCTGTGGTTCTCCTATACGCGCCTGGCCTGTCGGATGCCTCCTTCAGTGTTCGAATCCGCATCCTATGGTGATGGATAGACTGCGGTGAAGGCATTATATTCGGACATTTTATAAGGACCATATCGACTCTAGTTCATCATTGTACACCACATCGTCCCGATCAGAGTTACCTTGCGCCACTGCACTCGAATTGCTGTCATAATAGAGTGGTTTACCGGTTTTTACAGGCACAAAGTATGGAGCTCCATGCCCACTGTGACACTCGGGGTTTGCCATTCTGTGTACATTAGTTAGATAGCTTAGCTGCGTAGTAAAGGGTTCAATATACTTTCATTTTCCGCAGTTAAGATTCAAACAATGCGGACGATCTTAAGCAAACCTCTTATCAGTACACATCGTACCCCCCGCCCGTAACATCACCAGGACCCTCGACCGGGTAACAACCCCCACCAGATCCCCCACCTCTCGAGCAGAAGTGTTCAAGAGGGGAAAAAAAAAAGTTAAACCCATGCGGCTCATCCCATCTCATCCCATTTATTCGGTGACCTCATATACCGCACCCGCGTACCAACAACACCAATTACACAACGATATCTTCCTCATTGCCCAAACAATGTTCCCCAGAGCAATAATAACCCCTACAACCCGCCTTCTCCTCCGACGGCCCCATCCACATCTCCTCCCCCGGCGAACCTCAGCCTCCCCTTCCCCGATTCTCCCATCCAGCCTCACCCGACCACTCTCTGCGACCTCCCTGCGAAAACATGGTCACACAACCCCACCAAAGCCCGGCGAAGAGCTCCTCCTCCCTCCTCCTCCCCTCCTCTCCACCCCTTTCACCCCCCGAACGGCCCGCTAATTGTGGGGAAAAAAACAGACTCTACGTAACATTCATCGACAAATCCTCCAACCCCCACAAGTTTGCCGTCTCTGCCGGCGAAAACCTACTGGACATCGCGCAGGAACACGACCTAGACATGGAAGGCGCCTGCGGTGGGTCCGCCGCTTGCTCGACCTGTCATGTCATTGTTGTTGACGACGCCATGTACGAGCGCATCCCCGAGCCGGAGGACGACGAGAATGATATGCTGGATTTGGCTTTTGGGCTTACGGAGACGTACGTTTTTCCCCCGGAGGGAAATTTTAAGTGGGATGTGGCTAATAGGACAGGGCGATAGGTCACGGTTGGGGTGCCAGGTTAAAATGAGTAAGGAGATTGATGGGTTGGTGGTCAAGTTACCGTCCATGACAAGAAATTTGCAATCGAGCGATTTTTCGAAGAAGGGGTAGTTTTTAAAGGTCCCTGTTAGCATTCTGGGGTTACGGATTGATAGACGGCCTGTTGTTTAATCAAAAGCAAAAGCATCCGGAATCTGGTCTTTTTTTGTTGGGTTTTTTGTCTCCCCAAAACAAAGACAAAAAACATAATACTTCTATATAATTACAGGTCTGTATGTAAATACGGATGGGAAAAGCAATGCATCGCTTGTTTGTATGTATTCAGAAGCAAACCCTTCGGAAGTGATCATTTCCCACCAGACTGGATGAGACTTAAGAAGCCCTGCTTCGACATTTCTGTCACTATAACATTTCATTAGCAATTGATCCCAAAGCCCATATGCGGGGACATATCATACCTTTCTCCTCCCTCTTCGCAATCCCCACAACCCCCTTGCTCTTCACAACCCTGCTCCCCTCCTCGCCCTTAATTTGCGCAGCCCTGACCGCATTGAATAGTTTAACCACCCCTCTCTGCGCCGTCTTCCTAAGCCTCTTCTCAAGCTCCAACGCCTTCCTCGCCGCCTCGTCATTGTCCTTGGGCACAACCTCCCTCACCCGCCCCTTCTCCAACCCCTTCCTCTTCTCCTCACGCAGTACTCTACGAGCCTTCGCCTCGATCTTGCTCTCGTCGATCTCCATCGCGGAGTGCTTCGCACGGACAAGCACGGGGTCCTTGCGTGCCGTCGTGGTCAAGTGCGAGGAGAGGATTTTCGACATTGTCGTGGAGAAGACTTCGGGATCGTTGCGCTTGCGCTTTTTGGAAGGGTGCGGGGTGGAGAGAAGGAGGTCGGAGAGGTTGCTATCGGAGTCGGAGTCATCTTCGGAATGTGTGGCACTGGCGGAGGAGGATAGGGGATGCTCATCGGCCTCCGAGTCTGATGCCTCTGAGGATTTGTTCAGGTCCACCCCACCGGCGGATCCGCTGTTGGATGATGATGGTGACAATGATGGGCTAGGACCCGCGGGCTTGCGCTTTTTGGCGGGGACGTTTTTTCTCCCAACATCTGCGATAGCACTGGTTTTGCGTTTTTTGGTGAGGTGCGATGGCATTGCGTTTGCTTGTTTTACCGATGGGTTGGTTTGTTCTGTCCGCTTGCTGGTCCGGAATTAACGTGGGGTGGTTGTATAGTATGATCACTCAAGTTGCCGGCAGACTATGTAAAAAATCTTTTTAAGTTACCCTCCTGCCTCTCCATCCTGTCTCCCGATAAATTGCAGGGAGTAGTGGGGTTGCAGAGCCTCATGTTAGCATCTACTAAAATCAATAGACTACCGGGATCCCATAACCCCCCCCCTCCACTAATCATCCCGTCATGAGAACCTCATTATGGCAATTCGCTCAGCGGCGGCTGCCAACGAGAAATTGGACCTGCCAGCATTGTTCATCTATTCCGCGAAAACAGCCGTTCAATGCTGGCGGCGGTAGCGGGAGCACGAGAAGGAGGAACTACACTTCCGATGCGAAAGAAAAGTTGGAGAAGCCGTATTATGTGACTACGCCCATATTTTACGTCAATGCCGGTACACATTCCCCCTTCGTTATAACAATTTCGTAAAGTCCGCTAAGGCAGTATGTCAGATCCACATATTGGGCACTTATACTCCATGGTCCTAGCCGACGTCTTGAAACGCTGGCAACTTCTCCTCGGCCGGAAAGCTCTGTTAAGTACGGGCACAGACGAGCACGGAATGAAAATCCAGCAAGCCGCTGAAATGGCCGATATCCCGCCTAGGATATTCTGCGACACGATTGCTGACAGATTCAAGGTCTCCTCGCCCTCCCCTGCCCCCGTCACAACCCATCACTCACCCATAATAGAACCTAGCAGCGGCTGCCGATGTCTCCTACGACTTCTTCATCCGCACCTCCTCCCCCGAGCATGCTGAGGCAGTAAAATACATCTGGCACAGGCTGGAAGACAGTGGTTACATCTATGCCGGCAAGCATGAGGGATGGTACTCCATCTCCGACGAGACCTTCTACCCATCGAGCGGCATAGCCTCAGCAGTAGATCCAAAATCGGGCAGGAAGCAGCGGATTTCCATCGAGACGCAGAAAGTCGTGGAATGGACCGAAGAAACAAACTACCACTTCCGCCTCTCTGCCCTCGCCCCACGGCTCTTGGAGTTCTACCGGGCGAACCCAGACTGGATCGTGCCCCGCGCACGCTACAAAGAAGTCATCGCAGCGGTGGAAAACGGCCTCGAAGACCTCTCCGTCTCACGCCCACGCTCCCGCCTCCACTGGGGAATCCCGGTGCCCACAGACCCCACACAGACGATCTACGTCTGGCTCGACGCGCTGACAAATTACCTCACAAACACCGCATACCCGACCTGGCCCCCTCCCCCCTCAACCTCCTTCTGGCCAGCGGACACACAGGTCATAGGCAAGGACATCCTCCGTTTTCACGCAATATACTGGCCCGCCTTCCTCCTCGCCCTCAACCTCCCCCCGCCGCGCCGCATCCTAACACACGCACACTGGACCATGAACCGCCGCAAAATGAGCAAGAGCACCGGCAACGCCGTCAACCCCTCCTTCGCGCTGCTCGAATTCGGCGTGGACGCCCTGCGCTTCTACCTCCTCCACGAAGGCGGCATCACCGACGACAGCGACTACGACGTGCGCAGCGTAATCACCAACTACAAGAAGGGCTGTGTAGACGGTCTGGGAAACCTAGCCGGCCGCATACGCGGGCGGAAGTTCGACCTAGCAAGAGCCGTCAAGCGCAGCGCCGAATCCAACCTATTATCAGAACTCCCCCCGGAAGCCCGAGCGCACTACAACCTCCTGCAGGGAACCCCACCCCTAGCAGCGGAAAAAATGAAAGACTTGCATCCAAACCTGGCATTGAAAGATATCATGAACGCAGTCTACGAAGTTCCATTCCCCCCCCCCCACCTCCCATTCGTTTCCCAGCAAGCAAGCAACTAATTAATTAATTAACTAATCTATTCCAGACAAACAAGTACCTCCAGCACGCCGCACCCTGGGCCATTCGGGATCCTGCGCAGCAGGACTTGCCAGTCTACCTATCCGCCGAGGCGGTACGCATCGCTGGAATACTGCTGCAGCCGTTCATGCCGGGTAAGATGAAGGAGTTGCTAGATGGGTTGGGCGTGCGCGCGGATAGGCGCGGCTTCGAGCACGCGGTTGTGGGCGGGGATAGGGAGTATGGGGCGGTGGTTGTAAAGGAGGGAGGGGATGGGGTGAGAGATGGGGGGGGCGGGGAGAAGAAGAGGAGGGGGGTCTTGTTTCCGCCTCCTAATGAGGCGTTTGATCAGTAGATTGTTAGATTATGGGAGTAGATGCGAGGCTCTGGACGAGTGATTGGTTGTGATAGAGGGTGAGCTGGTTGTTGGTAATAAATTTACGCTGGGTTGTCTAAATTTGGCCCATGCGCAAAAAAGTATGCCAATCTTGCATCATACCATAGCTGCGGTAGCCATCACCTCATCGCTGCTTCTTAAAGACAAAAAAAAAAACTCTATATTACCAACCATCCCACCCACGAAACTCCTCTCTTTATCCAAAAATCCACTCAACCTAAAGTACAGACAAGGCACCAACGCCACCAGATAACCCCACCAGTATCCAAACGCAAATCAAGTGAATAATCGGGTAAAAACAACCTCCCAACTAAACTGGTAGCCCCTAGTTCTGAGCATTATCATACCTTCCCCTCGCCCCATTTCCATTCCCACTACCACCACCACCACCACCACCACCACCACCACCACCGCGCCCTCTTCCACCACCTCTTCCACCCCTTCCGCGCCTCTGAGTATTTAGATTAGTCGGTGGAGGAACAGCCCTATAGCCGTCACCGGAAAGCTGAGGCCTCTGTAAGATCACCGGCGGGCCACCATGGACGGGTAAATTTGCTGTCCCGCCACCGCCACCGCCTCGGGAGGATGGGTACCCATTGGGATAATTGTTGCTGCGAGGTCCCGGCGGAGGGCTGTGATTGTAACCGTTCGACCTAATTCCTCCGCGACCGCGCCCTCTCCCTCCACCACGCGGGGAGTGTGCGCGGTCGCGGCCACCACGACCATCCCCGGTGGCACCTGAGCTAAAGCTTCCCATGAGTTGGGGCGGTATGTACCTGCCAGGAGTAGCACCGGCAGGAGCAGGCTTGGCCAATTCACTGGCTTTGGACTCCACGATCAATTGACGATTGGTAAGGTTTAGTACACTCGAGACCGGAACCGCCATCCCTCGGAATGGGGAGCACCTGTCGCTGAGCGTTGTACCGCTCATAAAGCTGAGGTCGAAAACTACGTCCAATAGGGTCTGTCTAGTGGTCCTGGTCAGACCGATGACAGTCCCTCTGGTCGCAATTGGAACTTTGCCGGAATCCTGAACGTAGACGACTCTATCACCCAAACTGAACCATTGATTGTGTAATCTGTGCTCCGCATCGCTGGGCTTTAGCAATGCCTTGCGGGGCACGCTCTTTATACGCCTGGGCTTCGAGCCTTCAAATTCTCGCATATATTGATCGGCTGCTGCCTCAATCTCTCTGACAGCGTCCCCGTCAAGTTGCTGAGCCTCCAATGGCACCTTCTCGAAGCTTCTGCTCTGAACACTCTTTAGCCAATCTTGGATCTCCTTGACCTTGGCCTTGCTCTCCTCCGGGTCGAAAAAGTCTGTGTCGGAATAAAGATCTCCTTGTGGGTTTCTCTGGATCCCCTGGAAGAACTGAGGGAACTTGGTGATATATTCCTTGACAAGGTCAATCGCCTTTTCCGAGAACTCCCATCCGTTATCTCCGCGGCGAGAGTACCCCAACACCTTGAGTTTCTTAGCCTCGAATTTCAAGTTTAATCCTAGGTTAAGACGGTTATCGTCAACCACCACTGTGAAGCTTGATGTGATCCTGCTAAGAACAAGAGAATTAAGTTTAAGCATGCGAGCAACGGCATATGACGGTGTGTAACGGGTAGACTGCTCGGCTCTTATCACAACATCTCTGCCAAATTCCGGTTCCCTCCCTTTCTGCACACCGTTAGCGTCCATCCCGAGCACCCACCCGAAGCACAACTACCCACCATAGTGGCAATCCAGATATCCACCTTATTGGCATCATGCTTAATCACTTCCAAAGGCCTGCCATAGTTAAATTCCCCCAGGAAAAAGGCACGAGAACCCTCGGGAAACTCTTCTGCGATAGGAATAGCAGATTTCTCCAAGAACCTCCGATCTTCACTAACAACCTCTTCTACGACAGTTTGAGCAGCGTAGTCAGTTTCAACGCCCGGAACCTGGGCGTATTCCTTGACCATAGCCCCTTCATCTGTCCTCTTCAATCCCTTCAAGATATCGACGTGAAAAACGACTTCAACAGTGCCAATGACGATACCCATCTTTTTGCTATAGGTATTCTCCATTCTCTCGGCCTTTCGTCTCCAAGTATCCATCTCATTTGGACTATGGGGAGCGGGAATTACCTGACCGTTTTCGATCATGTGGTATCGGAATAGTTCATCGGATACTGCATTAACTCGTCCTTCCTGCAAGAGCGGATACCCTAATCCTCGTCTTAATAATAATAATAAAAACAAAAAATCACCTGGTGGGATAGAGTCGCGATTGCACTTACCTACGAAAACCCTCCGTCCAATCTTGGTCTTTGCTTCTTCGACCCCCCCTCCCTGATAGGCGTTCTCCAACCTAAGTACCATACTCTCGTTTCTGCTATCCTGTTGGAAAAGATTAACTCCGTGGTATCCCAACTCTGCCGTATGAGGAAGAGTCTTAAGGCTTGGAAATCCAGCTAATGCATGAATCCCAAGCTTTGCCCCTTCACAAAGCCCAACTATAATCTCCAGTCCTTCAAGAGTTGGTAACTCAAAGACATTAGCCACACAGTGACAACGGGCCACATCCGGAAATACTCCAGGCATGCTAGAAAGGTACATCTCATCGATGTTCGGATTGTAAGAAAACTTTAGGGTAACGCCAAAATCGTTCCGAGAACGTTCCGCTGGGCTCAAGAAATCCTCTTTAGTCCGCATAGCTGCGAGAAGTCTATCCTCTTCAATAAATGGGATCTTAACAACAGCTTCCCACTCCATTTTTTTGCCATTCATATCTAGCTCGAAATCACGAGGATAAAAGTCTATGATGGGCGATTTAGAATCTGTCATAAGATCCTTCACATAATTAGCTTCGCTGTGACCCTTAGTTGGAAGAGTGATTCACATGATACGCCTCCGGAACAATCGCTTTACTTCGATCAGGCAAAACACCCATAAGCTGCTCGAAAGGCTTGAAAGGTTTCCCGAGCTTGAAATTCAGATTGGCCTCGAGTCCCTTGTGAATATCTATAACGCTTCAGTACCATTTCCATTCATAGCCCCAAGGTACACCTACCAGATATTCTAGGCGAGTAATGATAGCGATAGTACCAAGGCCACGACACTACCCCTCTATAATAATAATAGAGTACCCACTGCAGGCCTTCCACATAGTTTTCGGTCAAGTGTCTCATTTGCTCCTCGCTTTCTAGACCAAAACCAAGCTTGCCCTGACAATATCATAAAATACTGTCAGCAATTGAGCACCCCATGTATATCGGAATAAAGAAACAAACCTTGTAGTATTCGTCTTTCCACTGGTAAAAACCTTGCCTATACTTTCTTTCTAACTCAGCTTTCGCTTCATCCGCCGAAACGTCTACAACCTGCGCCTTGTCATATTGTTTGAGTACCCTCAAAACAGCAGCGAAGCCCTCCTCATCTTCTCCACTGTCCTCTTCCCCTTCCCCTTCCCCCTCCCCCTCCTCATCGTCACTGTCGCTGTTCCCATAGTGGCTCAGAGCTAAGTATAATTCCCCTTGCTCGTTCTCTAGTCTCTGGCAATCGAGCCTTAACGATGCCGCTAGCTCCTCCACAAACTTCCTGTCCTTTGCCGGATAATCGGCTGGGACGTCAAACACTTTGGGCCCCCTTTTGTGCCTCCTGTCCTCAAGCCACTTCTTAACCTCCGTGAACATCCGCTTTTGCTCGGTTGTAAGTACCAATCTTCCTTTACTCTTTGCTTTATCCAGCGCTTCAAGAGTTCCCCTTTGTTTTCCCTTGAGCCAATTAGCGGCTGAAGACTCGGACTCATAAATTTGTTCCTCGAACTTCGACAGCGCTTCCAATAGCAATGACAGTCGCTTCAAATTAATGATACCATGTTCATTGATGTAACCCCCCGCTTTAGGTAGTATCTCCTTATACAGCTTGAATTGTAGTGATAGAGCCCCCTCGTTGATGTGTAGGCCAGGCAAATTTGGCAAGAAATCATTACCAACGAAAAACGCTAGGAGAATGAAATCGTCGATAATACGCTCCATGTCGAATGGGAATGACAGCACACCTGGTTTCCCTAGCTCCTGGAATTCGTATTCTAGGTACTCACGCACCACGCTCAGATGCATCAAATAGAAATTCTGATGTTCCAGCTCCTTAGACTTCGCCGCTTTGTTCTGCCGGCCAAATGTTACTTCTTCTCTCAACAGACAGAAGTGAGGGTCATGTGATAGCAGCCCCAACATGATAAGGTCGGCATCCAACCCGTATAAGCAGTGGCGAACATTAGGATCATATGAGGGCTGCGCCTTCGCAAGACGAATATACTCCATAATCTTATGCTCTCCCTCTCCGGGGACCTCATGACCTGATAACACAACCTCCACGCCCTGCCAGTCAACATCTTCCGACACCTTTTTATTGATAAAATACTTTAGGTGCGCAGTCAGCTTTGCCATAAACTCCGTTCCTGCATAGTTACCAGTTAGTTACCTGCTCCCCAGCCGAAAGGAAGAAAGAAAGAAAGAAATAGGACCTCGGGCCCGTACCAGGTGTAATGCAATTACTGTCGAAAGCAGCCTCTTTGGGCATCTCTACCCCTTCGCGGATAGCTTTCTGCTTTGCGTTATCGGCATCTAGGGCAGTCCTATACAATAACACTGGTCAATTTCGAATACCAATCACCCGGAGCCTCAAAACCACACACCTAAACCGTCTAGCACGCTGTTGGTTCATCTTGGCGCGAGGCGCCACTCCATCTATGGCCATGAAAAAAAGCTTTCTAGGCTTTATCTTCCCAAACAAGTGTTCGATGTAGTTAAAAATCGCAATAAACATGACATCTTCGGTCATGCGAAATGTAGGGTTATCGCTATCCCCATGGGTGCAGTTGTGGATAATACCGTTCATGTCCAACTACCGATAAAGTCAGCAGCTTACCCATTCCACCGGTTGGTGTATATGATCGCTTAGAAGAATAAACGGTGGTAAAATGGGAGGGGGCGGTTCAAGCTTACGTAGAGGCAATCGAACTCAGGAATACGATTTTCAGCGATTAACTGAGAAATGGTAGGATAGCGCTCTGATAGCCATCGAAAGAACTTCGGAACACCCATGACTGCTGCGATAGTGTTGTTAGGTAAGTTTCTCCGAGATTGATTTTGATAGTTGATGGAAGTCGTAGGTGTCGCTGTTGTTTCGTCGATGGCAGGAAATGCTGCGGGCAACGAAGCTACTACCGGGATTATTATACCAGGGTCCCTTGACCCAAAACCGAGGATGAGGAAAAAGAAAGGAAAAGAGGACAAAAAAAATAAAGCCGGTTCAAGGAGCGGTTCGCTGGACAGATTTTGAAACTAAAAAAAGCGTTTCATCCGTTTGTGACCTTAGGGGGTTCTCCGTCCCTAAATCTGGAAGATAGGTACGATCGTATGTACTGACAAAAATGGATCAGAAAGATTGGAAGAAGGAGAAAGAGAACGAAACGCTCGATCCACGGCTTTGGATAGCTTTCGAAGAAGGAAAGAGGAGAGAGGCAAAGTTAAGTGACTGAATGTAATTAGGAGGTCTAATAGAGAGGTCTATGATGCTTGCGTGAAATAATATTATTATGAATTGGAGGAGGAGCGATCATTATAAGCCTCAGCACAGCGTGTAGGGCCTTACCGGGCATTGCCATCCTCCTTTGCACCCCAAATCCCAGAGGCACCGAAACAGGTTCCCAGGCCCATGAGGGCAGACCGATATTGGCGGTTAGAAATATATAGAAAATGTATAGAAAATTTTGTCTGAAGACTTTGTGTGAGATGTAAGGGATACGGAATCAGTACTTGATCTTCTCGTGCGCCCTGATTAATACATCATTAATACGGTGAGCTGCTTGTGCTGAACAGGTTGCATTCTCCAGATCACACTAAGCCTTAGCTTAAGAAACGACGCGACGTGAAGGTGATGAACAGTCGCGGCTCCCCCGTACCCTTTCTCGCCCCATCAAACCTTCACAACCCTAAGCCCAACCAGCTCCTTCGCAAAACAAAATCGACAAACCTGAATACTCGACCATACTTAACGACTCGACGAATCTTCCTTTAACCCTTACCAACCAACTTCACACCCCCTTCGCTCCACGATGTCTACCAACATGGACGATGATATCGAGAGTATGCTCGTCCCCAAACCCAACAATCAGAACCCAAGTTACTAACAGGCGTACAGTGGACCCCAGTCTCCGCGATCATGAGGAGCAGATCGTTGTTGACAAGATCATCAATGAGGGTAATTCAAGCCCCTTCTTACACTACTCGTGGCCAGTCGCTGCTCGAGAGGCTATCTGTGGGTATCGAGACTGACGGTTTGGTGGGGGCTGGAATTACAGAATACAAGATCTGGAAGAAGAATGCGCCATTTCTTTACGACCTAATCTTAAGGTACTCTCACCTAGCCACCCAAAATCGCAAGCCCCTCAAGAAGTGAGCACGTCACTGATATTTCACTCCTTTTCCAGCTCTGCATTGGAATGGCCGACATTGACCACCCAGTGGTTCCCCGATAAACAAACGTAAGGCTCCTATTTCCCCTGAATCATCCTCCACCAATCCATTATGTGCAAACGCTCATCATGGCCAGGCATCCGGGGAAAAACTATTCGACTCATCGCCTACTCATCGGGACGCACACCAGTGGCAACGACATTAACTACCTCCAAATTGCTGAAGTGCAACTCCCAAATCCACTTTCCGAACCAGATCCACGTCGATACGATCCAGACAAGGAGGAGATTGGTGGCTACGGGGGTGGGGCAGAATGCCGTCTGCACATTCAGCAGAAAATGGTTCATGAAGGAGAGGTTAACAAGGCGCGGTACATGCCGCAGAAGCCTGACTTAATTGCTACAATGTGCGCAGACGGAAATGTGTTAGTGTTTGATAAAACTAAGCATCCCCTAATGCCCACCAATACTACCAAATGCACACCACAGATGACGTTAGTCGGCCACGGAAAAGAGGGGTGAGAGAAGGCCTTAAAAATCCCGGGGGCAACAATGCAGGCTAACCAAGAGTTGGCAGATACGGATTGAATTGGAATCCCCATGTAGAAGGCCGCTTGATGACAGGATCTGAAGATTCTACTGTTCGGCTTTGGTAAAACCTCTCCTATGCTTCCATCCACCTGGGAGTTTGGGCTAACTTTACCCAGGGATCTCAACTCTTATACCAAGACTAATACGACTCTGCATCCTGTTCACACTTACACTCACCATTCAGCTATCGTCAACGACGTCGCCTATCACCCTTGCCATGATGCTCTTTTCGGTTCCGTATCGGATGACCACACTCTTCAAATCGTGGATATTCGTTCCTCGGATACCACGACTGCCGCGCATAAAGTTGTAGCCCATGCAGACGCTGTCAATTCGATCGCTTTCAATGCGGCTTCTGACTTTGTTGTTGCAACGGCATCTGCGGACAAGACCGTTGCCCTATGGGACTTGCGCAATCTCAAGTTGAAACTGCATTCACTCCAGGGCCACAATGCGGAGGTTAACGGACTGAGCTGGCACCCACATGAAGAGCCCATCCTCGCCAGTTCGAGCGCTGATAGAAGGATTATCTTCTGGGATCTGGCCAGAATTGGTGAGGAGCAATCTCCGGAGGACGCCGAGGATGGACCACCAGAGCTGTAAGTTTATATATCCCCTCCAACGGTTTGATGTTCATTTTTGGCTAATTCCGGCTAGGCTATTTATGCACGGCGGACACACCAACAGGGTCTCAGATTTTGCCTGGAATCCGAACGACCCATGGGTAATGGTAAGTGCTGCTGAGGATAATTTGATTCAGTGCTGGAAAGTCTCTAGTGCCATTGTTGGCAAAGGGGGAGATGACGTCCCTGCTGAGGAGCTGGAAGCGTAAACCTAATAGGCAAAAGCCTGTTGTTAGTAGTAGCTTGCATGTTTAGTAGTTTTACCTACCTGTTCCAGGGTTTTTTGTGTTGACCTTTTCTTTTTTTTTTCCTTCTTCCTATATTACATTTCCGGCCTAGCCATGGAGAGCGCAATTGTATAACAGTTCTTTTCTCGAGTGCGATGGATAGGTACCTTGGGGTCTTGGACTTTCATGATTGTTGTATGCTACAGTAAGCGATGCGTATGCACGATCAAGCAGCGTGGAACAGAGATGTAATAAAGTAGAGACAACCGGGACTAGTGAGCATCAAGGCGAACACAGCACTTGTACACTTCCGCATTAGTAAATCCCATTAGGATTCACCCGAGATTCCAGGATTGTAGGGTCAGGATACCTGTACAGTACATACGGAGACTTATCATACCTACTAGTACAGCTAGCGTAAAGTGAGGGAGAGGGAAGCAAGGAGAGGTTGAGAAGCTAATAATAACTCAGGCGATGTGTTCTACTAGTATTGCCCTCATTCATAATATTATGGTACCGTAGGGCAGTCATTAAAGAAAACACCGTGCCGGGCTAAAAGGGTAGGACTGTGAGGTGGTGAGAACTGATGTTCAGGGTCGGGGCCAAGATATTTTCAGATTTCAAAAAGCCTCAATCTTGCTTCTCATCCCTTCCGGTATTCGGCTACCTATTACCCGCACGAAACGGTTTCAGGCACCAGATCCTCACCCATCAGGCCATACAACTACGGTACTTTAACTGGTCAGCGCTGAGAAATAGCCTCGCTGTGATTGGTTAATATTAGTGAAAAGGAGCTTAAACTATTTGGTCTGTTCGGTAAAGCTCTCGTAGCTACCTGAAGCTTTTGTGAGTTGTGCCGCACCGCAGCTGTCTCTGCAGCTCGCTGACCTGGCCTTGGGTTTAAAATGCTATATAACGTGAGAGGCCTCCTTTTGAGATCACACCTGCCTCGGGCTTACAGTACTCGTCACCTTCTTTCTATTTGTCTCCCTCTGCACTGATTTACCTCCCTTCCTTCTTACCTCCTTCCCTCTCTCCCCCCTCTCTCCACAAACCTCCTCCACAGCCTTACTCCCCCACGCACAACCACCCTTCAATAAACCTTCAATCAGCCAAACAATCTAAATCTTAAACTTAAACCCACTAAAAATCAACCATGTCCCACCTTTTCGTCCGCAATCTCTCCCATCGCGCAAGCGGAATCTATAGATCTCCTCGCACCATCATGATGTACTCCTATCTTGTCGTCTGTACCCATCTCTCCCTCCCCCTGTATCCCATAACTAACGATAAAATAACAGGCGGGCTTTTCCCTCCCCTTCGCTCTCCCCGTCGCTAAAAAGCTCTCCGCACAGAACAACAAGTCTGTTCCCCGCAATAGGTTTTCCTTACTTTACGACCCTTCTTTACTTTATGTTTGCCCAAGGGAAGTAGCTAACTAGTTTTGGCGGTTGTTATAGTGGCGGCAGTGATATCTCCCTCTACCATTGCTGCCGTTAGACACTATACCTGAAATGAAGGACGGGGAGCATATTATAGGACGGAGGCGCAATGCATGCATTTTCGGACAGAGGCGTTTGGGATTTTTGTTTTCACATGATGTCTCTTTTGCTCTCGCTTTCACGCCTCTAAACAACCTGGGGAAGAGGGGGTTTCGGTGTTGGTATTCAAAGCACAGACGCATAGAATGCTAGATCTGTAGTGGAAGTTTCACAATACTAGCAGTTGATCACTCGCTCTATCTATCCTAATGTGCACTACACCGTACTATACATGGCGAAATCTTGTCCATATCTTGTTCACAACATGGCAAAACTTCCCACCTCTGCCTCCCCACAGCAGTGCTACCGTACTGTACTAAAACTGTAGCCTTCCTTCCCTCTTATCTTCCTACCTACTATCCCATCCCCTACCAGTAACTTATCCTCGCCTATCCCACCTATCATACCATACAAAATTATATTCACTTCCCACCCAATCCCAGCATGTCTACCCAAGGCTCACCTATAACAGCCAATCGTTATAGGGGCACGTGGGCGATTACTAGATATGGCTCGTCAAAATGATCCAGTCGCCTAGCGGCTTGGTAACGCAGCCTACTCGAGCGCCGTCGCGCCCCGCCATCCCATCCCGGGGCGGTCAAAACCCAAATAATCTATCCGGCACAGTGGGTAATCCGGGACAATACCGGTAGGTCAGGTTCTGGTACGGAGGAGTTCAGAACAGCTCGGAGGCTCACACGGGACAGCCAGGCATCCGGATTATCATATCAAGATCCGGGTTTACGACCCTGGATGTATGCTTGTAAGAACTGTACAAGACTATTATTAGATTCAGCACCTACAGCTATCGTACCGATGCGCATAGCTGCAGTCCTAATAATTAGTGCGCAGCACAGTACTCGTACTCTAAGGTAAGGACTCAAACAAAGAGCCAATGTGCTATGTACCAGTGTAGTCCAGAATCTCCCCCTCTGAAAAAAAGCTGCGAAAGCCACACCACCAAAAAACCTATCTACTCCCCAAGACAAGATGAAAAAATGGAAAAAGAAAAGAAAATGCCAGACCTTACCCAGAGAGGCAACTCCAACGTCCTGGGGAAAAGTTTTGTTGACTGGGATATCGTAGCGTACTGGTACAATACTTCCCGCCCTGTTCTCGCCCGTAGGGAAGTACTAGTACGGTACTGTATAATAGTATCATAATATGGTGTTTGACCCTCTCGCTGCGACTTTGTCATGTCAGTATGGAGGGGTGGTATCATGGGTTACTGGATCTCGGTATTTTGATTTGTATGTTATTGGATTGTTGGTGGGAATGTGGTGTCGACGGACTGGAGGAGTGGAGGAAGCTCGAGATAGAAGGCTAGTGCTGTCTGCCTTAGTTAAGCTTCCATGTTTTGCTTTTTATTAAACGTATCCCGTGGAAGATCGTGCCCTGATTCCCTTTCTTTTCTTTCTTCTTTCTCTTCTTTCTCAGTGAGATTCCCTCTTTTATGATATCATAGATAAACACCGGAATTCTGGATATTTTGGCCTGAGGCCTTGCCATTCGGTATTATAATATGGTTACGCAGCGCAGCACAGCACCACGAAGTATAACACCATACCGATTTTGTGCCCATCTTGGTGCATGAGCGCTCAGCCTTACTCCACCAAAGAAATTCTGAGTGAGGTGAACATCCCGAGGGTACTTTTTTCCTTCGGTAGAGGGAGTACCACCTATCCCGTGATATAGTATAAATAAAAGTGACCCGAACCTTCTCTTTCGACTGCTTGTTTTTATAGTATACGGTAGTTCGTAGAGCACAGTATAGTACTTAACATGCATCCAACACAGTCAACGACCCCACAATTTCGAAACCCTCCATTCAACCCTCCATCACCGGGGGAAGCTCCTCTCAGCGTATTTTCCGGGTCTAATCCTGCCCCAAGAGAGAGACCTCCGATTCTTCGTGATGGGGAAAACAACCGGCAAGATATGGTTTTTTTCCCTTCCTTCTCTTCCTTCCTTTTTCCCGTTTATCACGCTTCATACCGTATTCTAGCATACGTACGGTATTGCACCTCCCATGGCCTCGAAATACCTTTTCGGGAATCCGGTAAGTCCACGCTCGGGAATAAACTTTGTTGCTGCTGTTGTTGTTGTTACTCCTCTTGCGGCGTTGAATTATTCATCAGGTGATGATTAATTCAGGCACAGTTTGACTTTTAGCTGCTTAAGTAATCGATGCACCAGCTAGCCGCCCAGCTAAAAAGGCAAGTCTAAAGCCGAGCAATTCTACAAAAGAATCTCCGCTAGAGGTCTCGAAGTGTTGGCTTTTTTCTATCTAGAATGTATTAGTTGTGTGGAGCAGTTAGCGGGTCATGATCAATCACCCGGGTTGTGCTGCAACCAGGAGTGGAGTGGGGCTTGGCAATTCGCCTTGTTGCAACGCATGCTTTTTTCTCAGCCTGCGTAGCTGCTAGCGGGCCGAACCCATAGACGCCGTCTACCTTACACACGTAAAATACAGCGTCATATTACGGACAGCCCACTTAGGCAGCGAGAATCCGTCCATAATTACATTTTCCTGCGATCACGAAAGATGGGAACAGAGACATCATACGGTAGTCCGAATGTCACTCTGGAAAGTACTTCACAGATTAGGACCACACCACCCTGCGCTGCCGGTATGCATATCCCAGCCCAACCAGTACAAAAAAACCGGTAGCTGAAAAGTTCCATGTTCGCTCTCCTCCGACTGAATCTTTGCAGCTTCGGTTTACCAGTAACCGAGCGTACGGCAAGCTAGCCTTCACGCACAGCCGCCGCCGCCACCACCACTGCAACAGAGACCCTCCTCATGATCCGCCATTGCGAAAATCGCAAATGGCTCAGCTGGCCGGGTTACGTTGTTTGGCGGGGTGAAATGGACCCTTCCTGCTATTGTGTTGGAGGAAGCATCGACGCTTGCCGCTTGAGGAGTAGATGCTGGGTTGTAGCCATAGTAGTAGCTTCGGAGTTATTTTGGATGGTGGGGTACGGGGTATTGCAGTACCGTAGTTTGCGAGTGTAGAGTGCAATACAGGAATACGGTATCTCGTGCTACAATATAGTAAATGGCCTCTTTCACCATGGGAGTTCAGGCCACGGAGAGTGAGGATTGATCGGTTAGGTCTGATTGAAACAAGTGGGTTTTGGATGGTTTGCCTCGGGCTTGGTGGGCAGCTGGGTAGCAGACTTAATATTCAGATGGTTTTTATACAATACTACCACCACCAGTGCGTCTAGTAAATTTGCCCTAAGTTTCCGCACCCCATCATAGTGCACCTTACATTATGCATGCAGATATACAGTCCGATCTTGGAGCTCACAAAGGATGCCTGAAGATGGGAGAGGAATTGTGACGGAAGGATTGCTAGACCGACTGTAGCGCTCGAGGCGCCTTGTTAGTATGTATACCACAAGCAACCCCTATACCGGATATCCGTATTCGAAATCTCGAGGACCTCTGGACATCAGTATACCACCCCCCGCCGAAGCATCCCCGCCGAAAACCCCCGATATCGTACTAGCCCGATCATGCTATTTATGTCCACGCACCCCAGCATTCGAACCCCACTTCGGAGTAAGTGATGGGGCATGAGTGCCAGAGGATTTTCCAGTTTGAGTAGGGGCAACTTGTGGCAGTCACGGTACGTATAGGACGACATATCTTAAGCTTTGTTTAGGTGGATTTTGATTCTTTTCCCCTCTTCCCTTTTTCCCTATAGGTATCGTACTTCTGTAAGGGTAGTGTCCGCACAGCACCGTACGGCTCGAGTTGGTGCCCAGGTACCATACCACGGCTACAAGGATGAAGGGTTGCGGCTCGATCCTTCGATTCTAGATTCGACACATTAGCTGTGAGAATATATTTTTGAATGGAGATTTATATGGCTACCGTATTGAGGTTGTTGCTGGAGTATGATATACTAGAGCTTTTTTCCCCAATCGCGATAGTTCGCCAGCCAGTGCGTATCAAAGTCGCCGCTTTGTACAGTAAAGTGCCGCATCGCATCGCACCGCACCACCATCATAGTTAATCGCCACCCCGCGGTCTGCAGGCGTTTTCCTAGAGCCGGTAGCAAGCGGAACGCAATGCGCCGTGCTAGTACGTGAATATAGAACGTCTCGGGTGTGTTGGCCGTAGACCACAGCGCGGGTGCCAATCTCCTATCTCAAATAAGGCATCCATCCCTATATTCTTTAGGGTGATTTCATACTTCCCAATCCCCAAATGCGCTTAATCGCCATCCTCTTTACCAATCATTCATTCTACGCCCAATCTATAATCACCCTCCTTCACCGCCGCCGCCGCCAGCTCCATGAACTATCACTCGCTCCCCCCCTCCCCCCGCTCCCGCACCCGACCGATCACCGCATCCCACTACTGTACCGACATGACGTAACAAACCATGCATAAGCATCGCGTCCCCGGATTACCCCATCGTGCCCTGCTCTAACCACACTGGATCGCACCGATACCAGGAGACAGAAAAGAAAAACCGCCCAGGCGTAGACCCGATGGTCGCACTCTCGGGTCCGGTTCTTCCCACGCGAGCAAGTGTGGCCTTGATCCAAATCTTTAAAAAAAATATTTTTCCTATGACTTCTTTTCTCCCCAATTTTTTTCTTTCCCAATTTTTTTGTCCCCTACATTTTTCCGCCGTATTGCTTTTTTGTGCCGGTTTGACTTGCCATATCGGATCACTATATTATATCATACAGCATAGCAATCCAGTCGCTCAGTGCAGCCGCGCTTACTTCCGCAGTGGGGTAGTCGTTTTTGCCATGACAAAGTACAGTAAGCTAGGGTTAGGTTAACAAAGCAACACGGCAAAGACTGGATTGGGGGAGGAGGGGGGGGAGGGTTTCGGAAAACTCCTTGCCGCCCGCGGTCCCCACAGTTGATATATCGGATAATGCCTTACTATTTATGATACGGTACGAGTATTAATACCCTTGTCGTACCGAGCCAGGGAGGAGACAGACCGCTTTGGCCTATGCAATGGTGGGCACGACCCAACGCCACGTGCCAGCATTGAGGGTGTGGCATACGGTACTGCATGGCGACTTTTTTTTGAATTGTTTCCCCGAGAGGGGTGAGTGTGAAGAAGCGAGCAGTAAAAAAATCGAGAAGGAAGCTTGCAAGATGGGATGTTTATATATACGGTTTATTCTTGAATGAGGGGAAAAGCTAGCCGGGTGACGAACAGCGCAAGCACCATATGGGAGCGTACCTCGATCGAAGTTCGGTGTGGTAAGATAACCGATGCATCCGTGTCTAGTCGGGATGTGATATGTGTCTCAAATGAGGTATTGGGTAAAACGATGGATATTGGAATGGGTGGATGGTTTATTTTTTTTCTATCCATTGTCATTTCTTTTTTACCCTAAAGGTTAACCAGCAGCAGGTTCCCGCAACCCCGACGTTAAAATCACCGTATCATCTCGCGGGCAATCTGATATGTTAATTATGGCGCCTGCGATTGAGTTGATTGGAACCACTTTTGTCGATCATGCTTGGAGGATTGGGAGTGGGAATGGAAAGGGGAGAAGGAGGTTCGCTTAATGCGGGTGACCCAATTATCACACCTGCAAAGAAGAAGATGATTGAACAAATACCTATGGAGACTCCTCACCTTGGTGTTTGCCACACTCCGGTAACCATTAGCTACCGCTAGGCTATGTTAGCAGATAGTTCAGGTATCATAGCTAAGGCTACGGTAGTCTACAGGAGTTTGTTGTTGTGAAGAGGCTGTGCTTGAGGGGCAACGTGAGGTGAGGTTGGAATAAGGGATTGGAGCAGTTAAAGTCGGGACGGAGACCTGACGTCGATAATCTTGATTTGTCGTTGGCTTTCACTCCCTCCCTCCCTTCCATTCATTGCGCCTTGCTGCGTTGCATCGGGCTGGCCTGAGCTGGGCTTGATGACCGGATGTGTGGTTGGGGTGGGATGGTGGATGGATGGATGTCTCAGATCGCCGGAGCTCCCTGCACGCATGTAAAAAACCGAAGGAAAAATTCATGAGGGGCCATTTTTGCCTTCTGGGAGGTGATGGTTGCCGAAATGGGGAAGTTAAAGGGGGCGGGGCAACTGCGAGGAACATACGGCATGGTACTGCATTTCTTCATTGCGCTTCCTACACGGTAGCAAACGTGTATGATGGATGGATAAGCTCACCTCTCGCAATAAGGATGAAAACCTGTTTGCAGGTTTCTCCCCCCCTTTTTTCCCTTTCCTGCTGAATCCGCGGGTCTGTCAACACGGGTGCTCTACCACCGGCGGTACCGTTTTCTCACCATTGCCGGATCTGTTTTGCTTCCTGCTGTTTTATCCATTCCTTTGTATGATCCGTATGAAAGATTTCGCTTTTCCGTTTCAAAATCCTGTACAGCTCGCTTGTTCACTGGTTCTTTCGGTTTCTCCGGTTCGAAGAGATAAAGGAAGCGACAGGTCGTAGAACTATCATGCCGGGCGGGTTCAAAATATGTAAAAATCGGGTCTGAGTTGAGCCCCACCAGAGTGCGCGGATAGGGCACAAAAGGGAACAAAAGTCTAGCCGCATTTGGGATGGTTGGTTAGCGACTGAAGACGTCTTGTCGGCCAAATTGAGACGTCCGCTGGTCATTTGACGCTTTCGAGAGAAGTTTCCCTCTTGCCTCGCACACGACCGTGTCAACAGTGTATGGGATAGGAGAAATTTTTGCTGACCCGGATTTCGAATACGGTGGTAGAGGGGGTTCGAAGGGCAGATTTTCGCTAACGGAATATAATTTTCCCCTTTCCCTTTAGACGTGGTGAAGGACTTCTACCAGCACTATCCTTTCGTCTGTACTTGTATTTGTGCCCTCTTAGTTCCCTGGAATACCGGTATTGTACCGGTACCCGAGACTAGGAATAGTTCAAGTGTGGCACCCGCACGCAGCAAGAGTTCCCCTGCCATGCTGCCCTTTTTCTCCAAAGATCTTGGGTTAACCCAAGGTGATTACCTGCGGTAGAGAGCTACGAAATCTACGGATAGATTATGGGATCACCCTTCCTCTGCTCGTTGCCATCGCTCCTCCTCGAGCACCGGTAGCCGAAATCATAATTATACGTGCCCCGCAGATGTGTCTTCTGTCTATCGATCTTGTGCTATTTTGTTTTAGTTCATTTTTTTATTTTTTATAGCTCGGGCTGGCAAACTTGTTGCCTTCCTGGAAGATTTGGGCGTGACGGGATGCCATGTTGTTCCGTCAAGTGTGTGGGCGATCCTCCCATACCATATCGGCAGAATAGAGATGGAGGGAGGGAGGCTGAGAGAACTTATTTTCCACCAAGCGCAACATGTGTGCGGTCAGTCAAGCCATGTCAGGTCAGTAAAGTCTATGTGGCTACAGTTACTGTATGTGCTACCAATCTGCTCGGTTTTTTGTTCTTTCCCCCCCTCTCTCTTTGCTTCTCTGTGTGATTTTTTCTTTTTTCTTTTTCTTTTTTACGTGTGTCGTTGATCAGGCTTTGTGTTTCCCTCATGCTCTATTTTCATTAGCATCGTCATCATCTTTCATTCATTCACCCATTGGGCAGACAGTGCGCTGGACTGTGATTGTTGGCTTGTTTGTGTAAGGGTTTTTTCCTTCTCTTTCTTTTTTACCGGACGGTTCATCTTCAGGTACGCCTTGGCCTGATGTTTGCAATCCTCTGCAGGTTTCTCTGGTCCGTTCCTGGGTGTTAGAGGTGTGTTCGTCTTCGCATGGCCGTGGGTGGAGTGGAGGTGAGGAAACTGGAAAGGTGGATGTCGGGAGAGTTGAGGGGGACAAAGGGAGTGGGTGGAGTGTCTGGAGGTGCACAGCAACGAACAGGGAAGCAGCAACATCGGATAGCGCAGCCCGCTTCAGCGCGCGCCATATCTCACTCAACTATACTTCTCTCACTCACACACCTCCGCTCAACCAGTACCGGTACTGTAGTGGATAACTTCCACTTCAGCAAGGTTTCTCTTACTGTAAAAAGTACTCCTGTTGTAGTCTTCTTCTTACCGCACCCCAATCCCTTCCGCCTCACCCAATTCCCTTTTCACTCGTTGCATTTGCCATGAATCCTGCATACAACCTATATATATTTCTGGAGATTATTGTAGTATAACCAGGTCAATCCTGCACTGTTCGTTCGGTACATCCCATTTAGCTCTCTTCCCCCTCTCTTCCCTCTCTCACTCTCTCACTCTCCCCCCTTCTGTTAACACCACACCACTGCAACCACTGCCCGCCCGCCCGTCGTCCGCCGCGGTTGTTTTTCTTCTCATTGTACGGTACATAATACTGGTAGAATAGCCTTCTCTCCCTTTCCCTTTCTCGTACAATTTCCCACCACACCGTATCCTCCATTTCCCTTACTTCTTTCTTCATCCCCCACACTGTCTCATAGAAAATTCGTTCGAGCCCCCCCCATTGCAAGAACGGCGGCGGCTGTCAACCTGCTTAGTCCGATCCGATATATCTGATCTTCGCATTCGCACGTTCTCAATCACACACGCAACCATTCACTCGCTCCCACTTTCACGCTTTCTTTCTTGCTCCCTTCAAACCCCGGCCCTCCCCCCTTCCTTGCCCTCCTCCCTCCTACCTCCCTCACCCACACACACACGGCAACAGCCACACATATGATCCGTCGACGGAGAACCCTCCCCTAGTATTTTCTCCTCTTCCCATTCCCTCCTCCTTCCCAAAACCAACTCCACCACCACCACCTCACCCCTTCAGCTTCTCTCCCGTTCCCCACCCACACCTAACTAACCTCCACCAGCTGCCACCACTCATTATCAACCACTGACGCGGCATTATAAAGAGGAAATAGATAAAAGGTGGTCAAGAGGGTTTGGCTAATTTTCTGGGAGCACTGGAATGTGGACTGGCCGGAGCCACTGCGACACATTGCACCTACGGTAATTTACAGATCCTGACGTCTATAGAGCAAGTTCTTCAGCCCGACAGCTCTGCAGCATCCCAGCATATTCATCACTGGCTGAGGCTTGCAATTACTCCTAAACCACTTTTTAATCGACTCTGTACGAAATGCCGGCTGCTGCCTCATCAGCGTCCTCGGCGGCGACATCCTCTGCCAGGCCATCCCCTCGCGCTCCATCAACAAGAATGAAAGGAGGTGGAGGACACGGGGCAGGGGGAGGTACCCCTAATAATCTCCCAGGTCCCGGTGGATATCAATCTGCCCCCTTGAGCTCTCGGAAGGCACAAGCTTTGGATCTGTCGACTGTAGAGAGGAGGAGCTCATCGTCAAAGGAGAACCCCAAGAGGATAAGACCCCATGGGCTTCAGGAAGCACCAACTTATAGACCCACTCCGGAGCAATTTAAGGATCCTTTCGAGTACATAAAGAGTATTGCTGAGGAAGGGAAAAAGTACGGAATTATAAAGATCATCCCTCCGGATACATGGAATCCGGAATTCGCGGTTGATACCGAGGTTTGTTGGGCCTCTCGTTCGCTCGTTCGTGTTGTGGGCGTTTTTACAATATGCCACCCCCCCTTCGCTACTGCGCTTGGGGTGGAAGATTTTTCACCCACCTCTTTCTTTTCTTCTGATATAATCATTTATTCTTTCAATTCGTTGGATGATAGGGGATGGATTTACTGACATTTGTGTGTAGCGGTTTCACTTCCGAACAAGACGGCAGGAACTCAACTCTGTTGAAGGAGGTAATTCTAATCCTCAAGTCCCAAACGATTGTCCCGACCCTGCCGACAGCAACCACTACCTTTTTTTCTCCTTTCTTTTTCTCTTCCCTCAACATGATCGCTGATGATATCCTGATTTCTTTCGTGACATCTAGGCACTAGGGCAAATTTAAATTATTTGGACCAGTTGTCCAAATATCACAAGCAGCATGGCACGAATTTGAACCGGTTCCCCTCGGTCGATAAACGTCCATTAGATCTCTATCGGTTGAAAAAAGCCGTGGAAATTAGGGGCGGATTCAGCAATGTTTGCAAGCATAAGAAATGGGCCGAGATTGGTAGGGATCTGGGGTATTCGGGAAAAATTATGTCTAGTTTATCTACCTCGCTCAAGAACTCGTACCAGCGCTATCTACATCCTTACGAAGAATGGGTCAAGTCCGCGAAGCCTGGTGTACAGCAGCAGATTGAAGCAGAGCAGGGAGGTCCCATTACACCTTCCGGATCCCCCTTGAAAAAGCTACCTGCAGATAAACCGGCGATGTCTCCGCTGAGTAGTCTACCTGATTCGCCAGCAATAAGAGCCTCCACCGCACTCAACGCCTCAGTAGTGGGGACTCCAGATAGATCTGATACGGACATGGCTGACGCGACTCCAATTCGCGGATCTACACCTGCGGTAAATGGTGGTTTTACAGCTGTAAACTCAGGGAGTGGATTCCCTTCAGTTAGTTCTGGAGCTGCTGGATTTACCCCGGTAAATGTGTCCAATGGTATGAAGAGAGAGCTTGATGCCAATATGACCCCGAATACCGGTAATTCACGGAGAAGTGAAAATGGAGCTACGCCCAGTAAGAGGAGCACTCCTGAGCTGAAGGCCGGTACAATCCTCAAGCGGGGCCATAGCCAGGAGAATGGCTCAGGAGTCGATATTAAAGAGCAATCCAAAGAGGCTACTGCCGATGAATCGGAAAATGGCGAACGAAGGAGTAAGAGACTTAAAAAGGGTATGTCCTGTAGATTTTCATTTGTCCTGTTCTTTCTCTAGCTCTTTCTTTTTTCTTCTCAAAAATAGGTGTGGTTGCACTTAACCGAGATCGTTGGCTGATCGTCTTCTAGAACCTGCACCTATGGTTGCCGGGTCGCACATGACTTTGCACAGGCCCTCGTCTACACCAAGAACATTGGGTGGAGATAGAAACAATAGTAAACCAGGAGAGGTATTTTCATTCGTTTGATATGTTTCGTTCATATATTCTGACTATTCACCCTGCAGAAATGTGAAAAATGTGGTCGTGGTGATGATATGGCCAATTTATTGCTCTGTGAGAGCTGTGACCACGGTTACCACACGTTTTGTCTCGAACCAGTGCTCAAGAGCGTCCCCGACCGGGATTGGTATTGCGATAGATGCCTTGTCGGGACCGGCGACTATGGGTTTGCCGATGGCGAAATTTACTCTCTGAGGCAATTTCAAGAAAAGGCCAACAATTTCAAAGATTTATATTTTCAATCGAAAATGCCCTTCGATCCGGTCTTGAACAAACCGCGACAGGTCACCGAGGATGATGTTGAGAGGGAGTTTTGGAAATTAGTGGAGAGTGTTCACGAGACGGTTGAGGTGGAGTATGGTGCCGATATCCATTCGACCACTCACGGAAGCGGCTTTCCGACCATCGAGAAACAGCCGACATATCCTTACGCGACGGACCCTTGGAATCTCAATAATCTACCCCTTCACCCTGAATCTTTGTTTCGACACATTAAATCTGATGTTTCTGGGATGACCGTGCCGTGGCTCTACGTCGGGATGTGTTTTTCGACGTTCTGCTGGCATAACGAGGACCATTATACCTATTCCGCCAATTACCAGCATTTTGGAGCTACAAAAACATGGTATGGTATCCCTGGAAGCGATGCAATGAAATTTGAAGATGCTATGAGGGAAGCCGTACCGGAATTGTTCGAGCAACAGCCTGATCTGTTATTCCAGTTGGTAACCTTACTAACCCCGCAGCACCTTATGAAGGCCGGGGTCAAAGTTTATGCATTGGATCAGAGGGCGGGACAATTCGTGGTTACATTCCCGCAGGCTTATCATGCAGGGTTTAATCATGGCGTGAGTTTCCTTGCCAAGTGGCTGATATTTGCATATTCTGATTTGGACTAACCTGATTGGGTATAGTTCAATTTCAATGAAGCGGTAAATTTTGCCCCCTCGGATTGGGAGCCGTTTGGACAAGCTGGAGTTGAAAGATATCTGGAATTCCGGAAGGCTCCTGTTTTCTCGCACGATGAATTACTCCTCACCGCCGCGGCTAGAGATGCTACCATTAAGACCTCACAGTGGTATATTCATTGATTCGTTGTTTCCTTTTTGGGGTTAGGGTTTTCAGCTGATATTTTTATAGGCTTGCTCCCGCACTTGCGCGTGTGAAAGATAGGGAGCTCCAGGCACGTCGTGGGTTACTTGAGCACTTGCCTGACATCAAGCAAGCAATACTTCCTGAGGATGAAGAGTTGAGCGAGGACCAATATCAGTGTGGGGTTTGTAAGGTTTACTGCTATCTCTCACAGATCACTTGCCCCTGCACTCCTAATGTTACGTGTCCGTCGCATTTCCGTGACATCTGCGACTGCGAGGTTACAAGCCTTAGTCTACGACTTCGGATGACGGATGAGAGTCTCGAAGAATTGGTTCAGAGGGTACACGACAAAGCAAATATGCCAAAGGCATGGGCAGTCAAACTCGAAAAATCCATTGCGGAAAATCCCCGGCCGGCGCTTAAAGTACTAAAGTCCCTTCTATCTGAGGGCGAGCGAATTCCATGCTACATCCCTGAGTTGGCACCGCTTAAGGCATTTGTGGAACGTGCCCAGGAGTGGGTCGATGAAGCGACCCCTTTCATATCTCGCAAGCAGCAGAACCGGAGAAAAAACGAAAAGGCCTGGAGGAGGATGGGTTCAAAGGTTGCTGAGATGGAGGAAAAGGAGCGTGAACACAGGAAGCTTGATAGTATCCTTAAGCTCCTGGAGAGAGCTGAGGATATCGGATTCGAATGCGCCGAGATCGAGCAATTACGTGAACGTGCCGACGCTATTCGGGCTTTTCAACTACGTGCGAGGAAAGCCCTAGCGACCCCTGGGACCTTATCCACGCCAATGTATGAGGAGTTGGTGGAAACTGGGAAGAGCTTCAATGTGGACCTCGCGGAGACCGATTTACTGGAGAAGATTGTGCGACAGTTAAAGTGGGCCGACTCTGCTAGAGATGCTAGGGCAAGGTTTTTGTCCCTCACCGAGGTGGCGGAACTGATCAAGTCAGGCCAAGAATTAGGGATCCCCGACAGCAACGAGCAAATGATGCACTTCCGAAGCCAAAAAGAAGCTGGCGATATGTGGGAAAAAAAGGCGAAGGAGTTGATGAGTGTTGAGATTGTACATTTCCAGCAATTGGAGGCACTTTCTGGCCAGGCATCTACGTTACCGGTTTCTCGCGAGACGCTTGCGCAAGTCGACCAAATTCTCAACAAACAACGGGAGGCTCATCGCCAGATTGTGGCATTGTATGAAAAGAGCAAGGAGGCAGATTTTTACAAGAGGCCAAAGTATAAAGAGGTTCGGGATGTGTTAGATGGACTGACAGAGCTACACAGCAAACCTACGGGGACAATTGACCTAGAAAAGGAGCAGAAACGCCATGAGGATTGGATGAGGCGGGGGAAGAAACTATTTGGGAAGGCTAATGCACCCCTACACATTCTTGCGCAGCATATGGCATATGTGGAAGGTCGCAATAAGCACTGCTTTTGCTTGGAGGATCGACCACGGACTCCGGTCGAGCCATCCAGTCGGGAGCCGAGTCCGGATTCTAAGAGTAATGGACCATTCGGTGAGGGGTCGAGGGGTGGTAGGCCAAGGGAGGTTTTCTGCATATGTAGACAGCCAGAGGCTGGGATGATGATTGAGTGTGAGGTTTGTCATGAATGGTGAGGTTTGCGTTCTGCCCGAAGTGATTTTGATTTACTGACTTTGATTAGGTATCACGGTAAATGTCTCAAGATCGCTAGGGGCAAAGTTAAGGAAGATGAGAAGTATACTTGTCCGATATGCGATTACCGAGTTAAGATACCCCGTGATGCGGCCCGACCAAAGCTTGAGGAACTTATCGACTGGCAAGTGGAGATTGAAAATCTTCCCTTCATCCCTGATGAGTTAGATTGTCTTCGCCGGATCATCGATGCGGCGACCAAATTTAGGGAATGGGTTCGTCCGTTTACAACTGCGATTGGCCTTACAGGTGCGGAGGTGCCAACTATGCGTTTCTATCTCCGCAAGATAGAAGGAGCCGAAATTCTTCTCTCACCAGAGACCAACTTCTTCCGCACAGAGCTGCACAAATGGATGCCCATCGCTCCTGACCCACCCCCTGTCGTCGAAGTCTCCATGTCGACCCGCAAGCCTCGCCCAACAAAGCAGCAAAAACTAATGGCTCAGATGGGTATCACCAACCCGGACGATCTCCCTCCTCAACTCCGGACAAAGGCACACTCCTTTTCCAAGAAGAAGCCCGCAGAGACCAATGGCAAACCCCCACCACCAATCAAGCCCGCTCCGTCAAAAGGCTCAATGACCTCCTCCCCCGTAACCCCAACTAGTCAAACCCACCCCCTCCTCGGCCAATCTTCTTCCTCCTCCTCCTCTCAGCCCCCTCCGTCCCAGCCGCAGTTTGACTACCCCCGCTTTGGTAGCACTGGCCCATCATCACAGTCCTCCCCAACTTTCACTCTTGCCCATGCCTCCTCAAACTCGGGAACTGGCACCTCATCGTCTTCCTCCCAACACCAACGCCTAGGCTCCCCAGTCCTCATGAACAACCCCGGTCGCGGCCCAACCCTTGATCCAGCGCTCTTCAACCCGCAGGCGTTCTCTGGCGATCACAATGGACACGGCCCCCGGGGAATTGGAGGTGGGCCCGGGAGTCCACAGTATAACAGCGCCAACGCCATGTTTGACGCGCTGACCGAGGACTCGCCGGATCTTTACTCGAAGGAGGAGACTAGTGGCGGGGTCAGCTATGAAACGCTGGCAGCAGAGGCGCTGAGTACAGCTGGAGAGGCGTTGGATGAGAAGTTGGCGGATCAATTCTTGGCTCCTTAGTTAGCGTAAATGTCTGGTAGGGTTCTTTTAGTTCGCCCTTTCTGTCTATCTCCGCCTGGATGGATTTTATTTAGTTTCTGTTTGCTTGTTGTCCTTGTCCTTGTGGGTTGGATTGTAGGTTTTTCTTCTCTTCTCAACTTTTTTTTTTCACTTTCTTGTACTTTAGGGTTTTATCTATCTTTTTCCTTCCTTCCTTTTTTCTTTAACTCCTTCGATGACCTTATTTTCCTTTTTTTCCTTAACTTCAAATGGTTAATGGTGTTGAGCCTTTTCTCATTTTTCTTCACTTTTTTCCGCACCAAATTTCTTCACCTTTTTCTCTCTTCATTGGTACTTAGTTGGTGGGTCGCTTGCTGGAAACTTTTCTGTAGTCTATGTTCTGTTCTTGCTGTTGGCATAGGTGGCGATGGTGGTGTGGTACCGTAGTATAGTCCAAATAAAGTGTACCTACTTGGATAGCGTCTATGGTTGCTTGCATTTCATGCACGGAAAGGCGCTCGTGGTTGTTTTTTGGCTCTAGGTTTTCTGGAGATTCAGTTCAATTCAACCCAATTCGATTTGATTATGGCTAGATGTAAATACTGATTATCTCAGGGTGGCCATTGAAATTTAAGGTTTTGGTTCCGTTCTCTATTCGTTTGAAGCTAGGGCAGAATGAAGTATCAAACACACCTCTAGTAGGAAACCCAGATGACAATGGCAGGCACCTATGATACATCCACGAATCTGCAAACCATCATAAAAGTGGGAAACATCTATCACTTTTGTGTCTCAAACCCTTGACGATTGGAGGGGGGACAAACCCTTGGACAGGGGAGAACCCCCGCCTTAGCCCTTTGCAATAAATCTGTTCAAGCCATGATAGCTAGCGCAATGGGCTTTTTAGCTAGATTAGCAAATGGAGAAGAGTTCATGGAGATTCCCGTTCCATTGAAGAACAATATCATCGATATCCAAATCACTCATACCCCTCCCAGTGGAATTGGGGAAAATCTGGATCCAAACAATCACCCCGTGGCTTTCGAGGCAACTAAAGTCGTATAGTTGGTTCTCTGGACCTGGTTCGCCATGGTACAATACTAACCGAGTCTAAAAGAAACGCAGGTGTCTGGAAATTGTGGGCGGGGGTCCCTGATCGTAACCAAGCCTGCTCCCTATCATTGGGGTTGGCTGGTGTCCGAGCCGAGCAACAATTAGGACATGCCGTTTGACAATTGAAAATGCTGGAACCTTTTAGATATCTCGAGGCAGCCTCGGGAATTCGGGGGAGGAGGTGGGAAAATGTACAAGATATCAAAAAGAGAAGATTTCTCGAAGCTAAGCTGTATACAAAATGGAGTACCAGACGTGTGCAAGCATTTTCTTCTGTTTGTCCTTTCTATTGTACTCCTGAGCGTGTAGGCGTACGTAATCACTGGCCTACCAAAGGCCAAAAGGTTGCCCAAGGCATATGTGCGTATATAAACATATATGCGTGGGTATGGTACTGCATCATGGGAGTGCATCATTGACGGATTACGCCTATCCACTCGAGATTAAACTAGAAGTGCTCGATTCCCCCCCGCCCCTCTCATTCCAAATGTACCATGTAACATGAAAGGCTGGAATCAAGACCTGATAGCAACATGATATGAGTTTCGTTTGCTTATAGGCTATAGCACGGGCTAGAGGATGTAGGATAACTTATTAGGAAACGTGGTGCACGTGTGCCATCACGCCTCGCACTCCCCACTACTCGTACTGTGCTTACCTTCCAAGTTAAGCCCGTGGCATTTCCGAACAACCATAAACATACCCCAGAATCCGCTAAAAACCTGCTCCCATATCCCTAATTTGGCCGGAGTCCATTGCTAACTTACTGGGCAACAAGTATGCGGTAGAGAAGCGTGTGCAGCTCTGGGATGTGTCGAGGTGGTGCTAAATAAAAAAAAGCTAAGCCAACTATCAAGGAATAAAATTTTAGGCTCAACTCTTCGACCAGGCTATGATACCACTCGAGTGCAAATAAACATTCTCCAATTCGTGAAGTAATCCAGTGTTAAAGACGCCAAGGCCCTAGAACACCGGCGCAACTACCAGCACCAGTCCTGATACGGATCGAAGAATATAGCACGGAACTCTAGACTAACTTACCGAGCTCGATACAATACAGGCTTCCTTGTACCAAAGAGCATCTGGTAAAAAAGATGGAGAAAATGAGACGTTGGATTCTGGAGTTCTGAATGCTCCAGCTAATCTATTCCCGCGGCTCTGACCCCCTGTTTTCGGATTTTCTCTATTCTTGGCTGCACTCGAATGTTACTAGCCGATTTAAAAGTATCTGGGCATCTTGGCATCCATTTGTATTAGTCATGGCGCCAAGGTATTCGGATACTCGAGTACTAAAAAAACAGCTAGCACTCCCGCAGGCGAACGCAACTCATGACGTCATCTCTCAGGAGCTAGATTAAGAACTCTCCGCCTCCTTCCCGCCAACGACCCTCCAACTCCCTACCAACGAAGGTGTTGTTTTTCTCTCTACAGCATACATCTACAAGCACAATCGCCCCTTTTTACAGGATACAGTACAATACACTACACTCAACGCCTCAAAAAGCAACCAAATTCTCCCCTCTCCTCTCACAAGGCGTCAAAATGGGCCTCGTTTCCGTCGTTCTCTTAATCCTGATTACCATCATCGTTAGTCCCCTCCCCCCTTCCCCCCCCTTTCCCACCTTCTCTCTTTGTTTGCGGTACTAAACCAACCCGATCAGTTCCCACCCGTCGGCGTCTTCGCCGTCGCAGGATGCGGTCCCGACCTTATTATCAATATCTGCCTGACGATTCTCGGGTACATTCCTGGCCACGTAAGCTCTCCCCGAGCTCCGGGCCGTGTAGGTGCTAATGATGAATAGTTGCACGCCTTCTACATTGAATACGTCTACTACGAGCGCCAGGAACAGGCGGTCGCGGGGCGTATTGTGAGTGAGAGGGCTCCTGGGATTTATTCGGAGAGGGTACAAGGGACGGTTTATGGGACCACCTCAAGTACCGCATAGGTGGCCAAGGGCTGGGGCTGAAGGGGGGGAGATGAAGGTGGTGGGAGAGGTATATCTTTGTTTAGGCGTGGGATTATGGGGTTAACCGGGATTTCTTGCAAGGGAAATGGATGAATGCTGGATGAATTGAATGTTTGCTTGGATTGAGCGACTCTGTTTGCCCACGGATGGGATGGGTGCCTTTTAGCAACTGGAAGTTGAATTGATTCTTTTTATCTCTGGGTTTTATACGATCGTGGTCACACATTCTATTGCGCTACGGTTGAGTAGATAGCGGGCGTCTACGCTTGCAGTAGGTTTGCCATACCTCGATTGCCAGCCCGCCGAACTTCGACCACCTCTCGTATAACCGTATCAGGGGAATGTGCTCCCATACCCGGGCCCTGGCAGCCCTTGGCCTCTATGCACAGACTATGTAACAGTGACAATCGTGGCTTGTATGCCCTCATCGAGTATGATAGTCCTCTAACCTACCTGCCCACACTACCATTGCACCTTCCCCATAGCTTTCATGCATACAAGCAAGGGGTTACCCATACACTCCATTGCTTGAAGCCCGGATATCGGTCTTCGTGGCAGGTGGAACCACTTCAACTTAACTTGATACCGAGTGATATGAAGTGATTTCTGTCTTAGAGGTTGCCCGTTTTTTGTATGGAGGCGAGCTCTGTTTGGATGAAGGTTTGCCTCATTTTTTGAATACCCTACGGCAGTGTCCGAAGTGTGATTTGCTAGCTAATTTTGACTAGTTACAGTATCCTCAGAACCCTCCCGGATCACAGTTAAGAATACAGTGCCTGTTAATCCCCCCGGCTACATAGCCGTACTCTTCTACAATTAGTTTAGTTTTTGTCCCTAGCGGAATTTTGGCCCCCTAGGAAAAAACACACCCCAAGTCTTTGTGAGGTGGTCTGTTTCTGGCTGGATCCCGCTCTCCAAGAGTGTTTTTTTCGGTGTAAAAACTTACCATTTTTCCTAACCACTAGGCAGAGGACTGGCAAGAGCCTGGGATGGGACTGGAGGGTCTCTCGTAGTATGCCCAAGCCGGTATCAGAATATCTCAGGGCCGCCTTTGGGCCGGAGGGCGAGCCCCGCTAGGCCGGGTGGTGATGTGGGATACGCCTATATGTTGCGGGGAGGGAGGCTAGTGGAGGTGCGGAATGGTGGGGGGGACAACGGATAATTGGCGGAGTGGCATAGAGTATCCGAAAATAAGACAAGGTTTTTTTTCGCTGGTTGGGTGAATATGCCACAATAACCGTATCCCTAAATTTATTACGGGTGCCCGTCAGAGCTCCCTAGTACGTCGTGTGCCGCATCCAAGGGATCCTGCTTATGGGAATAACGAGATCCGGAAAGCGTTCTTATATATATATATATATATTGGCAATGGATCACCAGAGCTTCAGACCAAGACCTTATCCCGTCGATCTTGGACGTTGTGGCAGACCAAGGGGTAATAAACTTCAAAAGAAACTTTGGAAAATAGCCAAGCGTCCGAAACACACAGGGCAAAATTTGCCGTAGGAATCGAAAGGCACTTGAAGTGATCGGGGCAGGTTGCAATGTATCTTCAGCACAAAAACATTTGCTTTGGCATAATAGATATCATACCGCCCGGAAGCAAGAAAACACTGATCGCTACCTCATTCTAGTTGGACAGAAAAATCTAAAAATCTAGATCCCAGGAGGCCTTACCGTAATCTGCCCCCCGATTTTCCCCCGTAATTCCCCTTTCGGTAGTGCTCGTTGAGCTTTACCCCTCAAAAACCCCGGTTTTGGTATGCTTCGGGGTCTGAGTCCTTGCTGGCACTCCAGCTAGAGGGAACGTGACTTCAATTGCCCTAATTATTAGTGAGAAATTAGTGTATTATTTTGCAAGAGATTTGGGGGTGTTATCCATTTGCCATGACAATAGGCCTTGGATTTCTGAGTCTCTCGTAACTATGGTATGAAGGAATCACGTGTATCCAAGCAATCGTTGGAAATAACCTAGCTAGGCCACCCGAGATAGTGAATCGGTGGATCAGGCAGGTTTGTGGGGGCTAGTCAGGGCACGTCGGTGGGGATGCCTGATACCAGCAAACTTACAGCTCTGGTGATGTGGGCTTGTTTGATGTGTTTGCTGCCCGAAGCCGGTATTTCCTAACGCGGCTATGTGAGGTGTCGCCCTTTCGGACCCGGTGTCTCTTTTGAAGCCCGATGCCTACAACCACGGTAGTTGTGACGGCGAATGGGTGAGGGGATATCAGGGGGAATAGGGGGGTTGTTATGGCTTTCGTGACCTAGGTCCTCTCATAGCAAGGTAGAAATAATTCGAGGAAAGTAGATGCCAGGGAAAGAAATGGTTTTCCAGGAGGTGGTTTGTATTGGCCATTGGAGGATCTGGAGCAGTAGGGGAAATGATCCAATTTGTAGAACTAATGGCAAACAAGCCCCTGAGAAAACTCTTATCTAAGGATGAAGAATCGTTTAGCCCTATCTGCACCCACGATCAGTGGCGAGGGGGGGTACGGTAGGGGGAATTGACTATCCTATAATACTTGCACCACGAGGAATGACTGACTCTTCAAGAGATACGGTAGGACGATACGTAATATCAACCAGAAATTGGTAACTAAGGTAGTTAGTGTTACCAGCTGCCACCCTAATCATTACGTGATCGGCAAACATGAAATTCATTTACGAGTGATTTTCAGTGACTCCATGACTGACCCCACCCCTTATTAGAATGTCTAGGCTCGATGGCCGGGCTCCATACATTTCGGGGCTTCGCGCTGTGCTGGACGAATGAGCTATCACATGTTGATTTCACACTTCCGCTCCACTGTCAGGGTGAAGCGGTGAGTTTGTTGAACCACCGGACCTATGTAGGCTGACTGACGGCCCTAAGGATTTTCTGCGCTTTACTTTTCTAGTGCAAACCCCCGAGTTTCCGACCCCCCTCCAATAATCTGGGGTTTCGGCTTTTAGGACATTCACTTACCTCTCCTCTTCGCCATATTCACCTCGTGTTCTCCCTGAGTTCTACACCTTGCAGCCGTGCTTCGATCGACCTTTCGCCTCTCGGAGATTCTAGTTGTCTGTTAGTAGGTCTCGCTCCGTTTGGTTAGCCCCCATATCATATGTTAGATCAAGTCAGGATTCGGTGTGCAGTACCGTAAAACCTGGTTGCTAATAAACCAGCCCGGACTAGGACAGTTTTCAACAGATGAAGTTTCTGAAATCGCTGACAGCATTGATAGGTCAAACATCTCCTTTTCAAAAACTCCCGGGAGCTTAGCTTTCATGGCACGCGGGATTCCAAAAAGTCCTAGCCCAGGCCAGTTGGTTCACAACCAGACTTCACTGTGACTAGGAGGAATAGTGATTTGAAAACGGGCTAGGGCAACATACTGAACCAAGACATTTCATCCAGTGCCCACAGCTCCCCTTCCTCATACGCTGTGGGAATGTCTTTCCTATCATATCATAGTTTGCTTGCATGCATTTTAATGCAACCAAGAGCAGAGACTAAGGATCGCGACCCACTTATTGGGGAATCGGGGAGTGAGGATGGATGGGAATCCGGGTTCCCAACACAAAATCCACCTTGGCTACACTACACAATAGGGCAGGGTCCACGTTTCCTTGCTCTGTCAATATGGTGACATGGGTTCCACAGCGGCCATATAAAGAAGGAGTGATAACCCATGATACACTTCAAGGAGCAGCTTTCGAGACACAAAGGCAGTACGTAATGCACTCAGGGAGGGATCACCGATTAATGGCCTATTATATACCTTTCCCTGCTCCCAGCGGTCAAAGGAAAGGTTGGTAAGTTATTAGGAATTGCGATCCCGGTAGTTCCGAGGATACTACCAAGGGGGTATGCTTTTATGGCCTGCAAGAAACTGCTGCTCAATTGGAAAGAGGACACAAAAGAACTAAGATAATACGATATCGAGGTCGTTAGGTGAACGAATTTAGCGCGTTATATAACTCAAATGTGCAGCACAGCCTCCTTCCCCACTTAGTTCCTATTTCTAACCACGGCAACTAACGGAATGGAGAGATCGTCAGTCGGGATGTGATCAAAGGTAAACAATGAAATCCTTCCGTGTGAAGGTCCTTATAGGCCGGCCTCATATTCGCATGGCATCCTAAATTTTATCGAAGACGCAAAAACACGGGGATTGCCGGAGAAACTCGAATGGGGGATAAATGTCCTAGGGAGTTGTAATTTTCTGCCCTAGCGAGGCGCTGTGCATATTCCTTTTGCACTGTCTCGGCTGGGGGCCGAGTTTGCGGTGTTTTCCCCCGAGAAGCGAAGAAGAGAATTCCATCTTCCTGGCGCACTTGTCTTGTATTCAAATTCTTACAGTATTAGGCTCTCTAGGCGTCATCTTCCATAACCATCAATTCTAACGCAGATACGCAGCAACATCTCATCTCATCTCAAGTAGATAAAGTTCAAAAGCACAGAATTTTACACCCACCTCTCTAGAGAGCCGCGTTTTTTTCCGCTGTACTGCATCGCCAGCAACCCTGCCAGCCACCCCGCCTAGCGGCCCGGTTCTCAACCCCCGTGATCAAATGTCATGGATACTCACTCGATTCCTGGGACACAGCTGCATCGTACCTTCCTTTCCAAATCCGCCTGATCATGCAGCGAACCCACGCTAAAACGGAAGAAATACCAACTGGCACGCCATCGATCGGAACTGGGAAAATCCTCCCGGACCCTCCCGTCCTCGTCTCCAACACTCCAAAACCGCTCAAGAAAAACCCACCAGCATTACTGACAAGTAGGATGATGCAACGGGCGCAACGCTTCTAAGCAAAGACTGTAGCCTCCACATCCTCTCACCTGCGCTAAAGTTTTTACACTACTACAGTAGTGCGGCTACACAGCAGGAAGGAGCTCTGTCGTCCCAACGCCCTGGACGCCGGGGGCAATCTTTCCCGCGTGGAGGGAGGAACCAGGGTGAGGTTCGCGCTCTGTATGACATAATCCCCAGGAACCCCTGCTCCTCCTCCGAGTATCTCAACGATGCAAAACGGTACAAGCTATCCTGTGGATTATCCATTAATACTTGTTTTGATTTCGCAGCCCTTTAGCGAGGTTAATAACTTGCCTGTAGGTCAGTTTAAGATCTTTACCAAAGGCGTGACAGCATGGCTGGGGAGCGCTTGTTGTGATGGGACCAATAGGGAACATCTACACGGTGCCGCACTTGGGCTCTCTAATCTCCGGATATTCCACAGTAGGGGACCAAAAGTGAGCAACACATACGGAGTGGTGAGCAAGGCAGGGAGTGCTGCATGCTATCATAGTCTATGCGATGATCTCCAACACTATGAGCTAGCTACTGTAACAGTGGTTTGGCAATTGCGCCACAGCAACCTCTCCTATCGCCGGCAGCTTGGGTCCGTGGGGGTTGCCTCAAAATAAGGTACAGTGATCGAAATTATTACCTTTATTTTTTTTTCCACCCCCCCCCGTCTTACGTGCCCCCCCCCCCCCCCCCCGGAGGGAGGAAATACAGGCGGCAAACGTGAGGGCGCAGTTCGAGCACCCTGCTGTTGAAAATATGCGGAGAGTTCACAGACCTGACAACTTATACTAGCAGGAGTCGCATCTCTACAAATCATCTTAGTCTAGTGAGAGGAGGACGTGCGATCGCATACACAGCGCATGAGAAGCGGGGGGGGCTTAACCGTTAAGTTACCACAGTACAGTAACTTTACAGCCGTACCTCGCTACAATGAACGGCGATACACCCTCGCTCCCGTAAAGTTCTCGTAATGCGTGAGGTATTATATGTAGCGGTGTCCTAGCATAATTCCAACACCGCACCACGAGCGGATTGTATGCAATGATCGCCGCAAATCTCAGGAACCCGCATGGTTCCAGCTCTGGCACGACGGCATATACCGTGCACAGGGTACTACGTACGAGAACCCCGCAGAAACGAGTGCACAATACCGCACTGAATCCTAGCACCTCACCACAGAGAACACGCCCAACCCAATACAGCCTCCAGCAAAAAAGCAAAAAAACATCTGAAAATGTGGAAATGAATAAAGACAGGAGCGCACCGAACATTTCGGGAGAAAAAAACCCAAAAACCCAAAAGCCCGATCCTCGATTTCCGATTTCCGATTTCCGATCATTCTCCTTGGCCACAGGCTGTATCACAGAAGCTCCATCTACTCCACCATATAATTACCATAACATTATCATATACAAAAAACCTCACCTTAGGGAAAAGTTCCCAGCACAAGAGTCGGGTGGAAGCTTCGGCATCAACCCCCCTGCGCCGACATTCTAATAGTAGAATCCCTTAGCTATAGTAAAGAAGAAGAAAAAATGAATTAATAGATTAATAAACAAAGAATCCTAACCAACTATTATACTAAATTAATGAAGTGAAGTGGCCAATGTCCGAGTAGACTCTTCAAACCTCCGGAGCATTCCGCGCACAGGTTTGTTTGGATCATACTGGAAGTCCACTACGATTCGAGCCTGGCGCGAATCTCTGTTGCTAATTACTGTAGATCGTTCCCTTCCTTCCACCCTTCCTCTACCAACCAACTTCCCGACCTACCAATACTCTAGCGAATTCAGTCGTCCCGTCCGTCCAAGACGGGGTGAGGACGACAAAGGACGGGACGGACAGCCTTGGCGCCGTCCTAGACGAGGTGGACGGCCGTCGACTACTGTACTCGGGGGTAGGTAAAAGTCGGGCGCGCCCCATATACGGTAACTATGGTTCTCCACCATACAAACCCGTTTTCTTGGCACATTTTGTAAGGGCAGCAAAAGTCGGGCGCACCCCCAGAATAGGAAATAAACCCAGAGATTTCGTGCTACCGCGCCATACTTACCCCTAATACCGAGTACAGACGCGCAAAATTGGTCAATGAGACAAATACTAGTACTCAAATAAGTTAAGGAAAAATATATATAAAAAAGAAGCAAAGAAGAGGTGGTGCCGGAGCGGCCTACCAGGGGTCGCAGTTCGGACTGCCGTCGACGGCCGTCGGACGACGCTAGTCCTCGTATTTTGTCGTCCGGACGACCTTGGCGTCGCCCCGTCCAGGACGAGGACTAGCGTCGTCTAAATGCCAGGGGAAAACCCCGACTCTTTGGACGTACTGTACTGGGGTAGGGACGAAAAAATCGGAAAACTTATGGTGGCAAAACAGGGAAGATGGGGATGATCGATGTGGCGGCGGGTGAAAAGAGATCAGGTCACGAAACATCTTAAACCCAGGTTGTTGCATAGAGTGACAGGATCACCGCTCGATGTCTCTTCAGAGTTGGTCTGGGCTGGCTGCGCAGAAAATGGTCAGGTTTAGACTACGGAATAGCAAGGTACCATTATTTGTTCCCTAAATCATCATCCGGTTTTCTGATGTCTGCCAAGCCCAATTTCTTTCCAAAGTGCTTTCCTCGTTGCTTCACTCCCCAGATAATCTTGCTGATCCTTTTTTCCGATTTTTTCGTCCATACCCTAGTACTTCGTTCTTCTTTCACACACTTTTTTTCCCCCCTCCATTCCACGCATCATCCAAGATCCCAACTGTTAATATCAAAGCCAGCATATCCAATAAATATAATACTTTGAGTAGCAACTTGTACGAGTGCAATTCCCTTATCCCATCCATCTTATCCCAAACTTTGCGTTCGCTATGATGGCGGGGTGGGGTGGGGTTGTATCATAAGTCCACTGTGCTATAGAGTAATTACCACTAGTATAATAGTTAATATCCCCATCACCTGACATACCCCTAACATAACTCCTATCATACAAGAATTGGCGGATGAAGAAGACCCATTGCACTCGAGGGGGAAAAGAAAAAAGAAAAGAAAAAAAAGAACTTTGGCATCGGAAATAATTATTATAATAATATTATTATTATTATACTAACCTTTTTTTTAATTGCGAGCAGATTTATATTACAGATTCCGCATATAATCATCATAATATCATACACTAAATCAACCCACCCCCGCCTCAATCACCACCAATTCATGTTACTAAAACACTATCCACGTCCAAGTTTTTATTTTATTTTATTTTATTTTATTGTTATTGATATATATAAAAAAGAACCAACAAACATACTCTAGACGACTACCACTACAATGACTGTGCTGTGCCAAACATCCAAAAGACAAACGTGAACCCCCACGACAAGGCGAACGAAGCGCACATGAGCCGACCACAAACAAACAAGCAAACAAACCACCACACTCGCTGGTACTACTGCAGGCGGGAGGTGAGCAGGACAAGTATGATACTCCCACGAGAAGAAAAAGAAAGAAAGAAAGAGAGTGCCAATTCATTCCCTGCCTTAGTTACCCCACAGGCATACTAGTAATGGCCGCCAGCGGGCAGGTAGGCATTCGCGCCAAGCGGCCGCCTTTTTTCCCTTCTTCCACGGAGGTGTGTGCCACACCGTACCGGTATACCATAATCTCGTGTTAGTCCGTTTCTGGAGTGTCGAGGGGAAGAGGTTGTTTGTTTTTCTCCCCATTCCCCCCCCCAACAACCCCGCTATTATCATTGTAGTTTTTTGTTTTTTCTCGTCTTCGTTGGGTACTATACTCTCGTCTCCATTTCTTCTGACAAGATGCGGGAGGAATGAAGAGTTGCCGGATCTCCTATAGTACTCTAAAGGGGTGCCTGGCGGTCGGCCGGAATGGTCGGAATGCCAAGACGAAAGGGAGCTCCTGCTATGATAGAAACACCCGACTGACTAACTTAGTACTATATCGCGGCGGGGAAAATATCTAGCTTGACACCCTCTCCAAGAAAAGTAAAAGAAAAGAGAGGGGATTGAGTTGCATCCCATCTCTCTTTCCCCATTTTCTCCATTTTCTTTTCGCGCTTGTAGATTATGTACTTATAGCTCGCTTGCAATAATTATGACCAGGACCAGTCAGTATGAAATAATTTTTCCCCTGCTTCACTTGGCTATAAGTTAGTGAGATACGTTTTCACTTTTCTCGAGTTTTTTTTCTTCCGTAGTAGTAGTAGTCTGCAATGCAGCGCAGTCCTGCATTCAGAGGCTACATTGTAACTACGGGCCAGGTCGGCTTCGGTCGCCTGTGGGATAGCCGAGGCGGGCGCGGGATTCGTGGACTGTCCCGCGGAGTTGCTGTGGCATCATAGGGTCTCCACTTTGGCGTAGGCGGGAGATAGTTATGGTAGCCGCTGCGACACGCGCTTTCTTGCTCGGGAGCGCTTGAGTCAAGGTAAACTTACTGCGCAGGGGGGTTAGAGTGCCGTGTCGTGTGCGGGTTCGGTCTATACCCAGTGAATGGAATTTTTGCCTAGTAGAATTAGGTATGATACTATAACATCGTTTTTTTTAGTACACACCGCAAAACCGGACCGCTAGCGAGCGAGAATGCTTCTGAAAGTTGTTTTCAGCCCTGATCGCATCGTACTGTATGTGGCGTTGGTGTTGTTTGGAATGTGAAGTACCGTAGGCAGGTGTCCGGAATGCTGACGGAACGGGGAGGGGGGGGGGGGTTGAATTAACCCAGCCCGGAAGGACGGTAGGAAGAAAGGAATGGTCAATGATCGGGTATACTACATCTTTCGTCAGTGACCTCCCTTTCTCCAACCACCATGAATTTGAAAGAATTGTTTGTTTGTTCCACCCAGCCAGCCAGCCAGCCAGCCAGCCAGCCACCGCGGTAACTCCAGTTCTCGATTCTCCAAGTCCCCCCATGAACAAATGTGCAGGGAATTTATTAACCTGACTTACCCCCCCCCGTGTTGCAACACCCCTATTACTTCTAGCGGTGCAAAAAAAAAAAGAAAGAAAGAAAAAAGTTCAAAATGCTCTTCGCAGTGGTGAAGCTCTGCATATCCCTCCTAATCCCTACGTCCCTCTACGTCCTCGGCTCGCAGATATACCTGCTAAGCACGGTCGGACAATTAGACCCTCTGCTTCGCACAAATTGTGCCTTGTCATTGACCACCGTGCCTCCCACTTCTCTCCCCTCTTCCTCGAGGAGCAGGTAGTAACTTAGCTAACATCAAATAGAGCATCCTCACAGCCCTCTTTCTGGCAATATGGTTTCTTGCGCGCATGAGCAAGTCCACGCCGCTACGTCCTCCGCCTTCGGGAAAGCGATTAGCGTTCCTGCTATCCCTCTTCAGCACGATCATATGGATAGCGGCGGTGTTTAGCGGTGTTAGGATCACGAGAAGGCAGGTTGGGTGCTTACCCGCTTCTTCTTCTTCGGGGACGAGCGGAGGGGACGAGGCATGGAGGTTTGGAACGGCCTGTAGGCTACAAAGGGCCAGCGTTGCTTTTGCATTCCTAGGCTTGTCAGTTTTACTCCCCCCTCCCCCCTTATTTTTCCTTCTGGGGGTGTGAGGGTTACTTACTAACGGAGAAATACAGCTTAGGATCGCTCATTGTCCTCGGGGCAATGGTGGAAATCTCGGATCGGCCATTCGGAGGGGTGAGCGCGGACGAGAGGATTACGGCTGTTGCGGAGAAGTTCCGGGAAGCGCTGATGGACTTGAGGGCGGAGGAGGAGGGTGGTGGTGGTGGTGGGGAGGGCGAGAAGGAAGAGGTTTAGTGGTAGGGCTTAATTGGAGCGAATCTGTGGAGGGGATTCAGGAGGTCGGCTGGCAGCGGGGCTGCCATACCGATCGGATGGAGGTCCGTGCGTGGCTGTTGTCGCTAGAACTTACAGGATTCTTTTTTATTGAACTTGGTACTGGATTCTAGCATGTCAAGTCAGGAGGGATTGGAGGGGAATCCATACTCGAGCAGGAACACATACATTTAGCAGACTATTAAAAAGAGTATATACTTGAGTGTGCAGACGATCCTTAAATTACCATCAGATAGAAACCCGCTTAGCGATGGGGGGCCCCGGTAAGGATCCTTTGATTAGGACTAGATGGCGAGTGCCCATCCATGACTAGCGCCCCTCGATCATATCATACCCCACATCTCCCCCTCATCCGCGACGGGGCTCGTCATCAGCCCCCGCCGTTGTTGCTCATCATTAATTAATTTTCATATATTAACTTGCGGTGATCTACCGGTACCATACGATGCCATGATAAACGAGTTCCAATTCTTACCTTTCTCTTAAGTTACTGCTGATGTTACACCACCCACCCACACCTGACGAGAGAACCCCGAACCCGCAGGTATCGCCGAAAGTTTACTCGTACTCCTAGAACCCTCGGGGCTTCACTGCTCTGCCACTTTTTCATTCTGTTTCCCTTTTCATTCTTTCTTTTTCATTCATTCATTCATTTTCTTTTTTCTTGCTTTGCTATTCAGGGCCGTTAGGACCCGGACCCTGTTAGATTACCGTGAAATCTAGTCAGCCGCTTGCTTGGTTTCCTGTGATATCTTTGTGTGTTGCCAAATACCTGATATACCGGTAGCTGTACGATACGTTGTTGTTTCCCACCACCGGCATCATTCAGACCGCAACTTGTTATGCCGTGGATGCACTGTCCGTGCTGTACTCTACCGTGGACCACTCACTCACTCACTCACTCACTCACTCACTCACTCTACGGTGTAGAAAGAAAGAAAGAAAGAAAACAAACCATGTGACACGGGCATAATAAGTAACTGTGTGATGCCATCATCATCATCATCATCATCATCATAATAATAATAATAATATTATATAAATAATATACAAAAAATTTAAATCACAAAATTGAAAAAGCTTCTGCAGTTACATACAACCTGGGGTATCATAACAAAACAAAACAAAAAAAAACCTCTCCACAAGTCTTCTATAATACCCTTTTCTAATTCGTCGATCCTTTTTTTTATATATTACTTTATTTACTTGCCCAGTCCCACCCAGATGGATGCCAGGATGATGATGATGATGATGATGGGGGGGGGGATTTCGTTCCACCCTTCGGTTTTTTTTTTTTGGTTTAAACTCTTTGGGACCTAATTTTTTAGCACCAATGCCGTATGCATCATGCAGAATCTCATTGGACCTGACGGCCAGCAGCATGGGAGAGAGAGAGAAGTAAGGGTTCCACCGGTGCCGGCCGTGGATGGGCGGTATGATATTATTATGTAGGGACGGATGGATTCGGTTTGAGGCTCTTGAGGGAATTTGTGTAGCGTAGGTTAGTTCTCTTTCTCGCGGGCTCGGGGGTAGTGCGATGGTACGGTGCGGTAGTTGGGGGTAGGGCTGCGATGCGATGGCGGTATATGGATGAGCGAAGCAACGGAGGAAGGAAGGCGAGGAGAACGCCGGGCGGAGGGAGGGAAGAATTGTTTTTATTATAACATTCCATTTTATAATATAGAGAGGAAGAAGTTACGATTCATGATGATGAATGGAATGAGGGAAAATCGGGATCGGGGAAGGGTTCACAGAGAGCACGTGGGTTTTTTTACAACATTTTATTATGTTTTGCGACCTTGTCCTCCCTCTCATTACTCCCGTATCTATTGTTCTCTCTCTTCTGTGTGTGGACTTCGGCACCGGCGGCGGGCAAAGTTGTCTGCTACTCTGGTGTCATATTCGACGGGACTGTCCGTACCCAAAGGCAAGCGAGGAAAAAAGTAAAAAATTTCCTACTATTTTTCCTCTGATTCCACTCAGTTACGGGAGTTGTTGAACCAAGGCGCATTATCGTATCGAAATCTTTTTTTCACTTAGCTCGACAAGTTGGAAAAACCACATAATGCCCGTACTCGGGTTGGGCGCGTGCGTTTGTGCACTCCCCGAACGAATTCGCTTGCTATTTTTTTTGCCTATTTTTTTTTTCTTTTCTCTCCTACTTCGCCGGTCCGGTAATTCGGTTTCGCCCGTTCATCTGCAGAATTGATGCAGCAACAAAGCGAGAAGAGGAAAAAAACCCTTCTCTTCCAATCAGTCGCTTGAGCACTGGCTGCTCAGCGCCCTGTTTCCTGCCGCTCTGCTGCTGCCGCTCCCAGGGCGTCGAATTGGAGGGTCCCCAGCTAATTTACCATACGTTAGCTACCGTGGCCCAACTCAACTCCACGGCTGCGTGACAATGATGTTGATGATCTTTTCTTGATTGCACCGTATAGCGCAGATGGCCCCCCCTCTTTTTTTTTATTCCAGTCGTTTCGCATCATAGCGCCTTCGTCCGTCCTGCTCTCCGAGGGAGGGTGGTTTAAACAAATGGCTGCTCTCAAATTGAAATTCGCCCAGCCTGGTCCAATGGGCGAGGATGGTTGTAAAGGCTGTAGCGAATGTCTGATTGATTCATCGAGGAGTCGGGAATGAAGTGAGGAGAAATAGAGGGGAAAGGTTGTATCTGTACAGTCCAATGCACTCTAGTTTCTAATATTAATACTCGAGCACCGGGCACGATGCAGCAAGTATCTTGTTTCTTGTTTTTTTTACCTTGCCTTTAGACTCTGTTGTGAGAAGGTGAGAAGGGGGAGTACGTCACCCTTGTTCGCCGCCATTGAAATTCATTCCCGCACGCAAGCCACAACTCGAATCCACAATTTCTATACAATACCGGTGTGTGGCTTCCAGGACAGGTACCTTTAATGAGGGTTTGGTTTTTGCGATTGGCGAACTGCTGATGGAGTGAGCATGGGTGAAACTCACCCTCCTTGGCTCCTCGCGCCATATCTTGACGGTAGATGCCATCCGGTTATTTTTGCTTCGTTGTCTTCCATCCCCGGACTACTTCATAACATACCGTATTAGACTGCAGCAGCGGGGGGGATGGTTTGGCATTGTGTTGGGTTACCTTGCTCATTGTACCATGCAATTGCGGGGAATCAAAAGTCATCTTAGCCCAACGTTTTAAGGTGCCGGTGGGAGGGGGCATTTTTATTTTGCCTACTGTAGTTGAGGCGCGCTGTCAGTGACATCTCGAAACTCTGATCTCAGGGGACAAGATCGGGGGGCTGTCATCTCCTACGTTGCATTCACTCGTTTTGGTTAGATTGGTTCCCATGTAACATTACCGCACGCTTTGCGGGGACGGGATGGATAAGAAGTAGGAGTAGGGGGGAGGGATGGCCGAAGGAACTCGATGTATGATGTGATGTGTGCTTGAGAAGGGAAGGGTGGGAAAAAAGAGTTAAGGAAAATAAGGATGAAACGCCGAACTGTTCTCCTGTGTGAATTTGTGCGCCTGGGGGGGATAGCGTTGATATCATCCTGGAGGCTGGTGATGGACAGGGAGGAGGATCAGGTCAGTTATTTTGGTTAGATTGGGCATTACAATAGCTAGTACCATGGGGCAATCCTGCCAGACTGATTTGACCCGCATCCCGACAGTTGGCGATGTGTACAGTACTCTGCCTCTGGCTAGGTGAGCAGGAATCATACTGGCTGGCGTATTGGGGAGTGTAGTCAGTCGAGAGTATCCTGTCTCCAGCGTAAAATATAGTAATGGGTAGCGTGATGCGTGGTTCTTCTATTCGTGTGGCAAGACACAACATAGGAGCTGTAGGGATATTAAGGTACGGTAAGCGTTGTGTAGACAGCCATATCGGTACATGGTCCGTACTATATAGCATATAGCTTGACTTAGCTATAGATGGGGCACCAGGGGTAGGCGGTAGAAGGGCCGAGACAGGGTAAGGAAGAGGGAAGGGTCCAAGGTACGGGTGCGGGTTCGGGTTGAGTGAGGAGGTGAGGTAGGGCTAGGGAGGAGGGGGGGGGGACTCAGACACGGACGGAAAAATTGTCATTCGGATTTACGGATCCAGATGAGAGGAAGGAGGGAAAGAGAGCCTTTCTGACCATTTCCTCTGGGGAAGCCGTGAGAAGGGAAAAATTACGTTTTAATCATCATTCTTTAAGGGAGGAGAACCTGTTTCGGCAATAACTGTTAGAAAGGGGTAACCCCACGCGTGGTAGATACACCTTACTGACCATGGTATCCTGTTTCCACTGTTGAATTTGCTGTATTTGTATCATTTTTCTAGTAGTCTATGTTATGCTGAGTGGTTAGTTATTTGGTTGTGATCTCGAGTTTTTTTCTCTTGAGAAAATATTTTTCTTGTGGAAAGAGTACCGATGCTGTAGCAATACTGGTAATAATAAGGTAATGATGAAAAAAACAACAGCGAACCCTTTTTTCCTTTCCCGCCAGGATGCAACCACCCCCAGCGGCGATATCCTACTGGCTTTCCCCTTCCCTTCCCACCACCACCCCCCCACAGAGGAGCAAGGAAAAAAAAAGAAAAAAAAAAGAAAGGAACCCCTCCCCTTCTCTATACCTGCTACCAATCCAGACAGACATACGCACTCAAAGCTAGTGAGAAGGGAATAAAAAAAAAACAACCAGTCTTGTTTGCCCCACCTCCGCCCACAATCCTGGGAGTGCTAAAAAATAAAATAAAAAGAGAAACCCCTCGTCCCGCCGCCTCCATAAAAGAGCTTGCCCGCCACACTGCTCTCTCTGCTTCTTTCCTGAACCCTTTCGCATTTGTCCATCACCAGCGATTTAAACACCCCTTCTATCCCGTCAGTTCAGCTCCCATATCCACTCTCGACAAGTTTCGTTTCGACTTCACAGGTTTTGATTTACTCCCGCAATTCGTGTTTGTGACTGTCCCACCATATCGACATCTCGAACAACCGCAAAGCTGTCGCCCACCGGCCTATTCATTATCTCTACCCAAAATATTAGTCCACGGAAGTCAAGTTTGTTCGTCCACAGTTCTGGCGAACACACTGGACTCCGTTTTTAGGCTGTAAATAGCCAAACCCCCAAACCCTTTGAGCACGTTCCTCTTATTCTTATGAGCCGAAAGGACCTGCTCCGTTTCTTGTCTTTGCGAAAGAAGTGAGTCCATTCAGACGAGCCTACCTGCCCTTTGTTCTTTGGTGAAAGTGGAAAAAAATAATAGTCTTCAGCTTGACCGTCCTTTACTATTGAAAATTAATTCGCATGATGTGTGACGTTGTTAACTCTTGCCCTTTCAAAAACTAGGCCCAGATAACACGACCTTTGGTAGTCCGCCTAGTTACAACCCGTCTACTAGCATTCTATTTGAAAACCACCTCCCAACCTCACAAAAACATCTTACACCTCCTCGTCTGCTGAACCGGTATCCTGCACGGTATCGGTATCTTGACGACGGGGCGGATAGCCCTCCACCTCCACAATTGATTCGCGCCATCCACCGATAGTCTCCTCCAAAGTCTCCTCCGCCAGCACGGCTCGTCGTTTGACACCTCAGTTCTCTCGCCTTTTGTACCTTCGCCCTCCATAATCCGGCAGGCACCGCATTGTCTAGCTGATTTAAAAAAAGACTACAAACTTTGCGATAAGAAAAACCCAGCCACTACTATCGTCTCTCCGCCGCTTCATCTCGAAATGGTCGCCCTCGATTTGGTTGCTGTTGACACAGCGCTTAACAAATCACAGGAGACTACACTTTCCATCAATCATCAAGCTACCATTGACCTAGACTCTTCTAATGCTTTCGAGGGTAACACAGTCCGCATTACCCTTATGTGTAACCCTACTGATATCTGTGTGACAGGACCTGAAAAGCTCCTGGAAGTTTGGTTCACCCCTTCTCCAGAATTGCTCCCTCCCTCTGCGTCGCCCGAGGGCCTCAAATGCGTTTCCAAGGAGAGATGGGAGCAGATGCTCGATATCGTCAAGTGCAAGGTTTTATCTGTTTTGAAGAACGAGCATGTGGATGCATACCTCCTGAGTGAGAGTAGCATGTTCGTCTTCCCTCACAAGGTCATCCTCAAGACCTGCGGAACTACTACACTACTCAATGGCCTTCCCGAGATGCTGCGTATCGCAAGCGAGGAAGCTGGATTTGGGCCTGGCGGCGGTGTCTTTGCTAACCCATATAGGGTTTTCTATTCCAGGAAGTCTTTCATGTTTCCTGACAAGCAAATGCATCCACACAAGAGCTGGAGAGACGAGGTTGGGTACTTGGACGAGTGGTTCCTTAACGGAAGCGCATACATGGTTGGGAAAATGAACGGAGAGCACTGGTATCTTTACCTGACCAACCCTGGGAACACACTCTCCCCACCACTCACTCCCACCAACGAGCCGGCCGATCCGCTTGAGAGACACGAGACGGAAACACAACTGATAGACTTCCCCGAAGCCCAGGACATTGTCTATAAGAATATCGGTGGAGGGCGTGATGGCGGAAGTGGTAATGGCATTTTTGACGAGACCTTGGAAGTTTTGATGACCGATCTGGACCAGGCCAAGGCGAAGCAATTCTACTTGGAAAACGCGAGTGCGGTCGCGGCTGGCCAGTACAGGCGTCGGAAGGACGAGGAACGGTCCAAGGGGCCAGTCTCCGCGGAGGAGGACGACATGGGCTCCGACGATTTGCCTGAGGAGCTCACTAGTGAGGGGCATGTTCTCGGATCAATTGTTTCGGAAGCTTGTGGGTTGGATGGGGTTTATCCCCGCTCTACGTACCCGGGAGCTATGGTAGACTCTTACCTGTTTACACCTTGCGGATTCTCGGCCAATGCAATCATTCCCTCACCTGACCCGAAGATTCCCACCACACACTACTTTACGGTGCATGTCACCCCCGAGTCCCATTGTTCATATGCCTCCTTTGAGACCAACGTCCCGGGTCGTCAATCTGGCCGGGAGACGGCCGAAATCCTGGAACACGTTGTTAACATCTTCCGCCCGGGCCGATTCTCGGTGACCCTCTTTGAGGCGAAGCCTGCCACGGTGGATCGCGGGGCTCGTGATAACATCTACGATCTAACTGCGGCCAAGAGATCTGCCCGTATGGATTGCATCAAGGGGTACAGACGTGTGGACAAGATCCGCCACGACCTTGATGGATACGACCTCGTGTTCCGTTACTACGAACGTGATGATTGGAAGGGTGGGGCTAAGCCTGTTTTGAGAGACTTTTAAGGGTTTTTTTGTTGTCAAGATTGGCTCAAGTTTCTTTTATTTCTACCTTGATCAGTTTACCGCGGTTATTGATTGATTGGTTGGCAAAAGCAAGTGTTTTTTTACCATAGCTTTTTTCAGACAAAAAAAGAAATCTTCAACCCTAGCATCAGCCGGCGAATTTTGACATTTTGTCTTGGGGGTTTTTTTTCCCTTTACATTTTACATTTTTTACTGTAGCCCCTTGTTACTGTTGATGCCATTTCCATTAGTGCTACAAGCTGATAATGCACGGCGACTGGCTTGCCCGGAACTGCTGTAGTCCAAAGTTCGGAATTTCCAAGAGCTCGAATGTGAAAGAAAATAATAATAAAAAGTGCAAATCTGGGCGATCCCCTTTTTAAAAGTTGGTGTTTTTGTTCCCTTCCCTGTCCATCCATCCATCTCAGCGTGGCAGCGTGGGGGGGGGGGGTCGGGTCGGCGGCACTTTTTATTGGAATTTTATTTTTTTCCCCAAAAGCTGGTTGGTGGGACCGGCAGGCAGGCAGACAGACAACGGATTCGAGCGAGCAAGCCGAGGCAGAAGGGGTTCAGCCAAGACGGGGGTTTTTTTTTTCTTTCTTTCTTCTTGGTCCGTAGATCCCTTTATGGCGCAATCCGGTTTGTTGCCCTGCGGTTATTTGGGGGGAAGGTGTTTGTTGGGTCACGTGATGGTTCGCCTCGTAATTGTTGGTTATGGTAGCCATAAGTAAATTAGGGGTGTATTTTTTTGTTCAGTGCGGTGGGGTTTAGTACAATAGTTTGGTGTTGTGGTTAGATTGGGAGGCTTGAATGTAACATCATATCTAGAAGAGGCGATTGTGCACTGGGTGGGGGTTCGGAATTTGATAAATAACTAGCTCATGCTTTCTTTCTTTCTTTCTTTCTTTCTTTCTTTCTTCCGTTACCATGTTTAGCTAGAGCTCTATATGATGCTGCTATCGCCCAACGCGAGGACCGGATCTGCTATGATACCTCGCAACGCTTATGTATGTATATATATATACCCGTGCCTGCCGCTCGCTAGTTGATTATTAGCCCAGTAAGTACCATACCCGTGATCTGCAATTCACCCTTGTTTCTTCTTTTTTCTCCTTCTTTTTCTTTCTTTTCTTTCTTTCTCCGGCCCTACCACTCGTTTCTTTTCCAAGGTGTGTGTGTTGTTTGCTTGGCTAGTTTTGCGAGCACGGCGGGTGTGTGTGGGGGTGTGTATTGTGGCGGGAGAGTAAAAGCATAACGATTTTTCCAGCCCGCCAATACGAACAATCGAGTGATATCCCATGATGGCAGTGCAAGGGTGGTATCACCACAAAATTTAATACTAGGATTAATCGAAAACCGTGTGCTATATCGTTGGAGTTGCATCCTCTGGTATCATAAGGTCTGGTGTTTTTTTTTATATACCTTTTTTTATAGCCCCCCCCTACCCCCCCAGAGTGGGCTGAGCAGCTCTTTTTTTGCTGTGTTTTTTTTTCCGCCCACTATTCTAAAGTAGGGAATTCTCAACTATGATACAAGTTATAGGCATATATATATATATATATATATATATGGAACCCGAACGTCTTGAGTCCGGATTTTTGTATGGACGGTCAGAAGTTTTATCCCTGTGCTTTCCTGTAACTTGCCAAAGAATAGTTACAATCGGGGACACACACTACGTTAGTCATGGAATTCGGGGAACTTTTGTTTGTCTTCTGATGAAGAGGAAAGCGAGTGTTTCGGAGGCAGAGCATGATAGATATTCACCGGAACCCCCGGTTCCTGGTTCCTGGTTCCATCGATATCATGGGAGAGTACTAGTACTGTGGTTGGATAACAAGGATAAAGTAAAGTATTAGGCCCCTGAACTGTCTATTTTCAGAAAAGAAGCAGTTAAAAGATCAAGAGGAAAGAGTATTATCGGCCAGTTCCTATGGTCCAGTGGCTTAGGAGACTGGTCGGCTGATTTGAAAGCAGGGACCGTCATGAGTTCGAATCCGGGGGGGCAGTGGAGTAGTCGAGTATTAAAGTGCTCGGCGAACCACTTTTTTGCTGGGGGGTAGGTCTAGGGTTAGGTTAGTAATTAATGCGCTTGGGCCAATTCTTCCCGTCAAGTGTTGCGGTGGGACTGCTGGCTAGTGTTTGGGTAATATATGCTCGTAACTTGTACATAGCGCAGGGTTCGATTATTCGAGTTTTTTGCGTTAACTTATGTGGTTTCGGGGGGGGGGGTTGGTGGGGATTTTTTAATCTTTATTTTACTTTGTTTGCTGGCGGGGGTGGCCGGATGGTTCGTGATATAGCGAGCTCCGGTTCCTGATTCTGGGGAAGTGGTGGGAGGGGGGTTCGGAGGATGTGATTGTAAGATGGAAAAAAAGAATGGAATTGTGAGTCTGAGGTGATGGTGTGATAGATACTTGCCTTTCCTCTCTATCAAATAAGGTCCTTGGGGTGCGGGTTCTGCGGCGGATGTTTCTAGTCGTCCTGGTGAAATTTTCTGGAGAGGTTCGGCAGATGGCTGGATGGTTGGGATGTCTTGGGGGTCATGTATTTTAATATAGTAGCCCAAGCTCACGATAATATTAACATGCACTGTACCATACCCTCTCTACCACTTCTGTAATCCATCAACCTTATCAAAACTCTATATCCAACACTATCTTATGACAAAAAAAACCATATCTTCGCATTCAAACTTGCGCAGCCACATGTCAACTTGCACCCTTTTTTCCAGCCTGGTCCGGGCGCACCTTTCAGACTACCATACTTCACTACCTCTCCCTAGCGGCACCGTTCAGGGAATCCTGCCTAACTTTTAAGTAAGTATTATATATAGGCAGTCAGTCACGAGTTCCTGCATGTCAAATAGTCGTTTACTGTTGAAATAAGAATCCAATATGGGAAGTGAAACGGTGAAGACTTTGCCCAGCTTCAACTCGCCATAACATTCTTACTAGTTAGTAATAAAAACCAAAAGAAAGGTCCAAACAGCCGAACATATATAGAGAACATCAGTGCCCCTCATCCTCCATGCGACGGAGCCCGTTTCCCGTCTTTGGCCCAGAACGCATCATGAGTTCGGATGGAGTACACGCCTCCAAGCCTAAAGAGTACTATATAAGAAGCCCAGCTCATAAGAAATAGCCGCCGGGTGATCAAGACCCAACCGATGACGTCTCACCTCTCACCACCACCACATAAGATGCAACCCAATGGATCGAAATGATATGGGAAAGAAAATGCATGCGACAAAGCTGTTGTTTGAGGATAATGGAAGACAGTAATTAACCAGAAATCCAACGTTTATGAAATCAGAAGTTAACCCTTAAATAGAATCGTATTTATTCGTTCTGCCCGCTTGCCCATCAACATAATATAACAGGTTATATATATATACAAACATCCAAGTCCAGCGAAGCCACCCGGATTCCATCCATTCCGCTGTTCATGGAACCACTTCTCATTCTCAAGCGCATAGTGTCATTCCTTGTCCCCAACCATGCCGTGCATTACACCATCCCATCATACCAGTAACCATTCCTGCAAGCCCAATCATTCCACATTTCCAACATGCGCAATACATTCTTTTGGACAACAGTTTACAGCACAACTTCCCCGAGTGATCTTCCATGAATCTCTTCTCTCTATTCTAATTTCAGCGCTTGTGAAAGGTAGGTGCTGGAATGTAGCAGGAAGGAAGGGTTGAATAGCGATCAGGAATCACGAGCCGTGCTATATAGATCGAGTATTTGTATAGTTCTAGCATTGACAGTATCACCACATATCACAGTTTACACGCTAGTAAGGGAAAGAAAAGAGGACGAATTCTATAACTCGTGTGAACACCCCCCCGCCCCCGCATTCTAGAAAAAATGACAGAGAAGCAGAAAATCATCGGAGCATACCTAGAAACAAAGTAGGTGGTACTAGGATAGTATCCTCACACTACTGCTTGTACGAAAATGTACAATCCCTGAAACGAGGGGGGGTGTACAGCACACGTCCAAACCCAGCCCAGAAGGGATACAAGCACCACCAAGGCAGGCAGCCTGGAAAGCAATATACATGAGCAAGATATCATAGTAAGTTTTACACCCTCCACACTTAGGAGCAGGGGAAGGAGAAGGGGTGGTATTTTGCCCGATCTGTTCGTCTGCTCTATTGAGATTTGCTAACGGACTGACTGACTTGAATCGCATTTCTCGATTTCTAATTTTAGCGCGACACGGGGGGCATTTGGAAATAGCCGTGATGTGTGTTATATATAATAGTCGGGTTGACGGTTGGCCTATCTGAGGGAATCTTGGTGACTCCTTCGTGCTCACCAGGGCTGGCTACCGTAGCTGGTGAGATGGGGTGGTCAGCGAGGATTATGATATCTCTTCTCTCGGGTGTTGGCATAGGCCTGATCTGCTATCGTTTTTGCCACTACTTCGAACTCATCCTCGGGAACTATTCCGCACCGGTTGTCTGCTGAGGTCGGGTTCGCCTTATCTCTATCTAGAAGTTTGGTGATTGCCCCCCTCGCGGCGACTTCCAGCAGGCCACTCGAGCGGTGTGTGTGCCCGGAACGGTGTTCGGAGTCTGGTTTGGCATCGACTCGGTCTGGGAGTAAATTTTGTTATCTTGTCGTATCCCGCCTCCCCCGAGACAATTTTCATCCTCCGTTGTTTCCGGAGATATCATAGAACTACAAGTTACGGGCATATAGTTTATACCCAAACACTGGCCAGCAGCCCCACCGCAACATTTGGCGGGAATTGACCCAAGGGTATTATCAACCCTAGACCTACCCCCCAGCAAAACAAAAGTGGTTCGCCGAGCCTTTTTTTTAAATGCTCGACTACTCCACTACCCCCCGGATTCGAACTTATGATGGTCCCTGCTTTCAAATTAGCCGGCCAGTCTCCTAAGCCATTAGACCATAGGAACTGGCCGATAATACTTTTTCTTCTTGATCTTTTGACTGCTTCTTCAGAAAATGGACAGTTTGGGCGCCTGATATGATACTTCACCTCTGGTAAAAAAGGACATTGGTACCTAATCATAGTACTCTCCCATGATATCCATGGAGCGGGGGGCGAGGCGGTTCAGGTGTAGATCTGTGATTTTCCTCCGAAACATTCGCTTTCTTCGTCAGAGGACAAATGTTTCCCGAATTCCATGGCTAGTATCCCCGATGTAACCATTCTTTGGTGCGGGAAGGGACGGGGATAAACCATTTTTATGGTAAATTATCCATGCGTATCTGACCGCCCATACAGAATTCGGACTCAAGTGTTCGGGTTCTATATGCCTGTAACTTGTACAATAATGCCGGATATTCCTTAAACAGCCCAGTTATTCAAGGACTTCAGCAACCCAGCAACCGAGAAAAGATAGCACTATTCTCTAGCTAGACATTTGGGTATCCGTGTGGCACTCTACCGGTTGCGCAAGGGTTGCGCAAGGGTTGCGCAAGGATATCCTAATAACGCAATTCGCAACTGAGTCACTTCAACTAAGTTATTATTGCTCTCGTAGTCTTTTCCTTTTATTCCAATGACTCAATACTAATATAATGGGTTACATATTGAAATACAGCAAGCTATGCTTACTTCATACACCATGAACCTTGGTAGATCCGCGCGGCACTATAATATAAAACTGTATTTCGTGTGGCTTATCAGTTCGCAATGTGTGGACTCTACAGCACTTATCCGTAATATAAACAAAATGCTGATACCGTGATATACTTGTTATTAGTCGCTGGAGTCTCCGGGCATGCATCAACACTGGATTTCGCTGAGCATCCGTGTTCCTTATGCACTGTGTACCATACTAGCTCATCCTCTGCCACCCCAAACACCATATTCTTTACCAGCTTACTGTGTCTCGGATACTCCGGCGCCAGGGTCTGCTCTTTCTCCGGAGGTGCCCTCGCCCTTATCAGTTGGGGACGTAGGGGTGCTCAATGGGCGTTGAATAAAGCACATACACTCCTGTCCAAAAAGTTTCCCGCCTTTCCAAAAATACTCCAGCGGGGCTTGGCAGCAACAGAAGTATCAACACAAGATACGAGACTCCGTTAAGGATGCTCCCCGGCCCGGAAGACCAAAAAAGATCGCACATTAAACAAGTGGAAAGAGCAGTCCTTGCCAATCCTGATTCCTCCTCAAGAGAAATTACGGAGAAGTCGAATATGAACTACTCAATATATGAAAGCCGACTCGTACTCAAGTACCGTACTGGTACCTCTGTTGCCGCCAAGCCCCTCTAGAGCACTTTTGGATCGGCGAGAACGTTTTGGACAGGAGTGTACTGGAATTGCGGGTGGGTGCTACAAAAGCACTAACACAAGTGCTAAGTCGATAACGTGGAAAGGAAAAGAAACTTTGAGGAATTACTAAGGATAGCGGGGTGGAACGGGACAGCAAAAAGTCGTCCGTTCTGGCCAGGTTTTAAGACGGACGGGCTACTCCATCGCGGGCACCGCTTACCCGATACTGTGAGCACACTCTTGAAGGGCCGAGGAAGTCTGGAATGAGAAAGGAGAGATACAAGGCAAAGTGGATGAGATGGCGGGGAGAGGGGGGGAGAAGACAAAGCCCGCGGAGAAGGTGGTGTGGGCGGTCTCGTCTACCAAGAAAGGGATAGGAACTCCGTATGGTTCTCTGATAACTAACCAGCAGAGTCGCTACCCGCCTGGAATGAGGGCCCCTGTGTCTGACTATGCAGTGCGGGCAAGTGTGTCCAAATCTTGTGCCCTGATAAATCACCTCTTGGCTGGCGGGTCGGCGGACGGCGGCACCGGGCGGTTTGGTTAGCGGTTCGATAGCCCACATCCTGCGGCATGGTGAAGATGGATCAAAAGCCACTGGGGCCAAGTTCCTCTCACATTGCATCAGGGCTTAGATTCTATGTGTGGGAGGGGGCTTGACAGGACGGATGCGCGCACCGGCCTCCCCCGACAAGCCGTGTCCCGGAGACCTCTGTAGAGGAAGAGCGTAGCCCAAACTCCGAGATCATCTAGACGAGTGCAGTGGCGAGGGTGCGGATGCAAGGCGTTGTCTAGTGCATCTAGGATAGTGTTCAACTCTGCGGGGGTGATTTACGCAGAGCCCGGTATCGAAAAGATGCGTCTTGACACACCTTTCTTCGGAATGGAAGCCACCCCGATCGTGGATGGGCGGATAGAAGGAAGGGAGGGGGGGCTAGAGGATGAAAGCACGGGGAGCAGTGAAGGCGCAAACCCCAGTGATCTCTATGGTCGGATATTTGTCCAGGGGCCGGTAGGTGCTATCCCTTGGGCGGTGTGAAATAGTGAAATTCGGACCCCAGTACGCTAAACCTGCCCTGGAAAGATTTGAGCTTCACGATTTGCTGAGAATGTCCTGACCCGATAAGAGTGCTGAGTCGGTTGAGCACTTAGGAGATCGGAAATAGGAGTTTCTGACCAAACATGGCTGACTGTGGCCAAATCTGGTCTTAGTGTACTGCGGCCCGAATTTTACTGTTTCACACTGCCTAAGGGATAGGAACAGCAATATCTAGCGAGCGAGTGATCCTTCGCTATAATGTATGGCGTTAGCTAACTTCATAGCATCAGATCCCATAAGCTTGACGATACGCAGCAATGGCAATGATCTCGCTGTGTTCGTATTGAGCAATCTAAAGTAGGACTGTCCCACCCAAAACATCGATTGAACTGGGGTTGGCCCCGGCTCGAACTAGTAGCATTCTAAAGATTGCCTTGTGTCCACAGAAGGCGGCCATACCGAGTGGCCTGTGGCCGCGAGTGTCTGGCAGGTCTGGGCTGATATTAAGGCAGCCCAATAGCGCTTCCACTATCCCGTTATGCTTTTCTGGTGCTGCTTTACGGAGTAGTGTTCAGCCATAAATATCTGCTCTATTGCGATTGATGTTGGCTTGATTTCGTAGAATCTCTGCTACTGACCCATGGCCTGCCTAAAATCCTAAAAAAGGGGTGCGTCGCTGCTCCCGTTTGGCAAGTCGACATTAGCGGCCCTCCGACTGAGCAGCCATTCCACCATTCTTTGGTGCCCTCTCGCAGTAGCCCAAGAAAACAGTGTGCGCCCCCCCGCTGTGGCAGGCGTTTTTAAGCAGATGTCAACGCTCTCGGTCGTGAAACTGCGATTTCAGTGATCCCAAAACCAGCGATCCGGTGTGATCCAGTAAGCTTTCAGGGGAATGACATTGATTTCAGTGAAAGCTTTCTTCGAAGTGAAAGCAGTATTCAGGTAGATGTCATTTGTAGCCCGGGAGCGCCTCGATAGCAAGTGTCCCTTTAAGTGGTATAATTTTTTTCGGGCATGAGCTCCCTAGTAGTCAGACGCATACTCAAAGAACCCGGATCCCTCGGTGAAGTTAAGAAGCCTTGCTAGCGGTCTTGGTAGAACCGGGGCTAAGATGAGCCAAACAAGCCCCGGTAATGGTCTCAAGACCACGATGGGAAATGTCGATATGGCTGCTTAAATACTCGTGTAGGGTTGCGTGCACTAGCCGAACCGATGATGTTTCCTGGTCAACAGTTATCGGTCCCAGGCGACTCCTTATAAGAGATTTCATCAGTGGAATATATCGGGTATCCAGGCCAATAGTTCGGGAGGTTGCTGCCACAGCTCGACACAGCGCTCTAGTTTCTAAGGTTTCTCCGCCAGCGATACCCACATCAAGGCTGCCATTCCCACCCAAGTTTGTCCTTGCGTTGCCTCCTGACTCCCCCTGATGCCCTATTATGTGCATGGCTAAAGCCGCCTCCCATCCATCGAAGCTTGCACATCCTTCTAAGGATGGCAGTTTCTCCCAATATTGCGTCGGTATGCAAAGCAACAAGCAGAAAAGTTAGAACCTATGATACTGTCAGATTCTGGTGATTGCCTGGGTTAATGTAATCACTTCACTCGTGTTTCGGAAAATGCTCCGGACTACATGCCATAATCTCGAGTTCCAGATCATCATCCGTTGCTTCAGGATCTGGGCAGCTTGTATAATAGCTTCAAGTTTGATATATCCAAATATCGAAGAGGCTGACCTCGGTAGTTGCACCAAGGTTCCCGCAGAGATTATGTAACATGCAACTGGCTGAGAGCTCAGGCCCCACCACTCAACGTCATATTTTCACTTTATTGAAACTTCAGCCCCCACCAAATCACCCAAAAAAAGCTCCGACCATGCACAAAAACCATCCAGACGCCGAAGGAGGCCGCGAGAAGCCATTTCAAACCGAGAGCCCAACACCGCAGCTATGGTTTGCAAGGTTTGGGAGGGAGACAAGTCCGAAACAGTGCGATAGGGTTGGGTACAGAAGGCCTGTTGGGCTCGGTTGGGGTGCCGGTAGCATAAATAGAGAAATCAAGTACGGTACGGTAGCAAACATCGGGTTTGATGGGGCCCCGCTGCACCCATCCAGTTCTTTGTCACTCCGTCATCAACATGCCAGCGAAACTCAGGTTAGTCACTCATTAGTCACCTACAAGACTTGGCTGTTTAATGGACAGGCCAAAGCAAAAGCACTAAAAATTGTGATTTCCGAGCGACCACTGTCGCATGGATTTGCCATTAAGCTTGAAAGGGTACTTGTATCATATATTGGAAAGTGAACAAGTAGGGGTATTCAATGTTAAAACGGTCGGGAATTCTAAGTTTACCAGTGAGTTTTAAGTAAGCTTGGCATAGACAAAAGGAGTCAATTTACCAATAGTTTACTATACAATATAATACTTTTTGTATAGTTGGCTACCGAGATTGAGAGGTCAGTATCCAGTGAAAGTGAGAAGTGTAAAAGGAGAAGCCTAAGCAAGATAGTCCATTAGTAAACCAAAAACCAATTACCAGGATGCCTGGCACCTCAGAGAAATTCCAATTCACCAGCCAGTTGAATGACATCTGACTTGCAAATATGTTTCAACAATTCTGGTCAGTAAAAATAATCTTCCCTTTCTTGCTTACAAGCTTATTCCAGGAGAAGAAGTACAGCTAGAGCAAAAATTAATAGATGAACTGCCAGTAGGTGATGAGCCTTTAGGACTACAAGGTGAAATACAAGCTGAAAGAAAATGGAGAAAGAGGATATGCTGTTATTATACAAGAAAATGAAGTGCGATAAGAGAAAAACACAAGAAAAGGAAAAGGTACAAGAATAAGACAAGAAAAAAACACAAAACAAGTAAGAAAATGTAGAGGAAAACTTGATGAAAAGAGCAGAGAAGGAAAGGTGAAAAGAAGAAAACTTGAAGGGGGGGGGGCTGGGAAGTAGAAGGAGGGGAAAGAACAAGGAGAAGCAAGTAAAAGAGCAGAAAATTGCAAGAGCAGGAAAGTATCAGAGAAGTAAAGCATATAAGAAGAATTGCGTAAGAGAAGAAAAATATAAGAAAACTTCCTACTGAAAGAATTCCAATTTAAGAAATCAAATGTCATATCTTTGCCGATTGTTTTTACTGATAGTAAAATGGTAACATCCTCTATCAAGGTTTCACCTCTACCCTTTTTTTTTTATTAACCTTGTCCCATACTCTGTCCAATCTTCTTCTCTCCTCCTCCCCCTTCTTTCCAACTAATGACTGAAATACCCACTTCTTTCAAGTTCTAGCACAAATTGCTGAAGAATAAGCAGAATACCTGTTTTGTAGTTTGGAAGTTCAGATGTGCATTCTCATACTTGTTTTCTCTTGACGTTCTCATTCTCTCAGTCCTCTCATATTCCTGACCCTGCTTACAGTTCTGCCCTCTAAAATTCTCAGAACCTTTACCCTTTCACCTAATAGCTCCTGCCCTCCCTAATACTCATTATCACTACTCTCTCACTCTTAAGATAAAGAAGCTTAGATGAAGTTCGCTTGTCTCTCATTCTCCTGCAACAAATTCACCTCCTTCTCTTCTTGTTCTCTTTGGATAATGTTAGGTGGTAGCTTCGGTGTGAGGTATTCCGACAGCTAGGACCAGGATCGTATTTATATCGGAGAACTCGTTAAGAAGACACGAGTAATGTAGACTAGATATAATATTCACTTCGGTGTAGATCGTCGAAGTATTGGTAACGATATAAAAGTGTAGATAACTTATTATATTGATAAGATCTCTTCTCGGTGCTTGTTGTGTTTTAATAGCAGCGAAGATGCTTCGATATTTATATTCCGCGTCTGAGCAATCGCGGTATACATGCTAACTCTATACTAACTAAGTACCTTGCCCGCTACTCTGCGAACTTCACCTGAGTGCGAACACTCGTAGACCCTGAAAACTCTCTACTACACCTTTTTGCTCCCATGGTCAACTTATCGGTCTGCGCATCTGTTATCCCTGATGGTGCGGAAACCACGTCAGGTGTCAGCTCATCCATTTATCCGTTGACAACGATGGTTACGAATTATCTTGCCCCGTGCTCACCGAGGGTAGTCTAACTCGCTGGACCGAAGATGGCCATTCTTCGTTGGTTGGTTCCGTCGAGAATTCAACACGGGACGGCATGTCGTATTCTGGTCTTCCGGCATTACACGACTTGTTGTAGGGATCGTACCTATAGGCTTCTTCCCTCGGACTCCATCTTTTACCAACTTGTCCTCTGTGGATGCACCCGATCCACTTACTGGGCATAGTTACCTCCTTCATACTCTACACGACTTTGTAGGTACAAGGAGACTAACTTTTGTGCGAAACGTCCCGTTACCTTTGACCCACTCTTCCGACAGCCTGTCTTCAAGTGTGTGTAACTTTATGCGCCGTTGTCCGATTCACCTGCTTCCACTTGCATAAGGTGCTCGAAGGTCTCCCCTCATATATCCTGCGAACAGGATCCGGTCGGACGGACGGCCGCGACGTATACGGTGTTATAAGGTGTGTTCCATTGATAGTGGTCATTGGTGTTGGGACGCTACGACCCAGGCGGCCAGTGATGACGCGGCGTCCCAACGCCGGGGCTGGAGCGGGGTGTTATATTTTTCCTTCGAAGTTCGTGTGCGTCAAGGTAGGGTAACTTTACCCTGTAAATCCTTACGGGGAGTCCGTGCGCCTAACAGATAATATCTTCTTTTTTAGCATTTCATTCTGACCTTTCTCCTCGCTCCTCTTCTTTCAACCCCTATCTTCTTCTTTCTTCTTTCTTCACCTGGTCACTTCCCTCCCTTCCTCTTCTTTCTTCAAAATTTACCCCTTTTTCCATTATGCTGATTATTCCTCCAACTGCCTTTGCAGTATCGCTTTAACTCAGTTCCAAGTTAAACAGAAAGGTTGGAAGAATGTTTAGTTAATTTTCTACAATTGTTGCGAAAAGGAAAAAGTGTGCAAGTTGTTATAGCAGCTTCTCTATTTTTATTCTACTACTATTAGTATTTCTTTCTTTCTTAATTATCTCTTTTCTTATATTTTTGGTTCATTTCTTTGTTTATTATTTTCTTTATTTATTAATTCTTTTATTTATTCAATTTGTTTTGTTAGGCGCACGGACTCCCCATAAGGATTTACAGGGTAAAGTTACCCTACCTTGACGCATACGAACTTCGAAAGAAAAAGATAACACCCCCCTCCAGCCCCGGCGTTGGGACGGCGCGTCATCACTGGCCGCCTGGGTAGTTGCGTCCCAACACCAATGACCACTATCAACGGAACACATCTTATAACACCGTATACGTCGTGGCCGTCCGTCCGACCGGATCCTGTTCGCCGGATATATGAGGGGAGACCTTCGAGCACCTTATGCAAGTGGAAGCAGGTGAATCGGACGACGGCGCATAAAGTTACAGATGCTTGAAGACAGCCAGTCGGAAGGTTGGGTCAAAGGTAACGGGACGTTTTGCACCCAAGTTAGTCCCCTCTTACGCTCAAAGTCGTGAGGAGTATGAAGGAGGTAACTATGCCCAGTAAGTGGATCGGGTGCATCCACAGAGGACTAGTTGGTAAAAGATGGAGTCCAAGGGAAAACGCCTATAGGTACGATCCCGAGGACAAGTCGTGTAATGCTGGAAGACCAGAATACAACATGCAGTTGCAGGTTGAATTCTCGATGGAACCAACCAAAGAAGATTGGCCATCTTCTGTCCAGCGAGTTAGACTACCCTCGGTGAGCACGAGGGTAAGATGATTCGTAACCATCATTGTCAACGGATAAACGGATGAGCTGACACCTGACGTGGTTTCCACACCATCAGGAATAATGAAAGCGCAGACCGATAAGTTGGCCTTGGGAGCAAAAAGTGTGGTAGAGAGTTTTCAGGGTCTACGAGTGTTCGCACTCAGGTGAAGTTCGCAGAGTTGCGGGCAAGGTACTTAGTTTGTATAGAGTTAGCATGTATACCGTGATTGCTCAGACGCGGAATATAGATATCGAAGCATCTTCGCTGCTATTAGACACAAGAAGCACGGAGAAGAGATCTTATCAATATAATAAGTTATCCTACACTTTTATATCGTTACCAATACTTCGACGATCTATACCGAAGCGAATCATTATATCTAGCCTACATTACTCGTGTCTTCTTAACGAGT
>Ga0307513_10000333_pt1 | contig 68205 bp, 76 predicted proteins | sample 15_EM_MG_FD_202174 | JGI IMG/M metagenome (GOLD analysis project Ga0307513, IMG submission 202174) | Populus trichocarpa ectomycorrhiza microbial communities from riparian zone in the Pacific Northwest, United States - 15_EM | ecosystem: Host-associated > Plants > Roots > Unclassified | place...
CAAAGCTAGTAGCCCTCTTGAAGATCAGGGACCCCAGATCCGAGGATACTGTGCGTCGAGTCGCCCGTGTTCAGTTGCTGACCCCAGTGAACTCAGGGCGTCTATCGGATCTGCATGGCTTGGTTACAGTGCAGATGAGGGAAGACACGCGAGGGTTTACAATAGTTGATATAGGAAGAATTCTCGGTCTGGCACACCTGATCCCGGAGGAGGACCGGCGATGGCTTGTAAATAGCTGGATTGATTTGAGAACATTTAATGAGGGTTATTAAGGAATCCGGATGAGAGAATCAGGATTCCGCGATGCGTGAGAATCAGGATTCCGCGATGCGTGAGAATCAGGATTCCGCGATGCATGAGAATCAGGATTCGGCTATGCGTGAGAATCCTACATATTGATACTGTATATAGTAGAAGATATATAAGCGACTTTCTTGAAACCTAAATCATTAGTTCGCCAGACCAGTGAGGCGTGAGACGTGAGACCCGGGAGGGACCAAAAAAGGTGCTGCCGCCCCAGACACCAGGCGACGTCGGAGCAAGCAGCAAATTAGTTGTGATTACACGAGCGGGGATGAGGGGTGGGTCAGGACGCAGAGAAGAGGTGATGAGGAGCTATCGCCGCATCAGGAGAAAGAAGAGATGAGAGAAAGAGTCTGGGGTAGTCCAGACGGAGGGAGGGCGCCAGGTTGCGTCAGGATGCAAGGAACGTTGCCAGGTAGCATCTGGAAGCGTGGGATGTGGCGGGGCGTTGCAACGCAAGTCAGGACGCACAGGACGCATGGGACGCAGGGTCCGTTTTTGCTGATGCAGGTTTACTGATTTGAGTCATTTGGATACAACCAGTAGAATACAAATATATTTATTAAATCTAAGCTAGAAAGCGTGAAAGTACTTGCAGAGGGAACTAAAGTACAAAGGTATGGATAACCCTTCAACCAGTGGTTGGACCTCGTCGGGACAGGATGTGTTAGAATCCGCTTGGCAAGGGGAATCGAATGATGTGGGTTTCGAAGAGTCCCCATAGCTCTAGAGGTCAGCAGGGACAAACAGGCAGATACCTTAATAGGCAGATATCTGCTGGGGTCGGAAAGGGTCACATTGGAATCTGCTCGGCGAGGGGAATTGAATGGTATAGGCCTCGATGTGTCCGCATACCTATAGAGGTCAGCAGGGCCCAGGAGAAAAAGGCTGATACCTCAACAGGCAGATGTTCACTAGGGTCAAGAAGAATCTTATTGGAACTCAGTGAGGGAGGTGGATTGAATAGTAGAGGCCTGTAGCGTCTGGACAACCATTGTCGGAATCCACTTGCTAAAGCAGATTGAATAGCGTTGAGCTGAATGGAAAAGCATGCATGTAGCTGGCTGAGTGTGCATAATGCCAGATAGTTCTACAGAGTTGATGAGGAGGTTATGTGAAAGAACTTAGGAAGTTTTGCGTGATAAGATTACAGGTATGTTGTGGGTGGTTACCGGGACAATAGCTGATTAATCATCCTATGTTAAGATCCTTTTTCATCTGAAAATCTATTACCCGATAGTGAAGTAGTCTGTCATGAGTAGATGCTATCAGGAGCAAGGATAGGTCTCTAATGCAGCTGCCCATAGGTGGCTACCGTGGGTATGCTTCATGCGATAAATGTGACATCTTGACCATCTGGGTACACCAGGCGGACAGGATGTGGGTTGGGTTACACTCAACGTAAGGGGATGCCACTGTTGTGCTGGGGCCCTCACAGGGCGGACTGGGCGGACTGGATAATCTGGACGCATTCCCTTTGTCTGGATGCAATGCCTATTCATCCGGAGTAAAAAAAAATTTTGCTGACGTTGGATATTGTGGTAATAAGCCAATCAGGGACCTTCTCTGCCTTGAACCATGATGTCTGAACATCTTTCCCTTTAAACATCACCAATGGGCGAATAAAGTAACCTGTTCCATTAATCGCCTCGATAACTAAAACCCACTCTCTGTTCTCAGGTGACTGAATATAGGTTTTGCGCTTCCCACTCCCCCCTAATACCACCATATTGTTGCAAACTGCTAAGGCAATGCCATGTTTATTAATGTTCTAAACATCTGCCTGCTGGGTATTATGGCGTACGCGAATAGTATTAAAGAGCTCATAAAAACTCTCTATATGATGTGACTGAGTTCCTCAAATTCATCCTTACTCAATTGGCTTTCCAATTATACTTGTGATCAATGGGTTCCTTTTCCTGAAACTAGCAACCCACTCCTTGCCAAGTGGAGTTGTGTTTTCTGAGAACTTGAGAATAAAGGTAGCCATTTCTCTGGCTCTAGCATCCGATGCAGCATACCCACATGCTTCCTGCTGTAGAATCCAATCACTAAGAGCTTTTTCTTGCTCAGGGGAGAGCCGTTGTTGGTGGAGGTGTGCAGAACGTGAGCTCACTCCTCCTGCCTGACGACTTTGGAGAGTTGAACGGGAAATTCCATACTCTTGGGCTGCTTTTCTCTCAGAAACACCACTCTCAATCGCTGCGAGGGCTAAGGCAATTGAATTCTCGCGAGAATCCATGGTGTGGTGGATGCGGGGTAACTTTTTGGAAGGTTAATCGATAGTGGAGAGCGGTTGCCATGGTGGCCGAAAACTAGGGGTGGCCGAAAACCACTTACCCGAGCTTAACAAGTTCTCTCGCCATGTTGAAGGGCTTTCCATTTACAATAGGGTCCGATTGAGATTTTGAATTAACTATAGCTTTACTAATTTCAGCCATTCTTTTTTAACTTTGGTGTTTTGTTTTTTTACTTTGACGTTTTATTATACTTTAGTGGTGCTTGGTGTTTCTTTTGTTTCTCTGCTCTATTTATTTTTTTCTCTCCTTCTTTTTTAGTTGCCACACTTCGTGATGGTCACTATTCTTTAACCGAGCAGAAAAAGGCTAGAGGTTCAATCTCCTGCTCGTGGGGTGTATATATTATGATAATATTATTATTATACATATTATCGTACTTTCCGAGTTATTGGTGGCTGGAATTTATTATACGAGAAGTCATTCAATTCTGAAGGTGTATTGTGAGCTGGGTTGTGATCATAATACCGGCAGCTAAGATAGCGAGCCCACACAATAGGGCACAGGCCAAGCAGGTTTCATACGCGCTTGTTAATCCAACGCGTTGTTCGTTCTTGGCATCCTGGTAGACCTTTATTTACTTGACCATCGGTGTCTACAACCACCCAAAATTTCTTCATTGTTTACTTGTTTTTCCTCTGTGGAAGGAGGGAAAAGAGCGGCCATATCAACAACAACTATTTGAGAGATAGTGTACGGTACTTTTTCAACATCATCTCATCTCATCTCATCTCGCTATCCACCCCCAATCAATCCAATTCCTACCACCACAGCTATGCCACCCAACCGCCGAGCACCAGCTCTAACCCTCAGCGAGCACATCGAGTCTAGCGACGAAGGGAGTGATAAAGTTGATGGCACGTCTCATAATCCATCCACTTAATTATCCTTCAGCGATTAACTTGCGCTAGCTACAGCCCTTCCCAAAAATGTCCCCGCAAAACGTTCTAGTAGGAGGTCCGCCCTTACTACCGCTGCGGCTGAGACGATTGTAGTAGCAGGTGTGGATAAGAAAGGGAAAAAGGCAACAGCAGCCGCAGGAGGAGGAGGAGGGAGGAGGAAGAAAGCTGCAGTGAGTAGAGCTGAAGAACCGACTGAAGATGAGGACGTTCCCGGTGCCGCTGAGGAGGGAGAAGACGACGAGGACGGCGAAGAAGGTGAATTGGAAGCTCTGCCAGCAAAGGGTAAGAAGAAAGCGATTACAACCAGTGGGAAGAAAGCTACAACGGCAGCAGCGGCAAAGAAAGCAGCGGCAGCGGCAGCAGTGAAGTCTAAGCCGAAACGTGGAGCTAGGAAGGTTGAAGTTGAAATTGAAGAGGATGATGAAGGGGAGGGGGCGACGGAAGAGGAGGTGGAAGCTCCAGCACCAGTCAAGAAAAGAAGTAGTGGGAGGAAAGCTGTACCGGTGGTGGCTGCTGTTCCAGTTGAAGTGGCAGCAGCGCCAGTGGCGGGAAAGAAGAGGCGTATGACGAAGAAGGAGAAGATTGCTGCTGCCGCTGCTATGAAGACGGAAGCGGAAGAGCAAGAGAAGGAGGTGGAGATTGCCGAGGCAGAGTATACGCCTATGCAGCTTGACAAAGCCGCAGTGGATGGTGGGGATGATGTGATGGAGGTTGAAACGACACTAGCGCAACCCCCCCACTCTGCTCTCGCCGCTGCGTCGAAGAAGACCACTGCTGTTACTACGAAGAAGAAGGCGCGTGCGCCAAAAGGCAAGGGCAAGGCTGCAAAAGCCACTGAACCTGAGGTAGTTGAGGAAGACGACAATGACGATCTATCACTCCCGGCGAAACCTCCAACTCCCGTTGCCCCAAAGAGAACTGGCCGTGGAGCCGCTAGTGGCGCAGCAGCAACAGCAGAGGCGGGGGGTGCAGGTACCGAGACAGAAGCCTACAAATCTCTCGAAAAGGCCTTCCGCGAATTGGAGACCCAATATAAAAAACTCGAGTATGTGCGCGAGACAGAAGTCGAGAAGGCATTCGCAAAGTTTCAGAAGAATGTCGAGGTGAAAGAAAAAAGTTTCTCCCTCCCCTCCAGATCTCCCTAATACGGACCAGTACTAAAGATTGCGATAGATGCAGACAAGCTCATCGACTCCCTCCAAACAGACCTGAACGCTCAATCTAGCGAATCCAAAACCCTCAAAAAGGAACTCGCCGCGAAGAAAGCCGAACTGACGAAATTGCAGGGCAAGGTTCAAGAACTGCAGAGGGGTCTGCAGGAGCAGCAGAATGAAGCTAAAATCTTGTCGGCGAAGTTGATTGTTGCCGAGAATCATAGTAAGCGTAATGCTGTGGCGGTTCCGGGGAGTGCGGTTAAGCCGAAGGGCGGTATAGGCGGTGGTGCTAGTGGCGGGGGAATGGCGGGCGCGGGACAAGCGGCAGAGGAAGCGTGGATTGCCAGAGTCAAGGAGGAGTTGTTCCAAGACTTGACCGGGCTACTGATTATGAACGTTAAGAAGGAAGCGCGAAAGACGGTGTTTGAGTGTTTGCAGACTAGTTCTACTGGTGGTTCGTCCCCTCTTCCTCCAATTTCTGTATAGGATACATACATCTGTCTACCTATCCATGACTAACAAAAAACCCAGTAACAATACATTTCAAACTCCAAGTTCCCGACTCCCTCTCCACCACCACCACCTCCTCCAACTCAAGACACCAGCGCAAACCCTCTGTGCCCCCAGACTCCAAACCTACAGTGGATGAAGACGAAGACGAGAGCAGGGACGAAATCGTCTACGTCCCCCTGCTAGACCAGCAACGGGATGAAGCTGTCATCACTATGCTCCCAGATTACCTGAAGCTCGAGATTGGCTTCAAGAAGGAGCAGATAAGCGACTTTTATGCAAAGATTACGGCTTTCATGATGAACATGAGGACTGGGCAGGTTCTCGGCGACGATTCTGGGGAAGAGGAGGGTGATGATGACGATGACAATGAGGAGGAGGAGGAGGAAGAGGGGGAGGAGGGGGAGGGCAAAAGCAAGAGGGGTGATGGTGATGACGATGATGACGACGAAGAAGTTGGAGATGCTTAGTTAATTGTGGCATGATATGGATAGGTGGGATTAGATTGGAACACGGTGTCTTTGCTCGTGCGGGGCGGAAATTATTTAGTTTTTTTCCCTCCCCTTTCCTTCCCTTTTCTTCTCCCTTGCATAAAAAACTAGCGTATTGGGGTCTTTTTATTTTCTCTTTTTTCCCGTCCCTTCGCCCCTTTGCATGCCTGTCCGTCTAGTTCTGCATCTAGGAGGGAGGATGAGTGAGGCTTTCTATCTCTTCTCCTTCTGGTTCAGTCTGTTAGTCCGCCCTGCATCGATCATCTGAATGTCATTTTTCTTCTTTCCTCCCTAAGGGGAAAAATCGGAACCCCCACAGACTCCTTAGTAATCCCCATTCTTACTGGGCCGGATCTAGTAACCAAGTGTACCACCACGAAAAAGTAATGTGCCGGACCAGACCAAGTTACACAGAATTTGAAAGCTCAGAAGATTCGGAATTGACTTGACCTCGCAATGTTTCGCAGCTTTGGTTCGTTCATTTAATGACGTGGGTAGGTTATGCCCTGCCACTTGGATCCATCCAGCGGAAGGCGAGTGAGTGGGTTCGGTATGTCAATTGTAAGGCAGGTTAGGCTAGGTAAGCATGCGCGCGGTGAGTAAGAAATCACATTGCGTGGGGAATTTTCGAAAGACAGACCCTGATTTTTCCTTTGGTTGAAGGGGGAATTGACCCACCTATCAGTTGGCGCCACTTTATGTTTTCTCTTGGAGACCCGCTTTTCACATTTCTCTTCCCCTTCCCTTTTCTTTTTTCTTTCTCTCCTCTTTCCCGGCCCAATCCAACCACCAAATTTCGAAGGGAGGGATTGATTATTGTGACAATGGTGATTGTGACGATGACGGCGATGGGGGTGATTTCCTCAGGTACTTTCGGAGGCAAAAAAGGGATGTTGTCAGTGTGCCAGACGTAGGAGGGTAGTGCAATTCATCTTCGCCCTGAACACGATGTCCGGGATAGTTGCCGTTAGCTTGTGCCGGTTGACGATGTCTTTTTTTTTAATTGCTGGCAACTTGTGCGGCTTCAGGGGTAACGATCAGTCCTTGTGCTATGCCAGTCGAACGGCCTTGCGGTCGGGCTCTGAGCTCCGATTGGGGAGCTGGTCGTTCCGGAGCATAATTAGTCGGTGCACATCTGGTGATGTATAGTTCTCGCGCTTGCGGTCGGCGGCGGGGCTGTGACCGGCGAGTGTGTAAAATTGGTCTGCTCCGCATCCATTCGAGGATCTTGGCTCGCAGAAAATACGATCATGTGGTTACTGTTGTGAGATTTGGGAACCTCAGGTTACCTGGTAAAGCCTATCATATATTCCCATACCCGATGGGGTAAGCGCGAATCCATTGGGCAATCCAATCCAGGTGCGTGCCACTGGAACCCATACCCCACTACCAACGTGTGCTTTCGCCAGGAGGTGGTGTCAGCATCTCTAGGTGGCTGCTGTGGTAGTCGCACCCGAAGGGTAGTTCCCTTCGTACGATAATAGGTATCTCGTTCAGGCGGCGTCGTAGATCGGAGACGGGATCCCACGTTATCTCACCGAAGCCATGCGCAGCCACCACGAAGTCGCGTTAGTAGGGAAGGCGCTCCTACCGGCGTGATCGACTGGAGTGGGCCACCATGGGGACTGAGGGGTTACCAATGTGCTTGGCTCCTAGGAGAGACTCGGGCTTCGACGATGGTTCCTTGAATTGACAACGGTCGATGTTTACTCGTGGAGCTGACTTAGGACGCCACAGGAATTTACGGGTACCTTGCTGATACTCGATGTGGGTTGAAGGAGACGGGGGAAGTCTCCTTTCTTTGGAAGCCTGGTGTTTCCGCGACAGTGGGCGATAGGGTTTCTGTGTTCTTCGGGAGTTGCATCGGCTTCCACGCTCCTCTGACTCGTCAGCGCTGCTTTGCCCAGAGGTTCCGTTCTCATGTAAAATCGGGAGCTTGAAATTGATTTCGGGTTGATTCTTGCACTGAGCGTACTTCTTCGTGGCCTGGGTAACAGGAGAAAAGGCGGGCGCAGGCCGTTATACCTTCAGACTACTCTAAGTCGTTCTGAGGGGTAGATGCCTTGCGATTCGCTGACTTCTAGGCTTCTAACTGGCCGGATAACCAAATCACAATCTTGCGCTATCAGCTTTCCAGATAGCCAAAATTAAAACTCGGGGTGTTTGTTAGACATACTCGGATGGAATTGGTATCTGTAGCTAGGCCAAATCCGCCCCCTCCGCCTCCCTCGAGTGACCTATTGTGATTCCCCCCGAAAGCGAATGTTGGCCTAAGATCGGCAAAAGAAAAGTATTAGACTCTTGAAGGCCCCAAACAGATAACGCGCCCAACTGCTCAGAGCACAAATGAAATTTCATCCTGGGAATAACCAGTCCATGTGTGTAAGCAGGAGCTCTTGGGACCGGTATAAACCTGGATGGATACATGCCGAGTGAGAACCTATGGCGTCACCAGGAATGCAGGGTCAGGAGAATTTGAATGGGATGCGCTGTAAGGCGATACCATCCAGTCCTAACCCCCACGTATGCCCCCACGGAGAGTTCGGTCAGCCTGCTATTACTTCTAAACATGCAACGTCAATATGGTTTCGGAAACGACGATAAGTGTGTTTCAGGTGGGGGTGCTGCCAATGAGAATCATCACTATTTGATACTTTTCGGTTATCTTTCCGTGCTGTGGGCTCTGAGGAAGGGGCTAAATGGCTCGTCATTCGTTTCGATGCGCAATGAATCTTATGACCAACGGACATTGTTCCTCAACAAAACTAGCATGTGAGAAAGTCTTTAGATAAATTCAAACGGGGGGCGAGAACTACTCGTAATTGAACAACCTTTGTGAACACGGTTACTATTGAGTACCGCCGGAGTTCAGCTTTTTTGCTTGGATCCTGGTGTCATGCAATATTGGTCGTGTTCACAAACCTCGTTCAATTACGAGTACTTGGATGCGGTGGGTGGCTAAGGAAACCATGGAAATGCTCCGACAAGAGAAGGGGGTGGGGGCTTACGGCCTCAGCGATATTCTTCTGCATTCGGATTGGCTCGGTACTTTACTAAATATTAGAACGAGCTTGGTAACTTTAGAAGGTTACACCGAAGTACCGGTATAGTTTTTCTCGTGATCTATTGGCTCTCCAGGGAAATATCGTCCTGTATAGGAGTGTTATGTTCAGGAATGTGTTTTTTCTTGTGTGCTGGGATTCGTTAGGTGTGAGCGATCTCGAATTTCGGCAAAGAATTTGTGTTTTTGTTCGATTTGGTGCCTCATGTCAGGCCAGCAGCATCTCTGAAATGTGCACCACACGCCCGGAGCCAATGGCAGACTGCTAGCCGCTCATTGATAGACAAAAATAACCCTAAAGAACTGCATTACAACTCGGGCTTTCATCATGTGTCGTTTGACATACTTCCTAACCCCTTTCTCGAGAATGGTAGTTTGGAGGTGAGTTTGAATTTTGCCTGGCTCTTCCCACCATATCCCCAAAGATACAAACCATGAATCCGAAAAATGTTTCTTGCATGATAGTGAAACTACAGCTCATACCACAAGTATCAGTACATGTGATAAACAAATTGTGATCTATCCATGATGCTGGCCTGGGGGTCATATTTGGCGTATCCAACTAGTGGATTAGACTTCGGAAATGCCTGACCCCTTTGGGAAGGCCCTGTGAATGGAGAAGTGGAATTGCATCAGCGATGTTGAAACAATGAAGACAATGTGTAGGTGCTACCAGTGGGGACGTTTGCGTTGTACAGTACAGATATTGTTCAAACCTGAAGAACTTTCAAAATAGGTCGATGGCCCATGCCCTGGAACTTGATTGGAGGGGAAAGCGAGAGTCCCGTGACTTTCAACGTTGGTGATCGCCGCATTGAGGATCGTTGTTACCAAACTTGAGCCTTGAATGTGACTGTTTTGTTGTATTCCTTTGGCTCGGCGACCGATGGTTGCACATTTGTGGAATTAGGGCGGAATGATTGCTCCTCGCTTCTTATTCCTGTTAGGTGCCTGCAGACCAGAGGTTAACCAATGTGTGATCTGGAGATGACGATCTTAGATCGACCAAAGGCAATGCATCTTGGGTGTCATGGCACCACGATTGCGTTATTAACCGAGTCAACGACCTTGTCCCTTGCACGCATTCATTCTCACTCTGAGATTCTTTCTTGTGTTGCTTCTGTCTCTCTAATCTCTATCTTTAATCCTTGTGTTCCCTTCCCCTTCGCTCTAATGCCTGCTGGCGGGTTGTATCAGAACCAGATCTCGATATGGGGGGCGAAGAGAGGGATGGGGGGCTAATAGAGTGATGTTCAGAAAGAGGGGAGCCTTGACCGGAGGAGAGGAGCAGCTTGTGAGTAGGATGAGGAGATAGACAGGAGGGAGGGGTGGTTAGAGAATGTTGCTGGTGCAAATTTGGATCATTCGTTCTGTCTAAAACGTGGCCCTGTGTTGCTTCGAACTAGAGCTGCATACTGACCACAGGCAGGGACCTAGTCCTGGTAGGTCAGAAGGTGCCCCTCATTTTTTTTTTCATTTTCATTTTTTCCTTTTCCCTTCCCACCCCAAGGCTAGTGATGATGATGATGCCTATGATGCCCACGATGGTGATGATGGTTGTTTGGTAGAGAGAAAAGAAGGAGAAAGTGGGGGTTCATAGTTCCATTGCCCTATGGGAGAACGGCATGAGAGGGCCGGAGGCAGGAGGGGGGGCAGACGGAGGGCTGAAGTGGGATTCCTCTCCATCCCTGGGCCCGCGTGTACTTTTTTTCCCTTCCTTCCTACCGTGGCATCCACTCGAGTTAGTTTAGATATCGGGAGCTCTCCCCAGAAAGAAAAGGGAACTAGAGATGCTCAGCCCGGAGGTTCGAAAGGGGAAGAAAGGTAGTGAAAAAGAACCAACTATCTGCTGCCAGAGGAACTCCCCCACCCCCCCGGATCGCCCTTCTCCTTGTTGATTTCAAGCCCTTTCTTCACGGGAAGGTGGAATATACCATCGTCACTCCTTAGACTTTTTTCTCGGCATTATTGTTTCAACCATTACATATTACCTTCGCCCACCTGTCTCTCTAGGAATCGAAAGTCTACTACCGGAGCTCGACTGACATAGGCCTGCCTTTCCTCACTCCCGGACACATCTTGTGTGAACTAGACATCCTTGGGGCAACTAATACAACTGAGGCGACTCGTGCTCCCCGAAAGAGAGCCTCGTTGTTCTTCCGGCCTTTTTATGGTTCCCCCTTCATACTCTTGATTTTTCTCATATTTAAATCCTTCTGCGGAAAGAAAAGGATAAAGCTTCGATCCCGATCACTGAAAAGGATGCCGTTTTCTCATCACAGTCATTCGGGTCAGTTCTGTCTGCATGCACAAGACACTCTTGAGCAAATGATACAGGCGGCTATTGCCAAGGGCATGATCGTTTTCTCGTTGACCGAGCACATGCCCCGAGACTGTGTGGAGGATTTGTACCCCGAAGAGGTGGGCTCTCTTTCTTTTTATTATTATTATTCCCGTTTACAATCCTTTACTTTTTCCTGCATATGGGAAAAAAAGAAAGCTCAAAAAATCACAAGAATTTCTCCTCTTTCGAGGGTGCATGCGCCTCTCCCCGAATAAGACGTAGAGATGCCTCAAGTGGTGTGCTGACCAGGATTTTGGGTCTCCAATGACAGACTGCTGCCCACCAGACAACCTTTGACCTTTTCAAAAACTTCAAAGAATATTACGACACCGCACTTCGGTTACGTGCGAACTACCAGCACAGGATCCATCTCCCCGTTGGTTTCGAGGTCGATTACATCCGTCCTTCATCAATTCCTTTGATCAGGAGTCTCCAGTCACAATATAAATTCGACTTCTTTGTCGGATCTGTTCATCATGTCAATGCTATCCCGATTGACTTTGATAGGCAAATGTACTTGAGAGCTCTTGCGGATGTAGGCGGTACCGAGGATAAACTATTCGAAGCCTACTTTGATGCTCAATATGAAATGCTTACGCAGCTCAGACCCGCTGTCGTGGGTCACTGGGACCTGATAAGACTGTTTAGCGAGAACCCAACTAAGCCTTTGGCTGAGTATGGTTCTGGTGTGTGGAACAGAGTTGTCAGGAATGTCGATTTTGTCCTTAGCTACCGTGGTCTTACGGAATTAAATTCCGCCAGTTTTAGAAAAGGCTGGGATGAGCCATACCCCAGGAGGGACCTGGCTAAGGTTAGTTGTATTACTTCATTTAAGGTATATCTCAAGGGTTTTCTAATACTTTTGTGATTAGCTTATCATGGAGAGCGGTGGTAGATTCACCATATCCGACGATAGCCACTGCGTCTCACAAGTCGGCCTCAATTACAATCGGCTCTTGGGCTACATCCGAGAGATAGGCCTTCAAGAGGTCCATTATCTGGAGAAACTCCCCATGGGCGAAATGGCCGTCAACGTCCTTGACGCTTGCGCTGTGCGCAGCATGACTGTAGACGAGCTGGCCCAACAAAGGTTCTGGAATCTTTGAGTTGCTTATCATCGCTTTTGTCACGTTTTCCTTACACGCAGGAATTATTGCTATTTTTTTCGTCTGTCGGCGTGGGATCCGTGTTTTTGCTACCTCTTAGACCGACCTTCCCGAGTGTGTTTTTTTATACTAGCGAGTTTAATCCCTGCATTGTTATTTTCACATGTCATTCTCTATCTCATCTTCAAGAAGGAAAGCTGGGTCATTGGCGTTTTGTTTTTTGAACTTCCCAGGGCCCCCACTGCGGTCTACCTTGCAGAGCTATTATTATCTTGTATGAAAATATGCTCTTTTTTCTTTTCTTTTTCTTCTCATTATTTCCTCCTTCCAACTGTTAATTCTTGGGTTGTATTCGCCTTGATTTCTTTCCCTTTCATTCATGCACGTCCTCTACCCCCGCCCCCCCAAATCCCTACTTTTGTACCTTAGAATTATGTTTCCCCTATAGCCAGTTATTGAGCCTACCTAGGGACACCCCAGCCGTCAAATTTAGCTTGCAGATGATATTGCAGCCGTTACGTCACGCAGTTGGTTCTACTAAGTTAGTACCTCCAGCACTCGAGTATCGGTACAGTATTAGGGACTTTGCCAAGGACTTTGGGCGTGAGACAAATGTACTAGTAGTTTCAGTCAAACCAGATCGCAGGGTTCGACTCAGAGCAATCACCTTTTGGATACCATGCGTTTGACGGGCAACCCTTCTGGGTACAATCGACTGGGAAATATCATTGGGGAAGTGAAACCTTTGCGTAAAGCCACAATTTTCTTTGGCCCATCATAAAACAATGAGGGAAAAAAGTGGCATGTCTTGGGAGCCAAGAATCCCAAGAAAAGTGCTAAGCAGCTCCACCTATCATATCACCCCGTTCATCTTAAGAAATTGTAGGGAAATATCAGGAAAATAAATACCAGGAGGGCTCAAGCATCATAATTCTTTATTTTTTCCCGTGACTTTTTCCAGTTCTTTGCACTGTTTAGGGGATAGGAAGACAGGTAAATATTTTGTTCATTGCAATGCAGGTACCATATCATGTTTTCTTTTTTTAATACAGTGTTTCACTTTTTCAATAGTGCTGTATGATACAAAGAGTTCACACGTTCGGCTACTCGGGATGCGAAATCGCAAAGTTCTTGTTACTATTTGGACGTGCACGCACAGCAGTCGCTTGGCAATTATTTAATGCGACGCAAGGGGTTGGCTTGGCAGAAACAAGCTTTTTTTGTATGATAATATAAAAATATCATTCTTGGGCAATTTCTGAATCTTGCCATCTCAACGAGCAACTTCTCTTATCGAAACTCCGCCTAACACGCGGAACACTCCCGGGGCGCCCGATAGGTTGGCTTGTTTAGACGTGCGATTGCATGCATAAGCGATGTTGCGGAGAAGAAGGGTCGCTTCTGGTGGGTGGTAGAGGCGAATGTAACCTCTTGGAGTGTGTGTGTGTGTGTGTGTGAGGCGGCCGAGTGATGTATGGTGATTGGGGTTTGCTTCGGTAGCTTTTACCCTTGTTTTCTATGCAAGAGTTGTTTGGGTTGGTAGGTGAGAAGGCGTCGTAAACGATAGCCCCCCCCCCTTCTCTTAAGACAACAGGAGAGTGGGTGGAGGGGTTGAGTAATGTTTGGGACTTTTTTTTTCTTGTTGAGAAAAAGGAGGGATGAGGAATACATAGTGTATCATACACTCAATATGGTGGGATTGGGGGTCCCTTTTGCGTCTCAGAACTCGGATTTGCAGAGCTGGTATGATATATAGGCGCAGTGTTGGGTTTGGCAGCTGACCCGTCCCAAAACTAAAATCATTCCAGGGCGACGAAATCAATCGACCCCGACACTAACACTAAAAAAGTGTGGTTTACCAGGGCTTATTCTCAATTGTTTTTTCTTTCTTTCTATTATATTATAGAAGAACATCAACTACACCCACCTGTAGTACCTAGCTTGGATTCAAACCCCTGCTTTCCCCTGCGCACGTTGGCACGATATCATACCTACTAGCCTTCTTAAACTGCTAGGTTGTAGGGACCTGTCAATGATTATACCCCCTTTTTTTTGCCGGGGAGTGGGACTGAGAAGGAGGGTGGGAGGGATAAGTTTGTTGATATTAACCTACTACTGCTTTGGTTGCTTGTATGTGCTGAAGTTTGTGAGGATCCGCCATTGCCTTGCATGGTGATAAACTTATACCATAACTTGGACAATCGTTTGCCCCCCCCCCCCCGGCTAGTGTTCGCACTGATTGGCTTGGGTATAATATGAATTTCGCTCTAACAAGTTGGGGAAACCCAGGATGCTGTCTCAATGTGTTGTGATCTCAGGGCTCATCTGCCGACATCCCGACCCCCGCAATAAGTCGAATACGAACATGTAGGTATAAAAAAACAAGGCGCGGGGATTGGGGGGAGAGCTGCCCAGATTTAGCTTATAATATTATACCAGTCTAACGGTGCCATGCAGCATTCCTATCGTTGTTTCAGGGTCCAGCCCTCCCAGTACCCAGGAGAGTCAGCGCAAGAAGAAACAATGTTTAACAAACACAGCAACTGCGTACACACTGTTGAAGCCCGGAACTCTGTGTTGCGATTTAGTTTTTAGCCTACCATTGATTGCCAGTGAGTTATAATGGGGATTTCTCTTGGTCTTCACGCATGTGTAGGGGCACGAGCTTGGTCGGATCAACTCTATCAAGTAACAGGGGCGGGAGAATATAAAGTCAATGGCTTAACGGTATGCTGTGAGTTATAGTGTTTCCCTACAGGATCTGTGTTCCTTAGTTCTGTAGACTCTTTTTATAAGGTACCCGATAGCGAGTAAGCCTCTACGCTCTTTTCAATTAAGCACACATCGAGCAGGTAGTCCCGGTAATACGGCGGGATGGGTTCACGGGAATTAGGCTAGATGCCAAGTGTAAAGTTTGTGCTTGCACTTTTTCCCCCGCTAGAAGGCACGGGCACGGGTGACTTTTTTGATCTAAAACAGCGAGTGATATTTGATGATTGACAAAAAGTGCCGGTAATCCACAAACCTAAAATAATCCCCTTTATCTGGTATCAAGTAAATAAATGAGCTTCTAGCCTTCAGTTCAATCCCAGCTCTGTAGATTTTTCAACACGCACCCCCCAGAGGGGCTTCTAGCTACTAGCTTTCCGACGATAAATACCTCTTCGCCCTCTGCCTCAAGCATCGCGAGAACCCGCTTCTGTTCTACCGCAGACACAACAATCACAAAACCAAGGCCAGTGTTCCACGTTCTTCCGAACTCAGACGAAGCAACGTTTCCCGCTCGCTTGAGCCACTTGAACAACGGGGACAGAGGCCATGTCGAAACATCGACTTCTGCAGTCAAGTGACCAGGCAGCATTCGGGGAATATTCTCCGTCAGACCCCCACCGGTGATATGTGCCATCCCTTTAATAAGACCCTTGCTAGATAGCTGTAAGAGCGGCCTAACGTAGATCCTTGTCGGGATCAGAAATTCCTCGCCCATGGTAGTGGAGTTATTCCATGGGGCAGGAGCGCTCAAGTCTAGGTTGTGCTTCTCGATAATCTTGCGGATTAGAGAGTATCCGTTGGAGTGTACTCCGTTTGATGCGATACCCACGAGGAGGTCACCCTCAATCATGTCCTTCAGTTTTGGTAAAAGATTCTCTCGCTTCACAGCGCCAATGGCGCAGCCAGCGGCATCGTAATCACCTAGAGCGTACATCCCGGGCATTTCGGCAGTCTCGCCGCCGATGAGAGCGCAGTTGGCTTGCTTGCAACCTTCAGCAACACCTTCGATGAATTCAGCAGCTTGCTCAACGTCAAGCTTGCTTGTGGAATAGTAATCAAGGAAGAATAGCGAGGCTGCTCCCTGTGCAAGGAGGTCGTTGACACTCATAGCTACAAGATCGATACCTGGAAGGTGTTAGAGTGTATGCTTGACACAAACATTTATATTACTCACCCACGGAATGATGCTTGTTGAGTGCGCAGGCAATCTTGAGCTTTGTTCCAACACCATCGATTCCAGCAACCAATAGTGCGTCCTCATACCCAGCAGCTTTCAGATCATAAAGACCACCAAAACCACCAATCTCCGCATCAGTGCCGGCCGTTCTCGTTGAACGCACTGCGTTTTTGATTTTTTGGACAAGGGCATTGCCAGCGTCTATAGATACACCAGCACCTGCATAGGTCATAGCCTCAATCGGTGCTGCCTGCTTAAAGGCCCTTGAAGGTGTTTAGCTAACTTTAGCGATTTAGGCGATATGGAAAAGAAGCTGTACCTGTGAGCAATATCTTTTCGGTAAAACATATCTTCGAAATTAATAGCTCTCATTCCCTCATAAGCTTTCCCGACTGCATCCTCCAGGGTATCAGCGGTTGCGGAAGCTGCTATCACTCTCCCCCCACTAGAGTAAACCTTTCCGTCCTTTAATGAAGTTCCCGCATGGAATATATTTGTATCTACTTGGGTTAGCTAAGTTAGGCAACTTGATACCCTCAGAACGGACCTTCCGCAACAAGACCCAACCTGATTTCCTTTCCTTTAGCGTATGACCCAGGATATCCACCCGCAGCAGCAACGACAGTTGCTCCGAAGCCAGGGTTGATCTTGATCTTTACCCCGTCAAGATACCCATTCGCAGCAGCTAACAATACTTCCGCAAAATCTGTGTCTTCGCTGATCAAGGGCAGAACGGTTTGTGTCTCTGGATCACCGAATCTGACATTGTACTCTAGCACTTTGGGTCCGCTCTTGGTCATCATTAGGCCAGTGAACAGCATCCCCTTGAAAGGGTATCCTTCGCGCCTCATTCCGTCAACTGTTGGCTGCAAAACTGTTTTGTGCACCTCATCGACAACAGCTTGCGGGGCAATGCGGGTTGGAGCATAGCACCCCATACCACCGGTATTAGGACCTAGATCACCATCAAATATTCTCTTGTGATCTTGGGCTGGCGGAAGCGATATCGTAGTGTACCCATCGCTAAGTGTCAAGATACTCAACTCATCTCCCTCTAAAAATTCTTCAATGACTACTTCGTCTCCTGCAAATTGTGTCAGAGGTAACCACATACTGGGGAGGTGCTGGACAAACTTACCTGCAGCTCCAAATTCCTTGTCTACCATCATTTCTTTTAGTGCAGTTAGGGCTTCTTCTTTGGTTCTTGGGATGATAACACCTTTCCCCGCGGCCAAACCGGAGGCTTTAATCACAACATTATGGTTTAGTTTCTCGAGGTATGCCCTTGCCTCCTCGTAAACAGTGAAGTTACGATATTCGGCAGTGGGAATATTGTGTCTCTGCATAAAGTCCTTGGAAAAGGCTTTCGAACCCTCCATGCGGGCTGCTTCTTTTGAAGGTCCAAAGCAGGGAATACCAACTTTCTCATAATAGCTGTCAGGAACAAACAGTCTCAAGCATAGCCTTAAAATTCTGAGCAATACCTTTACGGAAATAGCCCTCAATTCCATCAACCAGAGGCGCCTCCGGACCAGGCACGACAAGGTCTATACCGTTTTTCGTAGCAAACTCGACCAGGGCAGCGAAATCCCCAACATCAATGTTGATATTGGAAACGTTTTTCATTCCATGAGCAGTCCCTCCATTTCCTGAAAGAAAAATTAACGAAATTCCCACAGTTGAGAAATTGCATCTGGAAAGAAACCCACCAGGAGCAACATAGATTGCCTCTGCCTTGGGGGATTGAGAGAGCTTCCATGCCAAAGCGTGCTCCCTACCTCCGGAACCTACAACAAGGATCTTCATAGTTTCGGTTGCTGGAGTTGGTTTGTGTTTGCGAAGAACCTTTTTTTTTCCACTAAGATAGAAAATTAGTCCCTTACATCCAATCTGCTCCACAGCAGGATGCCGAGACTCTTCAAGGGCCCGTTTACCTATAGACAGCCGTCTAGCAGCTTGAGACGGTACCGACCCTTAAAGGCGGCTTGACGGTTGGATGCGTGTGGAGATGTGCGGACAAGTAGATGGTGTTTACTTACAGTAGCGTGCCGTCTAGTGCCTGGTGAAATTTGCAAACACCTCCGAGGCAACATCAATCGGGTAGAGTCGCACCTCGTTATAATGGAGTTCTTTGTACGGGAACCTCGCCGTTACGAATGAACTCTCTGGGAATTTACACCCCTGCTCCCATACAAAATTTAATGAACCTCACTATAAGGAATTTCTTCTGAAACCTCACTATAACGAACTAAAAATCCCCTAAAATCCCGAACTCTTGGTGTTCCTTACAAGTATTGCGACTGTAATAATACCGATTGAGACACTACCGTGCAGTTTTATCACCCAAATTTTAGAACTAGCTTAGGCGGTTAGGCAAACGGGCCCTAAATCTCATCTCATCTGGCATCTAAGTTATCTAACACTTGTTTGGTTGCACTGTTCCAACAACTGCATTCCAATTATTGTAGATACTCTTCGGAAGCCCCTTTGAGGATGAGAAGAGTAAGCACCCGGCTTAGTTAAACAATTGCAAAAGACTACTCGAGTACAGGTGCCAGTAGAACAAAAATATATTGCAAGTTGTGATACCATGTTGGCCACTAGCAGGTGTCTTATATAAGCCGATGACATAGGGCCCACCCAATCGACCAACGCATTCACCCCACCATCATACTCAGCCTCAAGCAAATTCACCATCGTATTTGCCTCAACAATGGCGTCCAAAAACGTTGAAAAGACCAGAGCCAGGCTAGAGAAGAAGTTTGTCCAGCATGCTCATCTGATACTTTTATATCACATTTTAACTAACCAAGCTCATAGAATCGAAGAGGGGGCCTACTACGAAGCCCACCAGCAGCTACGAGTCGTCTCCCAGAGGTACATCAAAGCACATAACTATGACGCCGCCATCGATATTCTTTGCTCGGGTGCAGAAGCTCTTTTGAAGGCTGGTCAAGGTGGTAGTGGGTGTGATTTATGTTTGATGTTGGTTGAAGTGTACAAGGCTGGTAGTGTCACACCATCCGCTACTTCTCGAGGTGCGTTGGAAGTATATCCTCCTCATTGGTATTTATTGACTGCCATTTAGGCAGTCTAGACTCCCGGGTACTAATTTTTTTAATGCACATCTAGCAAGGTTGATACAGTTGATAAGTCTCATCTCTCCGGAGGAGCCCAGTAGGAAACGGTTTATCAATGAAGCGATAGCGTACGCATGAAGTATTTTATTATTTTATCCCACCGATAGGTCGGATAACTCACATCTAACTTACTCTTGGATTACTGTAGGTGGTCTTCAAAGCACGGCGAATATCCAGCTGGCGACCCTGAGCTTCATCATTTCATTGGGACACTCTTGGCTCAAGGTAGGCATATGCACACCGATCCTCTCGTAATAAGCCTTAAATGTACTAACCTGATCACAATAGAGGACAACACATATGAGGCAGAGAAACATCTAGTTGTCGGGACAAAAGAGAGCACAGAAACCTTTGTTGACATGTTGTATGGATGGTATACGGAGGACGAACCCCATACAGCCCCCATCTATGCAGCTCGAGCTGTCTTCCCATATCTGCTCATCGGTAACCTAAGAGATGCTACACGCCTGTTGACGGCATTCACACGCAAGTTGATCGAAAACAGCTCCTCTCTTGCAGTTCAGGGGGTCCAAACCGCTTCCGTTGATGTCAAAGTTATACCCTCATTGCCGCTCTTGAACTTCTTGAACCTTCTCCTTTTAGCTTGTCAGACAGGCGGACAAGACATGTTCCGTACTCTCAAGTCTCATTACAGCAACAACCTCAAGGAGGCACCACACTGGGATGAGGTGAACCGCCTATCCCCCAACTCCTGGCTAGCGCACTAACGATTGGACTTCTCGCAGGCACTGGAGCAGATCGGGGAGATTTACTTTGGAATTCAGGTTAGAAGGCCTGCCAGCATCTTTGACATGATGGGCAGTATGTTCGGAGGAGCCCCCAATGCCGCTCCGCAATCACGTCAAATAGCGCCCGAACAGCAGCCATTTGTTGACCTTGATTAGAGAAGCAACAATAAAAAAATACAAAATGATAATTAAAATTTCGATGGTATAGTCGACCCAAACGCCTTGCTAATGCACCAAGGGGAGGAAGTGGGATGTAACAACAAACGCCGCGCACGAGAATGCGAATGTGAATGTGAAGCTAAAAGAGAAAGCCCGCCAGTCCATGTCCAGTTGAAACTATGCCTCATCCTCCGCCTCGTACATCCAGTTGTCCTGTTGTAATGACAGGACCTTCATTCGCAGAAGCTCTAAGCACAAACGTCAGTCAAGAACATAAAGAGTGAAAGTCAAGGGCAAAATGCCTGGCAGCCGTTTAGTTATATCAACGTTGTGTCTCCCAACAGCTCTATGTTGCTCAGCCACTATTTTGCGATGGGACACCCCTAATTAGCACTCAATCGTTCCCCTCAAAAGAGAACAAGAAAAAATAGTAAAGAATCCCCCCTACATTCCCTCTCAATCTCCTGCAGCCCTAGATGCTCATGCATCCCAACCACAGGCGGAGCCTCAATGTCAAAAGTCCCATCCGACTTCCTAACAATAATACTCTCACTCCCGCTCACGTTCCCCACCGAGTCATCCTCCTCCCCACCCCCACCACCACCTCCTCCCAGTCCAGAGGAAGTCGACGAAGAAGCATTAGAAGCGTTATCCATCCCAGTATTAGCCGTAGACCGACTCAACGAGCGAAATAGCGTCCGGCGGACGTCAGCGGATTTAGATCTGTGATGTGTCGGGCGCGATGTCATGTTTATTTTTTTTCCCTATTTTTTTTTCGGTTCTCGTTCTGGTGTTGTTATTTTATTTTGAGGAATAACTTGGGGCATGCGGTAAAGGGGACTCGACGCCCAAAACATTGAACTTGGGGGGGGACCGAGACAGTGAGCGAGCGAGGAAAAGCGGCGGTGGTCCCACTTGCACGCTGTTCCCTGGGTTTGCCGCAGAGCCGCAATGGTGGGTTTCTGGGCTGATGTTATTTCGGGGAGGAAATTACCGTACCAGCAAACTACACGGCACCGTACCGTAGGTTAGGTTGCGCCCTTGCGTGCGCAGGGGAAGCCCTCCGAGCTTAGTATCCTCAGCGCTGCGCCCCGCAGGCGTATCTTAGGGTCCGCACATTTTTCCGCACAACGACGCTACCATAAAATAATTTCCGGTTGTTCCACCTTCAAGACCACCGATCAGACAAGCCAAACAACCCGACCAACACACAAAGGATCAATTCCTCCAGCACGCAACATAGATTGGAAAAATGAGTGGCAGAGGGGGATTCCGTGGCGGTAGTCGAGGTGGAGGCGGGTTCATACCAAGGGGAGGTGCGTCCAGCGGGAGGGGTGGGTTCGGTTCACGAGGTGCGACATTCTACACACATCCGATGAGCTGGCCGCAGCTGTGAATAGTGCCTGATGCTAACACACCCATTCAATAACAGGTGGCCGTGGAGGTTTCTCGGGACCAATGGGGCCCCCGGATAGCGTTCTTGGTACATAGATACTCTTTTGTCCCTTTCTGCACAAAAACATCTAACGAAACTGATTATATGCGGGTAACAGCAATGGGCTCCTTCATTCACGCTTGCGAAGGCGAGATCGTATGTCAATCCATCAATACTAAGATCCCCTACTTCAACGCTCCAATCTACCTCGAGAATAAGTCTCAGATCGGAAAAGTGGACGAGATTCTCGGCCCACTGAACCAGGTCTTCTTCACTATCAAGCCGCAGGAAGGCATTGTGGCTAGTTCTTTCAAGGAGGGTGATAAGTTTTATATCGGCGGGGACAAGCTGCTGCCGCTCGAGAGGTGAGGGTTGGCTGGTTTCTGCTGTATTGACTGAGGTCGACTAACTGATCGGGATGGGTGGTAGGTTCTTGCCTAAGCCGAAGGTTGTGGGGCCCAGGGGGCCGAAGCCTGCGAGAGGAGGACGGGGCGGCGCCCGCGGCACACCGAGAGGTGGACGAGGTGCCCCTCGTGGCGGAATGAGAGGCGGGCGTGGGGGAGGTAGTTTTAGTCGCGGAGGGGGAAGTGGAGGTTTCAGTCGTGGAGGTGGCCGTGGCAGTAGTGGGTTCACTCCCCGTGGAGGCCGGGGGGGGTTTACTCCCCGGGGACGCGGCAGAGGTTAATTTCACTTTATTTTCTATCAATGAATCTACTTTTTGTAAAGCTCTATACTACATAAAAGTCTCGCATCGGAATTTCCTTTCCATATTCGGTAGTGCGCAAGGCCTACTGAAATTGATATCTGGAAGCATGTATCCCCCAAAATGCCGAATTTCAGATGTTTAGATCAACGGGCTTCATTTTTTGAACATGATTTACTTCATTGCGCGGGAGGCACGGTAGTAGTCGCAGCCGCGGTATGGAGTGCTCTTGAGAGTAATTCCAGGAATCCAAGACCCTAAAGTGCTTGGTTTAAGGTTCCAAGTTTCGACCGGAAACGGAAGCACTTTCAGCTAGGGGAGCAGGTAGCTAGTAGTCAGTTCCTGGCATATACATGCCATATACAAAGCGAGAGGAAACTTCAATCATTCAATCAAAGATTGGCCAAGTGTTAGTAAATAGATCAAAAAGAAAATAATTAGTATTAATAAGAGAAGAGCTTACGGGAAGTATATATACCAGAAACACCGACTCCAGGAAAATTGAACGACGCCACACTCTGCGAGGAGAAAAGAGACAATTGGCAGGACCGATGAAACCAACTGCGAGAGAGAAACAAACCCAGTCCCCAAAATTGGGACAGACCCCCTGGAACGCTGAAGATACTCACATCACCTCTTGTGCCCCCCGCCCCGCCTACCAAACCTGATGCTTGTAGGAACAAGTTTCAGACTTGACATTGTGAACACAATATCATCCATTTCTACCTCCTTGTTTTTCGCTTTTTGAACATTTTTCAATCCCTCCCCTTCGGGTACCTGCTGATATGTTTCATCAACAGTAGCCCCAGTTGTTGCTACTGGCTTGCCGTTAGCTTTTGGTGGTCGCTTCGACTCTCCCTTGCGGGCGCCATTGGCAGAACGAAACTTATCCCTCCCCCCAGTAGTCGGAGCTTCCCCTTCTGCGAAAGTTTGAGGCGGCGAACGCTTTCGAGTAAGAAGTGAAGTGCATTTATCTATGCCTCGTTTAACGATATCCCAGTTGTATTCCTGTATTATGTCAGCATCTCCCTTGAAATGAAAAGAGAAGAGGCAAGACCTTCGGGAAATGATGTTTGTCGATCAAATGCATTCGTCTCTTTTGCGGAGTGCTGCACAACCTGTCACATCCTTCTACAAAGCACGCATACTAGGGGTAGCATCAGTACCCATCCCGCCAAAGATAAAAAGATAAAAAGATAAAGGTTCAATACATACAGTCTTGTCACCACGCTCACGCTTAAGCTCCGTTAGCGGATCGTGGTTCTCAGCGATATGCAGATCTAAAAACCTCAGAGACGGAAAATTCCGACCGCATTCATGACACCGGTTTGAGTGGGTTTGGATATAATGGGTTTCAAACTGTTCATGAGAAGCAAAGGGTTTCCCTGAGCAATTTGGCGGAAGAAAACAGCTGATTGAAGGCATTTGCTCATTACTAAGCGGATCGAGACAGACATGCTTGGAGTAGCTAGATTCAGAGGACAGGTCTTGGCCAGCCGTGTCTCCCTGATCAGCTGAACGGGTGAATATTGTCCAGGGTGGCGATGTGGCCGAGCTGGCGGAATCTGAGCGGAGTCTTTTAGCCATGAAGGTGGCCCGGGTAGTGCAAACAAATGGTGGTTGGAGGTGGTGTCTCTCAAGTTCACGTTGAGCCAGCTTAGGGCAGCCGGGTAACCATACAATCCACAACTTTTACCGAACAATTTGATTCGGCAGAATATCAAAACGCATCAGATATACAGCATCTCCCCAAAATACTAGTGGTGCATCGATACTATAAACCCATTTTTAAAGAGGCTTCCGAGTCTTCCTTCGCTACCCTCATGAATCTGATCTGTGCTAAAGCACCCACACTTCCATCCCATCTCTGCAACCATTCAATATTGGCCCAGTCCTGCAAATCAGGAACATAAAAGCCTGTTCGGAACTCCTCAATTTCCCGGGCAATGCTCTGTTTCAACGAGTCCTCCTTTGCAGAAGGTGATCTTCCGGGCCGGCGCGCCTTCTGAAGATCAAATAGCTCTTCATCATTCCTATGAACCCATCTAGAAGCGCCGTTAGTCAGGCCCCCAGGAACGAAATTACCGTGCATGACTTACCTCTCAATAAGACCTCGAATTTGGGGTATGCTCAGCGGCTCAGTCGTATCTTTTGTGACTACTTTAAAATAGCCCACCCGAACCACTGGAACAACATCGTTAGCAAGGGCACTTCAAGGCGACCACCAAAAAAAAACAGCCCACACATTCAGGTTCCCGAGTCTTTGATCTTGAGGCCTCAAGCCTTCGTAGTTTTGCCTCTCTCTGCGTCGCCCTATTCAACTTATTTGTATGACGAACACTCAATTGATCGAGCCTTCCTCCTTTCTTTGCTCGAATCTTTTTTGCAACTTTTGCGAGTGCGACAGGCATTTTTTTGGTGGTGTAGTGGGGTGGAGTGTGGAGTTGCAAATTTTCAGATTTAACTTTCGAAATTTTTTCCTCGGCATGATCGAGGAGAACGCAGAGGCCCAACACATACCGGTATTCGGGTACAATACCGTACCCTCCCTTACTTTGCTAGGCAGAATAACGCCAAGCCAATGTAAAAGCTCAAATCTAAGATATCATGGGGCAAACAAGCGACATTAGAGCATTCGAGTATAATATAAGGGAGGTTGGAGTGCACAATATATATATTTTCCGGGACCAAGTAATTCGAGGAAAGTCTTTAGGGACGCACCGCAAACATTTCCAACGCTTTTTTGCTCACCACTTTGCGCGTTCCTAGATAAGATTTTCCTTATCGGAACAAACGATCTCGCTAAAGCAAAATCCTAACGCGTCGCTTCCCGCGTCGTTACTAGTCACAGCTCTCCCGAGGTATCCTGACTTTCCACCACTCACTTACCCACTCATAACATTCTCCCCTCTTCCCCCTGTTCGAGAATCTCTCCCTCTCTCCCCCCATTTGCGGTTGTTAGGTAATTATGGGTATTACCGGTATGTCGACTTCTTTTCTCTCGCCTTTTGATCACCATTGACATGTTCTAGGCCTTCTCGTGAGGCTCGGATCCATTCAGCGGAAAAATCACATTAAAGAATGGAGCGGGTTGACCGTTGGTATAGACGCCTACAGTTGGCTCCATAAAGGGATCATAGGATGTGCTATTGAACTAGCTCAGGGGAAGCATACCCGAGGGTACGGCTCTTTGAATCTTGTCCTACAGCTACCCCTTAGCTAACAGTGTCTACTCCAGATACGTTGAACATGCAATAACTCGAGTGCATATGCTTCGGTACTTTGGTGTCACACCATACATGGTTTTCGACGGAGACTATCTACCCGGCAAATCCGGGACAGAGGCAGAGAGAGAAAAGCGACGGAAGGAATGTAGAGCCAAAGGATTGGAGCTCCTCAAGCTTCGGAAGATGAAAGAAGCTCAAGAACAACTGCAGAAGTCTATCGATGTCACACCTCTCATGGCTCGTCATCTCATCGATGAATGCAAGCAGATTGGTGTGGAGTGCATGGTGGCCCCATACGAAGCTGATGCGCAGCTTTATTACCTAGAAAAGACGGGAAGAATACAAGGCATTGTTTCGGAAGACTCAGATCTGCTGGCCTTTGGGTGCAAAAACCTGATCACCAAGATGGACAAGTTCGGAGATTGCTGGACAATAGATCGGGATGATTTCACTGCTGTTCGAGGTTCCGGTTTCTCGCTCTCGGGTTGGACCGACACCGAGTTCCGATATATGTGTATCCTGAGTGGATGCGATTACCTACCTAACATCCCTCGCCTTGGATTGCTAGGTGCATATAAACTGGTCAACAGACATAAAACACCAGAGAGGGTAAATTTTATGATAATTATAGCCCCCAAGTGCCTTTCTAATCGAGGTTTCCAGATAATCCAATCTGTTCGATTTGATGCGACCAAAACCGTCCCAGTAGACTACTTGGATGGTTTCCGGCGAGCAAATCTGACTTTCCTCCACCAGTGGGTATTTTGTCCCAAAGCTGAAAGGATGGTGATGGTTACGGAACCGGACGCGGAGGTAGACAAGCGATATCTCGATGGTTGTGGAAAGTAAGTTGCTCCCATCCGAATGCACGCCGTCTTTAACCGAAATAGAGAATTGGATGCCGAAATAGCGCGTGGAATTGCATGTGGAAATTTAGATCCGATAACAAAAAAGCCTTTTGTATTAGAGTCAATCGTGGAGAATGCCATCCGCACAGTAGGCCTACTCCTAGATTATCCTTTTTTGACTTTTCTAACCAAATTTAACAGACCAATGGGGCATGGACGAAACCCAGGATGAAGGTTCTTGAAGCCCCCCAAAACTTCACAACAATCACGAGTTTCTTCAGTTAGATAACCCCCATTTAGATGTTAAAGGTGTAGAGACTAATTACTACCAGAAGCGCGGGTCGAACCACCAAAAACACCTTTACAAGAGAAATCTGCGAACATAAAGACTGGCAACCCCATTCACTCAGAGCCTCAGATAAAGCTGAAACCATCAACCCCAGCCACAAACAAGCGCCTATTCTCACAATTTGAGGTGAAGACAGATGAGCCGGCTAAGAGGCCACGGCTTTTTCCGGAAAACGCATCCGAAGATTTTAATGTGACTGGAGAACGAAGTTCCTTCTTCTCAAGAGTCAGTCGCCAGTCGTCTTCTCCAGCACCACGGATAAGTGATATGCCGGACCGCCGGGTTAAAGCGTGCATTGCCACCCGGAGGGCGGGGCAACAGGAAACGCCATGTTCGTCGAGCTCATCAAGCTCGTCAGGTCAAAAAAGCAGTTCATTTCCTACCCCTGAGTCATTCAACGCCAATGAACCCATAGTCCCACAGACCGAGGACGAAGCTATCTCCAAAGTAGCCCTAGGCCTTAAGAGCAAATATGGCTTCACCTCCGGCTCCCCGGCCCCAGCCTCGAAAATATCTCAGGTCCTCGCAGAAAGAAAGGACAAAGCCAAGGGCCGACCCCCTGCAACGAGACGCCTCCTCTCAACGCCAGAACCTATCTCTAGCCGGATACCTCATACAGAACCCTTGGGTGATAGCAGCGGCGAGAGCCAAGGCGATGACTGGCCAGACTTTGTCGGCGTGAGGAGGCCCAGTACCGCTAGGGAGGCTGCGCAAAGCGGGTTCGGGAGATTCACCTTCCAGCGTAGATAATGAATGGTGCCCGGTTACTTTACTATTTCTCTTCTCTCCTTCCCCTGCAACAATTATTGGTTTCGAGACTTACATTTTGTTCCGGAGTCCCTGTTTTATTCATTTTTTTCTCCTCATGCGAAGGTTGTATATCTACTTTATAGTATATCATATCTGGGAGTCGGCGGTGCTGTGGATACCTACGGTTGTGTTGATTAAATAGTGTGAGATTGTCGCGCAGCCTCACCGGGCGGTGGTGGTGGGTAAATTTGATTCCCTCTGCACGGGATCACTTGCCAGTGGGGTGCGACGGTAGAGGGAATGCAAGGATAATAAGCTGTGATCCTGGGGTCTCGATGAGCTACCTAACGATTTGGCTTGGATTAAGGAATCGAGTTGAGAGCGAATGGCATTCATGAATTGTCACTCGTGTGGATGGTCTGACGAACTTAGAGACAAGTACGCGCACCAATAGCCCATCTTCTCCGCCACAGCTCTCATCCGTCAACCCATTAAACATCCAATTCTAGATCGTAGCGTATTACCTTCACCCACCCCCTCCCCCTCAGCGATAGCCTGAACAGCATATTAAAGCACATTATACATAGGGATATCTACCACCCACCCACCCACCACTGCCACCAAACCCACCGTATTAACACCACAATGTATATAATACAAACACGCACCCCCCCTTTCCATCAACAAGCCTACTTTTCCTCCCCATAAGGAAAAACATCTTCTAGCCGAATCCTAGCAAGCACATTCATGCTGAGCAACTCCTGAATGAGCAATTTAGCGGCATACGGTATCTTCATCTTAACAACGCCCTTAGAACTCTGACACGTGACACACCAATTCGAGTGGCCCATGAGGCCGCATGCCTCGCAGAAGTCGATTTCGTGAACGTCGGAGGAGAGCATCAGTCTCTCGAGGAGGAGCTGGGAGGCCCCGTAGGCTATCAGGCAGTCGCGCTCCATTTCGCCGAGGCGGAGGCCGCCGTCGCGGGAACGGCCCTCGGTTGGTTGGCGGGTTAGGATCTGGTGGGAAGGTTAGTATGATGAAGGGGTGGTGGGAGGGGAGTGGAGGGAATTACAGCGCGGGGCCCACGGGCTCTACTGTGCATTTTATCTTGAACCATGTGTTTTAGTTTTTGGTAGTAGATTGGGCCAAAGAATATGTATGCTTCGAGGGATTCGCCGGTTATGCCTGATTTCATTAGTTGTGAGTTACATATTCCTGATGGATAGATGGATAGAAGGAAAGAAAGAGAGAAAGGAGTTCACAAACCAGAAGTGACAAAGTCCTTTCCAGAGTAACTGAACCCGTTATCGACCAGTATCCTGGCCATGTCATCGACCTTACTCCCGGCGAATGCCGTCCCGTACTGTAGCTTTCCGGATAACACACCGGCTTTACCGGCCAACAGCTCGATCATTTTCCCCACTGTCATGCGGGATGGGAAACCGTGGGGGTTCATGATGATGTCCGGGATGACGCCCATGTCGCTGAACGGCATGTCCTCCTGCCGCGCGATGATCCCGCAAACGCCCTTCTGCCCGTGGCGGGAGGAGAATTTATCCCCGAGTTCTGGTCGCCGGGTCTGGCGGGTTAGCACTTTGATCAGTGTCTGCTCGGATTCCGAGGTTGACACGAGGACTTTATCGATGTAGGCGTGGTCGTGGAGCTTATATGTCATGGGCGCATCCTTGTACTCATCTAGTGGCGGACCGTCGCTGAGCAGTGTCGGTGTGTTGGAGGTGTTCACGGGTGTCTGTTTGTTGACGTAGACCTCCCCTGCGGAGATCTTCTCACCGACGGCAGCAAGGCCGTCGGCTTGTAGGGCTGCGTGCTTCCGGATGGGAACCAGCTCGTCGGGGTTGTCGGGGTCCTTGCTAAGTTCCCGCTTTATGTCTCCGATTCGATCGGCGGCCCCGTTCTGGTATTTGCGTAGGACAGTCGAGTATTTTCGGAACACCTGGCAGCGGCCGAAGCCGCGGTCTAACGAAGCCTTGTTCAGCACCAGGGCATCTTCTATGTCGTAGCCTGAGTAACTCATTACGGCTACTATGGCACTTTGGCCAGCGGGAAGTTTGTCGTATTGGATTAACTCGATGGTCCTGGTCTTGACCATTGGCTGCTGAGGGTAGACCATGAGGTATAGGAGGGTGTCTATTCGTAGGAATTGGTTGTACGCTATTGCCCCAATTGCTTGCTTACCCATAGCGCATTGGTAGGTATTACGGGGTGACTGGTTATGATGTGGATACGGGATCAAGCCGGCTACTGCGCCAAGGAGAGTGAAAGGTTCTATCTCCATATGAGTTGTAGATTCGGTGATCTCTTGCTCGTATACAGCTATATATGCGTCGTTTTCCTCATTGCAGTCGACGTACTCGACAAGACCCTTCTTCAGGAAGTCCTCAAATACCGTGCGCCCACCTGCGAGCGACTGCAATAAAGTCTCCGTGAGCTATAGAACAAAAGTACAGATATGAAAATACACACCTTGAGATACCGCGGAGTAACCTTTGACCGTCCATTCTCCACAATGATCAAGGGTCTACAAATACGTCCACCATCCGTCGCGATATGGACTCCGTTATGATGGTGATTAATATAAATACTAATAAACTCGGAAATCTTCCCATTCCTTCTTAGCTTCCGGAAAGATCGTAGAAACTTCATAGGAAACCTAGTAAGTCCGTGAAGAGTACCATTGATAAAAATAATGTAAGCCCCTGGAGCATAAAGTTCATGCCCAGTAAGAATAGTCGCGTCTTCGGCGCCCAATGCAAACACCAGTTTCTTTATCGGCTCCTCTTCATCGTCCGTAGTGATATGCGTCATTAACGCCAAGTTCTTCACCAAACCACATGCTTCTCCCTCGGGCGTGTCAGACGGGCACAACAGCCCGAACTGCGACGGCTGGAGAGCTCGAGGGCCGGAAACCTTCCTGGTTTTCTCGAACTGGGAGGATATCCTCGTCATCATTCCTAGGGCGGATATATAACTCAATCGACTGAGCACGTGAGTGACACCAGCACGCTCCATCTTGAAACGCTTTAGGGACCAATTGCCAGTCGATATCGCCCGGTTCATGCCGTGCGTTATCAGATTCGCGCCTGTATATAGCAAAGTGCTTGCGTCAAACTCCTCTGTCCGGTTCGGCTTTTTCAACACTTTATCGATGTTGAGTTTCATGTCGCTGTTAAACTTTTTGAACAGATCCTCAAATAAAAGGGACAAAAGCTGCCCAGCACTAGTGGTAAACAACATATTAGCATACAGATTCCCACAAACGCGCCTACTGTACTCACAGTTCAAGCCTCTTGTTCCCAACATAATCCCGATCATCCACCAAGGATGGATCAGTCATAGCCATCACTACCCTCCTAGTCATGAACGCAAGGTACATTGCCTTCGGTCTGAAGTTCAGGTTCTCGACGTAAACGTGTGCTAAAACGATATCCGCCAGGCATTGTAAAGCTTCTTGAACCGTCGTCCGTTGCTTCATGGGACCGATAAACCTCTGCTTCCTGACTCTAGCCCCCAGATATTCCAACGCCTGCTGCTGCGAAAAGACCTTAAGTTTTGAGCACTCCTCAAAATTTACCGAGAAAGTATCTTGGTAAACCATATCCGTTCCAGCAACTAGAAGCAATATCTCATGATCAGATTGAATCCCCATGGCCTTCAAAACCAGCACAATTGGCATATCGTCAACAATCGAGTTATGCCGCAGATAAATACACCCCTTCTTTGAGATAATATAAGTCTTAGATTTTCGCTCATGCGTAGACGAAGTGACCGAGGCCTGAACAACCCCCTTCCTGGCATCGTTCTCCACGATGATACGATTCTTGCTCAATTGCTCCTGTACAAGGATGACCTTCTCCGTTCCACCGACAACGAAGTAACCTCCGGGATCCAGAGGACATTCATTAAGCCTGGCCATACTCATCTCACTCTTGCCGCTCAGCACACACTTGTTACTGCGCAGCATGATAGGCAACCGTCCAATGTTAACCGCCCGTTTCCGCACGATCTGCTTTCCGCGGCTGTATTCCACATCGACAAATATCGGCGCCGCATACGTGAGATCACGCAACCGGCACTCGTTAGGTGTAATCTCTGCATTGCTCTCGATGTCCAAGCGCTCCGGCGTCCCAACTCGGATGTCGAGGTAGCGGAGGAAGAATTGCGGATCTGCGTCGCTTAGCACCCTCTCATTTGCCTTGACGATCTTTTTCAGGTCTACGTCTATGAAGTAGTTGAACGAGTCAATGTGCTGCTTCACCAAGCCCTTAACCTTCAGGAATATTGGTAATAACGTCCATTTATCCTCCGCTGTGCTGATCGAGTCTGCCAAGTGCTTGCCCTTGTAATACGTCCTTAGCAATTCGTCAAAAGAGTCCCCTACGGGCTTTGTCGTTGCCTCGGAGTCGTCACCGTCGTCAAATTTCACCCGAGTCGACTTCGGCTTAGGTTGTATACTTGCTGTACTCGCACTCGCGCTAGATGCTACGGCAGCAGCACTGGGGGCCCGCCTTGGTGGCATTTTGGAATTGAGTCTGATGCCGTACCAGACGTAGATAGCTTAGGTGAAAGTGTGTCACGTATAGGATTTTGTGGGGAGGAGGGCGTTCGGTCGGGGAAGGAGAGTGTTGCTCATTGAAGGATCTAAGTTAATGAATAGTTAGAGTCATGGTGGGGCGCTCGGAGTGTGGGTTAGTGAAGCGGCTCTGCCACCAACTTTTTTATTTTATTTAGATAGGGTAACTGCGGGTAACCGCTTGCCCTCCCCCTTCCTTACCAGAGCTAGCTAGGAACTCTTCTTATCAACACGTGATAAGAGACTCGAGAAAAGTGGACAAAGACTACAGACAAGCCCTCAATTGTCGGCCAAAAGAAACAACAGACCCCATAAATCTAGCATAATTATTACGATAGCTCTACCCATTCCATAAATACTGTACTCTCCCCTAACCTCCCAAAACAGAACCAGTTTAGACGGGGAACTGCGATAACCTGAAGCACGGACGACTAGCCCGAGTCAGCTATAAAGACCGAGTGCCCAAGGGTGAGCGGGTGAACACAGTTAGTGTGAACTTCATACAGGAGGTAACTCCCCAACAGATGGGGTCTGTTATGGTCCCAAAGACCTCTCCCCTACTCTGGAATTCACAGGGCCAGGGGGCTACAAGGCTGAAGGAGGTAGTAGATTCCAAGGCTTTTACTGTGCAGCCGCTTGCCAAAAGTTCTAGCACCCAAGCCGGCACCACAACACAAAGGGCTATAATGCACCCGCCATAAAATTGTCACGGTACCAGCAGGGGTGCCGGAGCTTTTGGCACGCATTTGTACGAGTATAGTACCTTGACTCTCAAGAATTGGAACGGAGTTTGGGTGCGAGTGAGGTTTTGTGACGCCCAGTTATAGACATCTACTTTTCCAAGACAAAAAGCTCCTAAGAAGGGTTAGCGTCTCCTGACACAATAAGATCAGCCCTCTGAACTAGTATTGGCAATTCGGTTAAATTGTCAAACTAAACTTACCTAGGCTAACAGAGATAGTGGATTTCACGAGTTTTTACGGCACTAGAAAGAGAGGGAAATAAAACGGGAAATGCTCAAATAATTGGCATATCTGGCTGGCTACGATAAACAAACAGCTCCCCTGAACACATGGACGATGCACACTGTTCAGCAGGCTTTAACACAAGTATAATAGCTACTCCACACATAGCCTCATACCCATTCACGTCAAAGCGCTCACTTCCTAAACCCCATCAAAATACTCGAACCTCATTCTATCCTTGCAGCAGATCCACCCCAACCCCTCTGAGCGCGTCCACTGCCCAAGTCGGATATTTGCCTTTATCTCCATCATACCATTTAAAAAAGAACTCTCTCAGAAATGCCGGATACCTATCCTCAACGATAGCGATCCTAGCCCTGTTCATCAAGCCCAGCAAGAAGGCTACATTATGCATAGTAAGAAGGTGCGCTCCGACAGTCTCCTTGGCAACCAGGTGGTGAATATAAGCTTTTGTGATACCAAGGCCTCTACCTGTGTAACTGCCATCGCCTTGGGGAGCAGAAGCGTATGATGGGGGGTTAATAGTTGAGTTTAGGAGTGGGGGTGCGGGGGAGTCTAGAGAGCGGCAGACGGGACATTGACACTCGGGGTCGACTGCCGTAAAGTCTTCTGCGTAGAGGGCGCTGCGGAGGTTGAGGACTCCGGAAGAGGTTATAGCGTTGCCAAAACGCTGGGTGTGTCAGGCTAGGTTACGAGCGAGGTGGGAGGGGTGGGAATGTCTTACTGCAGTTCTCGTGCCCCAGACACAATCAAACATATCTGCTCCAAGAGCTATGGATACGACGAGGTCTTCTGGATAACCCTATGCAGATCATAAGCCTAATTTCTCATCACACCCACAAGCCTCAGAAACTCGAGTCTTACAACACCCATGACATATCTCGGCTTTCCGTCAGGCAGAAGCGATGTGCAAGTGTCAACCCTAACCCCAATATCAGCCCTCAAAAAAGATCAACAAGGCAAGCCGGGCAACACATACACTTTGCAATACTCATCCTTAGCCTCGCCCCCGGACAGACCCCCGATGGCGATCCCCGGAGTGTCCCTCTTGACCATCTCCTCACAACACTCCTTCCTCATTTCCAGGTCTAGCCCACCCTGAATGATGCAAAACAAGTTCTGCCTCTTCGCATAGCTATCCCCCTCAACTCCACCGAATCCCTCCGTCCCGGCACGCGGGTCTACCTTCAGGTGCTCTTCCACACATCTATCTAGCCACCGTATCGACCGATCCATGGCTTCCCTCATCCGCCGCTCGTCTGGAGAGGTGGTAACAATGACGTCGTCCAGCTGCATAATTATATCCGACCCGATAGAGTGCTGCAGGGAAATTGAATGTTCGGGGGTGAGCAGCATCGGGGTCCCGTCATGCGGGGATAAGAACTCGACGCCCTTTTCCGTAACCGTAGCTAATTGTAGTAAGGAAACCATTTGAAATCTTTATCCTCCATCCATCCCTTCCATCAGCTGCCAAATCCCAGAGAGCCTCCACCCCCTTCCAAAAGAAGATGCTTCGGTGAAAAAAAATATGAAACAGACCCACCGCTATCTACAATTTGGAATTTCCCCACCAGGCATCAGTCACTACACATATAGAAGATAAAGGCCACCGAGACCGATAAAGGAGAAAAAACACGATACCAACATAGCTTCAATTGGGCAGGCACAAACTCACCCGTCAAGATATTGTGACTCCAAGACTGCAACTTATGCGCACCCCCAATCTTGTCCAGAACTGTTTGTCCAGGCCTGAGTCCCAAATGATATGTATTATTCAAGCACAACCTACACCCCACGCTCTCCAACTGCTCCGGGGTTAACCCTTTCAATGTCCCTTGAGTCGCGACGGGCATAAATAGTGGGGTTTCCACCGGGCCGTGAGGAAGCCGCAAGACAGATGCTCGGGCCTTAGTAGTCTACTCATTCTCAGAAGAGAAGAAAAAGAAAGAAAAAAACTAGAATTAATATAACACTATACGGTACCCGGTTGCACGGGTAGAAAGGGAAAGTGTGCGGAAGAGGAACAAATACCGAACAGCGTGCGATAAGCTCATACTTGAGAGCCGATGGCATGGACTTCATTGTTGCCATGGAAGTCTTGAGCATACCGGGTGCTCGAGATCGACAGTACGGTACCTTGCAGCTAGTAGGTGGTCCACTAGGAGTTGGAGGAATGGGGAAGGGGTGCAGGAATTGATGTGTTGCGTAAAGGTTAACCGTTGCAGCAGCGGGGCAGATTGCCAACGAAAGGGGCAGTGAGGCTTGTCTAGGGTCTAACAGAGCCTTATCCCTTGGATCATGAATCATCACTCCAGAATAAAGTTTGAGTTTAAAAATAGTGTTTTTCCACCTTGCTGATTCTACTCGAGTACCCTACCGATAGTGCCAGAGCCGTGGAGGGGACCCCACTTCGTTTTTTCCCTTTGATTGGCAGAAGGCAGTCAGCTAGATTATTTTGAAGCCTAGGGCCACGATGGCCTCAACATTTGCACACAAGCCACTCTGCGGCAAGGGAGCTTACACCCTCCCCCCTATCATTTCTCGCACCATACCGTATTGCACCTTACTGCGGAGATTCCTGATTTGACACACCACTGACCCAGCCACCCCGAACTTAAATTTCCACACATGCTGTCTTTAGAGAACTCCAGCTCGGGGGGTCTTTTTTCACTGCCCTGTACAGTCATCAAATTCGGGCTGTTTTGCAGTATCTGTGCGTGTACGAGTACGCATTTGGAGAAAGTTGATCCTTTGTCGGTCTGCATGGTCCCTGTATGATATCAGAGACTACAGTACTCTGATCTTAGACATACCCAACGAGCTGAACCACACTCTCGAAATTATAGGCACTCCGCCCAATTATTACCCGAGGACCATTCAGCTAAAGAGCACAATTTACGCTAGCTCTCAAGCTTAGAGTACTCGTACTCGAGTACAAAGACTAACGTGCAACAATCTGCCCCTTCTGCCTGTTCGTTCGTTGACGACAGCAGGACGGATGAACTCACCCCAGCGATCGGATTCTTGGGTAACCAAAAGCTGAAAACCCCAGCATTCATTTCATATCATTGAGCAATAGTCGAGTGGCCAACATATGGCTTGAAACACTTCTTATGACCCATCTTCACCTGGCGCCCGAGTCTACCTGCGGTAGGGTGGCCACACCATCATCTCGTATTGCTACCGAATGATACTGAACTCGTGAGCTTCAATGCTGCTGGCAAGAAAGCAGGGTTAGGGTGGAGTAGACAAATAATCAGGCCGAAAAAGGCCGCTGGCGACCTCCGAGTAACCACTGATGGATCGCCACTCCAAGGTTCAACCCATCCAGCGGGCGGAAATCGGCGTTCTCGTGCCTCCGAGCTAAGAACTGGTATTCCCGCCATTCCCACAGGCCTGTGGCAGCCGTTTCAAAAGGGTGGCAATTGTGGGGCGGAAACACCAGTATACGAGTAGTAGTCATCACGGTCACAAGGGAAGGTCTTAGCACCCATCCATCCACCCATCAGCCATCTTATCCCCACATCTGCCCATGAAGGTGAGGAGGAAAAAAAGACGGTCCAAACTTCCAGATCAGAGAATGACAGGTGACTCTAGAAGTTACTGTACTGTATCATATTGACAGCCAAGAGCAAGAAATTTTCGCTGAGGTGAGGGAGGGAGGGAGGGCAGAATTACGACATCCAGCCGGGAAAAAAAAAGAGAAAGAGAAATCACGCACTTTCCTAGTGTGGGGTACCACAACAAGCAGGTGGGGGGTTAGCTTATCTGACCCCACAGGAGGTGATCTCTCTTTTCTCTTACCTACCTTAACGGCCCGCCCGCCATTCGAGCGAACAGACCCGTGATAAGTAGGAGTGAAGAGTTTTCAATCTGCCGGGGCTCTCCGCTCCACTCTACTCGAGTACGTGCGTCAAAGACCTCGGATGGACTGACGGACAATTTTCAACAGGAAAAGTCTCGTGAGGGCTTACCACACCACACTCGAGCAACGTATAATATCGGTGTCCAGCAATCCTTCTGGAAGGGGATATGTCTGTTCGGGGGGAGCAGTACGGTAACATAGGAAGGTCCAGGAAGTTGAGTAAGGAATTGGGGTGGCGCTAGGGCGTCCAGAATACCCCTCTATATTAAGACACAGCAAAAGATTCTGTTTCAGCCCTCAGTTGAGAAAGGTAAAAAGGAAAAATGTAACAGACCATTCTAGGAGAGGCAACTCTAACGGCCTAGCGAGATTCCTGACAAACCTACTCGAGTATTTCCTCAGAAACGTTAATCTTCATATTATGCGACCCCGTAAGACCCGCAGGGTAAAGTCTTGAGCGGCTGCGCTATCATACTAGCACACGCTATGTCCGGTAACCTCCGGATCCAATGACGATATTCCCAGGCTCCCGACAAAGGTTCGACCTACGGAGCTTGTTCAGACCGGTAATATTTGTAAGAACGCCCAGCTGCGTCTGAAGATCCAATGATTCAATACCATACCCCTACCGGTATCATACATACACCTATAATATCGAAATGTGTTTCTCAAAAGGGCTGCAGTAAGTAATTGCATGACCCCAAAGTTTGGATATTTCACTTGGATTCGGGCGGTACGCAATAGCAACTCATTTTAAAAACGCTCCCACATTACGAGCAGGCCTATTCCGAAACGAACAGGAAGACTGACGATCTCAACTAATTACGCTGCGGGCATCGGATGACGAACCAAATGCGTTTCCCCTCCCTCTGTCTCCCATGGGTCTGTGGGGGCTCAGTTGTCAGTAGGGCATGGAATGCTTGACCTTGATAGACTAATCTGAAGATCTCGATATAAATAAAAGTATGGCGGGCTATGATGTTTGCTCTGTAACCCGGGATTTCTATAAATTCAATGGGGGTGGCAAACACCATTCGTAGAGTTCCGATATGGTAAGTGGACAAGATAGGTAGGGGTACACGGGTGAGATACGAGCGCTGGTATCGGGATCGATGCGAGATCACTGCAAGTCTCTCCATCATACTGGTACCCATTATTCAGCCTGTGGGAATTCAACGCAAATTCCATCATCATCAAAGAAATGGTTACACCCAATAACACAGATCCTTTAACGTGTTAGGGGATATGTGCCATTCTGGTAGCGGGCATACCGATGGCGGTGCGGACAGGTAAGCCAGGTTGCAAGGTGCAGTGCGCCGGCACTCGCGTCGAAAAGTTTGATCTGCTTACCACCACCCTTGTGTGTCGTCATATCATACCTCTGAAAGAAAGAAAAAGAAACCTCGGACGAAAAACTCCGCCGACGGCCATTTTACACCAAACCCCAGCCCTCCTTGCTCGCCATTTCCCCGCCCCCAACGAATTCGGGGATCTGCTTTAGGTCAAGTCAAATAAAAAAGCAAAAGGCATGTAGAGAGCAGCTTTCAAGAAAAACCGAACAGATGGTTTATGGAATTGAGAAACCACTAATAATCTGCCTTAACTTAGAACAAAGGCGGTTTTCTGTAACCCTTGTAAGGCACGCCCCACGCCACTCTCAGATCTTACAGTACTCGAGTACATGGCATAAACTATCATAAGTTATCAGCTCACAGGCTTTGTATCATACTTCCACTATAGGAAGAAACAGCTGTTCCCATAATTCTTACAGCTGCTCGACATTTCTTACCCAGGTAATGGCGAGACTTTGAAAACGGTCATTTTTGGTGTAAAGTGGCCAACGGCCCGAGCTCGTTTGTCATCTTACTCTGAAATCTGATACAAGCAGATTGAAATTTTTTTCAAAACCCCCTTCCTCCCAAATGAAGGCTCCCCTCCGACGTCAGCCTACAGGGCCTGTCTATCCGTATCGCTTTCTGCCCTACCGATCTGCGATATTTCCCAAAATAAAAAAAAGATACCCCATAATCATCCCACACTTGGCCAACCAACAATCGCTACCACCTCCCACCGCTCATCGGCGAGTGAAGGAAGAAGTCTAGAAGTGCAATTCCAACCTATGTTAGCCAAGCATAGGCCGGTACGGCCCCCATGCTAACTAAAGAGGGAATGGAGAGAAGTCTACAAAGTCTCATCCCTATCAAATACCTAAGACGAACGACCACGTAAGGTACCCCCCCTTTGTTAGGACATCTCAAATTGCCAGATGTCCCCATACAACAGGGCAGAACAAAAAAGAAAGAAAGAAAGAAAGTCGGCCCAGGATGGCATGGAGTAGGCAGAAGCTGCGAGGCATCGAGGACGGGAACACGTTATGGTACCTAGCCTATCCATGGCTCCTGCACTAGTAGGGCCATCGAGAGTTGGCTTGGACCCCGGTAGAAGCTAGATTTGGTCAATTCTTGTAGATGGGTAGGGGAAGGGGAGAGGGTGGGGTTCACACGCATAAGGCTAATAATTCGACGGATCACCCTGAAAGTGCCTAGGAACTAGCCTTGGCCAGAGGAAATCTACGATACCAAGACTTGGGTGAGGTTGAAGGAGGTATCATATCCTGGGAGGATTTAGGAGCCTCTGCGCTCTATCACTTTTGCTATCATATGAACCTTGGATTCTCGACGAAAAAAGCAATGTAAAACAGCACTTGCCAGCAAGTGAATTCACCGACCCGTGACAGGGAAGCCCGGTACTCGAGTGCCGGTGCTGGCTTTACTACCGGTATATATCCATAGGCATCGCAGCCCACTAGGGAGCGCTCCTAGGAGCAAGATCGGGTCGATATCACAGATAGAGGCTCATTTTATAACCCATCACACGAGGCATAATCTGCACCAGTCTCACTGTTGAGATCACCAAAAGTGAAATTCAAGCCTTGACAAAAGTAGCCTCATCCTTTCCCCCCCTGCCTCCCCACCTTGCGCTAACTCTTACTTAAGTAATTCCTATACTGGCACCTCTGGGCCCGGTCCGGGATCACGATTTCTAGTGTGGAACAGCTAGGCACCCTCCATTGCCCTTCCCGGCGGAGCTGTGGCTAAAGTGTTTATTTGATTCCCTTCCGGTGGGAAGCAAGGATGGGAACAGTAGGGAAACAAAAATAAAATAAAAAATACCATGGCATATGCCGCTTCTCCCCCCAGCCGCACTTTCACTATCCTGGTGTCAAGACAAACCCACGTTTTTTACTGTGGAGTGCAGCCACTAGATAACTAATCCATAAAACGAAGCCTCTGTGGGCGAAACGAACAGAAACAGGGCGGCTCACCGCGGGAGCACGGACAAGGTGGTACAAACGTGCTGTTTTTGATGATGCTGATGCTGATGCCTGGATGCTTACCGTAGGCCTTGGGGCGGACCTTATCACACATTGCACTCCCATGCAATACTGTAGCCGGGTTGTGTTGGACTCAAAGAACAAAAAGCCCCCCCCCCCGCAAACAATTGCTCCTCGAGTAAATTTACAACTGCAGCAGAGCGGGACCAAAGGATAGGCGAAACGGTGGGTAATCCCGCTTTTGCACAAACACAAGCAAAGTGCGAGAAACTTGACAGCGTGCAGTACCGGGGTTTTTCTTGTTTAGTCTCCCAGTATTAGAATCCATCGCGATCTACAAGGGAGTTACAAGTCTCTTAGCGCTGCTATTATAGTACCCGCAGACCTTCCCTCGTGCCCTACCGTATCCAAAAGAAACAAACCCCACGACTCCGACAGGACCCAAGACACAACCGAACACGTCAATCCTTCGCTGTTCCTCTTCGCGCTGTCCTACCAGGCAGACAGCGGTCCGCTACCCCAGAAACCCTCCTTCGAAAGTGTACGGTACTCGAGCAGACAGAGGGGAAAGGGAAGTATGCACGGGCCTACCTTACCCCATACCTGCACCATCCCCATCCTTCCCCAAGAAAAATAAACGAGCGGCGCTACCATTCTGCTCAGCGAGCGAATAAGGCTTTCGGCAGATTAAATTTGTGCTCCTCGTTTTTTTTGTTTTGTTTTTGTTTGGTAAGTGCGCATTCACTTGCGAGTTTCCCCCAGAGCACAAGGTGCGGAGGTGAGGAGGGGGAGGGGATAAAAAAACGATCACGAGCGCAATCGCACTGTACCACTGTACGAGCAGAACTTTCGGACAAGTGCCCATCCAATAAAGGAAGCTTTCGAGAAAGTTGCTTGAGGAGAAAAAAGATGCCTGGTCGGCAACCTTGGAAAGTGGCCTCTAGGGGGGGTGTTTTTTTTTTGCCTTGGTAAGTTATATACGGTATTGTGCGAGGTCATATTTGGCTTCTTGTGGGGCGTACCGCAAGCACCGCAGTTCCATCGCGGACCCGACACTCAACCGCAGAGATCGGTTCTCGTCTTTTCCATCATACCGTAATCGCTTGTAATGTACCCACAGTAGCACAGTGGTACAAGTACTTGTTTTTTATTTACTTCCTGTGCTATATACGATGAACCCCACGATCAAGCAGAAGTGATACTGATTATCATAGATAAATCCTGCAATAGCAGCCAACCAACCAACCAGCCAACCGCCCGCCAAGAAGCACTGTGATCCTACCAACCAACAAACGCGCTGCGAACTGCACTCCATGATGAATAGGGTAGGTTATGCCATGCTGGTGCGTGAGTAGCGAAGTCCCGGTACAGCAAGTGGATTGGGTGCATCCGCCACGAACGGACCACGACCACTAATACGCCCAAGGCGTTTATATAAAGGCGGTGGTGAAAACAAATAAACAGAAAAACGTGACAAGGCATTCTAAAGATCTGATTGGAGCGTTTTCGGTGGCTCAAGCCAATCGATTCTAGTGTTTCCAACCAGCCATGTTTTTTCCGATAGCATTTTTCCTTTTTTTTCCTCACGACAACTGTATGCCGGTTAGGTGATACTAGGATAAATTTATGGAATTAACAACTCGTACTGCGCAAGTACCCTAGGTTATTATCGGTATAGTACTGTGTTCATCCTCTCATAGGGGCAAACTCAAGTTACGTATCCCAATTAAATTCTCTTAATTGCCCCTCACGAAACGCACCCGCATCGGCATTATCATGTCCGCCCATTCCATCCCATTCCATACCTGTCTTATTGGAATCGAGGGGGCAACAATCAAATCATATCAACTCCAGCCCTGTCGGTGCTGATCCTTCGCTCCCTCCTCCTTCCTCGTCCGTCGCACAAAGCACCCGTCAGGTTATGATACCTACATACCGTACTTACAGTACTGTAAGGGCTCTACTCGAGTAAATTAAGCGTCTCTTCTCTAGGGTGTCAGTGCGCGGGCGGGGTTCCGTCAGCTAGACCCGACCCTGTCTGTGTCTGTTCTGTCTGCCAAAAAGGAATTTACCTTATGATGATGCGGTACCGGAATGGAAAGAGGTTGCGGTTGAGGAAGTTTGTTTCTGGTGAGTTACAGTTACCGCAATGGGTGGGTGCGGGGGAGCGGGTGGGGTTGGTTTTGGTTTGGTTTAGTTTGGTCAAGTTCGCGGGGAGGATTGGGGGGGGGAGGGGAATGTGCGTGATGGAGAAGATGCAGTAGTTGCTTGCTTGTTGTTTCGGTTCGTACGAGTATCATGAGTATTTTTGAGTTCTTTGACCTGGAATTAGACTACCGTAGCTGTTATTACCACACTTGTGTTGAGCGCGGTACCGTATTGATACCTCTCGCGTTTCGTGGGAAAAGCGTGGAGGGGAATTCGCTGGGTACGGTATTTGCTCGTGAACTGGCTGCGCAGAATGGGATGTGATGTGTGTGGGTAAGGTATCATACTTTTTTTATAATTCGGCCACGCGCTACCTTTCCAACTTCACTTATTTCTTGGCTTTCTCACGACAATAGGTAGATGCTTTAATCGTCCAAACAACGGCTGGCAAGTATCGTGAATGACGATTTAGCGTGGTCCAAAGAAGTGAGAAAAGAAAAAGAAAAAAAAAGAAGGATGGAGTCACTGGTGGTGAAGAAACCCTAGACTTACGGATCTAACGGATCTGGGCGCCCGAGTCCAAGTTTGAATTCTACTGGTACTCTATTGGACTTTGATAGGCATTACGTGCAGATGAAGTAAGTTGATTTCGCTGGAGCTTTCGCTTTTGCCCACGCTTCACTCACTTTTCTCTTCCTTTTCCTCACTCTCGACGAGTATCTCACTTATCCCCCTCTTGTCGATCGAGATGATGAGAGCAACATCCATATGCTTGGTTCGGTGAGGGGCGAATATCGGAGCGCTTTTATCCCCCTCCATCCAGGACCTTGGAGAAGTCCGCTGCTTGAGGGGTTACAGGAAAAAATAAGTACTCCCATATGGTACGTTACCTGGCCGGTTCCACTGCCTGTGTGAGCTCATCAAAATCATGGTTGGCTGAAAACCGATCATTTACGCTGCCATGAGGTTACTCGTACAAGGACAAATCGCAAAATCCATCACGCAAGAAATATACGCTAGCGGGGAAGAAGGCTCTTTATTGCCTGCTCTTTTTTCCTTTTGGAGCTGCAGGAGATGGCTAGGGTTACAAACCCCTGTGTTGGTGAAGAGCGCAGGCGAGACTCTTCTTCACCTGTGCGCCCAATGAAAGAAATGGGAGACTGCGAAAATAAAAGGCCGAGGGGAACTTCAGCACGTTTTCCCCATTTTGCCGTCAGCAACGGCAACCAAAGAGAGAGCACAGCCGCCGAAAGGAATAGCACGGGGGTACAAGACTCAGGGTTATTGTATGAGGGAGGTGTGTGAGTGAGGGTATAATAAGAGAAGGTAATAGTAAAGTGCTGAGAAAAAGAAAAGAAAGAGAAAAGGAAAAAAAGGGTGGACGAGTGGTGGGGATCTCTCCTGAAAACACCGGGTGGGTAAGGTACGACCGTCCACCAGCCATCCACAACCAAGTCCTCACCCCAATAACTCATCCATCATATATACAAATTTTCACCTACACCCTCCACCTCTCCTGGCCGCGAAAAATATGGTCTGAAGCACGCATTTTGATTCGTCTGACATGGGAGTCAGTTCCTGTTCGAGTTGCGGCGCTGCTTAGATCAGTTTGAGGCAAGGAATGAAAAAATGAGAAGGGGGGGAAGAGGGACAAATAACCTCTGGCGATAAAGCGTGCCCAACACAGCGGGCAACCTGCCAGTACCGTAACCAACCAAGCAACCACATTATTCCATCTACCACACCTTTTTCTCCCCCCCCCTCTCTGGTCGGTCGGGCTTCCCTTTCCCTCTAACCAGGCGGCCAACCGCAGCGAGAAAGGCTTCCTCTCGCTCGCTCTCACCCAAAAATAAAGTGCTTGCGAGTCGGAGGTCCTCCTAATAAACAAGGGCCCGCTCACCTTTCTTGCTCCCCTCCTCACTGTATGCCCGAATGATTGATTCCTGTTAATTCCCTTCGACCCATCTCTATCAACCGTCGGAAACAGTCCGGTGTGGTGTTATCCTACGACTCGAGCAGTGGCGTGTCAAAAAGAAATAGGGGGAAAAAAACGCATTCAATCGTCTGTCTATCGAGTGAATAATACCTTAGGAAGGAAAAGAAAATTGGGTTTCCATGACATCTAACCTGCGATAATATCGGTCACTTTCTCTCTGTCTTCCAATTTGTTTATTCGATTTTTTTTCTTTTCCACCTGCAGTTTTTATTCCTGTTTTTTCCCGGTTATTTCCACCACAGCCATTCCGGTTCACTTTCGTACAGAATTGTACAACGCCCTTTCGCCACCCAGGTCGGTATATTATTCACAAACTCTGCAGTGCTGCAGACTGCTTTCCTTATTACTTCTACGAATCTTTTCAATACTACCATCATCCCACCAAGATGAGTTTACCAGGTCCTTCACATTTTCAACACAGAGCATCAGACGATAGTGATAGTAGCATGGGTACCTCCAGAGACAGCAGCGCATCACGAAGTACCGTACCGAGTTCAGTTCCATCGTTAGAACAACATGGGTCAAAGACAGCTTCTCCTACGGAATCGGAGATCCTCGATTACCACCATACCCACGATCCCCGCGAGTCGGCAAACACGTACTGTAGCACAGTTGCTTCCTTTGAAGATTTGGTCGACGAAGATTACCTCTATCCCGTACCCCATCCATATGGATACCATCACAAGGCACCACCGCCGCCACAGGCCGTGCCTTCGACTCCCTCAGAGTTTGGAGAACTCTTTCCATCAATTAGATGCCTTTCCATCCGACATGACGATTCGACGCTTGATGGGAATATGAATTTGAGGGTGGACACGAATGTGGCTGCGGTTGGTGATGCTGAGAAGAATGTTACACTTTTTCATCTTCGCATGTATGATTTGAAGACGCGCGACTTTTCCCTCCGACGCTATGGTCGGGATTGTGGGCGTGAGGTGGCACACATTAAGCGAAAAACTATCAAACCCACGCCCCAACGACCCAAGCTTCAACGCTCCGTCAGTAAGGCCTTGCATAGCTTTCGAGGAAAGACGGAGCCCGAGCCAGTAATGAAGTTGAACCGTCAGGACAGTGGATATTCATCCTCAGGTTTTGACGAGGAGGAGGAGGAAGAAGAACAGAAATCCTCGAGCGAAACCACCCAAAACACCAACATCTGCACGTTAGAGTTTTCTAATTATGCCCATGTTGATTTGACTAGGCGTGGGGGAAAGGTCTCGAAAAAGTATGACTTTGAGTACTGGGGAAAAAGTTATTCATGGAAGAGGGTTAAGCAAGTTGGGCCCCATGCTGGTGCAGAGGAAATTTCATATCAACTCGCCAACAATAGCACCGGAAATATTGTTGCCTACATCGTGCCCGATCCACTCTCAGCCGCCCAGGCCCAAGCTGAGGAGGCCAAAGGTGGACTTGTCCCTCCATGTTCATTCTGGTTCAGGGATTCTTCTCAAGACCCCATTATATCTTGTCTTGCTGACGTTGCCGAGTAAGTCTAATTCTGATCGATTCCATCGCATCTTTTGAAAAGAGAGAAAGAGAAAGAGAAAAAAGAAGTCCGGGAAAAAGATGAGCATTCTTATTATTCGAGTATCTAACATGATGTTCTTTAGTGTCATTATGGCTACTGGCTTGACCGCGCTCGTTGATGATTGCATCAAGCGCAGGTTCCACAAGAAAAAGACAGTCCAATTGGTATTACCCATGCCAATGATCAAGAATCCCATGAAGATGAATCTGGAATATGTCGGGCCAAAGCGTCTCATCGACGAGGTCTTCAACCGAAGACCTACTCTGTCGAGAAGTCAATCGACGCAGAGTAGTCGAAGTCCGCTTCCAGTTAGAGCGGGGACTGTCTAAGTCTGCCGCTGTCTTTCCCTTCAATCTTCCCCTCGGTCAGAAGAGAGGAGCTTTCAATATATGAACAATAACGGCGTACATCTTTGTGGGGGTGTTCCCCCTCTCCCTCCCTCTCTCGCTTCTCAAGTACATAATATTTTGTGCATATTATTATTCCGTTTCGTTTTTTGGGAGGTCTGGCGTTCTTATTTTTCTTCACTTTCTCATCAGAGCAGAGCATCTTCTATCTGGTAAGAAGTGCCTAGGGTCCGTTGTTGGTTGGCTGGTTGGTTGGGTGTTTGGGTCATGTCTCTCGCATTATTAACTCTCCCTTCTATCTCTTTCTCCCCCTCCCTCCTTCACGGGGTGGGATGGGATGAGGATTGAGGGGGGATAAACCATCGGAACGGCGATGCGGTGTTTGACATTTTAGAGGATATCCTTGTCCTTCTTTCCAGCTTGTACCGATTCGACTGGCAAAGAAAGGTTATCCATTGTTTCGTTTCCTCTCTTCTCTACGAGTAATTGTTTTTTTAGTTTTTTTTTCCCTCTCGTTTTGCTTTCTTTCTGTTGGTATATTGTTTTTTCGTTTGTCCTTGCTCCGTTGATTGATTAATCGATCGATTGGTCCCAGACTCGTCGCTGGCAAGAAGGAAAGAGGTATATGAATCATCATTACAGTACTGTTATTATCGAGGATGTTTCTTTCGAGGGTTTTCCTTTTCTCCTGGAGAAATATGCTTCTTCCGAGAAATAAAACTACATGCGCGGTCATTACATTTTGGGGGATTTTTCTATTTTTTGGGGGGGATTTTGAATATTGACGTCTTTTGTCCTTGTCTCGTTTTCATTTAGGTTCATGCACGGATAGTCTATTTGTGTGTGTGTGTGTGTGTGTGTGTGTGTGTGTGTATGTATGTATGTATGTCACATATGTGTGTATGTAGTTTATGGCTATTTATCCAGAAACCAGAACACCGTTTTCCACTCGCGAAGATTTGATAAGTATCACTTTCACTTTTCTTCTTCTCCCCCTTCTCTTTAGTTCGGTTGAGTTGAGTTAATAGTTCTACCACCAAGCTGCCTGTAGGTGTAAAGAGAGGGAAAGAAGAAAAAAAGGCCTCCCGAACACATTCACATGGACACACATACGGTCTGCGCCCGTACGGTACTGCATGCGAGCACGTAAGTTATGCATCTAACCAACCCCCACGAAAAAAACTCGTCCTGCGCTGATTGCTGCCAGCAAACCGAATCAACGAGCGAGGGCAATTTTCTGCCAGCGGAGCTCCATCGACCCTGGTCCCGTGCTTGAAACGAGCGAACTCCTGCTGTACTCGAGTAGATAGCAGCTACCACCACTACCACCACTACCACCACCACCACGTTCGTTCGGGGCAAGTTAATTGTGAATTGTAACGCGCGGATGTCGGGGGCGAAACTTCCTCTTTCCCCTCCTGCGCTGGGGAATTCGTAATGTGTAGGCTGTGTCTCGGTAGCTCGGCTGCATCCGGTTCCCTTCCTGCCTCGGTCGGAGAATTTTAAATTTTTACTTCACTTCCCCCCCCCTTCTTTTTTCGTTACTCATGGCATTGGAGAAATAGATGAGCGGGCAGTGTTTTCTATTCTGCTCTGATCCGCTCCGGTTGGGTCCCGCTTGCCAAGCGAGATATGAGCACCGCCACGATTCGTTGTGTGTATGTGAGTGTGCATGCTATTACTCGGGCGCAAATTAAAGATCCGGAAAAAGTGACTTGAAATATCTGTGTTGCAACCATACATTTTGTTTGTCACTTTTTCCGGATCTTTAATTTGCGCCCGAGTACGGGATTATTGATTGGTTTGTTGAGTGAGTTGGTCGAGGATGAAAGTTTACAATACCGGTAGTCTATCGAGTGGGGTTGCGTACTCGAGTATGGTGCTTTGTTTGCGGGGAATGCGCTGAAGTTCGGAGCGCGCTCGAGTACCCTGCCGTACAAGACGTGAGTGTAGTGTGACTTAGCGTCATCATGTTTGATGAAGTGAGGTGAGTGAGGGTTATTGAGTCATGTGTTGTGTGGGTAACCTTTCCTTCCTTCATTCTTTCCTTTCTTTCTCCCTCGCGTTGTGCTCGGAGGACAGTCTGGTCTGCGCATAATGAGTTTCGACCGAGTTCATTACCCGTTCATCCTTTGGGTGGGCGGGTATCACATCCGGTGGTAGGAGTGAGATGAGAACGAGCAATTAGTTGACTGGCGCGCGCGCGAGAGAGAGAAGGACGAGTCTTTTATGATAGGAGGTTCTTTGCTTTTCAGGGCAACATCTTTGCCATGTTAGCCCTAGTCTGCTTGTGAACAAGTCATTGTATGCAGAAGGAGAAAAAAAGAAAGAAAAAACAATCCATTCTTTTGCTTATTGTGTTTGTAGAATACAATGCAAAAGAACAGTGAGCCCTATTCCGGTGATGATGATGCGCAGACCGGGTCCTCGGCTGTGAGTTTTGTGCTTATAGTGCTTTGGATTAAATGTTTCGAAAGGGGTTTGACTGCGCATTCTCCCCGCCCAGTGCACAGTGCAATACCTGCCGAAAGGATCGCTGACAAGTGAGTGATTCTTGCGGGGATCATATCAGATTTAGCGGGAAAAGGAAGAAATGAAGGTGCGAGCCTTGTTCTGTGTGATAGGCTGGGGATCACGGTTTGATATCAGAGTGGAGGCTTGCGAAGTGGTAATTGCATACAATACCGTTATGCACTGTATGATACCGTGAACTTTTAAATGTCGAGCCCGAGTTCATTTGACGATCGGCTGCCTTGCTTACCTTCTTGGGTTTTATCGGCGTTGGCTGCTTTGTTCAATGATCGTTCGTTCGTGGTATGGTACTATGCTGTACGGCACCGCACAGTGCTTTGCAGTAGAGTTAGGGAAGAATGGAGTGCCTTGTAACATGTAGGATAGCATGCTGGGTACTCCCTAGGGCCAGATTGATTGATAAACTTGTACGCGGGCGGTGAGAGCAGACCGTTTTTGATTTCCACAGGTCTGCAGCCTGCGTGGGTATTGCACCTGTACAGTACTCGAGTGCTCGGGCAGTGGGTTACTGTATCCTGTGCTGTGTCCCCGAGCCTTTATCACCCTTCCCCGTGATTCTGAGCGGATGATTGTTTGTGTATATGTGAGTGCTCGATGGACGGGAAGCTCTCGGGTGTATGTATTTCATGCAGTGACTCATGAGCGGATAGTGGCTCGGGAAAACTGTTGGGAATAGGGGGGGGATTCGAAGTTCTCAGCAGAAGAACCAGCACACGGCGTACTTTCTTCACAAAAAAAAAGGAGGAGCTTTTTGGTGTGGGTTTCTCGAGCTGGCGCTTATCGTAGCCCGGGTGTGTCTTGGCTGGCAACTTTAAAATCGATTTTCGTGGTTGAAAAATGAGGCTGTAGAATACGTTGGTGAATTGAGGGGTTTGAATCTCCCTGATAATATTATAATCGTAGCACAGTATCACACGGGGGTATCAATAGCTTAGGGTGGTGAGATACCGTACTAAGTGCAAGCATACTGATGGTAGACCACTGCATTCCTGCCTCAATGATATCGCCATAGATGAAGTTTCTGACTGCGGGTAGACGGTGATCTAGGCCCTCCGTAAAAATAAAGGAAAAAGATGGGAAAGAAGAAAGCGATAATGTAGTGTCTTTTATCCATTATTTTAGCACCCCTATGAGCAGGGCTGGTGGATTCACTCATCATGAGATTTATAGTTGGGTTGTTTGGTTTGGTGGCCTTGTTCTTGGTTGGCTCACTCGTTACAGTACTCGCGCGGCCGAGTCGATGCCAGACACATAAGGTGGCTGCTCCTAGCAGACAATGTGTGGGCCTCAACTCGACCAGGCGAGTACCGTAGTAGCAGTCCACCGCATTAATTGGCGAGAGCCATCAGGCGCCAGTATGATACTTGCACTTGTCCGTTCAGTCTCGAAATTACAATAATTCTTTATAGCTAATACCGGTAGTAAGCCTTTCAGGGCTCTGATTTTAACGCGATTGTAAGTTTCGCCTGGGTCACTTCTTATTTCCACATATGATATCATACAAGATCCGGCAGGAAGTTATGGAACTGTTATTCGGGGTTAACCAGCCAAATATATCCTTGCCCGTTCCGTTTAATAGGTTCATATCCTTTCCAAAAGTGTCTGCCAGTTCCCGTCGGTTAGTGCGGTATTGCTATGGATTAACTCTGGGTCGAATTTCACTATACCCTTCTACTTGAGTATGGGTTGTGTCTTTATCTTGGCGTCCTCGACGAAACCCCAAATCCCGTGCTAACGTGACCCAGCATCCGCGCCAAGACGCAACTGGTGGATCAGCTTCCCCAACAGCGCAACTACCGGTGGATAGCTTTCATCCCTCCCAACCACCTCCCTCTCTCTCTCCACTCGATTCATCCATTCGACCAATCGGTGACCAATACCGGATTGAAAGTTAAATTCTCTCCCTTTCTTTGCGCTTTGTTTGTTCTACCTCCAGTTTTGTTAGATTCTCAACTTTTTCCCCCACAAATCTTGTCTGTTTGTGAGTACGTTTCGTTTTCTATTGAATCTCTTATTGTGCTTTTCCTAAAGGTTGCGAAAAACTCGCTGGACAAAAGGTTGCAAGCTCTCTGTTTAATTAGAACTTGGCAAGCCACTGAGCCCGAGAATTCACAGTATATCTGATTCTTCAGAGCGAGGTCCTTAGTACGGCCCATGGTGGATGCTATTGCGCAATCAAGCTCTGAAAAAAAAAGCTGGGAGAGCTGTGGGCTCCTTTCGCAACCTTTCGGAAAACCACAATACCACATTGCATCTTACAATCTGCTTACACGAGAAGCAGATTCATAGGCCGAAAACCTGAAAATCAAGGAACCACTTGTGGTAAATACAGCAGCTTCCCTATAATCATGACGCCAAAGACAGAGCGCACGCTCTCGGAACCTTGGAGTCCAGCCGTCAAAATGCCGCTACCCGATTCCGACTCCGAAGATGAATGGGAGGAAGGGAGCTCTGACGCCGACCTTTTTGCCAGCTCCAGCAACATCTACTCCTCTCCGAGCAGGACTACATCACCGCGTGGTGCACAGTCCGCTTGTGCCGTGCGCGCTCATAACTTGGCTGAGAAGATCAACGCTTTGGATTTGAGAGCAAGGGAGTACTCTCTCGCCAGCAAACTCACTGCTACGGATAATAAGGCGAGCCAAGAGTTTACGCTGGTTTACCTCCAGGATTCTAGGTTTAATGCTCGTGAGGCCGCCAAGCTCGAGGAAATTTTTCAGGCAAAGGTGAGAAGAGTCTACGAAGCGAAGCGCCAGGACGACCTCAACAAAGCGAGGATTGAGAAGGAGCACCGGGAGAGGTTGGCAAGGGAAGCAGAAGAAGCTGCTCGAAGGGCCGAGGAAATTGCTAGGCGGCAGGAGATGGAAAGGCAAAGGCGCGAACAGGAAAAAAGGGAGCGGGAGCAGAGAGCTGCAGAGGCTGCTAGGCTTCAGGCAGAGAGGGTAAGGGCCGAAGAGGAGAAGAGACGTCAGGCGGATCTGGAGAAGGAAACAGCCCTGAAGAGACAGAAGGATGCGGAGGACGCGAGGGTGAAGACAGAGCGGGATGCCAGGGAACGAGCTGTTCGGGAAGCTGCTGCCGCCCTACACGCTGCTTCCCGTCCCGGTCCACGAATTTACGGTAGAAAATCTACGACTTACGAGGGAGTCGCAATGCAGAGGGTTATCGCGGCTCTACATCAATTGCGCCATACTGTGCGCCATGAGGAGGCGTTCTCCAAAGCAAAGAAGTTGACTTCTATCCGCCGTGGATTGCGCCCCAAGTTTGGTCAGTTGAATGGCGAAAGAACCCAGACTATTGAAGTTGTAAGTCGCGCTTATTTCCTTTCCTTCTTTCTTCATTTTTCCTTTCTTCCACCTACTCTCTATCTTCGGTGTATGCTCTTTACTTTCCCTCTTACTTTCTTCATATCCCTCGGTTCATTGCATATATGTGAGAAGGGTTAACATGCGTTGCAACTCAGCGTGATTTCCTTAAAAATGCTTTTGTCGAGCTTCGTAACGATCAGGAGGGACCAATGATTTCGGCCAATGATTTCTTCCTTAACCAGGATCCTTCCTGCGATATTCCGGTCCCTGTCGCTTTTGTGTGGACCGTCAATGAGCTCGCTAAATTGCTCGTTATGCAAGTTATCAATGAGTGCGCTATGAAACCTGGCACTGCGGATCCGATCGGGGTCGCAGTCATCTCTGCGTTTGCAGATGAACGATTGCTCGTCAATGGCCATTCCTTTATCGACATTGTCATCGCTAGACTGCTGAAGAAAAATCCCATCCTGACTGGCGAACTGGGCCCGGAGGCTACCGAAAGTGATCGCAAGAGGTTAGGTTGGATCCAAGAGGAAGACGGGACCTGGGAATCTGAGGAAAACCACGTCAACCGTATGGTGGGATTGACGGCTGGGTATACTGCTATTGCGGGAAGGTGTGTTGCTTACCATATTTACCCTATTTAATGTAGCGGCAGTTAATCTCACGACGACTTTCTATAGAAACTTTGGAAATTCAAAGTTAATAAATCCATATCCGATATTCAACCTCTGGCACGCTGTAGCCACCGTCCTCAACGCCCCCGCCGATAAGCTCACGAACACACACTATTTCGTCATGAAGACCTTTCTCGAAGTCGGTGCCAAAAAGCTCGTCGACGTTTATGGCCACCAGGCCAAGAAACTAGTCGAACTCGCCGTCGGCGATTGGGCACTCAAAGGAGAGGCGCAGGGTTTCTCAGGTGCTGTCTCGGTCAAGGCATTTGGCAAGTTCTTGAGGAACGAAGAGTGGTGGAAAAAGTCTTGAAAAGGAATCTGGGGCCTCCACTCGGGGTGGTTTTTTTCCCTTTCCTTTTTCTCCTTTTAACGATGGATAGGTGTTTTAACATATCTTTGATGGTGACATGAAGTGTTTGCTTTTCGGTTTCTCTCTACTTGTTCTGCTATATCTTCTCGTTTGGGCTCGGGTTTGCGTTGTTTTTACTAGGTCTATCATAGTATTACCATAATGTGTACTAGAGCGTTGAATGTAGATTGGGGACTGTGGTATTCTATGATGCATTTCTTTCACTTTTCTTTAAAAAGTTTCTACGCTTTGTTAAAGTTCAAGTTGTTGCGCCACCTGTATTTTTACAGTACAGCACGGTATATAGTACGGGGTCAAAAGATGGCTCTATTGTACACTCGCATCCGCAAAGTTCTCGTAACACCTTCGGTACTCCTATCAACACGGGCCCAGATAACAAGAAAGCAACAGCTCTTTTTCGAGAGATCTTTCTTAATCCAGTAATAGCAGATTCCATAAAGCATATTCAAAAAATTTCCCCATAAACAGCCTCCGCAATCCCCCGGTTTAAGGCCGTCAAGACTTCGCGATACATCAGACGTTACGAGAACATTGCGGACACGAGTGTACAATAATCATACGGCACTCCATACAACCTAACTTGGTGACAACCTGAGGTGCCAATCTATTATGCTATGTCATTTATGTCCCAGCTGTGACACGGCAGGCATAGTCGAAAATTGTGCCTAATCCTACATCTTCATTAAAAGGAAAAAGTAAGATCGCCGCGCTGGATGGGAGAGTTGTTCTTCTCTGAACTTTGTATCCGCACGGTCACAGATACCGCGGGTTATTAGATGGTTAGAGTTTATTTATCTTGAATTCACCTTGTTCACTCCCGGCACACGGGCAGTCGGAGACAGATTGGGTATGGTAACTTTTCATTGATATTGAATTTGTCAATTCCTATATTCCACCGCCCCCGGCTACGATAGATTAGCTTTTTTTCTTCTTTTTCTTTCCTTGAACATAATTGAGTAGTGAGGGCGTGAATTGGGGGGGGAGATCAGATATAGCAGAGGAGCAACCTCGCGATTCGCAAGCTTTCCGCATGATAAAAGAGTACAAGTCTCTAGGCCTGGTGCCAGCGGTGTAACATCATTTTGGTGGAGAGGGTGAAGAAGGAGAGGAATTGAACATACCGTTTCTAATTTGGGGGTTGTGGTTATTGATTGAGAGAAGGTGAAGTGAGAAAGAAAGAAGGGAGGAAGGAAGGTTGTAATGGTGGCTTCGCGGTCAGTGGGTGGCTTTGGCCCAAGAGTTACCCTACCGGCACCTCCAAGTCATGATTTTATTTCCCACAGGTTACTGCAAAAACCGCCCACCACATATTACTGCTCTACTGAAATTTCGCCATTCTAACTCTTCTTCTTCTTCTTCTCACCTCCCTTTAAAGCTGGATCCTAGCCTCCCCAATGACAACTTCCCTGGGAACCCTCGTATTCTGCGCCCCGTGCGGCAATCTCCTGGACCCGCCAGTATCATCATCGAAGCTGGTCTGCGAGATGTGTGGATACGTAACCACCGGTACTCCCCCATCCCTCTCCCTTCTCGACCAAATACTGATCCTCTTGCCACTCAGACACCGGAACAAAAACCGTGACAACGAACTCAAATCCCCGCGCCTTTCCGTCCTCCCTGCGCCTGAAGAAGTCCGCGGTACAAACGCTCGCCGCGGAGGATTTGAAGACCGAGGCTGAGATTCACCAGGCGTGCCCGGAGTGCGGGAATGAGAAGATGTGGTTTTATACATTGCAGATTCGGAGCGCTGATGAGGGGGTGGGTTTGCCTTTCTTTTGGGTTGTGGGCGAGAGGGTGGGGCTAATGAGAGGGGTGTGTGCAGGCGACTGTGTTTTATCGGTGTGAGGCCTGTGGGCATCGGTTTAATACCAATAATTGAGGGAAATGCTTTGGCTGGCGAAATGGAGTTTGTTTTTCTGGTGGCTGGGGGGATCTGGTATCCTTTGGATCTCCAGAGGTGGGGGTGTGTATAGGATTGGTGGAGCTGTAAAGGTTGATAGACTGTGATAATATTATTATTATATGATAGTGAGTTATTTTTTAGAAAATTTTATGTTCGAGTGATCCTGCATGATGGGATTTTGGAACGGAAGGGGGGGAGGAATTCTAGTTTGCCCAATTTCTCAGAATGCACTACCGTAGAAACTCCAATAATAGAACCGTGTGCTATGTAGTTGAGAATTCTTTGCTCTACTATGATAGTAGAATAGGGGCGGAGAACACAGCAAAAAGCCAGGTGGTCAGTCCCTCTGAAAGCCATAAAAAAAACAAAAAATGGTAGACCTTACCAGAGATGGCAACTCCAACGACATAGCACACGGTTCGATTATTTGAGTTTTTACAGTAATGGTGTATGATATCCTTGAATCATACAGCGTCTACCAGTATGTTTTCTTCATAAGATACTGTTTGTGAACAGACTTAATAAAGGTGTGTTGGTGGGACCCTGTTGTACTTTTGATCGAGAATTGCGTAGATGCGACGGTATATCCATTACCTTCGCCCAAAACCTATCAGCTCAGCGATTCGCTGGCTGTCTTGAAACTCGTCTTTACTCTAACTCTGGCATTCGAGTGATCGCTATGACCTCCGGAAACCACCCAGCAAGGCTTATCAGATCGCCAAGATTTCTCAATCCGGAGCCTCAAATAATATTTTTTCCCTATCCACAACTACCGTTTCGTCCCACTGGTATAATACAGTACCTCTCCTGCAGCAACCAATTGAGCCGTCACCACAATGTCGGACAGAGCTTCCAAAAAGCGAAGGCTCCCCACGAACGGCGATGCAATTACGGGCTCCGATTCTGAGGATGAGTTCACGGGGGGGTTATTAGACGGGACGTTTTCACAGAGTGAAGATGAGGATTCTAGCGACGACAACGAGGAGGATGAGGAAAGTGAGGATGAAGGAGAGGAGGAGGAGGAGGAGGAGGAGGAGGAGGAGGAGCTTGATAGCGATGAGGTTCCTTCCTCAGATGAGGAGCAGGAAAAGGTGGAAAGCGCCCCCAACGGCAGCGACAATAAGGAACCAAAAATTGTGCTCGATTCTGCTGGGAATCCTAGATATATGTATCCCGAGATTGATCCGGTGTATGATTCCGACGACACAGATGTCGATGAGACGAATACTATCGGGAATATTCCTTTAGAATTCTATGACGAGTACCCACACATTGGCTACGACATCAATGGCAAGAGGATAATGCGACCCGCGAAGGGCGCTGCACTAGATGCGCTTCTCGACAGCATTGAGGTTCCGAAGGGATGGACTGGCATGACGGATCGGAATACCGGCGGCGACTTGATGCTCACTCAGGAGGAACTTGAAATGGTCAGGAAGATTCAAATGGGAGAGGTGCCAGTAGACGGGTATGATCCTTATGCTGTAAGTTCTTCCGCTCACGACATTACCGAAGTCTCACACTAATATATCTATGATAGCCAATGGTAGAGTACTTTACTTCCAAAACCGAAGTAATGCCATTGAGCGCAGCGCCCGAACCCAAACGCCGGTTCATCCCATCGAAGCACGAGGCGAAGCGGGTAATGAAGATTGTTAAAGCCATTCGTGAGGGTAGAATAGTCCCCAACAAGCCCAAGCAAGAGGAACCACAATTCTACGATATCTGGGCAGACGACGCACCTCCCCGACCAGACCACATCATGAGCATCCCCGCGCCAAAGTTACCCCCGCCAACACACGATGAGTCATACAATCCGCCGGAAGAGTACCTACCAACGAAAGCCGAGAAGAAAGCATGGGAGGAGCTGGACCCCGAGGACCGGGAGAAGGACTATCTTCCGAGGAAACACTCTGCTTTGAGACTGGTCCCTGGCTACGATGGGTTTGTTAGGGAGCGGTTCGAGAGGTGCTTAGATCTATACTTGGCTCCTAGAGTGCGTAGGACTAAATTAAATATCGACCCTGAGAGTTTACTCCCCAAGTTGCCAAGCCCGCAGGAGTTGAAGCCATTCCCAACTACCACTGCTACTATCTACCGTGGCCACGAAGGGAAAATACGAACGCTCGGTATTGACCCCAGCGGCGTGTGGTTGGCCACAGGCGGTGACGACGGGACCGTTAGGATCTGGGAAATTCTAACCGGCAGAGAAGTATGGAAAATCAAGCTGGGGGAGGATGAGTCTGTGAACACAGTTAAATGGAGGCCAGGGAGGGAAGCAGGGATCCTTGCAGCAGCGGCGTAAATGCTCATTTCTCTCCTTTCTGATTGGACCCTGGGCATTGGCTGACACTTTTTTCAATCTATATAGTGGCGACGACGTGTACCTCATAGTACCCCCGATATTCGATCACGAGACAGAGGCTACTAGTAAAGAAGTCCTCTCAGCGGGCTGGGGCTATGCAGAGATTGTAAAGAAAGATCCATTAAAGAAAGAGCCTCCAGCAAAATGGAGTAAACCATCAGATAAGCTTGCGGATGCAGGTGTGGTAGCGATTGTTACGGTGCGAATTGCTGTAAAGCACATTGCCTGGCATAGACGTGGCGATTATTTTGCCACGGTCTCTCCGGAAGGTAATTTACCCCTTCCACCCACACATGCATTGTTGCAATCCTGAAACTAACTTTTTGCTATTACTGCGCAAGGCCAAAACCGAGCTGTCGCGATCCACCAACTATCAAAGCACCAGTCCCAAGCCCCCTTCCGCAAGTCAAAGGGCATAATTCAACGTGTGGAATTCCACCCCTTCCGCCCAGTCCTATTCGTAGCGACGCAACGCTACATCCGCACCTACGACCTAACAAAGCAAGAACTGGTCAAGACGCTGCAGCCGGGCTCCCGCTGGATCTCGTCCTTTGACGTACACAGTGGTGGTGACAATCTCATCGTCGGATCGTATGACAAGCGCCTCCTCTGGCACGACCTGGACCTCTCCACGAAGCCGTATAGAACCCTCCGGTATCATCAAAAGGCCATTCGCAGCGTCAAGTATCACCATGGCGGCTTGCCGCTGTTCTGTTCTGCGAGCGATGATGGCACAGTGCAAGTTTTTCATGGGAAAGTGTTTGGCGACCTCATGGAGAATGCGCTGATCGTGCCGTTGAAGGTGCTGAGAGGGCACACGGTTAAACAGGCGCTTGGGGTGTTGGATGTAGAATGGCATCCGAAGGAGTGTTGGCTGTTTTCTGCTGGGGCGGACGGTACAGCGAGGCTGTGGAATTGATGTAATTGAAGTTGGGATTTTCTGCGTAGGTGTTTACGGGGGCAGATGAAGACGATGGGAAAAGGTTACAAAGCTGTAAAATAGAGTATCTATACATGTTTATTCGAACAAATGGTGTTTTTCTTCTCAGCATGAAATACTTTGGGCTGCTAGTGTTGCGAGCATACGGCAAAGTCGTCAGCTTTGAGTTAAGTTAACTACCCTTACCATGCAGCCACTCCTCCGACTTGGGACACTTTGAGCATTCCTATTACGCCCTTTGAGGACTCCCTTAGTACGACTGCGCTCGTCAATACAGCAATTTACCCATCATTATCCACCAGCCACTTTGTGCCCCAGCATCGTTTGCCAACACCCTACGCATAGGTTACTCGTACAACCGCGCACGGGGAGATGACAAGGTAGGCTCTCTTCCCTGTATGGATTTCATTTGTTCAGCGCAGGAGAATGAAACCGGATTCTACACGCAAGCACGCACGCAAGCACTGTGAGGGGAGGGCACTATTATAAGCATGCCCCCCCCCTTAAAGAAGATTCCACTCTGAGCGCTCGGGGCAGCAATGCGCTACTGCCCGCCCGTCTTGTCGGGAGCTGCTGCCTACTAAGTTGGGCCTTGAAATAGTAACACTCGGTGGTGGATACCTGAGTATCATAGATGGGATGAAACAGCCTGACCCTATATCGAGTACCTGTAGGTAGGTATGATATCACAAGCAGTATTACATAAGCAGACAGACTTTTCCGTCAATATACAGTCGCCCTTGGCCGTAATGAACGCCAAGAATCCCGCCCTCAAAGCCCTGTTCACTAATTTTTACTATGAGCGTTCAGTATAGCTGCAGTAAATCCACTAGCGTGGCTGCGAGGAACTGTTCCTCGTAGCCAAAAATTCATTATAGCGAGGTTCATTACAGCCGGGGGCAACTGTGGTATATATAATAAGTATGATACCTTTGATACCCCCGCCCCCCCCGCTTGCACTGCCCGCGGTCCATCAATCGATGGTAGTCTTCCTCCATTTCTTCCTTTCCCTCTTTCTGACCCGACGAGGTTAATAATAGAGGAAAATCTACTCCCCCGCCCCACCCCGCCCCACCCCGCCCTGCCAAGTCTCTACTGTAGAATAACTTCCGAGATCCAATCTCAGCAGCGAAAACATATATACCAGTGGCAAAACAAGGGGAGCATGTGGGGCCGCACTACCCCACACAACCGACCAAGCGAGTGCTTCATGATGGCTCACTCGATTACTTGTTTGCGGTTTTGTGGCTGTGGCTTGGGTAGTTGGTCAGGAAGGAGGGATGTCCGAGATTGCGTGGAGTTATTATAGTTGGTAGTTAGTTATATGTGCGCTACGCTCCCGGTACTTACCGTAGCGAGGTCCGAGCTTTCTTGCTTTGGGTGATTGCGCCATTGAGGGATGGCGTTGAGTTGTTCTCGTGTGGTTTTTGTCTTTTGGGTTTTGGGAGCCGTGAATAAGGTGAGCTGAAGTAAATTCCGGGCAGCGCATGGGTGTGGGTGTGTGTGTGTCGTAATGTCGCTATGCAATACTTCTTTTTCTTTTTCTTTTTCTTCCTTTTCTGGTGATTACTGTGCTGTATATATCATACTGCAACTTATAATAATAATAATAATATTATGATAGTGGTATTTTTTGTTCTAGGTTCTACGGAGATGGGAGTGAGGGAGGGGTGCGGTACCGGTACCCTGAGAACTCGAATGAACGCATCATGTGCTACGGTACCGTAAAAACTGAGAATAATTGGGCATGGCGCTAGGAGGTCCAGAATTGCCCCTTTTGATTAGGGGGACAAAACACACCGCGGAGGTTCTCTTTCAGCCCTCACCTGAGACAGCAGACCTTACCAGGAGAGGCAATTCCAACGTCCTAGCGTGATGCCCAATTATTTCGGTCTTTACGGTAGGCGGTCCAAAGTTTCCTCTTCTGGAAAAGGGGCGGAGGGCGCCAAATGGGAAACTGCTCCCCCGATAAATAAAAGATGGACGTGAAAAAACACCAAGCTACTGGGGGGGGGGGTGGCTCTAACGTCCTGAGCCAAAGTGCGATTATTCTAGCTCTAATAGTAAGCACTGTAAAATGTTGATGGGATATGTTGGTGGAAAGGCAAGTGCTCTTGAGTTAGAACAGTATGGAGGGGTTCCTTCCTTTCTACGCGAGGAGAAGGCCTGAGGGTGGTATGCCATAATGGCTGATGATATTCTGATGCTCTATTCGCTCTTCCCGAAGGTGGTCAGGTTATGATGGCATGTCAATTGGGATTGTAGGTTAGTGATCTCTTAAGCACGACTTCTTCTGTATCCCAATTCGTGGTGAGGTTGTTTATCTCCTGGGTGGAAGTGGCGCACAGTGAATGGTATTATCTCTTCTCTCTGCTGACATATCACACTGTTTGTTTGTGTACTGATATGCCACTATAAGTGCTACTCGGTATCTGAAAACATGATACGGCTTGCCCCCTTCCTCTTTCTCCTCGTGTCTTGGATGGAAACGCGACAAGGCACTCTAAGCTTACGGTACTTGCATCATACGCTCGCACTGTCGTCTACTATCCAATCATATCACGCTTATTAGATATTCTATGTCTCCCCAGCGCAAAGATGTACCGTGGGAGTACCCATCACCAGGCAATGCTTAATTCCCGGACTCGAGCTAGTATCTATTCAGCAACTTGTCCGAGAAAGCCAGCCAGTCAGCATAGGATAGCATAGGATAGCATGTTCTATAACCTTATGCCAAGGCTGCGATGATAATTTGTGTACGTACTCCCCGTCTCCTCCCTCTCCTTCCATATAATTATACGTTGTCGTTGTGGGAGGGGGTACGCGTTTAGTCTTGGCGCGCGGACTGGAGCAGGTCTGGCATGTGGGTTTTTATTGGTTGGCGGTGACAGCGACGGCAGTGTTATTAGGGGATTTTCGGGTAGAGCCTCGTTATCGTTACTGACTGGCGGGGGCTGGAGTTGGGATGGATGGGTGTTGCACGGTAGATCTTGTCCGAATTTTGCTGGGAGAAGCTTTGGCCAAGGCGGGCTGGCGAGTTGTTCAGTACTAGTTAGTACCGGTGCAGGGCATGTATACATGGTACCAGTATGTAGGATCTGGGTGGAAATGGATATTGGGGAATGGGGATTTTGACAGTGGAGAAGATTTCTTCTTTCGACTCAGCATACGTACGTCGTCAGCTGGACCGGGGCTGGGAAATAGAACGTTCGATGTAACTGCGCCCATCTGAAACAACCCATCACTCGCTATTGGCTATCCTGCAAGGTGGAAAGTGAACGTGAAAGGGAGGGGAGAGAGAGAGAGAGAAAGTGTATATAAGAAACGTTCAGCCTGCCACGACCTTCAAACCTTATCTCTTCAGGCAGCTCTTTGGTTTTGCACCACTATCTTTCATACCTTTCTATTCGATTCTTTATTCATACGCTAGCTAGAGCCGCCATCAATATGGTCCACTTCTCGACTATCTTCACCGCCCTGACCCTCTTCTCCTCCGTTGTGAGCGCCCATCCGGGCGAGCACGAGGAGGAGACACTCTCAGCCCTCGCCCGCCGCGCCCAATTCCTCACACACTCCAGGCGTTCCCTAGACGCTTGCAAAGATAGTCTGAAGGCGCAAGACCTAGAGGCCCGCGCAATCGCCCGGCGCAGCGCCTTCGCCGAGGAGATCCGGAAGCAGCGCGGCATCGTTGGGAAGAGGAGTGTGGAGAGCGTACTGGGCACTGATCATAAGTCTAACCTCACGAAAGTTACGTCGAGCATGGATCCTAGCCTTTTGTTCACCGGGGATGTCAAGTGTGTGCTTCAGCCAGAGGTTACGGAGGGCCCTTACTGTACGCTTCTCCCATGATACCCAATTTATGATGATAGGTGGAAGAGAGACTGATAACGATTGGGACAGATGTCGATGGAGAACTTGTCCGACAAGATGTCCGCGACGGCCAACCGGGCATAGACCTCTATGCCGACATCCAAGTCGTAGATATAAACACTTGCCATCCCGTACCAAACCTGTACTTGGACTGGTGGCATGCGAACGCATCGGGCGTGTACAGCGGAGTTATAGCAAGCGGTAACGGCGACTCTTCTGATGCCACTAACATTGTACGCCCACCCCCCCCCCTTCCATCCCATATTCCAACCCCCGAGCTAACTTCATAGAACAAAACATTTGCCCGCGGCCTCCGCCCCACCTCCTCCGACGGCGTCGCCCAAGTCCTCAGTATGTTCCCCGGCCACTACACGGGGCGCACAACACATGTGCACATCCTCGCACACGTGAACGCAACCCTCCACCCCAATAAGACCCTGAGCGGAGGGCATAACGCACACGTCGGGCAATTCTTCTTCGACCAATCCCTCATCTCCGCCGTCTCCGCCGTCTCTCCCTACAGCGCCAACAAGCAAACAATGACGCCGAACACGGAAGACACCATACTAGCGCAGGAGGCGGGAAGCATGGATCCTGTTATGGAATATGCACTTTTGGGAGATGGGGTTGAGGATGGGATTTTGGCGTGGATTACTGTTGGCATAGATGTCTCCGCCGACCATTCCGTCTCCAGTGCGGCGACGTGGACTGGACATGGAGGGGTTGCTAATGCGGGTGGCCGGGGAGGTGCCCCCGGAGGCACTGCCCCCGGGAGTGCGCCGAGTAGTAGCTCTACGGCTAAATCTGGAGCCGTGCGCCGCCGTAGGTTGTAAGTCTTCAATCTAAGATACTTTTGAAGGTGGATGGGGGGATTTTATTATCTGTTTTGTATGTGGAGATTATGAGTGCTGGAAGTGGGGAATTGTTTCTGACCTTTTATTTTTATTTTTAGTTCCTGGACCGGAATCCTAACTGGCTTGGGCTTCGCTTGGTTCGGTTCGGCTTTGTTATCTGCTTTGCTCTGCTTATAGATGTGTTGATGGAAGGATAGAGTTTGTTTTAAAAAAGTGTTTGGGTCACGGGCTGTCATTCGGGCATCGAGTGATACTTTGTCCTGCTTGTACTGCGTGGTCGGTCGGGTCTGAGTGGCAGCGGCAGTTCCTCGGGCGCAGCGCCATGGAGGGGATAATCGCAAGTCAAAAATGTCATTATAGCACTTTTTTTTCTAATATACGTTTATCGATACCTTGTACAAGTCCCCCTCTCCACACCCTGCCCAATTGACTCCCGGCCAAATGTAACCTCTCATCATTGACACTCCAACCGCGATCGCCATTATCACACATTTTCGGCGCGGGACGATCTTACCTCCAACCAGAGTGTCTATGATTTCGCTTCTCTTGAGAATGCATCCCACTCCCCCGGATATACTTGTAAAACAATAACAACAGCACCAGCAGCAATGATAATACGGCCCACTGTGCTCCTAACATACCCACGACCAGCGGCCAACCCCTACGCAAACTTTTTTATACCAGTAACTCGGGAGTTCAATATCTTCCATAATATTACGAATCAACTTACTCGTCTAATGCGGGATATAACCTCCATTCAACTCTCGAATAATCGCCGAAAACACTCAAACCCCAGCCTCGAGATACCCACCCGAGTATTCCCTCACAAGGAATAACGCTAGGTGACCCTTCCCGGGAGGGGGGGGGGGGGGTGCGGGGAAACTCCCCTTATCCAATCCATATAATGAGAAGAAAGAAAAAGAGAGAAAGAAAAAAAAACTGTTGAAATGCGCCATCAGATCATTGGCTGAGGCTAGAAGATTACAATGCCAATACATCAGAATCGCCATACTTTTACTCCCGACAAGATATTTTTAGTTACAGGAATTGAATGTACGGTAAGTTAGCTTGTGCGATGATCTCATACTGCGTCGCTAGGAAAATGCTATCCTTCTCAGGGGAGGGGGGGAGGGAGGGAGGGGATATTGTCTTTGAACGCTATTGTGGTGGAAGGGCGCCCCACCCCGGGGCGAGCACCAATCGTCTTGTATCGTTTGGCATTCTGGTAGCTGGTATTGAGGTACTGGGCTGTTTGGTTTTCAACGGTATTGGCTATTATTACGCCGCTCGGAATTCCTGATTTCCTTGGAAGAAATTGAATTGGGTGTATTATTCTACTCATACCCGCGCTATGGCTCGAAGTGATCCACTGAGGTCGTTGATTAATAGGTCAATAGTCGAGTGATATGGTGTGCACAACCCTGCTTCCATTCGTATCGTACCCGGTGCTATCACGGCACGTAACGGCTTGTGTAAAAATCACAAACTTTTATTACGATACCCCTAGTAATTACAAGAAAAATAGCACAATATCATACACCCCCTACTCCTCCATACTCTCCCACCCATCTGGACCCTCACCATCACCACCCTCCACCGCAACACCACCTTCCTCCTCCTCATCACTGCCATCGCTACTGTCTTCTGCGGCGCCGACGACTCTCTCCTCTCTCTCCTCTCTCTCCCCTCCAACCGCCCCAGCAATCTTCCCGGCAAACGCCCTCCTAACCCCGGCATTCGTGCTGGTATCCCAAACCTTCACAACACCCTTACTCCCGGCAACCGCAAGTCTGAAGCCCACCTCCTTATCCGGCGCAAACCTGGCGGAGAAGATCTTCCCCAGATCGAAATCCCTGGAAACCACCATCGCCGGGCCCCCACCCGCATTCCCCCCCCGGGTGTTCCACAGCTTGACGGACTTGTCCACGGATGCGGTGACGATGAACCCGGGGATGACGGGATTGACGTCGAACGCGGAGAGTGATCTGTCGTGCGCGTTTAGTGTCCAGACTGGCTTTGATTGCGCTAGCGAGGAGGCGGGAGGTGGGTGGCGGGAGTCAAACAGGTAGAGGTTTCCGGATTCGGTGGATACGTAGAAGTAGTGGCCATCGTGCGGGTCCCAGCGCACATCCTCCACATCCGCGTCTACGCCCCAGCGCGGGTTTGTGCTGGTAGCATCTGGGGAACGCATGTCGGACCAGACGATTGTGCGGTCGTAACTACCGCTCAGGATGGTTGTTGCAGAGCTAGGGTGCCAAGATAGTGCGCAGATTTTGTCGGCGTGCAGGGAGTTGTAGCTCTTCGCGCACTTGGCTGTGGAGAGGTCCCAGAGTTTCACCGTCTTGTCGGCGGATGCGGAGGCGAGGAGATTGCGGTGCTGGCGGTTGCCCGAAAGGGAGAGGACTGCGTCGATGTGGTAGCTATCGCTTACCTTTGGGGACTTCTTTTTCTTGTTTTTCTTCTTCTTGCTCTTGCTGACGGAGGTAGATGAAGGCTCGCTGCCGGGGCCTAGGATTGCGTTTGGGAAGAGACAGTCTACGAGGTCTAGGTTCCAGATCTCGATGTCTGGATCCATGGTCCCGATGGCAGCATAGTTTCCTCGGGCGTCTTTGTTCTCTGCAGCGCTGGCACTGCCAACAGGTATGTCGAGCCATTCTACGCAGAGGGGGATCGCGGGAAGCATAATGTCATGATGGACGTATAGGTTGTCGGCTTCATCCTCGTAGACGTAGACTTCTAAATGGGCGATGTCATCTTCAGTTTTAGCAACGAGGAGGAGATTGTCTGTTCCAAAGACTTGGAGCTCTTCTCGCTCTTCTTCGTCGTCTTGCTATGTGCTGTTTATTAGTACTTTGCAGGTCCTGAGATAATGCGGGGATACGAACTGGATCCATGGTGATATAGGGATCTTTTTCGCCAGGTTGGTAGTATGCTAGACCTTTGATGTTGCCAAACATCCCCATGCCTGAAAAACAGTTTGTCAGTGGAAAATTGGAATTGCAGTCAGAGAGGAGACAAACTCTCGCCGTCGACCGCTTCTGCCTCGGTTGGCTCATCGTAATTATCCAAATCATATTCTCTCAGGTCGTCGTCACCCCTATTCTAGATTAGCATTCCTTGGAATTAGAACGTGTATACTTAGAGAACTTACTTTTCATCGCCAACCTCCTTCATATCCTCATCTTTGTCGACAGTCTCCACCCCAGCAACATTTGGCCCTCTATTCCTCTCCCCCTCTTTGTCGTCATTACTGGCAGCAGCTTCCGCCTCTTCTAAATCCTCCTTTGCATCCTCGAGATGTAATCTCGCGAGATCCGCTATCCGCTCAAACTCTTTCTCGTCAATATCGTAACGTTGTGGGAATTGGGCTGCAAAGCCGCGGGGCACCCAAGTCGTTGCTGTAATCATTCTTTTGATAAGAATAGCCAATTGCCTGTTTCTTGCACTGTGGTTGGTCGGGGAGGGGAGTTGCCCAAGACTGGGAATAGAGAGACAGCCTTATTTTTATTTTTATATTATATTTTTTGCTTGTGGAAAGCGAGGGTAAGGTTTAGCGGGCTTGTCTGTGGCGCCAAGATTTCGCTCGCATCTGGCGGGGCTACTTATCTACTTGGCTTGATCGAGGAAAAAAATTAGAGCGCGACGACCCCACGGACAAAAACAATTCGCCTACCAACGATCAGGAAATGGGGAAAATCAGGAAAACGTCGACTTCACAGTCCTCATCAAGGACCTTCACAATTCCGAATAAGCTCCACAGGCAAGTACACAATGCCCGAGTGAAATCCGCTGTCGAATCTGAAAAACGCAAAGAGCGATTCCGAAGAAAGAGGGACGAAGACCGAGATCCAACCCTTCGTGAGGAGCGCTTGAAAAAGAACATTCCAGCAACTCTCGAGAGGAAGCGAGTATGGGACGAGCGAGTCGAAGGTGGAATCCCAAACCGCATTGAGAAGCCATCGGCTCAGGAGGAGGAAGGAGCCAGCAAACGTCAAAAGACCCAAGCGGAGGATAAAGAAGACGAAGAAGCCGAACTCCTAGCGGCGCACGAGAAAGCACAAGCCGAGAAAGCAGAAGAGGAAGAGACAGCAGCCTTATTCCCAACACTGGAGGCACAACCCAGCATCTCCGCTCCGAAAATCCTAATCACCACCTCGAGGAACTGCCACATCCACGAGCCCGCCGAACAACTCACCCAGTTATTCCCAAACTCAACATATATCCCCCGCGGCCGCGAGCACAAGTTCTCTATAAAGGAGATTAGCGCATTCGCCTCGAACCCAACGACTACAACCTCATCCGGCCGTCTGCGTGAGCCATATACACATCTAATCGTCGTGAACGAGGACCGGAAGATCATAAACGCACTCACGATTGTCGTACTCCCCGCGGGCCCAACCTTCCACTTCAGCCTTACAAACTACCTTCCTCCGAAGCGTATCGGCGGACACGGGAAGCCCACGGACCACGTGCCCGAGTTGATATTGAACAACTTCCTCACGCCGCTAGGGAAAGCTACCTCTAGTCTTTTCCAGTCTATGTTCCCGAGACAGCCAGAGATCCGTGGGAGGCAGGTTGTCACTTTGCACAATCAGCGGGACTACATCTTCTTCCGTAGGCACAGGTATGTTTTCCGCGACAGACGCGAGACGGAGAAGCCAGTGGGCTATGGGCTCGAGGACGGGGGCAAAGATGGCGGGAACGGGAGTAAGGGGGATGAGAGTATTCCGATCAGGGTCGGGTTGCAGGAGCTGGGGCCGCAATTCACGCTGAAGCTTAGGAGGGTGGAGAGGGGAATTAAGGAGGGGGTTGAGTGGGAGTGGAAGGGGGGGATGGAGAAGGACCGGAAGAAGTTCCAGCTCTAGATTATGTACCTTCTCCTTTTGTCATTACACCTCCGTGTTGTTGTGTTTGGGGGCCGCGGAAAAGTTCTGCTCTATGTGTACGATATAAATCAATAATTCTTCCTTCATCATCGGCCGTCAATCGTTTTTGCCAGCTATCAAAATTTGGCCAACCATGTGATACTAAGAACCCCTCCCTAGTTACCCTCCCCACCACCACCGCCAAAATCTTTGACATCCAACCCACTATCATCCCAACTCACAAGC
>Ga0307513_10000334_pt1 | contig 68171 bp, 27 predicted proteins | sample 15_EM_MG_FD_202174 | JGI IMG/M metagenome (GOLD analysis project Ga0307513, IMG submission 202174) | Populus trichocarpa ectomycorrhiza microbial communities from riparian zone in the Pacific Northwest, United States - 15_EM | ecosystem: Host-associated > Plants > Roots > Unclassified | place...
TTGGAAATTGCTCGCAACATTGCAAGGGGTATTGTTTATCTACATGAAGAGTGCGAGACTCAGATCATCCACTGTGATATAAAACCTCAGAATATACTAATAGATCATCCACTGCGTTTTGTGGTTCAGAATAAGAGATTCATCTGCACAGTATTGTATTTTATTTTTCAGGTCATGTATTCCTTTTCTTTATAAAATTGCTATTTAGTATTGAGTTCCTTTATGTTTACGCAGCATTTGGGAGCTTCCTGTTGATTTTTCTTCTAATGTTAATGCCTGTAAAGTTGTTTCCCACCTTATCTCATGTGTCGGGATTATGGCTGGAAAACTGAAACCTATATTCTGGCCAGGTTTCTAGATGGGTAATGTTATTCTCAAGTCTCAACAAATACTAGCAATATATTCTTCAGAGTTGCAACAACTTGTATTGAGGATACTCCACTTCTGATAGATGATTCTTAATCAATAAGATTACTCCACTAAATATGTTTTTGTTAAAAAGAAAAATTTCTTCCTTTGTTTCACTATCTCCATCAGATCTTCCTACACATAGGAACATAGCCTCCCCCTCTCCCTCCCATAATCCAGAGGAATAGAACAACCAACAGATCAGTTGGTGCATGACAAAATGCTTATACAGTAGTGAATAAGATAAATGTTTTCCTGGCCAAGTATGAGCCGAGACTTCTCTTTCTCCTGCAATAAACAAATACTAGCCTTTTGTTCAGGACACAATATCTGCACTTCATTCCTTTTATCACTAGAGAGTAATTTCATTTACAGGCGAATTACACAAAAATCAGGTAATAACAACAGCGGACCATAACCTTCAATCTAGCATTATTAATGGCATAAACAGCCAGAATAATCAAAAGCTGGAGGACAAAATAAGATAGTTTTCACAGCATGTCGCTAGGTATTAGCAAGCCTGTCGTGCAAAAGTATAGCTATAATGATCTCTTAGTGAAATTCCATAAGAAAAAAGGGGGAAGAAATCATAAAGAAAAATGAGAACTAGAAGAACCATGGTGAAGATGAATAAATTAGCATCTAACTTGAATATTCATGGAACATCAGTCATTATATTCATAAGTAACACTACAGCTTCTGTACTTACAGTTTTAAATAAAAAGATTATTGTTTCAGTGTGAGATGGAAGAAACAAAACTACAGACCAAAGTATTTTAAACATCAGCGTGGACTAGGAATGTTGTCCTATCCAAATACCTTGTGTTCAGTATAAGATCATGTAACGAAAGCACACTGAACCTCTCTTCTTCTTTTTTAATCAGCAGCATTTGGACGCATTCTCCAAAGCATCAAAAACATTTTGTAGAGTTACCTCCTCCACAATCACCACCTTGTCTCTCGATTTAGAACCAGAGCCTATGGATACCTGCCTCCGCTTCACCCCCAACACCTGTTGGTTGAGAGAACAAAACTTGTGAACCTTTGTTGTACTAAAACAGAGGTTCTCTACATAAATGCAAGATATCATGACAAGAAATTGTTAATTTTCATAAATAACTCTTCAGTTATTCAACCATGTTTACAGTTGTGATTGAACCTCATTATTATTTTTTCAGAAGATTAAATGCTCTAAATCACACTTATCGCTATGGAAGAGAGAAGCTTTTCATCTACTATTGGGCTAAGCCAGGGATCCCAGTTGATTATATCACTCATGAAATCACATCCTCTCTCTTAATGCATTTAGTCTTTCATCCTCTTTCAGTTTCAAACTCTTCCTAGCAATTCATGGTTTCAAAAGGTCAGTAAAAAAATTATTATTACCATTTGCATTCAAAATTAACTCAATCCTCAACTTGCATCAAATATTTACACCAACTTGATGAAATAGGAAAATGCCAGATACACTATCATAATAAAAACTCCCAATAGAAGTTAACAAAGTGCCAGCATAACCCTCTTTCAAAATAATCTCAAGGACACGTGCCATGATCCCAAAAAAAGCATCAATATTTGACTGCTTCCAAATACTCAATACATTAAGCACATTGATGCTGTTTTCCAACTCATTGTGCATGTCTAGAATCCAGCAAATCCATCATCAAAATACTGATAGGCTAAATATAAGGACTATAGATTCACCATTCCTTTTGCATGCAAGCCCAAAGACAAAAATAAAACCCTCTCTAATTAATTCATGAACCGTAAGAATCTGTTCTACCGTTTCTCTCCAAAAATATATAAAAAAGGCCACTTTCATCCCCCGCCCTCATACTACAATTCTCCTTTCCTCTAGAAAATTCAGCCAAATCTGTACCAACTCAAAATATATCTCTCCATATGCGTAGTACCAAAACATCAAAAAAATTGACAGGCATTGATTAACATCACACATGCCTGTAAAATTTGATGAGCCGTAAGAGTCCGTTCTACTGTTTCTCTCCAGAAAAATAAAAATAAAAAAGGCCACTTTCATCCCCCGCCCTCATACTACAAGTCTCCTTTCCTCTAGAAAATTCAGCCAAAACTGTACCAACTCAAAATATTTCTCTCCATATGCGTAGTACCGAAACATCAAAAAATTTGACAGGCATTGATTAACATCACACATGCCTGTAAAATTCTCGAAAATTAAGCCAATAATCCTCTATCACAAAACATTAAAAACGAATAACCAACTTATAACGTAAGGGAAATTAAAAAAAAAGAACTTACAGAGCTAATGTAATCAAGAAGAGCAGCATTAGCTTCACCATCTTTAGCAGGTGCATCTATTTGCACTCCCACCGCTTCATCACTCAAATCTACATACAATATCAGGAAGAAAAAAAAACATTAAAGGTTTAATTTTTTAACCTAAACAAGAATCAAAACAGTCCTTTTGCATGTGTGCATAGACCCACCAGTGATGGAGGCGGATTTGGAACCGGGTTTGGCGTGGATTGTGATGGCGACGGAGGAAGGAGGGACTGCACGTATGCAAGATGGGAAATTGTTTTGGGGACTTGGGGCTGTGGGTTTTGACTGAGTTGACACGGCCGCGTTTGCCTTCGCTTTTCCTTTCTTGGCTGGAGCCATTTTTTTTTACTTTTTTCCTTTCTTGTTTTTAGCTCTAAGGTTTTGGTAAGCTTAAAGGGGGGTTTTAATGAAAATACAGAGAGAGAGGGGGGTTATTTCATAAAATTAAAAAAGTATTTAACTGATTATTTTTTAACGTTTTTTTTTTAAATAAAAAAAATATTTTTTATATATTTTAAAATTTATTTTTAACACCAACACATTAAAATAATCAAAAAATACTACAAAAATAATTTTAAAAATTTCAAATTTTAATAAAAAAATAATTAAAATTCACTCTCAAACATCTAAACATAACCACTTAGCTCTCTCATTTTGTGTTAAATCCATTAATTTAAAATCTAAACAGACTAAGAAAGTGTTTAATTTGAAAATAACTTTAGTTTTTTTTTTGGACTCACATAAAAACATGTATTTTTAGTTTTTAGAGGTGTAATTTGTGCTTTAAAATAATTGTATTTTTGAAAAAAAATCACAACACCTCTCACCTAAACACACCATAAAAGGTTAAATTATGACTTGAGATCTAGGTTAGGTCGGTTTTAATATAAATAGAAGGAGATTTAACTTAGTATAACTTATAAAAAACCTGGCTTGATTAGCAACTTGGTCAACCCAAGAAAAACTCGATCAAAACTTATTATTTTTTTTATTTTTAAATAATATTTTTTTTATTTTTTATAAAATAAAAAATAAATTGACTCGTGACCTTAGACTTATCCAAATTAATTGTTGGATTATGTTTTAAAATTATGGTTAAATAAGTAAATAAACCCTTATGAAAAGAATTTAGTCAATTTAATGTTACATTCATTGCATTTAGACAATTCGATTAAATATAATTCAATCATTAACATACATTATAATTACGTTATTAAAGCTTGTTAATAGAGAAAATAATAGCCAACTCTCGTCCTATTTTCATTAAGAAGAGTAATATTGTGCAATATATATGATGCTCAACCTGACTCTATATATATGATTAAAGTGAAAATAGAAAAAAAAATCTAATTGAAAGAAAAGAAAAATCGAACTTGTGTAGGGAATTTTAGAGAGTCATGCAAACATGAATTTTTTAAAAACAAATCTTCGCTAAATGTGAATAATCAATATAAATAAAAGAGCAAGAACTTTCCCTCTTAAATGTAGATTGCACTCTTTCTATATATATATATATATATATATATATATATATATATATAATAGATTAAGGCTTGTAATGTTTTTTTTATTTGGTTTGATTTTCAGTTTTTAAAGTGATTAGAGAGTAATTTTGGGTTGAAAAAAGATTTATTAAATTTCTTGAATGTTTTCAGGTAAAAATTACTTAAAAATCAAGCTTTGGGGATATAGTAAATCAAACCTTGCATTTATAGGACTGAAAATACTGGGAAATATACTAGTGGATGACGTGTCTTACGCCTGGAAAAACTACCCATTAAACACCCATTTTTTTGGAGAAAAAAAGGTTCAAGCATGCAGGCAACGGCTTATTGCTTTTGGATCAGGCAGCTGCAGCTACGATTGGGAAGTGACCAACGTTTCAAGAACAGGAGGCTTGGAGATGTGATCCAACCCACGATGGATTTCAGACCAAGAGTTGAAGAAATTTCAAAACGATGTGCCATCAACAACTATATGGTTCATGGTATAAACAGCCATTACAGATGCCACCAACAAGTTCAGTGACTTGAACTGCAGGCATGCAATGGCTTGGAGACATCAGTAGCCCCGTAGTTTAAGACCCCATTCAATGGAAAGAAAGAGTGGACAATTGGAGGAACATAAACTGGCTGGAGGATGTCACCCATGGTTACCCCATCGGCCATGGCATGAACAAACTGTTGTTTCTAAGTAATTGGTTAGCAGTTCACAATGAAGAGAAAGATCATTCTACTTTATTGAATGAAAGCTGGTTTATATAATCAAACCATTACAACAGAAATCAGAAAAATAAGCAACCCACGTTTGACTCTCCTACAAACGTGGTTAACAAACAAAGAATAAATCAAATCTAATCCTTTGATCCTATTAGCTAGGATATTATTGACTGACTTAGTCCTAACAATCCCTCCCTTAAACTGCATTGCTGTCAGTAAGCAGTTTATTCGTTTGGTACCTCACAAACACCCAGTAAGCTTTTTAGTTTCTCAAATGCATCCATCTTCAAAGCTTTTGTCATAATATCAGCAATTTGATCTTGCGTATTGCAGTGCTTCAGCTCAATTACTCCTTCCTTGCACAGCTCACATAGAAAATGAAATCTAACATCTATATGTTTGCTTCTGCCATGCATAATCGGATTCTTTGCTAATTTAATTGAAGACATATTATCACAGTGTATGATAGTATATGTTCCTTGCTTGCAATCTATCCTTTCAAGTACTCTTCTCATCCATACTGCTTGACACGCACAATGAGCTGCAGATATAAATTCTGCCTCAGTTGTTGATAAAGAGACTACCGGTTGTTTCTTGGAGCTCCAAGCAACTACTCCTTCACTTAGCATAAAAACATATCCCGAAGTACTCCTACGATCATCTTGATCCCCGGCATAGTCACTATCAGAGTAGGCCATTAATCTTTCATCACTTGCAGCTTCTCTTCTATAATGGATGCCCAAGTTCACAGATCCCTTCACATATCTCAAAATTGTCTTAATAGCCTGCATATGTAGAGTTGTAGGTCTCTCCATGTATCTACTGATCAGACCAATCCCAAACATGAGATCTGGCCTGGTTACTAATAAATACATGAGACTTCCAACCATTTGTTTGTATTGAGTCACATCCACTTGCTCGCCATCTTCATTTCTCATCAGCTTCATACCTGGTATCATTGGATTGCGAACTGAATTTGCCTTTTCTAAGCCAAACCTCTCTAGTACTTCAAGTGCATATTTTCTTTGGCTTAGATAAATTCCTTCATCATTCTGCACAACTTCTACTCCAAGGAAGAACTTCATTTTTCCTAAATCAGTCATATCAAACTCTCGTTTCATCGAAGCTTTGAAAACAGCAAACATCCCCTCATCACTTCCAGTGAACACCAAATCATCTACGTATATGCATACTATCAGAATTTTCTTGTCTTCTTGAATTTTAACAAACAGAGTATGCTCACTTGGACATCGAGCAAAACCTTCCTTCACGAAATATGTTTCAATCCTGCTAAACCAGGCCCTTGGTGCCTGCTTCAAACCATATAATGCTTTCTTCAACTTGAGGACTTTGTGTTATTCTCCTTTTTTTTCATAGCCGAGAGGTTGCTCTACGTATACATCTTCGTCTAATTTCCCATGAAGAAATGCACTCTTTACATCCAGTTGATACACCTTCCATTTTCTTTGTGCTGCTATTAATGCTAGAACCATCTGAATTGTGTCCCATCTTGCTACTGGTGCGAATACCTCAGTGTAGTCAATTCCATGTTGATGTGCATATCCCTTTGCTACAAGTTTGGCCTTGTATTTGTCAACTTCACCTTTTTCATTAAGCTTTGTCTTGTATATCCATTTCACCCCAATCTTCCTTGAATTATTCGGCAGTACAGTTAGTTCCCATGAGTCATTCCTTTCTATCGCAGCAATTTCATTGTCCATGGCTTCTCTCCATTGGTGATTTTTTTTAGCTTCTTCATAGGTGTGTGGATCTCTAGCAGTAGTGTATAACACCATATTTTGTGTTTCCTCTTCTTCAGATAAGCTTGCTCCCATGACATAATCTTCAGACAAACCTGCTCCCATAACATAATCCTTCATCCAGTGTGGTGCTCTTCGATTTCTGACACCTGCAGCTTGAATATGCTCATTTTGTTCTTCTGCTTCAGGTTCTTCAACAGCATCTCCTGTACCTGCTTCATCTCCAATTTCAGCATCTCCAGTACCTGCTTCATCTCCAATTTCCCTAATCTGTTCTTGTGTCTGCTCCTCATCTTCTTCTAATTCTTCTTCATGTATACTGTCATCATTATCTCCCCAGCGTAGCAGTATACTAGTGTTGTCTTCTGTCCAGTTCCAAGTTGCATTTTCTTCAAAGATGACATCACGACTAATTATCAACTTCTTTGTGAGAGGATTAAACATTCTGTAACCTTTTGTTTCTTCACTGACTCCCAACAGTACACATTTTGTGCTCCTTGAATCCAGCTTTGTTCTTTTCTCATATGGTACATGTACATGGCCAATGCAACCAAACACTCGAAAATACCCCACTGAGGGTTTGACTCCACTCCATGCTTCTTCAGGTGTGACTTCTTTTACTGTTGTAGTAGGACTCCTATTTAGTGTATGTATACACCAATTTACGGCTTCTGGCCAGAATTCTCTGGGAATGTGTTTTTCAGACAATATGCTTCTAACTAGATTCATTATTGTCCGATTCATCCTCTCAGCAACACCGTTTTGCTGAGGAGTATATGCAGCCGTTAATTGTCTCTTGATCTCATTCATACTGCAGTATTCATTAAACTCTTTTGAAGTAAATTCACCACCTCTATCCGTGCGTAAACATTCCACCAAGGAACCAACTTCTTTTTCAACTAGAGTCTTGAATTTTTTGAACATATTAAGAGCATCTGATTTTTCTGAAATGAAATAAACTCAACACTTTCTACTAAAGTCATCAATGAAAGTGATTAGATACCTCTTGCCACTTTTGGATTCTGGATTCACAGGTCCACAGATGTCTGAGTGTATGAGTTGTAATTTGTGTGCTGCTCTCCAGTGACTTTTCTTTGAAATATTGTCTCTGTGTTGTTTGCCGATTAAGCAATCTGCACATACTTTGGTAGGAGCTTTAAGTAGTGGCAGCCCGTTAACCATCTTGTTGTAATACAGCATCCTCAAACCTTTGAAGCTGAGATGAGCAAATCTGCTATGCCATAATTGTGCTTCACTTTCTTCACTGGTTTGAAAGAAAGCCACTGATTCTTTTGGAGGTATTGTTGCAAGCATTATGAACATTCTGTTGACTGTCATGGCTATCTCCATGATGAGGCCTCTAGTTGGATGAAATAGCTTGCATGTATTATTTTTAATCAGTATTGTTGATCCTTTCTCCTGTAGTTGCCCTATGCTGAGTAAATTGTTTCTCAGCTCCGGAATGTAATAAACTTTATCAATCCTTTGTATTGCACCAGCTACTTTTAATTTTACACATCCCCTGCCCATTACTGCTATTCTCGAATTGTTGTCAAGCTTGACTGAATGTCTAAATTTTTCATCTAATTCTGTAAACCACAGTTTATTCCCACTCATATGATTGCTGCAACCGGAGTCCAAAAACCATACCTCTTCTCTAGTTGAGTTATGAAGTTCCACATGTGACATCAACAACATTTCTTCTTCGCAATCCAATTCTGCATAATTTGCTGTTTTTTCATAACCAGGACATTCATAAGAGAAATGTCCTAGTTTATGACATCGAAAGCAATCAATAATAGCTTTATTGAAAGATTGTCTTCCCCAGCTCCTGCCTCTGCCTCTGAAATTTCCTCTGAATCCTCCACAGTTTCTACCCCTTCCTCCAAATCGAACATCTTCTCTTGCTTCAGACATGACCTTAAGAACTTGCTCTTCCTCTTTGTGCCCCTTCATCCTCTGCTCATGTACGAGCAAACTACTTTGAAGTTCATCAATAGTCATTTCAGCAAGGTTATTTGATTCTTCGATGGAGCATACGACATAGTCAAATTTTGTCGTCATAGATCTCAAAATTTTCTCAATAATAACAATTTGCTCCATTCTTTCACCATGTGTTTTCATTTTGTTGGCAATGGTAAGAGTTCTCCCAAAGTACTCATCAACACTCTCACCATCCTTCATTCCGAGTAGTTCAAATTCTCTCCGCAACGCTTGTAGTTGTGCTCTTTTCACCTTAGTGGACCCTTGATATTTCTGACGCATTGAATCCCATATTCCCTTTGCAGAGTCTCTATCCAGGATTGTTTCCATGATAGTGCGATCAATGGATTGAAAAAGATAATTTTTCACTTTTAAATCTTTCAATCTCATCTCCTCCATGTGTTTCTGTTGGACCTCCGTGTGTTCTGCTTCAGTTGTGCTTGCAGGAATTCCACTCTCTATTAAACTCCAGTAATCTTTGGAACGTAGCAGATTTTCCATTAACATAGCCCAATGGTCATAGTGACCATCAAATCTGGGGATCGCTGGTTGAACAAAGTTTCCCTCTGCCATGACTTTGGCTTTGATTTCACTCCTCTCTGTGTTTCAGATGGCACACACCTTTTTTTTTACCACTCCACTCACTGATTTCTCACACTCCTCTCTGTCGATCAGACTCTTTTGTTGAAGCTCTGATACTAATTGTTGTTTCTAAGTAATTGGTTAGCAGTTCACAATGAAGAGAAAGATCATTCTACTTTATTGAATTAAAGTTGGTTTATATAATCAAACCATTATAACAGAAATCAGAAAAATAAGCAACCCACGTTTGACTCTCCTACAAACGTGGTTAACAAACAAAGAATAAATCAAATCTAATCCTTTGATCCTATTAGCTAGGATATTATTGACTGACTTAGTCCTAACACAAACTGGGCTCCTGCATTGTTGCAGTCAATAAAACTGGAGACTGTGTTATCATCATGTTCTACAGTGGCTAGACAACCTTCCTCTCATTCTTCTTCATGTTTGTTTAGCTTTGTTCTTGAGTTTTTTTTATCTTGTATTAATTACTGAGTTGATCCCATACCAGACCGGTTTTAACTTCCAACACGAGAGGGGTGAAGAAATCTAGTGTCCGAGAAAGTGACGTTAATTTTCAACTGTTGGATGAACAAGTCTTGATCTTCTGATGATTTGGGTTTGAGGAAGAGAAGCACCTAGCGGAAGAAGCTTTAGATCAGATTGAGTCAACTCAGCCCTCTCAATTGTCACCTTGTTGGCAGTGGCTTGAATTACGCTTGCAGAGAGCAATCTAATTTTTGCCATTTTTCCTTCTTGTTGACGAAGGTTTTTCCTATATATATGGAACTTGCTTGTAAGCTCCAAGAACGAGTCCAAAAGTATAATTGTCTTTTTTAATCTCTCTATCTCTGTGTACTTGTGTGTGTAGTGTTCTCTCTGTGTACTTGTAGTGTGTGTGTGTGTGTGTGTGTATATATATATATATATATATATTTGCAACTATTAATGCTGTCGTTAGATCTACTTGCAATCTTTCTTAAATTATTATGTAATGTATCATGCACAGCCTCATATGATCACGTATTAGATTCTTATAACAAATTAACTTCTACAATTTTGATTGAAAAATGCACTTTTGCAATAGCATCCAAGAAAATGCCACTGTCGTGTGGAAAGAATATAGTTCCAAGACCACACATCTCACGTGGGGATATTTATTAAATATTTTTGGTATAATAATGTTTATTATATTATTTTATTAATGGTTAAGATTTATAGGTTTTTAGGAATTTAGAGGGATGTTTGGGAGTGTGGTAACGGTTACTTTTAAAATTATTTTTTGCTTAGAAATACATCAAAATTATTTTTTTATTTTAAAAAAACCATTTTTAACATAAGTACATCAAAACGATCTGGAAACGCCAAAAAAAAATTAATTTGAAGTAAACAAAATAAATATTTTTCAAAAGCACTTTTGAAATGCGAAACAAACATAGTCCAAGAAGAGTCAAAGATGCAATTTGATAAATCAAGCATAATTTTTAATCTAATTATTGGATCGAATAGAAATTTTAACAAAAGATTGTAAAGAGCCTAATTTTATTAGGTTAAAATTTCATGATTCTAAGATCGGTAATGCCTTCAAATAAATCTCAGAAGTTATTATGCAGGATTGTTTTTATTTATATTGTTGTATTTTGATTATTTTTTTATTTAGATTAAAACTTTTAATTTAATTAGTATTTTACTAGTTAGGAGTCATGAAGATATTAGATAAATTATATTAGTTATGTAAGTTTTAATTAGAAATTATTTTTTATAAAGGATGTTTTTTAGTCTATAATCAATATAAATAAAAATATCTAATTTATTTTAAAAATATTAACATTTAATAAAATAATAGAGACTTTTCTCTGAATTTTCCTACAATTTAGATTCGTAACCTTAAAGTTTGAGAATATGTTAGAGAGTTTTTTTTAATTTTTATGACTACCCTTTATCGTATAACGTGGTTCTAACTAAACATGAATGGACAGAAATATGACATTGTGCTCCATTGACCAGGTCATTAATTATTAGAATCAATGCTGCATGTATCTTTTATTTTATCCTCTTCGATTTTCATTTTTTTCATATGGATAGAAGTATTTTGTTGATAAATAGAGAAAATGTTAGAGAATTAATGGATAGAGAACAAATTTCGAATAGAAATTAATAGAACCTATATACGTTGAGTCATAACAGTACTGTCGAGAGGGAGGTCTATAAAAGCTACTGATATCGAGCACAAAAGGCCACATCCTGACCATTAAGCTTGAGAGAAATTAAGAGATGGCTGGTTTCCTAGACGATGTTGCTGATATGGTAAGATCACCATTCTTCCGAGAGATCGAGGTTAGTGAACTAAAAGCTGGCGATCATATCTATTGCGGGAGGAAGCTAGGCTTCGTTTACACTCATCATGGTCTGTTCCTTTTACTTTAAGACTTATATTTATAGTTTTTTTTTTTTTTTAACATGGATGTCCGGGCCAGCTTGCACGTATTTATAATTTTTATTTTATGTTTATATGTGACTAAGGCTCAACAGCTCAATGATGGAAGAGGTGTGCTGGTGGAAACCTGCGTGGAATGCTTTGGAGCTACATCAGGATTCCTTACAGGCACAAAACTCTATCTTTTTCTCTATGGAGTACCCAAGTTGGAGTGTGAGATCCGTTTACGTACCTATTGCAGTCCAAAGCAATCTAAACCGGCCGATGAAGTTGTGGCCAAAGCAAAAGAGATGTTAGAATCAAAAAAGCAAGGTGGCACACGCTATGGCTTTTTCTTTAACAACTGTGAGGATTTGGCAACATTATGCAAGACAGGAACTGCCTTTTGTACCCAATCTGAATTATTGTTTGGTAGAGTTGGGTACCCCATTCTGAAGCAGCTAGTGCAAAGCAGCTGACCAGAATGTGTGCACACGGCTTCCGAGTAATTGAGTCCTGCCTGCACTCAGTCTGTATATGTTTCTGCAATATATAGCAATATCGATCTACCATAATTAATATGCAGAGAAAACCTCAAGTCTATCTCGTGCTGGGCTCGGTCTTGGGATCATATCAATATGCAAGTGTCTGTCTGTCTTTGTCTATGTTCTCTCTTTCAAGAATAAGGTTGCTATCGAGTTGTAACCAACGAATATATATGTCGTGTAATACTGCTAGCTAACGATCCCAAAACAAAGCATGCATGGAGTTTGGTCATGCTCATAATTGCAAGTTTAAAGAATAAAACAAAAAATTTATGGCTAGTCTTGATGATATTGTTACAATTTATTAAGCATTCTTCACGATAAGTATGATGTAAAACATAAATCGAAGTATTTTCTTTTCTTTTTTCTTCCTATATCAGCAGTCCAATGTCTTTATATTTAGAAAGCTCCATATTATATCTCAATGACAACAAAAAAAAAAATTACATCGTACGTTTTGCATTCCTTTGCCTTATCTCGGGATGCATTCTCCGGGTTGTAAATCAGATTGGCATAGACTCTCCATAGATCTACTCAAACATTGGACATGATATAGCAGTCAAGTGCCCAAGCTCCCCTCGAATCTCTTAAAATTAGTTGAATTAATTAACAAAATCATCACCTCTCTCATCTTTCACAAGCATTAATCTCTCTTCCATGCACCTGGACAAATTTCTTCAAGACATCACTTGGAATACTTTTTTTACGAGGAAAAAAATGTATCATCCTATAAACTTAATATCGGAAAGTAAGTTGCAATCACTTGGCTTCGTTACCAGCTCAAGTTGTTGACAATAAAAAGCTAAAATCATCCACATATAACCACAGGATAAAAGTTACTCTCAAGAAAATACGAAACAATGCGAGTACATCATGCTTAAGTGCTTGTTTTAGACCATCCAAAATCTTTTTTGACCAGTAGACCCTTTCCGTCCCTCCAGTAAAGCTTTCAGGTTGTTCAAAACACATCTCTTCCTCAAACAGACCATTCAAAAAGCAAATTTCACATCTATTTGATAAATATTCCAATGAGTCGTATAGTCAAAGAGAAATAATCATACGAAAGGTATGAGGTTCTAGCAAGATGAGCAAAAAGCTCATGATAGTTATTTTCGAACCTCGTAGGTTCTCGTTTTCAAGTGCGGGTCTTATAATGGGATTCTATTCCAAACTTGTCATTGAAATCTCCATTTTTCATCAAAAAATCCATAAATTGGAGAAGATGTGCTATATATGGCATCCAAAGAATTAAAGAGTCATTCCCTTTATAGGCCCAAAAGCCAAAGGTCCCATGAAGGCTGGAAGAAAAATGTGCTTTACAAGAAAAATGCATCATGGAGTGGTGGAAATTAACCTGCCTCGATTGCTTCCTCTCTGGAGGATTCCTCCATGTTTATCGTTATGGGATGAGCATGCGGGAACTTCAACTCGGCTCTCATGTCCTCTGCGATACCAGCACCACTAAGAAATCGAAAACAGCTAGTGAAGTTGTTGAGACTGCAAAAGAAAAGCTGGAAGATGGTTTTGGCACGTACAACCTCATATCTAACAAGTGTGAGGACTTCGCAACTTTCTGCAAGACAGCTTCTGTCAGCAAGATAACCGTCGGTAGACTTTGGCACGTAACCTGTTGTGAAGCCTACAGCAAAGGCGCCATCGATCTCTGATACAAACAATTGAGCCCCGATACTCCCTCTTTCTAAAGGATTAATGTTGTTCCTCCCCGAATAAGGTATCCTGGACGGTTAAGTTATCCCGATACTCCCTCTTGATTAACACTAATGGATCTCTGATACAAGCAATTGGGTCCTAATACTGCCATCAAGTAGCACGTGTTTTTGAGAATGAGGGGTTTTTTGAGAAACTCATTCGGGACAAACATTCAAAGACAAACTACAACCTTCTTCTGTTATCAACAATTAGTCGTAAAATATATGTTGGCGTTTGCATTTTAACTGTTGGAAAAAACCGTGATGGATGAAACTTCTATTCCAAAATGCCTTGCCTTGAACGACCAGAACCATTTTCTTTAGATTGATTGGTCCATCAGTTCAGACTGGAAACTCTTGCAACACAGATTCTATGCAAATTGCATTTTATGACCCTTCGAACAAACAAACAAAATGAACACTAGGCGAGAGCATACCCATCAACATAGGTACAGCACACCTAAAGAGACTGAATCAACTTCTCGTAGACACATTAGCCTTCACACGACCAAACAAAGCTCAAAACTAACCAGTTAGCCAGCCATACAAACAGAGATCAGGAACCAGATGTGATGAGTATGCAGGTAGAAAATTAACAAGCTGGTCATGCCTCGCCATTCACAGAAATCTCTCTACAAAGTACACACACTCCACAAGGGATGAACAAACGCAGAACATTAAGATGAATTACTGGAAGCAAAAGTACCCTAATGGTGACAAATTTTCGTCCACAAACGAAGCCATCGTGGAAGAGTTGAGCATGGCTAAGGTTGCACAAAAAATTAAAACATTGTACGGGCAACCCCATGGTCAAGCCTATGCAGACAATGGATCTAACATGTAATTTTGTCTAACCAATAATCTATAGATGCAAAGTACAACCTACAGCAGGCTTAACAGATTATTTGTTGAATTTATCATCTAAGTTCACAATCATTACAAGTCTCATCATGAGCAAACCGGCTAGGAGCTGCTTAGTACCCAAAGCTTGCACCATACATGGAGCTATAACCCCCTGTATGGCCTGTGTGTTCTGGATTGGATGGTGGAGAAGCATACACTGAACTGTGAGAATAAGGATTATACCCCTGGTCAGCAGGCCCACCTGTTTGAGGCTGTGCTGGTGCTCCAGCTTCAGCCATGAAATTCTGCAACAGAAGAGCCACATCAGAACTGGTGCAATCCAATGAAATGCACATGCACTATTATTCATGCAAATCAACAGCTGGGATCTCCAACTACCATATTTAGCCAAACTATTAAATCAAATGTTGGAAGTCCATCTCATTAAAAAAACAGAACAATTTCTTTACATAAATGAGAATACGAATAACATCAGCAATTTCCATCTAGTAAAAGATTACTCAGGCCAGTCATTACATCAAAAGAACAATTCAGTTAGGATTGCGTTCAACCACATGAACTAGGCCAACCACACATACACTATAAGAATCATCCATCAAAACTACAAATCTTCTTCCCCACACTATCTTCTTTTATTGATGTCATTCTAAGCAAGAAATTTACTGGGCAGCATCACACTATGAAGCCATAGTTATCAAACCTGGCCTGGCAAGTCAACCCGTCGACCTGGGACTTGCCCAAGCTAGGTTTGCTTTCGAACCGTTTGGGAAGTTGACTTGGTCAAACTTGTTGATTAGGTGGCCTTGCAGGTCAACACGCGACCCAGTCAAAACCCAAGCGATGAACGATTCTTTTTTTTATCCAAAACAACAATGTTTTAGTTTTTTTAAAAAAAAAAATCTGAAACATCTTTCAATAAAAAAACAATAGAAACAGGCCAACTCGCCAACCTACAGGTTAAACCTCCCAACCAACAACCCAAGTCTTGGGCTGGGTCATAGGCCAAACCAGATCTTATAACTATGTTTGAAACTACAAGCCACAACAATTGCTAGCTAGTAAGCTACATAATCTTTTCCACGACCTCCAATTCAAATCAAGGAGACCTAATTAAAATTACACCTAGTGCACATGGATTTTTAAAAAAAAAATGTTTAATAGGCTCTTTCTATTATACAAAATATGTTTGTATTTACTGACATAAACCTTCCTTCACCAATTTCACTTTTCCCAATATTGCATGCATGCATGTACAGACACTCTACATAATAGATGTCATAAACCTCAACAAATATTTTATGACATTCCTAGCAGACACCACAATATCCAACCTCCTATTGCAAGGTCCATTTGACAATATTTATCTCGAGTTAGTAAACCACTACACATGATAAATAGATGCAAGCCTAGTCAAAATCCCATTTAAACAATGCTTGCAAGCAAATTCCCATTCAGATAAAATCAGCAGTATGAAAAACATGTAGTCCAAATAGGATATATCCAGAAAAGAGAGGGGAAGATCAATTTTAAGAGATAAAGCACAGAATATTGCCTGTATCAGCTGCTGAGCTGTTTGGACTTGAGAAGCAGTTCCACTGATTTCAACTGTCATTGCCTCGGGAACACCTCTAGTTTCTTGTATAGTAACAGTTGCCCCACTAGCACGTCGAATGTAGCTTATACTTGCACCAGCTGTCCCAATAACAGCATCAGCATAAGATAATGGAATTTGCATTTGTTGTGTAATCTGCACAAGAACCCCGAAACCCATCAATCATTTTGAAACCTCAAAAAGTGCTGACCAGTGCCAGCAAGAAATACAGGATGAGGTTATTTGGTTTGGAAAATAATAAATAGAACTGTTTCATTTGCAATGGCAGAAACAGTTAGTTAACCAAGCTAAAGATTATACTCTCATTTCAAAGCCTAAGAAAATTTACAGACCCATCCCAACCAAAAAAAATACAACATGAGACTGAGAAAAAATGATTGTACGTGATTTGTTTTAGCAGGTCTCTCATTCCACTATGTAATCTGGACCGTAAAACTACTATATGAACTCTTTTATGGAAAACTATAGCATTATGCAAAGCTTCCCATAAGCACTACACCACCCTTGCCAACCCCAAGAAATCTGTGTCAATAACCCATCATCAATCTCTATCACGTTCAATCAACAACATTTTCCAAAGCATGGACCCAGACAACCAAGGTCTATTCTAAAAAGAATGACAATTACTTTACACAATGATTGACGTTCCTTAACAAATGAGGGGGAAGAAAAGAAAAGAACATGTTTATATAGCACATAAAATCTAGTTTTTTTTTCCTTTCTGCTTCACAAATCAGCAAGTCATCCCACATCCTAATCATTCCCCAACAAGAAAATAGCATCTTAAATTTCCCTCGATGAGAGAGGGGGTGAAAACAAAAGAGAATAACATAACCTGTGTGATCATTGATGGTGCTGCTTGGGCATTTGATGATGCATGACCACCCATGGGAGTTTGTCTACCATATGCAGATATACCCTGGTGAGGTTGTTTTTCCATTGGAGGTGGCATGTCAGATGGAGGATAGTAATTGTCGTGTTGCCGTGGAGGTTGCATATATTGGGGATTTTGGCCATAACCAGGTCCTCCAACAGGATTCAGAGGAAGGGATTGAGGTCCACCCCATGATTGATGTGGTGGCATCTGTTCCATTGGAGGATTCGCCATTTGCATCTGGTAAATTATATAAATCATTCCATAAGGCTATTCAAGCCATAATAGATAAAGTCGTTCCAATCATAATGAAGAGCAGCTTACCTGCATTTCAAACAATGGAATTATACTTCGGTCAACTAGAAACTTCCTGAGCTGAGATGCAATTAACTCCACTGCTTTGTGCACTCCAACTGCTTCCCCTAATACTTCAACCACCCTATCATCTTGAAGAGAAAAAACTGGAAGGTCTTCTGCACCAGTTTGATCCAACAAATAAAGAGTTCAGATGTACTGATAAAATTCAGCAGTAAATCAAGCAGTATCTGAATCCAGAGCATGAAGACTAGCAAAACAAAATGTGCATATAAGACACCCATATCAAGGAACAAGAGGCATTAATATTACCAATTATTATGATGAGTTTCATAATAAAGCAAGGGCAGGAGAGGGGCGAGGGCAACAAGGTCTACTAAATGAGTATCCTTAAATAATTTTTCCCTCATCCTTAAATAATTTCGCCCAAAATTTTTTAAGCGAAAAAGGTTTGTAGTGGTCAGATGGGTGTTACTAATCTTAGGATTCAGAATTATGTAATCATGAGCCCCAACAATAAATTATGTAATCCTGAACCTCAATAATAAAAATTGCTTGTGATGGTCATTGATTAGATATTACAACCAACATCATAATGGCGCCACTATAAATAACCAACAGTGGTAGACTGATGGCGGCAGTGGAGAAAATAGCAGAGCCAGAGGCATTGTCGGCAATGGTGTGGTTAAGGAATATAAACAAATTAGCAGCAAAAATAAAGGCACGTATTACAGAGGTAAAGAAAAGTAATGCAGTAATGCCCTTGGTTCACCTCTCCACCATTACTCAGAAACTTAATTAGTAAGATTAGAGTATGACAACTCCATATTTAAGATAATTTCTATTTACAAAGAACTCGGTTAATTTGTCACTACAGAATAAAATGCAATTATAACAATTGAGGAAAAACAAACCCATAGCAACCAGCAAACATAATTGACAAAATATGATTTTCTAAAAATGCCAAATCAACCATATAGCTTCACTAAGACAAACAAAAATAACTAAATTTGAGAACACGGATAACAAAATGAATTCTATAGCATTTCTAACTCAGAAGTGAAAGGGGATAACCTGCACCAAGAACTCTAACTATGCAAGCTGATGCCTCTTGGATGGATTTAACAGTTCCCCCTTGTTTTCCTATCAAACTTCCAGCTTGTGAGGCTGGTACTAGCAGCCTTGTTGAAACCTTAGCTCCACTGCTTGGTGGAGCATGAGAAGAATCACCCTCCAAACCATCAATAATGCGTTTGTGAACCCTCAGTAGGCCATCCATGGCAGGAGGAAGAGAAGAATCAGGCTCCTCCTTGGCAGATACCATTACCTATATAACAATGTTTGTATAAGAAGCTGAGGAAAAATTATTATATGATTCAAGTCCAAGAGAGTTAAGGGAAGAGAAAAAAATTGGATGGAGCAACACGAGATAATTATAAAATAAAAGACAATGAAGCAACTCTTTCTAAATAACATTTCAAACTAGAAGGTAACCTATTATATTATATTTTATTACTAAATTAGAGTTTAAACACAAGCATTGGCTATTATTGCCCTATTCTCCTCCTCTACGGATAATGAATCCTCCATTTTTTTTTCAAAATTCAACAACTTGCATGCACGATAAATTCATTGCCTGGTTATCTATTTACCGTGATGTCAAATCTAATGCAGCTGTCACATAAAAATTTCATCACAACTTCCTCATGCATAACATTTAATCTTTTTCTCCACGTAAACTTCTGACCAAGAGTTAATGACTGGTTACTATTGCACTTCAAACTTAGATCTGGTTCTTGAATCATGTTTTTGATGACCGAGTTATCATCATCCCTACCAAGAGAGTTTTTTTTATCAAGAAAATAACAGAAAAACACATGGATTGACAAGTTTCAGTGAATTATTTAGTAAAGTTGACCAACATTTTTTACTGCTTTTAATGCTTAATTCTTTTAAGTATATTATGGAAAATTTTGATTAGCACATTGGTATTAACATCTTCTGCATCCTCTTGTGCTGATTAAAACAGGTTCCTTGTGGTGTTCACAAGCTGCGGCAGAAATCAACCATGCAGTTTCTGAAGTTACCAGAAAGATTGCAGAGCTTCTTGGTACGGTTGTTCGTACAATATGTCTGTATATTCAAATCAACTTTTCAGCACTTTGCAATGCACAATGCTGTTCCCAGCAATCTGGATCTTTGGTTCTTCAAATTTGGGGTCCTAATGATGGTTGATTCGTTGCTTAAAAATTTGCGGACAGAACCTGCACAGATTCATTTTGTTATTGCAATAAAAGCAATTCTGTTATATCTTCTCGATTTCTTCTGATGAGGTTTTTTGTCTTCTTTTCAATTACGCATTCTTTTACAATAATGGTTCATTTGAAGTTAAATGATCATATCTTAGGTTCTCTCTTCAAGATTGATATCTTAATTCCCAATTATAGCTTTAGGAAATAATAATGCTTACAAAGGGTGACAGGATAGTGAGTGACATTACCAAGAATTCTCCCTTTGAATATCATTGCAAAGGTACAGATAGATACATTGCTCGGATATTCATAGAAACAAATGACTTCCAAGAAAAAACTGGTAAGTAGAAAAAAACCCAAAGGATTGGATGGGAAACAGTCGAATCAGATATCCAACAGCAATTACAGATCTTTCTCCAAGAATTTTAAATAATTATGTATCATTTGCAAAAAAATTGTTTCAGTTTACAAATGATATAAAAGAGTTTTACAGCTTCGACTGGTGATGTGTGTTTTAATGATCAGTTCCATTTTCTTTGATGTTTTGGTGACAATTAGAAAACTCTTTCTTCTTAATAAAAGTTATATTTACAGCTAAGGAGTAATCTAAAAGTTTTCCTTTATCAATATCTTTAATAAGCTAGATTCTTTGTTATGAAGTTAAGTCGATTCATAAAATTAAGCTTGACCTATCAACCTCTCTTCCATAGACTAACTTTCTTTGTAATTGATGTTAAGTCAATTCTCTGCCTTTTTATATGCATTGTTATATCAATATAGCTCAAAGCAAAGATTGACCGATGGTGTGTCCGCAAAGAAATTTAAATAGCAACCAATCCAAATTCCTAGGAAAAATACCAGACATGTTATAGATAGATGACCAAACTTGTAATCCAGCAGCATATCTAAGCTAACACCATGAAAATATTCTGCAATGCCTGAAAATTGCTTATATATTTCAAATTATCAATTTCTTAGAGGAAAAGGAAAGCAGGAAAAGAAAAGATTAGACAAAACAAAAGCATGCTATAGTAGAATCAGTTGATACATGAATTCATTCATGGGAGGTCTCCATCAAACACTTTGCATCTACATATTCTTCCCACCATCCTAGTTCTACATTTTCCAGATAAACTAGTTGCACAAATAAGAGACGGAGGAAAAGAAAAACTTACAGCTCTTTCTGTCGTCCCTGGAGGACCATCAAGTATCTTGATGCGAGCTCTTGTCTCTTCGACTATCTTTTTAATGAACTCCCCTTTGCGGCCAATGATACTGCCAACTTTTTGTGCAGGAACCAACATCCGAAACACACTCTCTCCAGGCCATCCAGGCCACCTCTTCTCACTACCTCCTCCAGAGACTGTATCCTCATCTTGTCCTTGCTTTGAAGCCTCAAAATTCTCAGGCACTTGATCAATAGCATGGTCTATGTCATGGTTTACAGGGTGATCCACATCATGGTCTATAGACGGATCCACATGATGATCTATAGGGTGATCAATGTCATGCTCTACTGCCAATCCAGGATCTGTGGCATGATCCAAACCATGATCCACAGAATGACCCAAGCTATGATCTACTGCATGATCTAAGCCATGATCAGCGGCATTATCCAAGTCATGGTCTACAGGATGACCAACACCTTGATCAGCAGAAAGGTCCACGCCATGATCAATTTCATGCTCACCAAAGCCTTGATCAACTTCAGCCATGAGTAAGGCACTGTAAGAAAGAAAGATCATTTATAAAATCCAACTATCCAGGTTATATGGAACAAATAAAAGCATAGAAATCCTTAAATTAATTAACTATCAACACTTGAGGCTTCAATTTCCAGTAGAGACAGAATGTTACCAAAACAATCTACTAATATTAGCAACAATGCACACCTCAAATTAGCAACAATGCACACCTCAAATTAGCAACAATCTACTAAAATTACCAAAACAATCTCCTAGTTTCTTCTTCATTTATTAAAGATAAAGATTTCATAGTCAGGAATCAATGAATTCTTAAAAAAGAAATCAATAAAAAACTCAATCCCAGTAACCCCTCACCAAAATACAAACATAAACAAAACAAGAACATGTCAATCCACGGAAAGCACGCCCATATAAATATCATGCACTATATTATATTTCATATCCATCCACATTAAACAAAAAAACAGCAAACCCTAATTTCACAATCTAAAAAAAACCCTTCTTGAGAACAAAAACGAGTAAAGAATCGCTAATTAACAAAAACACATTAAAGGGTCGTAGTCAAACAACCTAAATAACTCAAAAACAAAGCAGTAAAGAAAAACCCAACAACAGTAATCCAAGAACCATCACCTAAAACCCAAAAGAAGTACTGTAATAAAGAACCAAGACGACGAATTTTAGCAAGAACTTACATTAAGAGACAAGTAGAAAATCTGGGTTTTGTAAGGAGGTGGGTGTTAAATAAAGATTTGGTTGATTTTTTAGGTTTTAGGTCTTTCAAGAACGGAAAATTTTGCAGCAGATATGGAGAGCGCGCGGCTGGGACGAGGTGTGTGCGCGTTTACAACATGAGTTTCAGTTTTAAGGAGATTTGTTGGGTTTTGTTTTTGTGGCCCAGATAAGAATCTCGATTTTGCAATGTGGTCCTTGTTTTGACAAGATGACGAAAATAACCCTATCTGGGTTGGGTTGGGTTATGACTTATAATGGGCTCGTCCACTGAAGTACACTGTTAAAGAAAAAGTAAAGTGTAACTACTCGGTGATTTTAGAGTGTGGAGAAATATTTATTTTATATTTTTGTTTTTTAATTAAAAAAAGTTCTGTATTTGAAATACTTCTCTCCTAAATTGCTTAGAGATGTACTTATTTTTGTCTCCTAAAAAAAAAACCTTTATCTTTTTGTATATATATTTTTTTGTGTTGAGAGATTAATTAAACGCAAATTGAAAGGTGAAAATTTGGAAGCAATAAGCCTAAAATTCTGTTTTGCAAATGACCTGCCATTCAATTTATCCTGAAAGAAAATGCTTCAAATAAAAACTATATATATTTGCAAGAAATGTCTTGTCCATAAGTTTCTAGATAAGAGCATTAACGAGGTTGCAAGTTGGATTAAAAAAATATAAAAAAAAATATTTAGATATTATTGATTTATTTTAGTCAAAAAAAAAGTTTTAAATTGTGTGGTGACTAACTTGAAAAGATTTAATTGATTTAGCGAGTCTAAAGACAACTCAAATTATCTATAAAAATATAGTTTAAGTCAAAATAAATATTCAAGATAATATTTTTTATACAATTGTTAAAACAATAATATATTGATTTGATTTGAATCAACCTAGATTAACCTACCAATCTGCATCTCGAGTCATGAAATTATGATAATCCTATAAAAAAAATCAAAACAAATTATGAAACTCAATTTTTAATAAATTTAATTTTCAATAAACTCAGTGTTGAATGATAAAATTCAAAAAAAAATCAATTAAAAAAATAACCCAAAAAAATGATCCGGGTGAACCTAAGTTAACTTGTCAAACTTGCGACTCAAGTCATAAGATCGAGATAACCCAATAAAAAAAATTGAAACAAATTATGATGTTGAATTTCCAATCAATCTAATATTGAAAAGATAAAATTGAAAAAAAAATCGATTAAAAAAATTACAAAAAATGGATTCAGGTCAATCTAGGTTAACCCGCCAAACTCATGACCTAAGTCATAAAATAGAAATAATCTCGTAGAAAAAAAATCAAAACAAAACATGAAGTTAATTTCTCAATCAACTCAATGTTAAAAGAGGAAACTGAAAAAAAAATCAATTAAAAAAAAATAAAACTCAAGTTATATGAGTTAAATCGTTAAACTTGTAGTCTTAATCATGAGATTAAAATAACTTTATAAAAAAATAAAATTATGAAACACACTTTCAAAAAAAAAACTAATATTAAATAAAGAAATTAAAAACAAAATAAAGAAAAAATAAACACTAGAAGTGTTTTGTGAAGACAGTAAAATCCCCTCTCCTTTTGGGTTTCTTGTTAAGTTAATAATAGTCCTACTCCTCTGTCAATCTCCAAGATTCTATAGTTTAAAAACTAGGTTACCTGCATATAAATTTCTTCGAAACCTGAATCTTTGACAAGCTTTATCAACTACATTTCAATGGAATCTAACACCTTGACTCATGAAGAAGACTCGGACTGGTTATTGATAGGATAGTCCACCGTCAATGTCCAAGCCTCCGTGGTCATTAAGGCATCCAGACCTGAAGATACTGTCTAAAGTTGTGTTGTGTAAATGCAGACAAAACTGCTGCAAACTTGAGCTTCTCTATAAAGGAAAGAAAGGCAGATGATTGTTTGCCTATCAGGATTACACTCTACACTGCGAATCAGCGACTGTATTAGTTGAATATGACAAACATGTTCATATTGCAAAATATTTATCCCTCAAGAATCACTCCAGGTGAGTGCGAGTTAAATTTATCAGGAAACTGTGTTAAAATTTTGACATGAAAAATATATGATGACAATCTGTAAATTTGCAAAGTAATGGGAGGAACTATCCCTTATAGTTCACCAAGAATAGATGAAGTAAGCTGTACGCATGCTTGGAGATGATTCTGTCAGATCATCACAACAGCTGTGAATTTTGGGTTGGTAGAAATAATTACAAGATGTTTGCAACTTGAAGCATGCAGAACTTCGAACAAAAAAAAAATGAAGAAAAGGAATTATTGTTGATTTCCAAATCATTTTCAGCATTAAGATCCAGGCATACCGAATGAAATCCTCAAAAGTCATCATTGATCACGAAACTTCCATCTGATGGACTGATAGATAGGAAAGGCTTGTTAAAACCCTGAACAGAATCACAATGGAGGCAGAGCAGTTTCCAGACACTATACCTGACAAATTCCTAGCAAAATCTAATTCAAGGGCAAGAAAAGGCTTTCCAATTAACTTTATACGTCAGCCGATATGCCTGTTTAAGCATGAATGACAGATGTGATTTCAGTCATTAAGTATCCATGTATGGCATAGATGGCATTGTCAGGTAGAATTAAGATGGTCAGGTCCTGACCACAAGAAACATTTTATTTCTTACCAACAGATGCAAAGTGAACGTTGTGGGCGCGTCGCCTCTAGTTTCGAGTCCTTTCAGATCTATTGTTCCTACAATGCTTCTATATAGAATAGATTTTACAAGTAAATCTTGCAGGTATAAGATGCTCTAGATTTGCAGAAAGAGTAAATGTCAACAAAGAAACAGTATAATAGCATTTATGATCTCTACAAGTCTATAATCAGAGTAAAGAGAGGCATATATACAACTGCAATGTCCCATTATGCCACTGTCTCTCTACTCTCACTATATTATCCATAGTAATCCCTATGCTATTAAGCAGACAGAAAATAAAAATGTGGATACAGAACTACAAAAAGAAAACATCAAAGTTGCTTCGCTATTTCTCATCATCCTTCTCTTTGGCTGCCTCCTCCTCTGGAGCTGCATTGGCAGCATTCATCAGACTGTCAAATTTCTCCGACTTCCCCAACACAATCTCAATCTAGAAGTCAAGGAAAAACAATCAAACAGTAGCAACAACGAGAAGGATTAAGAGAAAAATGCCTTATTAATTGTCATAATGAGATGATAATGGATCAAATTAAGATTTATAACGAAGTTAAACATACCTTAGCCTTCTGAACCTGCCGTCCTTTGTTCTCATCTTTCATGCATACTGTAGATGTCAGAACTTCTGTTTGGTTCCATAGAAAAGATTACAAATCAGATATCCTCATCATGAATACAAGAATGTGAATGTTAGAAGGAGATAATTCTTACTCTTCTCAGTAGCCAATCCATTGTTCTTCAAAATCTCAGCAATTGTAACAACAGTGGTGATTGCTGTAACAAAATGTAAAATAAATTTTAACAAGCATGATAACCACAGTACAAAAGCATTATTGTTTCCTTTCATCTCTTATAAATATTTTCCTCACTCTACAGAATCGATTGTTGTTTAAAACCAAAAACAGTACTATCATGATTATGAACGCATTTTGCAGAACCATTTTCAACTGCTAATTAAAAATGTTCTACATTTGTATGGTCCTGGTAAAACAAAATTTAGAGAACCATTTTGGCAATTTCTTCTTTGGTCGTGTTATAGCCATGTCTCAATGATGTTCTACATCGTACAGCAGCAATTTCTCAATACCAGCTCCTGCCTTTACGCAGACCGTCAGTAGCTTACTGCTGGCAGAAACTCCACCAGTAAGACAAAGCTACCACTCCATAGACAAGTAAATAATAAAACAAAATTATGAGATGTGGCTTTGTAGAACATACCCATGCCCAAGGCAGAAAGCTCAACCTCGTTATACTGCTGCATATACCTCTGAAAGAAAAGGGCAAAGCATGATCAAGATAAAAAAATCATGGACACAGATCCAGGTGCTGTGCAATCTGCAGAAGCACATATACGAGTCTCATCGTTATAATGATCACATCATTAGCAAACCTTAAAATTTCCTTCTAATCACATTGTAGGCAGTAGGCACGATTTTCTTGTAAGATCAATGTACATTAATTCCACATCAAAGAAGAAAAGGGAAATAATGACACATAAATATCATTTTAATTCATAGAAAAAATCTAGTATTTAATGGATGTCTACTATCCCATTTCAAAGAGATGTACCAGATACTTAATGACCACAAAATTAATCCTAACCTACCAAAGAAGGGAAAGTTTTAGCTCTACTTAAAGAGAATGTAACACCCTTCTTTCATATAATTAAAGAGATCTGTGACCAGAGAGCAATAGCAATAATTCCTGCAAGAAAAGAAAAAAACAACTCTATATATAGCAATTAAAAACTAATTAACTTCCAAAGATCCTATAAAAAAAACTTTCAAAAAAGTACGAACTTGTAAACATAGAAACTATCAAATGACACAAGGAAATATCAAAATTTCTACTACCCAAAACATCATTACAAAAAAAGAAGAAAAAGAAGAAGAAAGACCCAGTATGGAAAAAGTGGAACCTTAGCCAGATTGACATAAAAGAAGAGAGGTTTCTTGGTGTTAGAGACTTGAATCCTGTTATTCTTTTGCTGTGCGAGCGTCGTTGTTGTATCGTTGTTCATGGTTTGATGTGTTGTTGGCGTTGGTGTTGGAGTTGGTGCTACAGCTACTGTCTCCATCGTCATTGTCTTTCCTTCTTTCTTTCTCTCTAGTTTGGATCGATCACTCGCTTTTCTCTTCTGTTGTGCTCTTGCAATTAATGATATGGCTGTGATTTGTTTACAGAGAGGAAACCGTTAGAATTTGTAAATAAAGAGGCGCGAATTTTGGTTTTGTGGCTATTCAGGATGCTAAGGGCTAACATTTGTTGGGTTTGTAGCGGCTGTTGACGTGGTAAAAGAGAAATAACCGGCTACTATTGACTCAAGCTAGACCATGGAAAATTACTCTAGCTCTAGACTTAGTGTTCACGGGAACAATGTAATATTAATTTTATTTTTTCATTCAAAAAAATCTTAAAACATGTTTTCAGGGGGTCTTGATGTTTTTTTTCATGGCTTATTTGTTATTATAAAAAATAACATGGATAAATAAATATTTTTTAATCTTGATTATATACTAAAATGATTAGAGTATCTTTGAAGTAAAAAAACAATGATGACATCAAGAGGTATTTTTATATTTTTACAATAATTTTTTTATTACTATAAACAAAGTTGAGGGGTAATTTGTTTTTTATAAAAATATAAAAAATAATAAACAATTCAAATAAATAGTGAAACTATGAAAATACCCTAAAATCAAAAAATTCAAATGAGGTTAATGGGCATTTTGAGTTTTTCACAATGATATTTTTTTGTAATTGAAAAGATAACTCAAGAGCAAGTTTGTATTTAGCTAAACAAAACAAAAAAGAGGGTGCACGTGTGGCTCGCCTAATAGTGTGTGTTGCCTCCCAACATCCAAAAATATCATTATATCATGTCATTAAAAGCGTCATCATCTCATCTTCCTGTTGGTGCAATGCGTGTCTCAATTGATGGTCAAGTTTGGTGCTGGTGAGTTTTTTCTTTTCTTTTCCTTTCTCCCTACTCCCCTAAAAATTACAACTTGGCCCTCCTAGTTGTGGGGATTTCAATTTCAGTCCTTATTCTTTTAATTTCTAATTTTTGATCTTGATCTTTTTGTTGAAGTTTTATTTATTTCTAATTTTAATCTTCAATTCCAATTTACCAAATATTTTATTCTCCAATGTGATCTTTATTCTTTGAATTTTTAGTTTTTATCCTTAGCCATTTTATAGGAGTTTTAGTAGTTTTTAATTTTATCCTTCAATTTAAATTGATGGTATTATTTTTTTAATTTTATCATTCAATTCTAATTTTTATCCGATTTGACAGGATATCACAGGTTGGTTCAGCTCTAATTGCCCATATTACATGCTTGTCATGACCGGTGTTTTATGTTATTTTTTTACCTTATTTTGGCATCTAATCATTATTTTTTTCAAAAAAATAATAATAATCCAACCCCACGGCAAAATACGATCACCAATTCTAGTTAGTTTAATCACAAAGTGCTTATGATTAATCCTTTTTAGATTTTTTTGGATAATAATTGGTATTTAATTTTGAGCTATATATGCTGATTGTAGCTAGTTGGATTGAGTTTTGAATATCACCACTAGATGCTGAGATTTCTAAAAACTCCCACCTTTTGATTCAGGACTCTTATGAGATGTTTTCTTAAATAGAATCTCGAATTCTAAATCCCACATTCATAATAATGTTCGGATACTATCTCAAAACAAAAACAAATAAATAAAACTTATATGTTTTATGTTATTTTTATTTTAAAATAATAAAAATTCATTATAAAACTATTATAAAAAAATTATTATATAAATTTTATTTTCAAATTGAGCCTGCTTGGGAGTATGGTTGCGGTTATTTTTCAAAGTATTTTTCACTCGAAAATGTATTAAAATAATATTTTTTATTTTTAAAAATTATTTTTGATATCAGCACATCAAAATGATCTAAAAACACCAAAAAAATTTAATTTAAAGTAAAAAAATAAAAATAAATAAATTTTTTTAAAATTTTTTTTGAAACACAAATTTTTTTATACAGAAACAATAATTAAAAGCAAATTTTGTTATCCTCGAGGTTCTTTAAAAAGAGAAGCAAGGGATACGTCATTTTCCTTGTCTTTGTCAAAAAAAAAAAAAAAGGGATAAAGATTGAGCCCAAATGGTCATCTTCTCTGGGTTTGCCTTTGCCAACTACAAGTCTACAACCCAGATGCTATTTGATTATTTTCTATATATAAAAATAGGATTCCACGATGCAAATTGCTATGGCCCTATGTTCTAACATCATTAATTCTTGTCCGCAGGAAACAGAATCACTCATGGGTTTGTAATTATTAAATTGCAGATTGAGCTTGAAGAGGCCTCCCTTTTTTTCTTTTTCTTTTTAATAACAAATTCGATAATTCCATTGATGATCACACATGAAATAAATTGTCGGTGCTTGAGGGTGACATTTGCTTACTATTAAATGATTCCATTGCAAATCTATTGGGGACAGTCGCATCTCATGAATTATCATTTTCTCCTGTGGCACTATCAGAGAAAAAACCAACTCCTAGCAAAAGCTGAAGGAAAGTTAAGAATGGTCCTAGCAAATTGTAAAGTTTTTTCCCCCTTTTTTTCTTATGAACAAACTAGTTTCTCTGCCTAAGATTGTTTAAGAGTGTGATAACGGTTGTTTTTTAAAGTATTTTTCGTTTCAAAACACATTAAAATAATATTTTTTTATTTTTTAAAAATTATTTTTTACATCAGCACATTAAAATGATATGAAAACATAAAAAATATAATAATTTAAAACAAAAAAAAATTTAATTTTTTTCAAAAACGCTTTCTAACCGCTGTGCCAAACACTGTGTTTAGCATTATGTTGTTTTTTAAAAATATTTTTTATTTAAAAATATATCAAGATAATTTTTTTTAGATCTTTTAAAATTTTTAATATTAGTATATCAAAATCACAAAAAAAACACTAAAAATATAATAATTTAATATTTTTTAAATGAAATGTAATATTAAACTAATCCAAAAATAAAAGCTATGATCACCCTTTTTAAACACTTACAAGGGATTAATGTGCTTTACGCCATGATGTAAACAAGCACTTTTTCATTATTTAATATGGTTTGGGATTGGGGAATTTTATAACCTATAGTGCAAGATACTTGACTCTTAAGCCTTCAGAACCTTATTTTTTATTATTATTATTACTAGATCAATATTGCTTCGTTGACAATATTAATGAAAGAATTTCCCACCATGTAATTTTTATTGGTGACGTGTTATGCTACAAAAAGATATACATTAAATTGGAAGAAATTATTTTCAAAATTGTTGAATGACATCGTGAAGATGATAGAACTTTATGCTAACGGACAAGATTCAACTTAGAAAATGAAAGGAACCTGACCTATATGAGAACTCCTCCAAGCATCGAAACTGAGAATTTAATTATTTTTTTCTGGTCTTGGTCGTCTATCTGCTATATATGATCATGAGTATATGACATGGTCTATATCAGCTATGATCAAGATTTAATTTTTTTAATTAACGTGGGTGTACGAACCAACTTGTGTGTATTTTGACTAATCTCACAGGCCCTGACGTTAACAATTATATAAACTTTCAGTGATTCTGAAGTTTAAAAAACTCGAACTGTAACTTTTAGAGAGCAAATATATAGCTAGCTCAACCCTCAGGATCAAGATTGAATTATTTTTGTACCATATACAGCAAGATATTATATACACACACGCACACTATGACATGGGCAGTGCATTTATCTATTTTTCTTGAAATATACGGGTCGTATGGGGAACTACGAAGGCTTCTTATCATACTGTTTTCTTGATGTGGAAGCTACCTTCATGTATCAAGAAAAGCTTTCAAGTGTGCTTCTGATGTAAGGCTTGTTTCTTAATTACAAAATAGCCATGCAACTATCAAGAAAATTACAAAACGAGAACCCAAGGTAAGTCTGCGTATTTAAAAAAAATACCAGTATACACAGAGGCAAGGATACATAACCCTAACTACATATTACAAGTAACATTTATTCCTTATTTGATATTGTGTTTCAAATAGAAATTGGTTAAATTTTGAATTAATTTTTTTATTATTTTTAAATAAAAAAATATTTTAAAAAATAACTGTTATATTTCATTATCCACTTCAAATCATCGAATTCTCAGGAAATCTATTAAAGTTTTTCTGTCTTTTAAAACTTTTACTTAGCTTGATAAATATATTTATAGTAAGTTATATCAGCTATTGTTAATTTAAAAATAAGAAAATTAAGATTCTCAACTGGTCTAAAAGATTAATAAGATTAAATTAGACATCTAATTAGCATAAAATTGATAGAATTATAAATATAGAGAACAGAATCGATCGAGACTAACAAGAGCAAAAAAACCCCAAGCTAATGCATCCATTTTGAATAAAGAAAATATACAAATGTCAATTAATGAACTGCAAAATTATTGACGAAATATCTCCTTATTCCCCCACTCACCGGCCCCTCTCAAACAGGTAAATATTAACCATGTAAAACATACGAGTTACAATGTCACATGCATCCATGGCTGGCGCAAATAAGAAGAGAAAAGTACACACGGGCTTGTAGCTCAGTGGCCTTGGCAGGCTTTGCCCTGCCTGAGTGCCCTGGTTCGAGCTTTCATGTGTACCCAGTACTTGAGGGTTTAACTGTTGTGGTCAATTCGTGTGACTTGTTCCGTCCCCGTCCCGGGTTCGACCCTCTATGTGTACGTCTGTCATCCCCGCGGTGCCTTACCTGCTCCTGGGCTTGCAGGATGTCCAGCGGGCCGTGGGGAATAGTCGTGGTGCGCGCAAGCTGGCCCAGACACCCCACGTAAATCAAAAAAAAAAAAAAAAAAGAGAAAAGTACGTAATTCCTCCTATATATCCTGTTAGCTGGTGAAGAAGATAAAAATGAACAGGACGAGTGGATGCTGAGGGAAGTTTCTGTGTAGGGAAACAATCAACGCATTTTTTTCGTGTACTAAAATACAAGGCAGATTATGTACAGATTATACGATGGATCTTTATGCCCCCACAACATCTACATGCAATAGATGTCTAGCACATCGACAGGACAATATTTCACGAAATTTCCTGGGGAAAAAGATACTCGTCTGTCTAAACAGTGAAACAAAGTTTATATTTGAAAATACGCTTAAAATCATTTTTTTTTAATTTGAATTTTAAAAAGATATATTTTAATATATTTTCAAAATGAATGATAGTTGCAACTTGAAAACCTGAAAAAATTATTCCATAAGGCGGCCTTTGCGTGCCTGATTGGACTGATCATCGATCTTAACGCCTATCCTCTATCAAGATATCTTAATCTTCACCAAAGACAAGATTAGTGACCATGACTTTAATGGAGCAAGATGCTCTAGTCTTAATATGGTGATTAAGATTGGACATTACGAGCATGGCCCAGCACTAACTCTTAAGTGGAAGGCCAATCACCTTCATCTGGTTTTATCAATTTTGTTGATGGGGAAGGAATGTCCTATTGAATAATTCGGAGGCCAGTCGACCTCACGATCGAGAGTAACAGAACCAGAAGAAAAAAAGGAAGAAGAAGATCCCCATGCATGCCTTAATAATGATTTTGATAGGTCACACTTCAAATCTTGTCGTTCGATATTTGACTTAAACCCAAAGCATTAATTATCATTTAACTGCACTTTTTTCTTACAAGCACTGATCAAAGATTAAGGAAGTTTTGAGCTGATCATGGTAAAAGTCAGTGAAAAGGAAGCAATACCTACCTATGCTAGCTCCTCCAGTGGCTTTAATCCCAAGAATTAGATCAATATGACTGACCTTTTTTGCTCCCATGACTTTAAGTGAAAATAATCTCACTTAAATATTCTATTTTAATATATTTTCCATGTCTGAATTGCGTAAATAAGAGAATTTTACTTGTTTTTATTTCCATGTCTGAATCACGTAAATACGAGGTTAATTTTTTCTTATTTTTGTTCATAATAAACAACCAATGACATGAAGTTGTTACAGAAATCATGGAACAGTCTTACTTTAAGACTTTGAGGTAAAGCCATGATGTTCTCTGGTGTGGAGAGACTAAGAATTAATCATTCATTCTCCAAGTTGAAAGGAATGCATTAATCATTTTCTTAATTAACTAAGAATCGGGACGATTCCCTTTCCAAAACGTTTACGTGTCCTGCGAAGATTGATGTCCATTGAAGCAGAGAAGTGATCCATTTTTTAGTAGTTTTTCTCAAAGTTTTTAAACCTCGCATAGGGCTTGATACAGAGAAGTTTCTCCCAGATTTGAGTTACTTCAGGATTAATTTAATTTTTTTATAAAAAAATAAAATAACATTATTCTAAAAAAAATAAACAAGTTTTAATTAGATTTTTTCCAGGCTGACCGGACCATGATGATCGGTTAATCCAGGTTTTTCTACTAAGTTAATTCTTTTATATTTCTGTTGAATTGATTGGGTTTTAAAACAATTGTTTTTTTATGTTTATGAATTAAATATATTCAAACACCAAAACTAATGCTAAAATTAGAGATAATTAAACATGCAATAAAAATATATTAATATTTTTTTTTAATCTATGCCCAAACACCAAAAATAATGTTAATTTTTTTTTTCAATTCTATCATTTAATATAATTTTTTTTATTTAATGTTACTTTTTAATATTGAATTGATTTTTCTTTCTTTAAATTTATTCAATGATCAATAAGAACTATATAATTTAATTTAAAATCTGATTGAACAAATAATTGGATCAGTATGTTTAAAATTTAAATTATTATACTTAGTTTTATAATAATATCAAAAAAACACTCTGATATTATTTTTTTCCATTCAATTATTTTTTTCCAAGTTGCAGCGAGAGCAAGGTAAAGCAGACAGATGAAAACAATCGTCCTTGACTATCATGCACGTCTCGTAAAGCTGGTAGCTAGTAAATGTGATCCATTTAATTCGCTATTTTAAGCCAATAATTACTTCACATAACAAGGCCAAAATATTCAACATCACCACCAAGATTTTGATGTGCTTAATTGCATTGCTAAATTTAGAAGTAATCAAGGGTGACCCTGCAGCTCAAGCAAAGGGTGAAATTGGAAAATTCTAGGCATTTCTATTGTTATAACATTTCTGTTATTGCCATGACAAATTATGCATCCAAGGTTGAAGCTACATAGAATTTAGCCATTTTTTTGCCCAAATAAATTCTACTTGTTGTGCATATCCTTTATGTTTTTGTTCTCGAGTTCTAGCTCACACTAGTTATATGATCCACGCTTCGTCGTGGGTTAAATATTTTTATTTTCTGTAAAAAAAATTGTACATGCAAGTTTTTTCAACACATTTCTGTAGTTTTAAAAAATCTAATTTCAAATAAAACTTTTTTGTGTACATATATAATCAAATAAATCGAGAACCATGTGTGCGAATAAATAAATAAAAAATCATTAATGATACCTAAAAATAAATCTTGAAAAATCGAGAGATAGATGTAGATTAAGATATTTAATATTGAAAGACAGGACATTTACTCAGATGTATTTGCTAAATTTGTTTATTAAAATATTTTTTTTAGTTAAGCAAACAATAATAGAAATAGAGACACAAATTAAATTAATCGAATAAAATAAAAGAGGAAAAAAATAAATTTCAAATTTTTTTTAAAAAAATTATATTAAAAAAAATATATATTTTTTTAATTTCAAAAAATAAAGTTCATTCATACAAAAAATAAAAAAAATTATAAAAAAAAATAAAAAAACAACTCTTCAAATTTAAATACACAACTAAAAAAATAATTGTCATTTAAAAAAGGCTCTCCAAATAAAATGAAAGAGAGAATGGATATTAATTTAAATATAAATTTTTAAAAAAAATCAGAGAAAAAACTATATCAAAAAATCATTAATTTAAAAAAATTTAGAAAAAAAAAGAGCAAAGGTAAGGCACTGCTTAAGCTTAGCAAGCCAGGCCAGCCCACCTAGGCCATTTTCTCAGGGCTCGCGTGATTGGATTTTTAATTTTTGTTTTGTTTTGTAACTGGGGTGGATAACATGTTGTCTGCCTCAAAGTTTTTTGAAAAAACAAATTTAGAAGATGCGTTGTTTGATTTGCTCAGATTCTGGTCACTGTTTTAACTGAGAAATTGAGGCTCAAGTTTTTTTTTCTTTCAAAAAACTCATTTTGACCAAAAACACCGTAGGAACCGTGACAAATCTATCTATGGCCTAAAAAACCGCCCAAAAACTGAAATCAACTTAAATCCAAAAATCAACTTGGACTCGGATATGTTTTTTTATGGACTTTAAAGGTAAAAAAAAAACACCTAATATGAACTCCCCTCATCAAATAAAATTATTTGACACAAGTATCATTCATTTTGGTGGTTTAAATAGGTGTCAATAACACTTTTCTCTCTTTACCGCTAGAATCCGCACGACCTCTCTCTCTCTTATCTCAACTAGGAACTAAAAAATAACAAAAATGATCTTTTGTACCAAAATGGAATTGAAAAAATATTGAAGTACTTAAACTATATAATTTGCTTGATTTTTAAAGTTTAATGACCAAAGTGTATCTTTTGCGAAGCTTATGACATGCCACTCAAGTTTGATGTCTTTTTCCATTTTGAACCATCTTTTTTCAATTCCACATTTTCATAAGAAATCAAAATTAATTGGTCTTTAATTATAATTAAATTATGAAAAAAAAACTTGAGAATCAAATTGAAAAATCATAAAATTTTGCACAGCCCATCCACGATAATATACAAGAGAACGAACAGTAGCGCCTTGTAAAATAATAATAAAAAACCTTTTTTTTAGAGTAATACTTAATTATACTTCTAAACCGACCGTACAAATTAGGTCAAAATTTCCTTGTGAGAATCAAAGGCATGCACCATCTTCTCCCTACATTTGGTGAGATACCCCATTTCTTAATTCCCTCCATTCTTCCCAAATTGAATCCTGCTACCTGCCATGAAATTATATATTCTGCCATTGATAGATGTGTATGTCATGGGTGCCACCAGCACTAAATGAAGAATCTATCAGCACAATCACTAGCATTAAACTATACGAGCTGCAGGAGCATCTGCTTGTTTAACAGTAGCTGTAGTACGTGCATGCAATGCCTACATGCCTCGTCCAACATGTTTAAATCAAAGGCTTATTATTATTATTGTTGTTTTGTCCGAAAAAAATAATATTAAATTTATATATTTTTAGGTGATTTTAAAATATTAATATAAAAAATAAAAATTAAATATAAAAAAAATCAAAAAGTTCCTATCCCTTGGAGTTACTTTGTAACCTTGATTGCAATGAAAAATATAACGATGAAAGAACCCAAAAAAGAAGGGCTAGAAAAAAGCCCTAAAGATAAAGGGCAAAAAATAAATTATTATCCTTGGAAGAAGAATCTCCGACAAACAGCCCCTGAGGAATATATAAATAGATAAATTAAAGTAAAAATAAATGGAAAAAACAAAAGAAGAAGGAACCGAAAATCTTTGAATGAGATTTGTGCTGCGGACTTTGGACTTTTTGGCGCTATGTGTCGCCACCACCACGTCGGCGCAACTGTGCCGTCATCTAACGCCGTTTACTTGACTCTGTTGCAGTCAACCCTGTGGACCAAAAAGAAAATGAAAATGAGATTTAGGACATCTTTCAATCCAGGGCATGAATTTTGAAAATTTGAAAATTCCATCCCTTTTCTTCTTACAAATTCCCCAGGAGGCTTGAATATAGTTCTATGTAAACTTGAATTCTTCTCCTTGTTATTTCTTATGATTAAAAAATTATAATATTGCATGTGAAATTTAAAATTTAGATTTATGAATAATTATATTTTCACATTAAGTTTATAAATTTATAGATACACACTTAAAATGTATTAGAATGTATGTATACATATGTTTTATAAATTATTACAAAATATTTATCAAAGAGTTGAGATATCTAGTAATCAGTTAATATATATCGTTTAAACATAGAGTAACTAGTAATTATTTATTTCTTTATAATTTATATTTCTTAAAACTAGAATCACATATAACAAATATTGCAAGGCGTTGAGTAAGCTCAAACTATATAGGTTTAAACTAAATTACACAAGCTAAGATTATACACATATATCATGCAATAAAGTTAAATAATATTTTATAAAAAGGTGTGAAAATTCTAATAATATTATTTACAATTAAGACAAAATTTATTTCCGTGTATGAGAATTTGATTTTAAGTTGTAATATCATGATATTTAATTCTATTCATGGGAATATATTAATAGAAGTATATCATGCCAATAGTTTGAGAAAGCTAGAATTTCTTTTTCAAAACAACAACATCAAAGTCCACTAATCAATTATGAACATTACCAATATTATTTAAGGACTTATCTGTAAAAAAAAGAAGACACTGATTCATTTATAGAATTAGTAAAATTAATCACGGATTTATCGAAGGCATGGATATAGTAAGATCACATTATCCATCTCTCTCTCTCTCTCTCTCTCCCTTTTCAAATAAAATCACAGAAAATTTAACCATGCCGTCAAGTAACGTCGTCAAAACGGAAAAACTGCTATCTACGTATGAAATCCAACAGCTCAACATTAAAAAAAAAAAGAGCCTCTCTTCGCTATTAAAAAGCAAAATCACAGAAAACATTTTGGCTTTGTTTTTTATTTTGAGAGAGCGAGAGAGGTGGGGAGCTCAAGATCTTGCCAGATCGGACCTGAATTGTATGAAATCTTATCACATTCTAGTTGTTTCATCTGGGTTTGTGTCTTGTGTTTCTGTTTTTGTAAACAAAAAAATGTAGCTTGATCTAAAAGGTTGTTTCTTTGATCTTTTTCATTCACTGCTTCTTTAAGGTTTTTCTCCTCACAAATGGTTTCCTCTTGAATTTCTGCCTTTTGGGTTAAAAAATGTTGTCTTTATCAATTTTAGTCCATTTTTAAAGGGGTTTTGTTGGTTAGTTAGAATAGAGAGATCTTAGCAATATTTAGTCTTACATTTTTCTGGTGGTTTCCAAGTTATGAGACTATTTGTTTTGGTTTTGATGATATAAAGTTTGAGTCCTTTGCTGGTGTTTCTGTTCTTCTTCTTCTTCTTCTTCTTGCTGTTTTTATTTTCTCTTTTCTTTCATATATATGATGTGTTCCTTTTGTTTTGCATGCATTTCTTTTTATATTTTTTTTTGGTAGGAATATGGGGATTTTGGGATCTTAATGATTTTCTTTTTCTAGTTATTGAATGAAGTTGGTGGTGGCTATGGTGTTATTTTGAGCTGTCTGATTATTTATATGGTAATTGGACCTCCTCTTTGTATCTCTTTTTAAAGAGTCTTCCTAACACGAGAAATGTTTTTCTTTTTTAAACGAAGAAAAATTGATAACCTGTTTTTGGCCCTCTGCATCTGCTTTCTTTCTCTCATCTTCAATTGATTATTTTTTTGGTTTCAACACATACCCTTTTCTTTTCTGTTTCTTGAATTTTATAATTATATAGAGTTGGTTCTGTCTGGGGAAAAAAAAATACTGTGCCGGTTTGCTGCGGTTTGATCCTTTATTTTCTTTGCAGTTTAATCACCCGCTTAAATTTTGATGAAATTACAGTGTAAAGAGTATTTTATTTACTTTTTAAAGAAAAATAATTTTTTAATTAGTTAGACGATAAGTTAGTTATCCTTAAGCAGATGTGGTGGTTGATGTCAAGGCATGGAATTTGATAAAAATCAAGCTAGTTGGACAACTAACCGATACCTACTAGAGCATACATAAAGAGTGCTGATGTTCATAGCTTTACAAGGAATTTCACTTTTCACATAATTTTTTGGGGCTCTTTGAGTTATAATTTATATTTTTTGGATTCAAGAGTTCTCTGCACATTATATCCTGTTCTAAACTGGTTGTCTTAATCCTCCTGTACTTATTTTTTTATGGTTAGTTATTTGTAGATCTTCTCTTTCCAGCTTTAACTTTCTGTTTCTTTCTTTCTTTCTTTTCCCTTGGCGTATCTGTTTGACTGTTTAAATATGCATTGTTTTTGCAATGAGATATGCCATCTTTTCTTCAATTTAAACACTGAGATTTGTCTTGCACCATCATCGGATAGAAGTGTTTAGGTTTCTTGGTTGAATTTTACACATCTGGCAGTTTCTATTTGTTTCAAAAAAATTGTTCAATTTGAAACCTTTTGGCACCACATGCAAATAGTTCTTGCTTCACAGGCTGTTTTGGTTTTATTTTAAGGAAGTGATTCTTTTTCATGAATTAAAAATGTCTTCTTTGTGAAGCATCATGATATCAGGATTATTTTTTCGTGCAGTTTGATGGGGCGAGAACTTCAGCGTGCAGACATGGAGAAGAAGCCAAATGGTCTTGCAGCGAAGTTTCATGGCGTATCTCATGATAAAGTACATATTTCTCCAAAACTTTCAAAAGCTGTCATTGAAGCAAAGGAGTATGTGGAGAAAGAAACTGCTGAAAAATCAGAGAAGCAAGATGTGCTTGGTGTCAAAAGCACAAATTTTGATGCTGACCCATCTGATGGAAAAGATGAGAAACCTGGAGCTCAGAAATTGAGTGATGATAAAAATTCCAGTTCTCCCTCACAAAAAATTGGTGTTAATGGAAATAAACATGCTCATCGTGCTCATCAAACTGTCCCCCAGCAATTTGCTCTGGCAACTGACAAGCATGTCGGTGGGAACAGTTCCACAAATTCGAACAAAACACAGTCCCCTGTTAGTATGAAAAATTCACAGGTAATTGGAACTTTCGACATTGCATTTGGTGGATGCTGTTGTCATACTCCATGATTTGGTTGAAACTGATAATAACTGCTATAATGAACTCATTATCTTTCCATGTCAGATTAAGCCAACTCTATCTTTATAAGTGGAATTTGGAAATAAACCTGACATGTAGATAAGCTACATTCATGCTTACCTTGTGCTGTAGGGTTAGGGAAAAGGAAAATCTATCATTTTGAAGTAAACTCTAGCGAGTAGCGACAGTGTAATTCTCTAAGCAGAATACAGCTCGTGTTAATCTCTTTTCAAAATTTTGAAAACATCTTTCTTTTGGAATGAAGAGATTATCTTTTAAGATATTTGGAACACATGCTTGGAGAACTAGTGAGACTTTCTGTTTCTGTTTCAATGCACATGCCATTTTCTACTTGCTTTTCCTGGTGATATTTTGTGGGTGCGATTGCATACATCGTTACTTAATTTAGTTGGGGTTGTCCACTCGTTGGATAATTTTGTTGAGCTTGTTACCTGACAACGGGTTTCTCAGTAAGATATATATAGCTAATATATCTCAAACCCTCGCTTATAAATATGATTCACTTCCTTTGCATACCTTCAAGTTAACTGGTACGAAAAACCATGCAGCTTAATTCATTTTGGCATTTGGAGAGCACTATTGACCAACCCCACCCCACCCGGACACACAAATTCACATGAAAAAAAAGCTTGTTTGTCATGTATTTGTATTTGACATTTTCACTGATATTTGGAATCATGCTCTCCTTCAGCAAAATTCACCTTCTACAGCAAGGAAGCCTTTGCATCCTGATAACAAGAAGCATCATGATGAAGAAGATAGTTGGTCCGTGACTTCATCGTATCCTTTGTCTGATTTAAGGCACTTGATATTTTTAGGGTTTTAAACTGTGTTTTCTGCCAAAAAATTAAAACCGCTTGAAATTTTATAAAATAAATCCAACTATATTCTGGCTATATATTTTTACCAATTGGCCATCCTTAGCTATGTGTAGCACTTCTGCATCTGTACGAACTGTTAAATCTGTAACTGTTGGAACTGCCCCAACTTTTAGGTCTTCTGAACGTGCAGCGAAGCGGAAAGAGGTATCTTCCTAACATAATGGTTATATAAAACTTTGTCTGCTCTTCTTTTTCTTAACTGATGGATTTCTATGGATTTTGTTATCTTCATATTTTTGTTATTTAGTATTATTCGAAATTGGAAGAGAAGCACCGAGCATTGGAGAAAGAGCGAAGCCAGGCTGAGGCAAGGACCAAGGTATACTCTTTTCTTTATGCAAGTTTGTGGACAGGTAGTCAATGACTATGATGTTTTTTTTTTTTTCAATTAATAACCCAGTGAATTTCTCTGCCTTCATTCTAGGAAGAGCAAGAAGCAGCCATCAAGCAGCTTAGAAAGAGCATGCTGTACAAAGCAAATCCAGTGCCTAGTTTCTACCATGAGCCACCTCCACCCCAAGTTGAACTCAAGAAGGTATTCTGCCAGATATTATTCTTAGTTCTCTGCTGGTTCTTGATTTAAACATGTAAATGAAACTAGCAAAAATCTATGCAGCACTTCATAGATAAATCATGCGAATAGAGGATACCAGATGCATTGGTCTAATTAGTTCATTCAGAATGCAATTTACCTATTTCCATGAAACAATATTTTATTCAGAGCATTCAGGCAAGAAGTCTGTTCTTCTTTGAACCGAGTCTTAATTTTGTTCAAGACCACAGTTGTTTAAAACCTTTGGACAGTATAAGAAAAGCGAGGGAAGGTGGCATGCAACTAGCATTTTGTTCAGGGGGAATAGTTTGAAGGCTCAGAGCATTCTGCCATGGTGTCTCAAGCTTCATAGTTCGGAACTGCCAGAAATTAAAAATGTTTATGATTTTGTTACTTTCTGGTGTGATGCACACTTGTGTAAGGCTACTGATTTAAATCTACTGGCAGCTTTTTTTTAATGCCAATATAATTCAATTCTTGTTTTTGTTTGGTTCCAGTTACCATTGACTCGACCACAATCACCGAAACTAAACCGGAGAAAAAGCTGCAGTGATGCGGTTCGAACATCTCAGGAGGAAGTGGGCAAACATTGTGCTCGCCATCGCCACAGCATCGGTAGCCACAAGGATTCAACTGGTGCCAACACTGCCAAAGCTAAGGTTCAGATAAGTTCACAGACTGCTAATGGCATCCGCAAAGTCAAAGACCGATCTAAACAGGATCATGTTGCAACAAAAGCAGATCCCGAGAAGATTGCTGGGCCAACAAATGCAGACATATCTGTTCAGTCATGAACTGCTGGTTTTTACTAACTCTTAAGTGGGAAAACATCTTGAATTTGCTTTAATCATCATATTGGATGTTTGGAGAGGAGATAGCCTACTTTTCAGCTGAGATGACCTTTTCTTCTTCTTCTTTTACTTTTTTCCCCCTTTCCAAACGGTTTGTGTCTGTGAATTGTATATGTTATGTAAGTTATATCAGTACATATCATGTTATCAAAAGAGTTACTGATTCTAATATGGACCGAATCTGTTGTTTTCGTCTGATGTATTATCACCCAAGAGGTTTTCCTGCGTATGTTATTTGGAAACTCAAGGCACTAGTTTTGGTCTGGTTAGTTGGTTGTTTTCTTCATTTTGAAACATGTTACTTGTAGAACCTCTACTTTCGTAACTGCTATATTATATTGTACACGGTGCGAGGTTCTTGATGTTTGAATGAAGTTTCTATCCATAGGCTGTTCTATCTGTAATCTTATATTCTGTCATTGCCGTGCTTTGAAAATTTGATTGCTGACGGATATCAACCGTTGTAAACTTCGGAGGTATAGTCTAGACGTAGAACTGATACAATGTTGGAATCTGCTGCAAGTAATATCCACATTCCCAGAGTTGACTTTGGTTGCATTACCATTCAATATTCTGACTAGTGTCGATGCACACACGAGGTGGGTTTGGGTGATTCCGTAACAGGACTTGCAGAGGATTTGGTTGCGGCCATCTGCATATACGTTGAGCAATGAGCAGTCTCTAGTCACAGAGTCTTGTTAATACATGCTTTTACAGCTATGTGGTAGGCATCTTTGAACTTCCAAGAGCATCTCTCCAATTGGATAAAAAAAGCAGGCCATCCTCGCCAGTAAGGGGTAAGAAATTCATCAGAATAATCAACTTCAAACCTCTAATCATTTTAAAAGGATGATTTAATCTCCACACCAAATATTAAAATTTAACGTGGTAGCTTTCTGAAAATTATTAAGGGGTAAACACATGGACATGCTAGGCAACTATCCAAGGTAGTTTTTCCTTGAGTTTAAAATTTTAGGACAAGAGACGGTTGATAAAACTCCTAACTTTAAAATATATAAGTATATGCTTATGTACTTGATGCCTCTTGTTAAGCTTTTGTGGCCTCTCCATATCTCTCTCCTCTCCCTCCAAAAACTATGGCCACTCTGGTTCACTCAATCCCCTCCATTTCCTTTCTCTCTTCTCTTACTCTCCAACCTCTCAAAATCAAAACCCATAAAAAATCACTCTCAACTTCACGCTCCGAACCCATAAAAACTTTAACTTGCACCACTTCTAAACCAAACAACAAAAGCCCCACCATGGATGGTCGCAAACCCACATCTAAGAAAACCAGGAAATCATCATATGGTACCTCTAGAAGGTCAGTTCTCAAGAAAACATTCATTCAAGAGCAGGTTACTTTCACTTCTCAATTATCAAGCGATCCTCATGTAGGGATTATTGGAGGTGGAATGGCTGGTTTGCTTTGTGCTTTGAGTTTGGAGAAAAGAGGGGTCAAGTCCACTGTTTTTGACACGGTTGGTCAGTTGTTTCCTTTTAGCACTCTTTTCTCAATTTGGGTTTTCTTTTTTTATCACTTTGTGGATATTTTGTGTTGTGAATGCTTACAAGAAAGGCTGCATACTTGCATTTTAGAATTTGAATTTTTTTTTTCTGTGAAGGAGATTAATGTATTTGTATAAAGGTAAGGCAGTAACATTCCTTTACTTAATTGCATGCTAAATGTATTGAAACAAAGAAAAAAAAAACTTCTATGTTTTTTTTTTGTTTATAACTTCTAGAATGAATAATTGTTGTAATAATCAAATGATCAATAGTAATTATTTAAGTTCTGATAGTCGTAGCTGCATGGTTTAATATTTGGATTAATGTTATTGCATTTGTGTTTATGCTTTTGCTTTGCAGAAATGAAAACAACATCATTCTTATTTGACACACATTTCAGTTCAGTAGACATTTGGACTCTATTTTCCTGCAGATAAAAAAAAAGAAAGTTATTGCAATGTTGGGTTTTTCACAAGCTATGCTATTTCAGGGGATTCATGGTTTGGGAGGGAGGATGGGAACTAGAGTAATTGATCCACAACCATTGATATTTGATCATGCGGCGCAGTTCTTTACTGTGAGTGATCCTCGATTTTCCGAGTTGGTTGATGACTGGTTGGAGAAAGGTCTAGTTCGACAGTGGCAAGGTATAATTGGAGAGCTTGAAGTGGGAGGTCAATTTCTTCCATTTCCTTCTTCAACCCCAAGATATATTAGTGTTAACGGAATGCGCTCTCTTGCTGACTCAATATTATCTCAGGTGGTTGATCATTTTGTTGCTTTCTCGTCAATTTGTTAACTACTCGTCATTTTGTTGCTTTCTCATCAGCTTTCATCTACTCTTATCATGATAATGAAAAGGTGAAATTTTATTGAACAAATAAAGCAGCAGCCATTAACATAGTTTCTTTGGTACTTATAGTACTGCTCTTTCTCTATCTATGATATCCTTGAGGTCACTGCTAAGCAGATTCTTGATTCTTGCTGCAGACTTGCATGGTTAATGTGGTGAGACCTTGCTGGATAAGTAAACTTGAACCATTTAATGGGATGTGGCACTTGAGCGAGAATGGAAAACCTTGTGGGCAGTTTGATATCATTGTTATAGCACATAATGGTGAATCAACATCTCTCTCATTTGCTTTTGTACTCCTTCATTTATCTATTCTGGCCATATCTCAGCATTTTATTATTCTTACTGAAAAATAAAAAGCTTCCGCACTTCATTAAATTTCTGACATGTTATCACACGGGTGACAGCCCGATAAGTAGAAGGGGTACCTTTGGAGCAAGAGAAAATAAGTACATTTTGAAGACTTATTAGTGCTGTACTGTGTTTTCTTCATGCTAAAGTAGATGTGTTATTCTACTTTGGCCAACACATGAATTCAATGATTTTTCTAATGCATTTCTGTTGCTTGAGTGTCTTGAAATGAAGATTATTGATATCTTTTCTATTTAGAGATAGGACATTAGGACTAGCCTGAATGTCTCTTTGTCTGGAAAGTGTAGCTTTAACAGATGGAGGTAATTGCATTTTGTTCAGCCCTGGGTCGCTTCAAAGTTAGTGAAAGTGTGATAAAACTAATTTTGGTCGGGTTTTTTTGGCCCCATGTGGGTCATGATTGTGAAGTGCTACTTTGGGTATGCACTGGCTGACAACATGGCAATACTTTCTACCTTGGTCCATGTCCCAGATTGGCTTTGTAATAGTTGTAAACGTGGTGTAGACAGATTAATTTTTCAAGGAAGAAAGTGAGAAAAGTTCTCTATGAGTTCGTGAGTGAAATGGTATTTGGAGTTAAGAATCAGTTTAGACTGGGCCCAATGTATTTGCTGTAAACTGTGACATATTTAACACTGATTGGTTGCATAGTTACACAACTATGCATACTGACCAACGGGATTTTGATATTCTCCTAATGTGGCAAGTATTTTAAAGAGCCAAGCAAGCATCTAATGTTTTCACTTGTATTTCTTCTGAAGAGTTGAAGAAAAAACTGGACAAAATCACAAGCGAATAAGTGACATGTGGTTTCATCATTCAAATTCATCTAGTGAAGAATATGGGGTGGAATAAGTAGGAACTGAACTGAAACCTTATTGGTTAGAACAGGTGAATCGGGCATACTGATGAATGTGTTTCACAGTTTGCAATCCCATATACTGATAACAGTGTGCTTGCATCATTTGTTCAGTTATCAATATAAAATCAATTAGTTTGAGTGTAGTTTCCTTTCTGTTCTGTGTTAAGCACACATTGAAGATTTGAAAGCATGCTGTTCTCTACTTTTTCATTGGTAATACTTGGTTCCTGGATCTTAATGAATCTATAAATCTTATTTCCTGGTGGTTCATGAACTGTCAATCACTGTTTACCATCTTTAATTGCTTGCTCTCATTCTGTACAATAGACCCATGGCTTTCGGGAGCAATAACTTGTTTATCGAATTGACAGGAAAATGTGCAAATCGATTGCTTGCATCATCAGGCTTGCCTCTCATTGCAAGACAAATGAAGGTATATTTTAAACAGTCTTGTTTATTCACTGTAAAGTAGCCTATGCTTCGTCTTTATTAACTTCTATATTGCCTACAAGTTTTGAAATATTGATTTGACCTTTCTGGTTTTGTAGAAGCTAGGATTGAGCTCCATATGGGCCCTGCTAGCAGCATTTGAGGATCCCCTTCCTATTCCAACTGGTGCAACTCCCTTTGAGGGAGCCTTTGTGAAAGGAGTTGATTCTCTCTCATGGATGGGGAACAACTCTGCAAAGCTTTTGGGTTCTAAAACCAATAGTCCTCACTGTTGGACCTTTTTTAGCACTGCAGCTTACGGAAAGAGGAACAAGGTTCCACAGGTTAGGCTCTTCTACTTCTTTTCTTCCATCAGGAAAAATGCATGTTAAAACATGACGAAGAGAATTCAAGCATTCAACCTGACCTAAGCCTCTGTGCAATGGTTGAATTATGCAAGCCTAAATTTTGGAAATCTAGCCTTCAGCTTTGGGTAGAGACATTCAATAAAGTGGAAAATCAAGACCGGAAACATTAACATATATGAGTAGTCTCTCTAATTGTCCAAATGAAATTTGAATTAAGCCATATGTATTTCTTATTGGAGTATTAAGGATTGTATATGATGAGTGAACTTTTTCCTGATTGTGGTAATTGCCACCAATGTGATATTTAGGAAAATATCCCAACTGCAACAGCAGAAAAGGTGAAGACGGGCATGCTTGAGGGTGTTGAAGCTGCACTTGGACTACCAAAAGACTCACTTCAACAGCCCTTTTATTCTCGTGTCCAGCTATGGTAATAAAACTTTCTTATGGATACCATGCTTAGTAGAAGTTGCGGGGTTTCATTTGCATAACTTCATTGAGACACCATTGTAAAGCTTGTGATATTTGCCAACCGTTTGAAGCAATTTGAGGACCTTACAGCTTTTCTGGAGAAATGAACTTATGCCACTGCCATTTGGGAATAATTTGACCGCTTCTCTCCGTGTGCTAAGCGGGAGTTCTCGTCAAATTCAGAATATCATGGAAATGTTGGTCCTTTTAAGTGGGCTAAATTTATCCTCTATCTTCTTTGTGGTGCAGGGGTGCAGCCCTTCCAACGAACACTCCAGGAATCCCATGCATATTCGATCCTCATGGAAGGGCAGGTATATGTGGTGACTGGCTGCTGGGTTCAAATTTGGAGTCTGCAGCCTTGAGTGGGATGGCTCTTGCCAATCACGTAAGCAACAACAGCAGCATGATTATCCCTTTTGCTTATCGTTTGCCAATGCACATAAAATATGAGTTTTGAACTCAAAGTTCATAGCCTTAGTTGCCCTAAGATAATTGTTATTAAAAAGTAAATGCAAGATTGGGGCTTATGATGCAGATTGCAGATTACTTACGAAGTGGTGGAGCTCGGCCGGAGGAATTCACCCTTGGTTTAAACAAGGAATTCCAAACTCTTGAAGGCCATGATATCGGACAGTTTTCGGGGCTGGAGTCTTCAACAGGAGCAAGCCCTATTCAGGCATACCAATTAAGCACTTGAATCCAACGATGACGAGGCCATTAATGAATTTTTAGTAGTCGCAGATCAAGATGTCATCTACTGTTTGTTCTAATTTGATCATCTGCAACTGCAAGGATAGCCCAGACTGCAGCTGTCCAAGTAATCAATCAGGTGGCTTATAAAGGCTTTGCTTTAATTCCCTCAGCAACAACACGCAGAAGTTGTACTTGGCATGAAGGAGAGCCACTGCGGAAGACCAGACCCATCTTTTCTAGGAGATATTTTTACTATGCATTTTCTTAATAAAAATATCATTTGCCCTCATGCAGACATGTTCGTTTATAAAGAACAAAAATGAATTCCTTTCATTAAAAATTTATTAAAATTACAATTCTTTTAATAAAAAATCAAAACCATTATTTTTAAATGACATTCCTTTGCGTATCAGCAATCACTGTTCGCTGCAGCACGCTGACAAACGGAGCGCACATTAGACAAAACGCCATTGAAGAACACCATCAGAAAATGACATTTTTTCGCTATATACATACATATATAAAGACACTAAAATTACATTGAATAAAAAAACCAAATATAATGAAGATTAAAAATAGCCTGAAAAATAACATTTCTGTTACCGCTAAGGAACTAGCATCACTATCCTCCATTATCCATCAAATTTACAATCACTACCCTCTCTACAAACCCCAAATGAATATCTTCACTTTTCGCCTTCTTGTTCACTCCTTTCTTCACCGTCGGCGATTTCACACTCTTCGGCTTGACTGCTACAGCCTTCTTCCCTGGCGATGCAACCCTCTTCATACTGATGATCCGAAGAAGGACGTGAATCTCTGCAAAATTATGTAGTTTCAGTAGTACGTAACAATATGAACAAATCTGTGTGGCCAAAAGCTGGACAGTACTGAAGCATCTTTAACATATTATATTGGCAACCATTGTAGATTTCTTGTTCCAGACACATTGTATGTACCTTTGTCAAGAAACGAAAGAGTTGCTCTTTTCTGCTGTTGAAGTACAATTGAACTGCAAGCAACCGAACAAGAAATGTCGCAATCATGCAGGGAAGGAGAGAAAAAGCAATGGTGTTTAGACATTTTAGAATAGAAGGAAACAACACTACATTTGAAAAAAAACAAAAAAACTCTTCTTTCTATATTTTCATGCTAGGGAATTTTGAGTTCCGAACAAAAAAAAAACCATCTTATATATGATTTTGTGCTAAATAGATTCCAAAACATACACACAGTTCTGTTTTCTGTTTGCTAAATAGTCTCATAACAGTTAAAAATCTGTAATCAAAAGTTTAAAATGGTTTCTAGCCCTCTTTGATTCTTGAAAAGAAAAGAGAAATCATATTTTGGTGTATACTCCGAACACTCTTTTCTTCGTTTTAGTTATATTTCTACAATATCTCACATATATCGTATCATTCAAAATAATAGCACCTAAAGTCAAAATAAGAACACAATATTAAGAATTGAAACCAAAATAAAAGAATATTTGTTTTTGAGAATTTTATTGTTTAAACTAATTTTAATATATCTTAAACTTAATTAAGTAACAGGCGTCGATACAGGCGGGTGACACCTAAAACAAGGCTGGGCTGAAATATTTCATCGCCCCAAGTCAAGCCCCATTAATTGTTTACTGGTGGTGACGTAATCAAGTTGAGAGCCAACCCAACTAAGCAAAACGCGTAGTCGCAACGGGACTAGATATACCACATCGTCTGGTTAGAGAACACATGAAGTTTTTATATTGGCGAAGCTGAGACGTAAGAACCGTCCCTTCGGGGACATCCGATAAAATTGGAACGATACAGAGAAGATTAGCATGGCCCCTGCGCAAGGATGACACGCACAAATCGAGAAATGGTCCAAATTTTTTTTCTAATCTCCGCTCCTTTGCTCTCGCTTGCTTCCTTCAATGGCTACCTTTCTCATCTTTTTTTTTTTTCCTATAAATGTCAGGTGGGTGTGGAGGCGGAAGTAACAGTGGCGAGAGGGTAGCCAAAGAAGAGAGCTTTCAAGAAGTTCAGTTCAGAGGCGCTATTTAGATGCTCTCCTTGAAGAAGTTCAGTTCTCATGTTTTTATTTTTGTTGATATTAATTTGTTTAGGGTCTTGGGTTTATTGCAATGATAGGTTTCAGAGAGGTTTGAAGAGGAAGCCAATGACATTGATCAAGAAATTGCGTAAAGCTGTAAGATAATTTCTTTTCTTCTATATCTCTCTGTATTTGTTTATGACTTCATAAGATAGCAAATCACACTGCAATTTGGTATTGAGTAGTGAATTGACATTGTGGGATGTATTTTCTTTTCTTTATCTCTTCACTTTTTGTCTCTTGTTTGTGTTTATCAAGTTTGATCTGCAATTGCAATCATGGTGCTCGAGATTTGGATTTGCTGCTGTTGGTGATTTTTTTATTTTCTTTTGTATGTTTACGCTTTAGTATCATGTGGCTTGAAAATCGTGGCTAGTACATGACATAGAATGGATATGGCGTTAAGGCTGCAGTTGTGACAAAAAATGAAATAAAAATAAATAAATCAGCTGGTAACGTTCTGGACCATCAATCATTGGTTAATTTGCTGGAATCAGTTAGATAGAATTTTGAGGAAATTATGCTTCGCTTTCATGATGGTTTCTCTCAGCCATAAATGTTCGATTACATGAGGAAACAATTTCATCCTAAAGAATGATGCATTGCCGGATAATTAAAAGCTTTTAAGAACTTTGAAAACTTAAAGAAGAAGCTCTTGGGTTTATAACAGAAAGGTTGGTTTATTCAATAGAAGTTAGAAACGATATGTTTAGCTACTAATTGAATAGAGTTCTGATGACTGCCTCTGTGGTGTAACTTCTGCAAAAGTTATTTTGGGTGCAAGTTTCAGTGTGCATGTTTCCATGCCCTTTCATGCTTGCAAGCATGTATGTGCAGGTCACCGAATTTTCAATTCTTGCTGCATTCGGGACTTGTTTATGATAAATGCATCAAACTGTGACCATTTAGAAAAGAGAGATTCTACAGCTGGCCCCTAAATCAAGTTGCCTTACAAGAAAAATTTAAATTTCTGGTTAAACCCTCATCGTATGGTATATTTTGATTATAGTCTGTGGTCTACTCTGTTTTTCGGTGGCTTGGAACCGAAAAGGGAGGCCCCAGATGGTGAGAAGCCAGAGAGCCCTTCAGGACTCATCTTAGAAATATGATCATTGTGCCCGAGATGATTTGCCATTATCTTGCTGGGTTCTCAGTTTCTTACAAGCCCGTTATGCATGGAAGACCTGGACACACACTTCCAGATTCATTCCTCTCAAGTCAAATGGGACATTTAATTTGGGTGGCTGTGGATTTTTCTGCACCTTTTTTCTTTCTCTAATTAGTTTTTCGATGAATTGTTGTTGTGAACCTGTGATGATTACATTAGCATATCCAGAGAAGCTATGCGATTGCATTTGAGATCTTATTATCATTTCAAGCTGTTGCAAATACAATTGTGTTTGTAGAATATGCGGATTTTAATTTCACTTTGTTCGCTGCTCTTACTACTTGTTTTTTGTTTGATTTCTTTTTTATAGTGTATTTAATAAGAGCTCAAAAATTAACTTGTCTCGAACTCAAACCTATTTACATAAAGTTTATGATATTATATTTGGATCATTCAAGAAAATCATTAAGAAAAAAAGGTATGAATATATGAAGTTCAAGAACAAGAAACTTAATACAATAACAGTTTTCGATCTTAAGGATCAAGAGGGTTGGCCAATAAACACTTTTTGACTTTATAGAGTTGGTTTTGGTTGTTTTTTTATTCATGTTTTTTTAATTTTATCTTTTAATATTGGATTGATTGAGAATTGAGTTTTATAATTTGTTTTGATTTGCTTTATATAGGGCTACTATAGTCTCATGACCTGAGTTACGGATTTGAAAGGTTAACCGGGGTCGATCTAATATGTTGTCGTTTTAATAACTTTTTAAAAAGATATCGTTTTAAATTTATTTGAGTCAAACTATGTTTTTATTGGTCGTCCAAGTTGTCTTTAGATTCGTCGAATCAACTCTTATATGGTTTAAACTTCTTTTTCACTAGAAAAATGTTAAATAATCCTGAATATTTTTTTTTTACTTTAAATGTTTTTTATCCAACCCGTGGTATAGCTCAGACCAACGATCTAATAGATAACTCATCATTTTCTTGGAATAGAAGAAATAAAAACAATGAAGACAAAAGAAACATGTTTCTATATATTTTTTATTTTGAAAGTATTAAAAATTTACTTCAAAACTATTATAAAGATGTATTTATTTTATATTTTTATCCATGTTTTTTTAACTAAATATGTTATTGTATTTTATTCTAAAACAATAAATAAACACTATCTATGATATTTGCATAACTAGAAAATATAACTAAAATTACGAAAATGTTTTTCATAAACAATCTTCAACTTTGAAGCTAATAAATTTTTTTATTTTTTATTTTGATGTGTTACTTTTTAAAAATAAATTATATATAGAGATAATAACATAATATTGAGAATTGAGACCAAAATAAAAGGATATTTGTTATGAACATCGAAAAAAATTATTGTTTAAACTGATTTTAATATGTTTTAAACTTAATTAAGTAAATTTTATTTTTTTATTAAACCGGTAGTTACTGTGCCATTTGGGAAAAGGCGTCGACACTGGTGGGTGACACGACACCTAAAACTATTTCATCGCCCCAAGTCAAGGCGCATTAATTGCTTACTGCTGGTGACGTAATCAAGTTGAGAGCCAACCCAACTGAGCGAAACACGTAGTCGCAACGGGATTAGATATCCCACATCGTCTGGTTAGAGAACACATGACGTGTTTAAGTAGGCGAAGCAGAGACCTATTAACTGTCCCTTCGGGGACATCCGATAAAATTGGAACGATACAGAGAAGATTAGCATGGCCCCTGCGCAAGGATGACACGCACAAATCGAGAAATGGTCCAAATTTTTTTTCTAATCTGTGCTCATATGCTCTCGCTTGCTTCATTCAATGGCTTCCTTTCTCAATTTTTTTTTTAAATGTCAGGTGGGTGTGGAGACGGAAGTAACAGTGGCGAGAGGGTAGCCAAGCTCTTTACCGCCAGAGCGGGCTGCAGGTAATAAGATTTTGGGATTAGAAAGTTCAGAAATTTTAGATGGGTTGTTAGGTCTCGTGCTTTTATTTCCGTTTATTTTAATTTGTTTAGGGTTTTGGGTTTATTGCAACGACGGGTTTCAAAGAGGTGTGTAGAGGAAGCCAATGGCATCGATCTAGAAATTGCGTAAAGCTGTAAGGTAATTTCTTTTCTTCCATCTCTCTCTGTATTTGTTTATGACTTCATAAGATAGCAATTCACACTGTGCAATTTGGTATTGAGTAGTGTTATCATGTGTTCATTTCACATTATGGGATGTGTTTTCTTTTCTTTATCTCTTCACTCTTTGTCTCTTGTTTGTGTTTATCAAGTTTGCTCTGCAATTGCAATCGTCGTGTTCGAGATTGGGATTTGTGACTGATTGGTGATTTGATAAATTTGCTGCTGCTGGTGATTTTCTTCTTCTTCTTGTATATGTTTACGCTTTCGTATCACGTGGCTTGAAAATTGTGGCTAGTGCATGACATAGAATGGACCAAGTGAAGTATGGTGGTAAGGCTGCAGTTCGTGGACCATCAATCGTTTGTTAATTTGCTAGAATCAGCTAGACAGGATTTTGAGGAAATCATGCTTTGCTTTCTTGCTGTTTCTCTCATCTATAAATGTTTGATAACATGTGAAAACAAGCATCGATCTAGATGTGCTCTGAAGCTCCCTTCTAATGGCTTTGTATACCACTCCTTGCCTATTCATAGACGTTTGTCCCTCGAAAGTTGGAGGGAGAACATCTATACTGCAAACACATGGCACATATTCAGTTTTCACAGAAAAATCATGGCTGGTGATAAGCATTGATTCTGCTAAACACAACTTGACTTGAAGAGAGTGCCATATACAGATCAAAAAACACTGCAGAAGGTTCATACGATCAGCTCCATCCATTTTGGTATATGTTTTTATGTGGATGAACAAATTGCCGCTTAGGTTTCTTCAATGAGGCAATGGTCACATGAATATTGCTCTCAAATATATATATTTTTTTAACAAAATTAATGTACATTAATTATGAACTACCCGCAGTGAAACATGGACAACCATTTAGTTTTTTGCTAAATTGATTCCGAAACATGCCAGTTGTTACTGTTCTTAAACGAAAAAAAAGATAAAAACAATGGGACATAGATTTTATTTGAAAATATAAAAATTTATTTAAAACCGTTTCAAAAACAAATTTATTTTATGTTTTTGTTCTTTAACTATATATGTTTTTGTCCAAATTGTTTTTGTTTTTTTTTTTATCTTGAAATAGTAAATAAATGCTACCGATTTTATTTGTATAGCTAGAAAATACAACTAAAATTAGGTTAAACATTTTTCATAAACAACCTTCTAATTTCATCCTAATTTTATAAAACAGAAGCAATATTTTAGACCTTCCATGACCAAGAATAGATATTTTCAAGAAATAGAAAAGGAAACTCATGCCTCGCCCCATATTATGTTTCCTATCATTCAAAATAGTAACACCGAAAGAAAATATAATAAAACATTGAGAATTAAGGTCAAAATAAAATAATATATATTTTATTTAAACAAATTTTAATATATTTATTTTTATCTCTAGAACTAAATATATTATTTATTATCTTTATTATTTGTATCTTTTCTATTGTGAAATAGTAAATAAACACAAGCTTGATAAACGTTTTTCATAAACAACCTTTAACTTTGAAGCTAATATAATCTTTTGTTCTTTTATTTTGATATGGGTTACTTTTCCAAAAATATTTCTACAAAGTATAAATAATAACACATTAAGTCAAAATAATAAAACAATATCGAGAATTGAGACCAAAATAATAGATTACTGCTGGTGACGTAATCAAGTTGAGAGCCAACCCAACTGAGCGAAACACGTAGTCGCAACGGGACTAGATATCCCACATCGTCTGGTTAGAGAAAACATGATGTATTTAAGTAAGCGAAGCAGAGACCTATTAGTTGTCCCTTCGGGGACATCCGATAAAATTGGAACGATACAGAGAAGATTAGCATGGCCCCTGCGCAAGGATGACACGCACAAATCGAGAAATGGTCCAAATTTTTTTTCTGATCTCTGCTCCTTTGCTCTCGCTTGCTTCATTCAATGGCTTACTTTCTCATTTTTTTTTTGTTTTTAAATATAAATGTCAGGTGGGTGTGGAGACGGAAGTAACAGTAGCGAGAGGGTAGCCAAGCTCTTTACCGCCAGAGCGTGCTGCAGGTAATAAGATTTTGGGATTAGAAAGTTCAGAAATTTTAGATGGGTTGTTAAGTCTCGTGCTTTTTTTTCCGTTTATTTTAATTTGTTTAGGGTTTTGGGTTTATTGCAACGACAGGTTTCAAAGAGGTGTGAAGAGGAAGCCAACGGTGTTATTGGCTGTTTGCTGTTGATTATGTTACTTAAGAGTCAGCACCAGATAGTCATTCAATCACATATATTCCCTGTATGGGTACAATAGAAATAGGTTAATATTTGTTTTTCTTACTAATTTTCAATTTCATACTAATGAATGCATTGCCGGATATTTAAAAGCTTTTAAGAACTCTGAAAACTTAACGAAGCTATGAAGTAAGAAGCTCTTGATTTTATAACAGAAGGGTTGGTTTATTCAATAGAAGGTAGAAACGATATGTATAGCTATTAATTGAATAGAGTTCTGATGACTGCCTCTGTGGTGTAACTTCTGCAAAACTTATTTTGGGTGCAAGTTTCAGTGTGCATGTTGTGTGTGCATGTTTCCATGCTTGCAAGCATGTATGTGCAGGTCACTGAGTTTTCAATTTACGTTGATAAAGCTTTACAAAATAAGTGATTGATAAAGATTGCTGCATTCGGGACTTGTTTGTGATAAATGCATCAAACTGTGACCATTTAGAAAAGAGAGATTCTAAAGCTGGCCCCTAAATCAAGTTGCCTTACAAGAAAATTTTAAATTTCTGGTTAAACCCTCATGTTATGGTATATTTTGAGTATAGTCTGTGGTCTACTCTGTTTTTCGGTGGCTTGGAACCGAAAAGGGAGGCCCCAGATGGTGAGAAGCCAGAGCCCTTGAGGACTCATCTTAGAAATATGATCATTGTGCCCGAGATGATTGGCCATTATCTTTCTGGGTTCTCAGTTTCTTACAAGCCCGTTATGCATGGAAGACCTGGACACACACTTCCAGATTCATTCCTCTCAAGTCAAATGGGACATTTAATTTGGGTGGCTGTGGATTTTTCTGCACCTTTTTTCTTTCTCTAATTAGTTTTTCGATGAATTGTTGTGGTGAACCTGTGATGATTACATGAGGCATATCCAGAGAAGATATGCTATTGCATTTGAGATCTTATTATCATTTCAAGCTGTTGCAAATACAATTGTGTTTGTAGAATATGCGGATTTTAATTTCACTTTGTTCGCTGCTCTTACTACTTATTGTTTTTTGTTTGATTTCTTTTTTATAGTGTATTTAATAAGAGCTCAAAAGTTAACTTGTCATAAACTCTTGTTTTATCTTATTTGCATAAAGTTTATGATATTATATTTGGATAATCATGTTTTTGAATGTGTGTGCGAGGTTTAGATATGCTCCAGCAGAATAAAATCAAATCATTCATGGAAATCATCAAAGATGTAAGATATGGATACATGAAGTTCAAGAACAAGAAATTTGATGAAACAACAGTTTTGATCTCAAGGATCAAGATCTTGTAATAAGGGTTTGTCAAAAAAAAACTTTTCAACTTTGTAGTTGGCTTGATTTGTTGTTTTGGTACATTTTTTTTTAATTTTAATTTTTAATATTGGATTGATTGAAAATTAAATTTCATGATTTGTTTTGATTTATTTTAAATACAGTTATCATGATCTCATGATCCGGACTGCGGATTTAAAAGGTTAACTGAGATCGATGCAATATGTTGTAATCTAATATCTTTTTAAATCATATTGTTTTTGGACCCATTAAACTGGCTCGGTTAACTCTAATATAGTTTAAAAAATTAGAAAAATATTAAATAAGCTTGAATGTTTTTTTTTACTTTAATTGTTTTTTTATCATACCCGCGGTGGGTGGATTGCTGGACAACAATAATAATGGAAATAACAAAGACAAAAAATCTATTTCTCTGTATTTTTTAATATAAAAATTTATTTTAAAATTATTTTAAAAATATATTTATTTTTAATTTTTTAACTAAACATATCAATGTCTTTTTATTGTAAAACCATGAAGGAACACTATTTAAGATATTTGCATAGCTAGGAAATACAATTAAAATTTGGTAAATGTTTTCATAAACAACCTTCAACTTTGAAGCTAATGAAATTTTATTATTTTTTATTCTGATGTGTTTATTTTTCAAAATAAATCATATATAGAAATAATAAGACCTAAAGTTAAGATAATAACACAATATTAAGAATTGAGACCAAAATTAAAGAATATATGTTATGAACAGCGAAAAACGTTATAGTTTAAACTTATTTTAATATAATTTAAACTCAATTAAGTAAATTTTAATTTTTGTTAAACGGGTAGTGACTGTGCCCTTTAGCAAAAGGCAAATATACGGGCGGGTGACGCCTAAAACAAGCTTGGGCTCAAATATTTCATCGCCCCAAGTCAAGCCCCATTAATTGTTTACTGGTGGTCACGTAATCAAGTTGAGGGCCAACCCAACTGAGCGAAACGCGTAGTCGCAACGGGACTAGATCTACCACATCGTCTGGTTAGAGAACACATGAAGTGTTTATATTGGTGAAGCTGAGGCTTAAGATTTGTCCCTTCGGGGACATCCGATAAAATTGGAACGATACAGAGAAGATTAGCATGGCCCCTGCGCAAGGATGACACGCACAAATCGAGAAATGGTCCAAATTTTTTTTCTAATCTCCGCTCCTTTGCTCTCTCGCTTGCTTTATTCAATGGCCTCCTCTCTCATTTTTTTTTTAATAATGTCAGGTGGGTGTGGAGACGGAAGTAACAGTGGCGAGAGGGTAGCCAAACTCTTGACCGCCAGAGCGTGCTGCAGGTAATAAGATTTTGGGATTAGAAAGTTCAGAAATTTTAGATGGGCTGTTAGTTCTCATGCTTTTATTCTCGTTATTTTTAATTTGTTTAGGGTTTTGGGTTTATTGCAACGACGGGTTTCAAAGAGGTGTGAAGAGGAAGCCAATGCCATCGATCAAGAAATTGCGTAAAGCTGTAAGGTAATTTCTTTTCTTCTATATCTCTCTGTATTTGTTTATGACTTCATAAGATAGCAAATCACACTGTGCAATTTGGTATTGAGTAGTGTTATCATGTGTTCATTTCACATTATGGGATGTGTTTTCTTTTCTTTATCTCTTCACTCTTTGTCTCTTGTTTGTGTTTATCAAGTTTGCTCTGCAATTGCAATAATGGTGCTTGAAAAGTTATCGAAGAAGAAGCTCGAGTTTATAACAGAAGGGCTGGTTTATTCAATAGAAGTTAGAAATGATATGTATAGCTATTAATTGAACAGAGTTCTGATGACTGCCTCTGCAGTGTAACCATTCTGCAAAAATTATTTTGGGTGTTTCTGTGTGCTTGTTTCCATACCCTTTCATGCATGTATTCATGTATGTGCAGTTCAGGTCACTGAATTTTCATTTGGGACTTGTTTGTGAAAAATGCATCAAACTGTGACCATTTAGAAAACAGAGATTCTAAAGCTGGTTCCCAAATCAAGTTGCCTTACAAGAATATTTTAAATTTCCGGTTAAACCCTCATGGTATGGTATATTTTGAGTATAGTCTGTGGTCTACTCTGTTTTTTGGTGGCTTGGAACAGAAAAGGGAGGCCCCAGATGGGGAGAAGCCAGAGCCCTTGAGGACTCATCTTACAAATATGATCATTGTGCCCGAGATGATTGGCCATTATCTTTCTGGGTTCTCAGTTTCTTACAAGCCCGTTATGCATGGAAGACCTGGTATTGGTGCAACACGCTCTTTCAGGTTCATTCCTCTCTCGTGAAATGGGGCATTTACTTTGGGTGGATGTGGATTTTTCTGCACCTTTTTTCTTTCTCTAATTAGGTTTTTGATGAATTGTTCTTGTGAACTTGTTATGATTACATAAGCATATCCAGGGAAGCTATGCGATTGCATTAGAAATTATATTATTAGTGAAAGCTGTTTCAAATTACTCTTTTCAAACTCTCATATTTTAATCAAGTGTTTGGAAAACATGGTGATTTTAAAAGACTGGTCAGGACAATGGCTAAACCCAAAATCAGAATTAGTTGGATCAACCAAATTGTGAGTTGACTCATCAAGTGATACAAATTTATCCGGATTAACTTTTAAAACCGTTGGAAAAAAAACCTTGCCGTGGCTGAACTTCGGATGACAGCCACCTTGGGTTGGATTGAGTTTGATAGCTATGGTGTGCACGTTTTGGCTGAAGGACATCCACCTAAAATTTCCTCTTATTATATCCAGCGAACCTGAGTTTTCATCTCAATAAAACTTGGCTTATTGAACTAAAGAAAAGTGTAAATTGAACTAATCAAGAGCAGAAGCAAAGTTAATATTACTCGAAATCAAGTTTAAATTGGCTTTGTCCATCCCAAGAAATCGTCACTGGGAAACTCGAATTCCAATATTAAATAAAGGCAATAAAATGGTATACGGAGCACAACTGAACAATCTGTTGCTAAGGTGCCACCGGTGAGTTAGAAATGCTATCCTAAGGTTAGGGATTGATGATTACCATCTAGCCAAATCACAGCACCATGCCCTCTTCAGTGTCTAGCCATGTCTTTTTTAACCCAATATAGGTGTAAAGGATGAAGGTAGAATTGGAGAGTTGGTGACAAGGTAAACATTTGTTGACAGCCAAAATGAGTGTGTGGTAAAGAGCCATACATTTTGTTCCCTAGGGCAAGGAAGTTCGGTTTCCATGATGATAATGGTGGTGACAGTTGTGGTGGATGGTTGCGGCGGTGGTTGTGGTTTATTTGATGATTGGAAAATATTATTTATTTATTACTGTTTGTTTCAAAAATATTTGCTGTAAAACAAACACCTCCGAGTTGCAAATATGCTTTACGCACGGGGCCAAAATTGCCAGGGTTTGGCACGATTTAAAGGAAAAGTTGCTGTCATTGCTCTAGGGCCTAGGCTATGATGGGTTGCTTTCTTTACTTTGGACTCCGTTTGAAAGCTGCCACTTTAGGACTTGCTGTGCAAAACATTCTTTCTGACAAAGATTTAGTGATGCTCCTTGTGACTTGTGTTTCTGGGCTGGTTTCCTTCACAGAAGAGGGAGCTGCTCGTATGAACTTAAGCGAGAAATAGAGAGCCAACTCAGTTATGGTGCCCAAAGTGTGAATATGAAGATTCCACAAGTTATTTTACCTGTATTTCTCCTCCATGAGGAATTTGGCAGAGCAACAGGGATGGTACGCTGACCAGATTATAGGAGATGACATTCCCTAACTACTATGAATTCTTCTGCGTGCATCTGATAGGTTGCTCAACGTCTGTCGTGATGAATAAGCTTAAAGCAGCTCAGAGAGGTTTACACGTTGCTTGAGAACATAAGCTCCCCAAGTAGCCATGAAAATGATGGCAGTCAGGGTTTGGATAAGCAGGCGACCTGTTTGAAGCTGTGCTTGATACCAGGAAATTAAGGAAAAGCTTTTAACATGCCACACTGTTGTTAAACAGGTGAATAGGATCCCTGGTTTTCTCTTTATTTCACTGTAAAGTCAGGAGCAACTCTTCTTTTTATTTCTCTGTAGATGCCTAGGGAATGCTTGTCACAGATAAAACAGCATGTATTAAGTTAATTACTTTATAAAAAGAGCCGAAAAACGCTGACATATGAAGATCACCATGCCAATAATGTAAGCCAAAATTATACTCGCAAAACATCCTGTCGTGTTTTGCATACAAGAAATAGAAGAAAACCTGGCACGGAAACAAACTTAGATTTGCAAATGCAAAGATCAAAAATAAAACTTGGATTTTGAAGGAAGTACAAGTTTACAATTTGTAATCCCTATTCTATATAAGAGCAGTTCAAACCAGGCTAACCCTAAAGCTAAATACTTAAAAACCCTGTCAATGAATGACGATCTGTTCCATCATATCCCATCTCAGGTCTGAACAACATATTATATACAGTAGTAATTCACAAAGAAACTCCAAATGGTTCTGGTTGGATTTGAACTATTGGAAGTCGAGTTCTTGAAGTGAGATCAAATGAAGAGATCAACTATGTTTCATGTATGCGCAGACTGCGATGAGATCAACCTAGAATGGTTATGGTCACCTTCATAGGTTACAATCAGCATTGAAGGTTCTTCCAGGCATCTCTCAACGTGCTTCCTCGCTGGGCAACCTCTCAGACTGCTACATTTATAGTATCCCCTGCATTACAAATATTTTTGAATAAACCAGGTAAACTTGCTCATCTAAACAATTCAGACTTTAGCAGCATACACTGACAATTTCTGATTGCTAACCAAGGTAAATGTAAGTGATGCAAAACATTCACACTTTTTTAATAGTATAAACTATATGATACTTATTCTGCAATTAATCAGCTACCTAAACGACAGCAATCTTAGGAAGTTATTTATCGGCTGATTTTTCCAGAGCACAGAGTTGTGCCGGATAACGTTGGCAAGTGAAAGTGAAAAAAATCCTCCGACTCGTAGGAATGTAAATTGTTATCACATCAAAACAAAGGAAAACTAAGACAATCTAACATAATGATCAACCGCAGATCATAAAGCTAAAAAAATAGGAGGATATTAGAGTGAAGCTTAAATCAGATATACCTAGGATGTGGAGAGCCCTTAATTGGCTTTTGTCCATACTTCCTCCATGAATACTCATCAGGAGGAATGTCTGCCACCTTGTTGCTAATTGCAGGAACTTTAATGGATCTCTTCACCCTCAGTTTTCTAAAGACAAAGAGAGGTGATTACAATCAAGATCAACAAAAAAATCAAACATAGAATATAACACGGGGATTTTGATCTTACCTCCTCTTTGAGCAATGACATTTACCACCACTAGCACATTTCGCATTCCCATCTTCTCCTTTACCAGAACACTTCCTCCTTGTTTGTTGTGAGATGTGATCAGATGAGTGAGGCATGCCAATCAAATGGAATGAATCTCCATCAAAATTAGACACAGTACCATCCATGCTCAGAGATGAAATGAATGATCTTGTGGACGACATGGTTGGTGCGCAAGTAGACCCATCAAACTTAAGGTTTATCCCACTATTACTCCTAGAATACACCCTATCAACCTGATACTTCATTTGTTGCTGCTGTTGCTGAAAGGGCACCCTCTGTATCTGCTGATTTTGTTGGAGAAACTGAAAGTTTGGTGGTTTTGTTTGTGCAATTTGTAGGGGAGGCCTGGTGTTTGAGTTCAATTCAAGTACTGGGTTTTCAAGAAACATTTTCTGGGCAATTTGCACAGGAAGTTTAGACTTAGCATCCATGTCACCAAGTGGGGTTTCGAGAAAATTTGGAGGCACCATCTGGAGAGGTTTTGGTGCTAAAATTGTTTTGCAATTAGGACTATCTAGGAAGATGTTTTGAGGCAAAGATGATCTAAACTTCTTCAACTTCCTTACTCTTCCATGACCTAAACCAGTGCTCAAAAGAGAGATTACTCTCTTGAACTTAAACACAGTCTCTCCAGTTTCCACCATTAAGTTCCTACCCTGAACTTGATCCTTTGGCTGACACAAAAGGCCAATAACTCTATTGCAGCTCTCGATAGCTGCCTTGTGTGCCTCCTCAACCTCCTCCATACTAACTCAAACTCAAAGAACCAAGATTTATCTGTCAAAACCTCTTAAACCCAAGTTCATCACTTAGCTAAAACAATCACCGCAACACAAAATGGCACATACCCAAATAATGAGGTATTGCCAACAAACAAAAGCTCAATACTTTTGCACCATTAAAAAGTTGCTCAAAACACAAGCAACTTGAAGACCAAAGCATCATCGGAGGTACCCGGATTAAAACTAAAACTAGCCATTCTTATTTTGGCTAATTCTGGGCAGGAACCATGGCTATTCAGAAAAAAATAAAAAAAAAGGCAACAGCTTCAAAAACAAAAACAAGAAGATCAAACCTTGTCAAATTTGATAAGTGATAGTGTCATTATAGCTTAAAGCCATGTTGATGGTGGTGTGAAAGTGAAGACACTTGAAGTCTCTTTCGTTAAAATGACCCAAAAGAAAACAAAGTCTCTCTTTAACTTGAAAACAACTACTGACTGCTACATAAATAAATCAAAAGAAGGAAAAGGAAAAGAATCTAACAAAGGGAGAGGAGAACAGAACTGCTCAGCGGCAGAGCTCAACATAGAAACAGAAAAAATGAAACTCGTGTCCCTGTCAAAGATCCTAAGCGGGTTCCACTCCAAAAAAACAGTCATTCTTTTTTACTAGATTTTAACTTAGTTTCCGAATTTCCAAGAGAATAACAGGTTAGTCCTTTTTCTTCAAGAAATTCCATTTTTAATTCCAACATTTTTAAAAACAATTGTAATCCAGGCTCTCTGTTAGATTGAAGGTTAAGGGATTGGTTTGTGATTTTATAAATTAAGAAGACTTTTTTATCAATTGTTAAACATATAGGGACTAAGATATAATTTCCTCTTCCTTTTGTTTTCTTCTTTCAACTTTATTTTATTTCTTTAATAAGAAATTTAACTTCTTTTCTACTTTCGAATTATTATTATTATTATTATTATTATTTGGTTCTGCAATTCATAGGAATAACCTTTTCTTTTTGTCAAAATGTCTGCCAAAGGTGGGCCCAGAAGTCCACTGTGGACAGTGGATACATGCATCCCAAGATAGCCGTTGGAAGATAGACGTCCAAGATTGTTCCACGTGGATGTACAGGTGACACTTGTCCCAAGAATTTTGATGGGTGCAGCCCTTTTGCTGTCTGTAAACCGGTGAGGTTGAGAGAAAAAAAAGAAGAAAAAAGGTTTCGGGGTTTGTGGCGGGGCCCATGTCAGGACAAAGTTGACCTCAACAGAGATTCTCTCTGCCCAGCTGAGCCTGAGGCCATGGATGATTGGTGCGAGGAAATGAACTTCTCCATTCTCTCCACTATGGATAATGGCTGGTTAATGATTAGTCTTTTTGATGTATCATAATTTATCAAACAAAAAGGACTATTTTGGATTAAAAAAAAGATAGATGATGATATTTCCTTTTCTTGGTTTTTAATCAGAAATTCACCTAACATTTTTTTATATATATATAAATTTTAGAATCAATTATTGTTGCAAGATTTTTTAAAGTTGACTCGATTCAGGGTTGGTAGCGCGGGTTGAGCCATGAATTGATAGGTTAATTTAAATTATATTTTTTTTATTGAAATGATATTGTTTTAATAGAAAAAATAAAATGATATGTTTTGAGTTGATAAATTACTAAGCTCGGGATTATTTTATAATTATTATTATAATTGTACTTGTGTTTTATTTTTAGGGAGATTTCTTTGACTTTAGGTGTGCAATATTCAAATAAACTTGAATTCTCAAATTGAAGTTGTTTTGGTTAGTTAGAATATGATGTTAGTTTTGAAAAAAAAAATTATTTTTTTAAAAAATTTAAAATCCGATTATTTGTTCTCATCTTTTTTTTTATTAATGTAGATATCCGGGTCAGTTTGCGCGCACCTCGACTAATCTCATAGGCTCCAGTGACCATCATATTAAAAACTATAAGACTCGAATATGAGATCACAGGAGAGCAAACATCTTAATCCCAAACTCTTACCACTGAGCCACCTACTAGATGATTATTCTCGTCTATTTTAGTTTTGAAGGTCAGGTAATTTTTAGATAAGTTTTTATATATGATATTAACTTCTTCCATGTTTTAAATAAGTCATTTATATCTATACTTGTATATTTACTAAAAAAAATATTTTTTTAAATAAAAAATCTAAAACAGTATTATAGTAAAAGATCCGTTCACCCAAAACCGGCAGCACAACACCTCAGGAATATTTCTTCCTATCTCTCAATAATATACTTGGTTATCATGTTGCTTGAAATTTATTATTCTTTAACTTGGAAGCTCAACTTAAAACAGTTCTAAACTCGAATAAACTATGCATCCACAATGTCTATCTCCAGTAAAAAAAAAATTAAAAAAAAACGAAAGACCATTTGGGTTTTAATTAAAAAATAGTTAAAATTAATTGGGAAACTAAAGTTACGGAACAATGTAATGATATTTTTGTCTCTCTGCCAAAAAAAACTTAATACTAGCTATTAAGAATATTAAAATCTTTTCATAAAATATAGTTTTATCACAAGACCTTTTTGTCATTACTAAATTAACCGTGGATAAATAAATTTTTTTTTGTTGCACAATAAAACAACAAAAACAACCACGAAAGAAAAAAACTTAAACCTAGCATCAAGGGATATTTTTGTATTTTTACAATCATTATTAGAATTTTAACCGATGAATAATTTGGTATTTGATCAAATATAAATAATAAATTAAAATGCACTATGAAACTACAAAAATACCTTTAAAAGAAAAAAAAATCAAACCTAATGTCAAGGGACTTTTTGATATTTTCACGATGTTTTTTTGAATAATTATTAAGTCAGCTCATAGGCAATTTAGTATTTGACTAAATAAGAAGTATAGGCGTGTGTTGTGCACTCATTAGCGTGTGGGAGGTGCTCGTGCTCATTAGGCGACATGTGTGGCACCTCCCAGCATCCAAAAAAATCTTTCGCTATGTCATTGGAAACATTGTCGTGTCTTCTTACATATGGAGCGGAGCATGTCGATGTTGGTGATCCAGTTTGTTGTCAATGTGTCTTTTTTCTTATTTTTCCTTTAAAATTATAGCTTGGTCCTCTTAGTTGTTGGAATTTGAACTTTAGTTCTTATTTTTTTGATTTTTAATTTTTGTTCCTAGCCTTTTTATAGAAATTTTATTTATTTTTAATTTCATCATTACGTCCCAATTTATAGTGCCCTTTCAAGATTTATTTATTCTTTTGATCTTTTTTTTTTCAAATTTAGTTCCTATTCTCTTGATTTTTAATTTTGTTTTGGATTCTTTTGTGAATTTGATTTTTTTTTTTTCAATTTTTCCATTCAATTCAAAATTTGATGATATTTAAGGTTTGACCCTTAATGTTTTGATTTCTAATTTTTATTCTTAGCTCTTTTATCAAATTATAATTTGTTTTCAATTTCATCCTTATATTTATGATCTTGATTTTTTTTTTGTTGAATTTGGTCCTCATGCTCTTAATTGTTTTTATTCTTTTGTTAATTTGATTTTTTCAATTTTGCCCTTTAATTCAAAATTTTAGGTTGTCCTCTCATTTTCTTTTCCTTTAAATGAGGCTCTTATTCTCGTAATTGTTATTTTTTTATCATTAATTTTTTTTATTTCATTATTCAATATTTGATTTATCAGAATTTAGTTTATGTGGTTTTTCTTATAGTTTTTAGACCCGACTCGAGAGTTGATCATAGACAAGTACCGAGTCACGAGTTAAATGGGATGACCTGAGTTAATCCAAGTCAGCCAAATCTTTTTTATTTTATAAAAAATAAAAATGATACTATTTTAAAAAATAAAATAAAATAGTCAACGAGTTTTGACTGAATTTTTCTTGGGTTAAGCGGGACATTGGTAAACTTTTTGATCGTTTTACACTGGACCAAATCTCCCTCAATTTCTTTTGAAACCCGACCTGACTTAAGCCTTGGATCACGGGTTAAACTGTCAAGTCAAGCCGAGTTTTAAAATAGTGGTTTTCTAGACAGGGTGTTTTCAGTTTAATCACTATCTAGGGTCATAGGTTTGAAAAGTTTACACTTGTTAACACATTTTTTTTTATCCGATTACATTATTTGAAATTGTTTATTTTAAAAAATAAACTACGTTATTTTCTTCGATTTTTTTTTATTCAGGTTATTCACATCTCATGATCTAGATAGGAAGTTTAGTCGGGTAACCCAGGTTTTTCTGAGATCACTTTTTTATCTTTTTTTATTTTGGCCTTCAAAATTCAGTTCTTTTTAAAATTAAACTTCTTCTTTTTTCCTGTTTAGCATTTTATTGGATTATTCTGTTTGCATAATCCTACTCGCAAGTTTTGACAATCGCACCCAAGTTCATTGGTATTTTGTTTTTTATATTTTTTTATTCATTGATTTTTTTTTCTGATTTTCCTTTACGAATTGAGTTTTGAGGCTTGTCAATCATATTTTTTTTTAATTTTTTTTAATGATATTTGAGTCGTGATTTTTTTTCTTTTTTTAAAAATACACTTATAACACCACGCTACAATAAAAATCAACCGACCCCACGATGAATCACGAATCACCCTATCTAAGTACCTAGATAGGCAGTGAAGCAAAATATTCTCCATCTTAGAATTTATGAAAATGGTAATAAACTTTTGGTAGAGGCTCTTTTTGTAACTATCAATAGCTAGCAACTATCAATTCAAATAAATCGATTAGCCACGAAAGTCAAAACTCGAAGAATATCATAATAGTTCATCATAATAATTGTTGAATTAATTAATTAATTTTATCATGCTTGACCAATAGCATAAATATATTTATACAGACACACACATGAATGACTTTCTCTGAAGGGAAAGTCACATTTTCAACCATGCCCGTCCACAACTCCTACCAAAATCATGGTATGTTAAAGAAACAGGCAAGCAGCCAAGATCATGAACCCTGCTTTGCTTTTTCCTTGTTAAAAGCTTGTAGCATCCATTCAGGAACTTACAGCTCTTGCAGCCAAAAGATTCAGCATGATCTTGATGGGATTAATTACGGGGTATTTACGGGTGTGATAATAGTTATGGTTTAAAGTGTTTTTTCCTTGAAAATACATTAATTTTTTAAAAAAATATAATTTCAACCACGTTACCAAAACGCTTTAACATGTTCGATATCAGGTGTAAACACCATTGTTCTTGTTGTCATTTATCACTTTAACAGTGTTCAAGGTTCCTTTAAAAATTCGAGGATGGATACCAAGCAAAAGCATTAGGATTAGATTCAATCTTTGAGGATTTGGCAGCACTAGCGATGTCTCAATCCCATATCATGACCCCATTAAGCCTCAAGTCTTGATTTGTTGTCAAATGGGTTAATCATTGATCCTATTTTTATCCAATTGTTTGAGATTAATTTGGAAATCTATGCAGCCTTCAATGATTCCTTCCACTAAAACAATGACGAACGATCGAGTTGATGATAAGCATGCTTTACATTTTATAGACTTTC
>Ga0307513_10000336_pt1 | contig 67958 bp, 75 predicted proteins | sample 15_EM_MG_FD_202174 | JGI IMG/M metagenome (GOLD analysis project Ga0307513, IMG submission 202174) | Populus trichocarpa ectomycorrhiza microbial communities from riparian zone in the Pacific Northwest, United States - 15_EM | ecosystem: Host-associated > Plants > Roots > Unclassified | place...
TCCTGCGTTGCGTCGTCCCCCCGGCGGCCGGCGGGCCGCCGCCCCCGCGCGCCCGCCCCCGCCCGCCCCCCCCCCCCCCACCGTAAACTTAGCCGCCACCAGAGACGAAGGAAGAGGAATATATATTATACAGCACCTTGCAAGGAGAAGAGAGGTGACTATGTACTACACTGCAATATCCTGTCTAGCACATTTTTTCCCCGCTCAAGTTTTCATGATGGTGCCATGATGCCCCAACTTACAGTACAGTATGCCCAAACAAAAAGAGAATCTTGGTGCCAATTGACCGGAATACTTCTCCATCGCACTTGATGTGGATGATATCCTAGGACTGGACTAGTCTGCATAAGGACAATCGGCAACCCAAGTTGTATCTCACCCGTATTATATAAGTTACAGCTCAATCACTCTTTCTTTCTTCCACACCAGCATGCCTTTCCGATCGCTGCCATTTACCGGTAGGTATGATATAAGGCTATATAAGAGCCGACCTGCAATGCAAGCAAGCCCAAGCCGGACGCCAACGATTCCACATACTATAAAAAAAAGCTGATCTCGAACTTATCATACTCCGAGTTACACAGAATACACAGAAGGACTACTCCCCACCGACCACCCGTAGACGGAGAGCAGGTATCCAAATAAACAGAGAGGTTAGCAATACCCAGGTGGAGAAGCCCGTCACCAACTTTCCCTGGTTGTGATATATAGCATAGTCTCGATTCCATAATACCGGTACTGCGCCAACTCACATGTGTCAAGCAAAATATGCCCTTTATCTAACCACTAGAAAAAGAAAAAAAGAAAAAAAAGCCAACGACCTTACCCCCCCTGACATCGAATAGCTCTTCCCTGCTACAAGCACAAGTTCCATACCGGGGGAGAGGAGATGCCTTCGCACAGGACAAGGATATGGTAGCCATTATAATCCCGGTCCTGCCCGAAAACGTCTCCCCGGTACTTGTATCACCATTCCCACAATCCCCGGTACGGTACAGCACAATTAACTTACAGCAGCCCAGCTGGGGGGTTGCCCTTCTACCCGTAATAGCACGGACCACGCACCAAGTTTGGCATTCTCATCAGTCCAAGGGATACGATACGAGTACAGTACCTTGGCACCCCCCCCCCCCCCAGTCCCTCGCTTACCGCGCACCCATCCCCACACCAACAAAAGGGCAATTTATCGTATTATTTCCATTCTATGCTTTCCATGTCATACCAAACCACAACACGCACACAAGGCATCCAGCGCCCCCTGGGTAGAATATAAGCTTAAAGTTGGTCTCGAGTGCCAGTGCCTGTACTCCACCTATATTATATCATCCCAAACATGGATCGTTTCACCGCTCGATAAAGTTATGGTACGAGTACGGTACTGCACTTCTGGTCCTACTCACCCAGTGCTTATAATAACCACCGATCGCTATCACCCTGATCTGGCGTACTTCCAGAGCCACCGCTGAGGGGGGATGTCTGTGGCCTGCAAGCACAGCACATTACGACTGATTACGGTGACTATTTTCGCGGCGTGGGTAATAGGTCTAAACTTACACTGCTCGGGTACCGTACACTATCATACTCTACAAGCCTATCATATTACGGTGAACAAGATCTCTGAGAGAAAAACAAACCTAGCATTAACCCCCGCTGCCAGAACTGCCTCGTGTTGAAGGAATAAATTAATCCAAACCCTACTTACAGTATCACACATAACGATGATACAGACACAAATAATGCATCAGATGGAAGGTATACAAAAAAGTAAAATACACAAGACCTGAATCGCTCGTAACAAGCACAGCTCAAGCCGAAATTTTGAAAGGAAAAGGAAAAAAAGAATGAAAAACAGGTTTACAATATATATCATAGAATGAACAAACAGGCCAGCCCACCAGTACCCAAGTATCGTAGGGTACATTTTACATACAGAGGTATTGTCAAGACACCCTTTGTGATAGAAATTAAGGAGATATTAAAGGTAGACTGCGCACGCGCATATGGTATGATGACAAACCTCGCCAGTGCACTGGTGGGTGAATGAATGACCGTGAACGAAGTAATCAAAAGGGAGAAGAAAAAAATCCAGAGCACCAACAACCCAAACCCATTTCCTTATGGTTTGAGAGAATGAATGAAAGAACCGAACCGCGCTATGCTGTGCTTGCTAATACGAGTGGGGATCAAACCCCGAGAACGAAGAGGGAAAAAAAGAATTGAACAGAATTGAACAAGATAGAGGGGAATCAGCAGAACAGGTGATACTCAGAACACAACTCAAAGTTGGGAATTGTGCCTTCTAAACTTAAAGGAAATAAAAGTCTATGATAAAGCGAGGTAGGGGTCTCATAAACCTGATGGACGTAGCGTGCGTTAACCCTGAGGGGGCAAGGCAGGAGTGTACTCAAACTATCGCACTGATTCAAGATATTTCGCTCTTTCGGCAGCAATCTCGGCCTGTAGTCGTCTTGTTTGGCGCATGGCGTCGTCCCTATTAATATTATTAGCATTAGTTATTCATTCCTGTACTATATTCGCCGAAGACAGCGGGAGGTTACCTCTCAGATTGGAGCTCCAAGACTTCAATCTGCGCCATGTTCATTTTGCTGACAACTTCAGCCATCTCATTGTCTGCTTGTACTAGAGCCTCCTCAAGCTCCTGAACGCGCTTCTCGAGGAATTCGACCTTTGCCTCGTCTGGAATTGAGCTGCTTGATTTTCGGCTCCCCGTCCACTCTAATTTAGGCGACTTGAGGTGAGGAGATAATAATGGGGATCTGGGTCCGAACTGGGACGGTGACCGCAGAGCTGACGATTTCAATCTCCGCAGTTGCGAAGTATGTGTCTCCTTCAGTTGCTTGATCTCCTGCTCATGTCTGGCGACAGCATCTTCTGTCTCTTGCTGGGCTTCCAGAACCTTATCCTCCAGCTCCTTCAGCCTTCCCTGGAGCTCATTGATTCTCTTGGCCGACATCTTCTGCTCCTCCTCTCCGCGACCAATAGCATCTGCTAAACGATCTCTCAGGGCATTGTTTGACTCGAGCTGAGCTTGCACTTGCGCAACTAGTTCTGCGATGCGTTCTATAGAGAGCCTCAATTGCATGCTAAGGTTTCTCTCCTCCGCCATGTGTTTATTTTCTGACTCCGCAAGGGACTCCGACCGTTTACGATAGGCATCAGCTTCTACCTGTGCAGTATCTCTCTCAGCTTCCGCCTGCGCAACGCTCTGCTGCAACTTCTCGATAGCGCGTTGTGACTCCCCATGGGCCTGTGAAAGTCTGTGTTGGCGATCAGACAGATCAGAGGAAAGGTCAGTTCCGTCAGCCTCGACTTCGCCTAATCTCGCCAAGGTCCTCGCATGGATATCCTGAAGATCATGGTAGGCCTGCTGCAATGATAATGATACAACACCCCCCCCGTTAATTTCTTGCTTCAACTGAGAGACTTGTTTGGGAAGGCGTGTATGAGAATCCTGAAGTTCGGTATGCTTGCTAACCAGCGCATCATGTTCTTGGAGGAGGGCCCGTAGCGAGCTTGTCTCCTGCTCAGCCTTTTCCAAGTCCATTTTTAATGTCCCAAGACCCCGTTCACACGTAAACTTTTGCTCTAACGCATCATCTGCTCGTTGGCGTAATCGCTCCATTTCCTGCCGAAGAGACCTCATTTCCCGGTCCTTTCCATACCGCCTATTCGTCTGCTGAAGCGCCTTGTCACGTTCCGCTTCCAACACCCTGATTCTCTCCCTAGCCATCCGGCTCTCATACTTTTGCCTCTCGCGCAAGCTCTTCAAAGCCGCGTGCAGAGCATCCCGCTGTTCCTCAATATCTTTAACCTTTTCTACCAAAGTCTCTTTATCTTTCATATTTAATATCATGGGGGGGGCTGGACCAGCCGAGGTGGGTGTTGCATATCCTGACGCAGGAACAGAAAACCGGTGGGACTGTCGAGTTTGGTTGCGGACCGTGGAAGCTAATGATGCATTCTCATTTTTGAGATTGAGCAACTCCTGTTGCATCCGAGAATGTTCATACATAAGCTTCTGTAATTCTGATGCCTCCGACTCTAGCCCCTCCATCCGGGCCCGGAGCTGAGGCACAATTTCGTCCCTAAGATTATCACGCTCATTCCGATGTTCCTCTAATTCCCCCCTCAGGGCCGTCAGGAGATCTTCATAGTTTTCTTTCATTTGTCGCTCCTCTGCAAGCCGGCGCTTCGCTTCGTCCAGAGTAACTTCCAACTCCTTAATCCGTCCTGAAGTATCTACAGCTAGAAACTGTGCACTCTGACGCTAAACTGCCGGTTAGAACTCTATATTTTCACGTCCAACGGAATCTAATATATCCTTACCCTCGCAACCTGTTCTTCGAGGTCTTTAACACGTGACTCCATGACTTTTCGCTGCCGTCTTTCTTCTTGTATCTTCCCTAGAAGCTCTACCCGGACTTGAGATTTTTCTTGCTCCGCCTTTCTTGTCAATTTCTCAACATCTACCTCAACCTTCGTCTCTATGTCCAGGTATCTTGTAGAACTTCCGGCATCGGAGAAATAATCACTCGTCCGTTTCTCCTCTCCATTCCTTTCCGCGGCCTCTGCCTGCAATCTCTCCACAAGATCTTCCAAGTCCATCTCCCTACGGATTGACGCTGCCAAATCCGCAGAAACCAAACGAACCTCTTCCTCAATAGCCTCGTAAGACGAGGGAGTCGGAGGTGCCAGGGAGACCCCTGAGTCAGAGTGTAGGCCGGCAGATAACCTGGCATTTGCAAGCGGTATATCGATTGCAGGTGGTACAGACCGGTTCGACGGCGATGTAGAAAGCGCAACGACTGTCTTCGGAGAAGGCAGTGGAGAAGGTCCTCGATCAGAAACTGAAGTGGAAGACGACCCCCCTTGTTCCGAAGTACTACCCCACCGGAAAAAGGAGGTAAATCTGCTATTCGGTGACCTTGGCTTACTTGTCTCGTCCGTCACGTCTGAAGCTGAAGGGGAGTGTGTCCTGTATGATCCCTCTGGGAGGTTCAAGTTCGGTGCTGCATGAGGCGAGCTCGCCATTGTGGAGCTGGCTCGCCGGGTTGGTGCAAAAGCTTTCTCTAAAGTATTCGATCTGCTCAGTGAAGACTCGCTCCAGACTCTCGCATGGCTAGAGTTGGACACCAAAGGAGATGTAGGACAGGGGCGAGGTGAAGGTTGCTGGATTCGAATATCGACTTCACCACGAGGAGAAGGAATCCACGAGCGTTGTGCAAGACTAGGGGAATCCCCGTGTGGGTATCTGGAGAGGAAGATGTATGTCAGAGGAAGTGGTCTCCGGAACATGCCATAGAGTGTAATTCTGCCCCGTACCTGTCCAGATCCCGAACGACAAATTCTCCTGAGTCTGAGGTTGGAAGATTCAAAGGGGCAGGAGAGGCTATGCCAACTTGTATCAAGCGAACTGTGCCTGGCGGCGGCGGGGAGTACTCGCTGTCAGAGTACAATTGTCTCGGTGAGTGATCCGGAGTCCGTGTACTAGTACCCACAGGAGAAGCGACAGAGGACGGGCCGCGAGGCACGGGTTTTCGGCGAACTGGTGACTGAGGTGAGTAGGGCGGAGAAGCCAAATGTCTATGAAGTCGGAGAGACGACGAAGGGGGAGAATGTGCGGAAGGTGGAACTTGGTGATCCCGCTCCGAAGACAGAGTGTAGGAATTCATGCTACGATCGCAGTTGTCTTGATCAATTGGGGGGGGGCCTTTTTCTTTTTTTCCTTCTGTTCTCAGTCTTTCTCTCTCGGGTCGTCTCTCCTTCAACCAGAATTTCAACTGGGAAGCATCCACCGGAGGCAAAAGACAAGGGAAAGGGGGTCTATGCTCGCAAAGACAGGTACCAGATGTGATGCAGAAATTGTTGGGCTTCCTTTGTTCGGGGCAAGACGAGGCCTATCGACGCTAATCGATCAATCAAATCAAACGGGAATCCGACCAGCAGAGGGTCCTTGGCGATTGGAGGGGGTTTGAGAGGTTGGGGGCGGGCCAAATGTTGAAGGTGTGGGTGGGTGGGTGGACGCTAAGACCTGACGGGGGGGAGGCGTACAGGGGGGGGGGGTATACTTTGTGAAGCCGCCCTCTTCCCTAATTTTTCCTTTTGATTTTACAGCAATCCGAATCCCGCTTCTATCGCCCCTTCTCTGCAGTGATGACCCAGGCAGCTTTCCCACTGTGGTATTCTCTATTTCCTCTTTAACAACTGCTCGTAGTACGAGTACACGCGTAACCTCGCAGGGTCTGTGAAGAATGCAGAAGTGAGAGCGTCTAGGAAGCGTATGTGTGAGGTGAGATATGATATCTGAAAAGACCAAGGCTCTCAAAGACAGTATTTCAAATACCGTTAACAAGCGAACTACGGACGAAAGAGTGTGAGCTTGTGGAGTTGAAAGAAGTAAAGTTCCGTCCCAGCATCCAAAGTGACCAGCAGTAGGATTTGAGCAGTGTATGATATGGTGGCTCGGGAAGGGAAATTTCCAAGCGGCTCCAAGACCTGCGGGAAAGTTATTATGAAAGCAGCCGAGGCTTCTGACAAGGGAAAAGAGCACAAAAGGAAAATGAGAATGGAGAGGAAGGCCACAGTAAGATGGAGCAGGATATTTGGCAGGAATCAAACTGATGAAGCAGTGCGAGCTGCCCGTACAAAAGAAACAAATTTCGCCAATACTGTACTTGTGGAGAAGAAATGGGCAACCAACAACCGCCTGGTTTCACCGGCTGGAAGTCACCGGCCCCTGCCAGCAAGGTATCATAGCCAAAAAAAAATAAGGTCGACCGGGGGGGGGTGTAAACCCCCCTCCAAGCGCTGATATGAGCAAGGTTCAGAGCGCTCTTCCTAAATGAGCTCAAGAAGAGAGCAGAAGGGATAAAATTATCGAGTGATCTCTCAAGGTGGCTGGCTGTACTCGAGTATTGTGGGCGCTAATCACCCACACCCTACTCGAGTACGGTAACCGAGTTCAAGTGCTGCAAGGGGATACCCCAAGTCTGCCCGTTGGCTCGCCCTTCCCGATCGTCCCTCATACCCTGATTTTATGATCTCCCTCCCGTTTTCAGTGCAGTTCCCTTTTTGCACTAACGAATAAGGAAGCCCCATTGCCAGTGCTATTTTCCCGTCAAATATGATAGGTTCTTCAATAATTACTCGAGTACCGGTATTCATCCATCACTCCTCTCACCCCCAAAGGCGAGCGAGAGAAATAGCGGTAAAATTCCATCCCTTTCCTCATCAGAGAGTCAAGGGTTCGATCCTTTTTTGGGAGTGCGGCAATCTTGTGCCCCTGAATCTAGCCATTTGTGGCCATGTGGATCTCGATGATCCGCTTCTTTCGTCCATTCAAGACCTTGGCAAATGACGCCGCAAAACCTCACGTTACGACCGCCTGTGAGCACCCGGACGCCGCTTCTCTTGTCTTCTTTGCCAGTCACAAGTACGTGTACCAGCATCACACTCCGACAAGCCCATAGAGACAGCTGATTCTCATCTTCTTTAGAAGCCCTTATCACCAATAATGTTTGAAGTATGATACCTGTACTCATTCCCTATGGGTATGATACACTCCCTTTACGCAGGTAGCCAATGATACATTATTTAGAGTCTAGCTTTGTCGTGTGATCCTATTGCAAGATGTCCAACGTTTAGGGCATCATAATTAACTTACCGTAGGGCCGAACCCAACCCATAGTCCCCAGTGGCAATAAAACCTGTACTCGTAAGGCGTGTGGCCATGACCGAACCTAATCTTTGAGCTCTTGACATTAGATTTTGTTTTATTTCCTTTCCAATACCCTAGTGTGAGTAACTACAGGCTTCCAGGGATTCCTCCTCTCAGGAGCCCAGAGATCCACAAGACTTGTCTCTCATGACCAAAGTGGACAAACCACACATTCAAGGGGGAAAAAAAACATAATTATTATAAAATTTAATGATTTAGCTAAATTGGGACTAGTGCGATACCCTCAAAAAATATGTTGTCGGTGACCAAATAAATGCTTTGCGAAAGTTTGTGTGTCGTAACCGTCCCCCGAGACAAAGATTCTCGATTCCTGCATGCGCACCGGGATTCTCTTTCTCATCCCAAGTACCGGTACCTCTGATCATATCTTGCAGGCTGTCATTCCACGAAGTTCCCATGTAAAATGTCCCAACTCCAAACTCAATACCATGGCCTTCCAGTTTCCATTCCCAGAAATTAAAACACAAATCGGCCCAAAGGGTATTTAGCTACATTTTTTACCTTCTTGAAATCGGGAGAAAATGTTGTCCCATGGGCAGTGGTCATTCAACCTGAAACAAGAGGATTACTCCTTTCCCTACAGTGAGCATGCCCATCGTGACCGAAACCATACCGGCATTTATGATGTCCGTACTAGTTGGAGGAGCTGGATGGGACACTCATTCAGCAAGATTGAAATTATTGACAATGGGCTGGATTGCCCGGGAACTGGTACTAATTTCGATGCCTGCGTACCCAAGATTACACTTCTCCAATTAGCTTTGGTTTGAATGAGCCCCAATGATGTACCGTACAGCTCTTCACAAGTGACAAATCTCTCAGCAAACGAGGTGACAAGGCCCCCCCCCCTTCTTCTACTGCAAAAGCTTGGCTTGAAACGGTGCTGTAATCTCATAGAATGCGATATCATACCTCCCTCTGTGAACACGGCTAGGAACGGAGCATATACCCCATCCAAGACCAACACTACCACTAGTACAATCAAATTTCTACACAGGTGGTATGAAGGTTCTACGCCGGTATGAGGATATCCCCCTAACGGAGAAAAATAAATTTCCGCAGCTCAGGCGCAGAAGTTAAGATTCCTTATCTCCAAAAACGGTGATCATCAAATCAATCCGAGGGGAAGCCCCATGCGTCATAAGAGCTCACTCGTAATCAGCCATCTGCCAATGCAATCTGCATCCCACATTGCCAGTCTTCCCCCGCAACTGTAAAACCTCGCGGGAGCGCCCGCAGTGCTTGAGAAGGGGGCATAAAACGGGAAGCAAGGTGAAATTAATTCTGGCGGATGGTTGCCTTACCGAAACTCGGCCCCCCTCCCTTCTCCCTTGCTTCCCTTTCACATCATAAGACTCCTCAGGTGTGCTTGCATTTATTCCAATACAGCAACTATGCCCCAAGTGGACTCTGTAGCACTAGGGCGATATCTTAAGGGCGAATTTTGGGGTTAGGGGCAGCAATAAGTTCTCTACTTGAGCATTTCTAGTCTGGTTTACTCGAGTGCTGGTATTTTATGGGAGAGGGAGAGCCATTGCACATCTCTTTGTGCACTTTGAAGTGATTCTCCAACAAACGTTGAGCTAGAACAGGCAATACAGGGTTAGGGGTTAAGTTAGTGTGACAAGCTTCGAGACGGAAGCGCGACACCACGCGTAACCCCACCAACCTCCTTGTGGGAGGATAATGCAACTACTAGTACACCTCTGATTTCCTGACTCTAAAGACTCCGCAAACCACACATGGAGCCCTCTGCGCTTGATATCGTACCGCCTTCTAGCACAGCACCTACTCCCTCCTCTTCTCGTAAGAGGAAGCGCGAGGGTGAGAAAGTAGTTCTTGGGGATTCTTTTGTCATAGGAGTGCGCCGTCCTCGTCTCCCCCTGGTATCCTTTGGGTTCTGGCTGACCGTTCGTCTCATAGCCGTATTCTTCATCCGTGTTCGATTCTTCTCTGAAGCTCACTCCAGCCGTTGCTCTACCCCGATCTTTCATTCCATTGCAATGGCTCGCCGGAACTCCCTCGCGTCTTTTTTCCTTTGCCAGTAATCTACCGGTGCTAGAGGTTCCCGGGAATATACTGGTAGCTAAAGTTGACGGGGAGAGACAGTTGACTGCTATTGAGAAGGTTCGGGATGGGGTGTACGCTGTTTTTAAGTTGTCAACGCAACTGAAAATGAGGGATGTGAGGAAAACTGTGGCCTTGGCTAGAAAGGCCCCGCGTGAACCTCTGAAATTGGAGTTTGAGGGAGTTGGAGACGGGCGATTGGGTGGCGAATGGTGGTCTCACTTGAGGATTAGCGATTGCACGGTGGAGGGCTTACTATCATCACCGGATCCTGTTGGCACTTTGGCCATGGGTTCTCCTGATTCCGAACCTCTTCGAGGCAACCAGACATCACTGTTGGTCTCCATCGTCGTTTGCCGGATGTATTGAATACTGATAGGGATTTGTTTCACAGACAAACCCCAACTAGGGTGCCGGTACCCCCCTCGCCGGGGGTTGAAGCTTTAACGGAAGAGTTTGCGTCCCCGACGCTCTCTGATATTCTTGGGAATGCGAGGAAACAGTATTTCCAAACTCTTTATATTGCAAAAGTGAGTGACCGATTTGAGCTTGGAGTCTTCGTATATTGGTTGACGGTGTTTGGAAGACATCGCTTGCGTACTTTGCGAAATCAACTCTGTCTCGCGCTCGAGTTGCTGTGCGTGGTGACTCTTCGGAAGTTTCCGCCGCGCCTGATGGGGAATTGATCGCTTTCTTGCAGACTATGCTCCTTCCTTTCGAGAAAATGGACATCAAATTCCGCAGTGTGATCCCCCGGATAGCCCTTGAAGAGAAGGTTCAAGAAAATGAAGTGCTGCGCGCCGGCGAGGAAGAATATGTACAAGAGTGGAGAAGTGCCGCGTTTCAGGATAAATTAGTGCAGGCTGGTGACCAATGGCTGAAGCGGAGAGTCGAAGAACTCAAAATTCGGGAGTATGCATGCACGCATACCCGATCGTTATTTTTTTGCCTGCTGACCTCATCATAGAACTGAGTTGCAAATAATTATCTTACTTGAGATAATGTCTTTACAGCGAGACCAAATTACACTAACAGATTGGGATGTAACCAAAGAAAGGACGTCTGGAAAGAAAAAAAAATCTTCGAAGCGCAAGGGCAAAAATAAGACTGGGACTGATGCACCCAATTATTCTCTACTACTCGATTTACTGGTTGACCGTCTATGTATCTGGAGGTCTATTGGCTCAATATCCGAAGGCCCCGAAGAGGAATCCACGGAACAAAAACTCGTTGTGGATAAAGAACATGACCACCTCAGGCATTTTTGTGTTGAGGTTGTGCTCGCTTTGTATAGCCACCGTATATTCTGCAATGGATGACAAGCTAACAGTTGAAAGTTATGCCTCTAAACTTCCAGAGGAGTGCAAATCAATCAACAAAAAATGCGGGGGTCGATCGGGCTCGTCAATTGCTCGTGGCAATAGGGATCCGTTTAACTCAAATAAGGATAAACGAAAACTTGCGAAGAAAGTGCCAGGCTTCACTCGCTCCATCACTGCTCCGGCTGCTACCAATGCCACCAGAGAGGCAAGCGTGGATACTCTGGCTGCGCTTGTTGCAGCAGATGCAGCATCTGTGTCAAAAACAAACATCCGTGGGGGAACTTTGAATTCTAAGAGTTTTGTCAAAAGACAGGTACAGATCAGCTCGAAAGTGGTACAAAAAAAGAAGGTAGACGAAGAATTAAAGGATGCAATCAATACCTTGAAAAAGCCAAATCGTACCGCAGTTGCAGCTGATATTGTTGAGGATGCTAAAAAGCGACTTGCAACTGGCCCCAATAGGAGTATAGCATCCTTGAATTTTGAAGATATGCCCTTCGCTAACTCTCCAACAGGGCCGAGAAAAGTTCCCGGGGGTCTGTTAGCAAATGTCCAAGTTATGGCAACCCCGAAGCGCAGGAGGACAATAAAACCCCAGCAAAACCTTCCGCCTCTACTCGAGGATGAGGGTGATGCTGCGCCACAGGATGGCTTCTTACCCACAGTCGCAAATCCAAAAACTCAATTCGAGGTTGCAAGTACGCCGGTCCGCCCCTTGCAAAAGCAGCGGACGATGGGAGAAGATGGTGTTCCGTCTACTAGCCCCTTTGAGGTACTTGAAGAGAATGCACCAAGACTTCCCTTGGGCCCCGCCAAAAGTATGTTCGTTACACCTAAGAAGAAGCCAAGATCGATGGGTACCGATCTTGGAGCTGGCAATTCCATCGTGTTGGCTACGCCGAAAAACAACAGCGGGCTTTCCCGTTCCCTTTCGTGCTCTGTATTGGGCTCTAAGCCCGCACAGACTCCTGAGTCCTCACCAGATGGCGGTGTCAAATTGTTTGGCTCCATTCGTGAAACCCCCGTCAAGCAGACTCTGCAAGTAGGTGCTGCAGGTGGAGATGAGGAAATCTCCATTTATGATAGTTTGGGGTGGAATGACGATTATGAACTGTGACGTGATTTTTGTCTGTTGCATCCATAGATGGCAGGTTTCAATGCATTGTATGTGGAGTTTGGATGTTTCTGTTTTTTCTTGCCTGTATGATGGGAAAGTCTACCGTCAAGTAATGCTAGCACTTGTATCTAATAACCTAGAGTCTGAAACTCGAATTTATATATGTTCCTCCAAGTTTTTATATTGGCGAAGGTGCGCGCGATTTGGGCAGCCAGCACCTCCATCGCAGTGGTACGCCTCCAGGAGCAAAGGTGTATGGGGCATTGGGGGCCTTTCTGGCACGGCAGTGAATGCTGGGGAGTATCGTAGATCTGATGCACGTATATTAATTAATTTACACGTATCTCTCTCTCTCAACCAGTGGTCGCACACAATTCTCATTACGGCAATTTTACTTCTTCTGCAGTAACCCTAAACTCCTAACGTCTGCTTCTCCTTCCGGTTTCCGGGTATCAAAATTCGGATCCTGTTTGAGACGGCGGTTGTAGGCAGCCTTTATCGCTTGGGTTTTTCGCATCTATTTTGTGGGGTCAGTCAGATGCAACTCAATATTCGTGCCATAATTTCACTCTGGCCTACAGACCTCCTTCTTGTGGTGGAGGCATTCGTAGTAATCGTCTCTCTGCGGGACACATTTCCATTTCCCTTCATCGCTTGTTGTAGGCCCAGTGTTCACCACATAGCAGGACAACAGGTCCTGCCAGAAAGGAAAGCACTAGGGCATAATGTCAACATGAGCTCCAAAACTGTACGGCGAGGGAGGAGCGGATATACCCTACTAACACCTATAATTAGTAGCGAAAATTAGTCTCTAATCATTGCAGTGTGGGGCGGGACCGCTAGTGATTCTTTTCTTAGAGCAAGTACCAACGTACCACCATCGAGGCCGTATCCAGAAGCCATAGGGAAATGGAATTCACAATGAGGGAGGCGAGTTGAAACTAGAGAAGACTTCTCTTGATGTCAGGATGGATTAATCGATCGAGTTAGAGTGATGAGGATGAGGAGGGGTGGAGTTGGGTTGACGCTCCTGCCGGGCTGCAGGTTCTGAGCTTGGCGCTTCCGCCAGCCGTGGCGTCACTTGCCAATGCCGCATCCGCCTTCCCCCAGCCTCTCCCTTGCTTTTGATAAAGTCGACACACTGACCGCCCACTCTCCCTTTCACCTTCCTTCCTCCTCCACCTCAACCACCACCACTACCGTACCACTACGGAACCATCACCAATCTTTTTTTTTCTCCAACTCTCCGATAGAATTCTTGGGCGACTGAGACCATCATGAGGCTTTCCACCCTCCCTCTCATATCTCTGCTTGCGGCGTCCGTGTCCGCTGGTAACCTGTTCCAACAGCTCGCTGGCAACCAAGTGTCGCTGACGGGCGAGCCCAAAAATATTCCTGGGGAAAATCCTCTGCAATATTGTACTGATGACCCCTCCGGGGATGCCCTTATCATCGAGGAGGTCGACTTGACCCCGAATCCACCCGTCCCGTGTGTTATACCTCCCCTTTCTCCCCCTCCACCTGGCTTTATCTGGCTACTGACAAGAATTCATCCCTAGTGGCCAACCACTCACTATTAAGGCAGTTGGCATGCTCAAAAACGTAGTCAGCAAGGGCGCTTATGTCGAGGTTTCTGTCAAATATGGCCTCATCACATTGATCAGGGAGGTTCTGGATCTCTGTGATCATGTCAAAGAAGTCGAGCTCGAGTGCCCGATTGATAAAGGGAAACAAACACTAACCAAAGTGGTTAATATCCCCCGGGAAATTCCTCCTGTAAGTTTCTATCCCCCACACTCTATAGAGCACGCCCACTCTTTTCGGTTCCCCTCACTAATGATAAATATCTTAGGGGAAATACGTCGTCAGAGCTGACGCATGGCTCCCCGATGATACGCACCTGACCTGCCTGACCGGAGCTGTCGTGTTTACCAGATAAATTGCCACCTCTGTTACTCCGTAATGTCCGACGATTCAATAAATGCTCATGATGGATGGCCACACAATCATCGAAGGAGGGTAGTTGGGTAAGGGACGGGTTCTCACGCTGGATCTCATTCAATAAGTTTTTTCTTCTTAATAATGTGGACAAAGGGTTAATTTTGGGAGGTTCTTGTTAATGTTGCCCCTCCCCGTTTCCTTTCGTGTTATATTGTCCCGGTCGTCCCGTACTCTACCTCTGCTGTTTTGTCTCGTGTGCTTTCTGCTCGCCTGTTTCTTTCCTTACTCAAACCTTGATGTTAAACCTGCGCTCGTACATGCAATTACTTTTATAAAACGGTGCACTAAGCCACCCCTACCACTGTATCTGTTTTTCTTTTCTATTATCACAGGTGATTCTTAAAATGCCCTTTTTTTGTGCACTATAATTATGGTCAAATTACTTGGCAGAGCAGGTGAGGAGAAGACTGAAACGGCAGACTGCTGTAGTGACGAAATGGAGGATATCAGGAACGATACCAACAATTACTAAGCCGAATGTCTCAGTCCAATACAGTAAAGCTCCGATCTTCTTGGCTGCTGATTGGATGCAAATTTAGTGATCGATAAATGGGATGGCCAGGAGGGGAGCATGATTGTAAGCTATCGTAGTTTGTAGCGTTGTGCTGTGGCGGGCATGGTGCGATACTCTTTCCTCTTAAATGCACAATAAGTCGTCGAGGTGCCAAGGTACTAGAAGGTGGGTTTGGTTGCGATATCTCTGCTTCTCGCAGTAACGTAGAGTCGAGTTGGCTTGGGAAGTGCTGTTATATCGAGTGAACACCTTCAATCGATCAAGCCCGCCCGTTCCCTCATTCATCCATCGAGTAACCATTATTGGGTTCACGGTAGGGTGCGTTTTTGAGTAAAGTACCACGCTTGAAATGGCCTCCTCGACTTTTCCACACGAGATGTCATGAATAATTTGCCACGGCACCCCAAATTAATAACATAGACGGCATACAGCGAGTTTCCCGCGAGCAGCAACAAAGCTCAGCGAGACCCGGGCCATCAACCTTGCCGGACTTACCGAGTGAGTGATGGCAAGTGATTCGGCCCTATCATACTTTCAATACAATCGTTGCGGTCCCGCTGCACATGGGGAAAGGTATGGTATAAGCACCAGCTATGCGATGGCAATGAGTTCCGGATCCCACCCCTTCCCATCCCGTTTCGTTTAACAAGCGCATGTGCGTGTGTCATGCGACCTGGAAATTCGGTGGGGCTTTGAAATGCTCGATGGTGGATGGGAGGGGGGCGCGCATATATATCGTAGTGACGGATAACTAAAAACTGACGCCCCGGTTCGGTTCACCTTTTTTTATTTTTCTCTACCGGCAGGTGATGATATGGACAAAGAGTTGTGTGCGCCGTATCATGCTACTGTATTACCGTGGAACAACCGTGGGAGCGCTCACGAAATGTCTATTTTTATGAAGGGTAACTTATGTAGGGTTCGGAATGGGGCAAGTGCGTTTTGGATGTCTAATGGTTGAATATAGTTTGTCTTGGCTTTTCCATCTTATAATTCCCAAAACCTCCTGTTGCTTAGTATGAGTTTCATAGACTGGTGGAGGGCTTGTTTACAACTTGGAAAGTAGGAGAGGTATGATGGTGGTTCTTTTTCAGGATTATATTGAGGTTGTCGCAAAAGCTTTTCAAGTTCTTACGCGCTTACTGCCAATACCGTAAGTGATTGTTTTAATCACAAAGCGGCTATAAAAGAGGATTGATACATCTTGCCTGATTAAAGGTATTGAAGACTAGTGGCAGGAAGACAGTTTGAATTTAAAAATTATAAATTTGAAGGAGGATGGGATAGGATTAGATAAGGAAAACAACGAAAGCAATATATTGTTATATTACGGTAAGGAAAATGAACATAACTAAAGTCTGAAAGTGACATTGTGTAACCTCTCTTGGCATGCCATATCCTAATTAGATCTTTGCTCAAGTTTAATCATCTGAGTTCTTACAGTGTGGAACTAATTCGAGCACCGGTACCGCTCCACAGCTAACTTACCGCCGTCTTATTCCTGGAACACTCCGGCGCTTTCGCTGTTCAAGATGGCGATGGGAGGCGACGGCTGTGGTGTACGATATTCTTATGCATGCGATGTCTCTCCCGAAATAAGCTTTGCATGACTAAGGAGGACGACGACGACGAGTGGAGCGATGAGGCTCTGCTGGGACTTCAACCTCACGCCGGCGGTACAATGTGATGTGTATGAGTAGCTTGAGCAATAGAGGATGCAGATTCCTGAGAGATGCGGCCCGCCTTCCCCCTACCTGTAGTTTTGTGGATAAATTGTACCTAACACCAACAGTGACAAATGAACAGCGGATAGGCAGGCTCAGCAGCCGATGAAGTTGAGGATAGCATAGAAGGAATGGCTAGTCCAAGGTTTCCCTGGGGTAACATACACGATGATAAACAAAAAGAATTTGACTTTGTTACCCTATCCTTATCCCACTATATATGCAAACAATGGACCCGAGAAAGGAAAGCGTGGAAAATGAAAATGATGAGAATGGAAAGAAAGCATGGACTTTTTTTTTGTGGTCTGCTAGCCGTGAGTCGGACGGGGGAGATCTGGTTTTGGAATGTCTTTAGAGGATTCGTGGACCGAGTCTACGGGGAATGGGGCAGAAGTCTACGATAAGCCATTAATCTGCGGCATCGTTTGTGAGCGAAAGGTACACTGTCCAGGCGATTCCAACGGTCGAGGCAAAAGGCTGTAGGCACAAAGGTTAGTCTGTTTGTGGCGTGCTGAATGAAATATGGTTCCAAACTAACCAGTTGGAATGGGAGGGGAACAATTCGGAAGTTTAGTATTTGGACAGCAGGCCATAGAATATAATTGGATTTCCTGGGAACGCTTGATAAGCCGGGATATTTAGAATGAGCATAATATAAGGGATGCATACAAAGCCGAAACGTAAACCATATCGAACTTTCGAATGACAGCCTTTTTTCCACCTCCCTCTGCTAGGGTCATATAGGTGAAGAAGAGTGCAAGGGCTAATAATCACGAATATGATTATTAGGATGGTTCAGCAGAAACTTGTCAGATAAGGACTTACAGATAGGGGAGCAGATGAGTTGATCAATGGCCACACGCCAGAGGGCCGGTGCGGTTCTACTGGTTTCCGTAATGGGGAAGGTGTCTGAAAGAAAGCCGAACCATTTGAACAGCAGTGGTGCAATGAGGAAACCTGGGGACAATAGGGTCAGCGATTATTTACATGGTTAGAAACGCTCTGTGACACACCCCATGCCATGTATCTCACCAGCCGTTCAAAGTCAAAGGGCGATGGTGGGCTGGCCAAGAGTTCTGCTCGGTGGGTAGGCAAAGGCCCCTTCTCATTCAGCTCATGGATTTCTATCGAAATGCTATCCTTCTTGCCAAGATCTCGGGGTCTGCGGTTTTTAGCTCGTATGGAAGTAACTGTTTGGGCAATGGTATCTGCCACTCCGTTTAGCAACTGGCATAGCGAATTTACTATTAGCTTTCAAGTCGAGCTTAAGGGCACCTAGAAGGTCAGGTTCAGGCCATTTCAAGCGAAAAAAAAAGGGGGGTACTGTACCGAGTTGGTAATCATCATGGTTAATATTGGCTTGGTGCTAAAGTGCAGGTCATATTGCATAGCTACGCGGGCCAACCCCACGATCTCGACAAAGAGTGCGACGAGATTAACCAGAGGCTAGAGAAGGATGTTAGTGATGATTGTAGAGATGTAGCGGGATGCAGGATTTCTTACCACGCGGCCACAAATATGGTAATTTCGCGCTGAACGGATCAAACGAAGGCGATCTGGTGATGCCATTTTGATAGAGAAAGGGTGGAGGAGAAGAGCTGTCTTTCTTTGGGCTGACGAGGGATGACGAGAGGTTAGAATGCAAAAGTGTAGGTGGTGTTTAATAAGGGGGGGGGGGGGCGGGGTTCGATGAAGGAAGCGACAATAAAGTATTAGGGATGGCACAAAGTTTGATATTGAGTACGTGGTATCGGCTAAGGCTTGGGGCTTGGAAGCTGGGTATGATGGGGGCGGAGGCGCAGCGATGAGATGGGATGGCTGTGGTGGTCTGGGTGGTCTGGGTGGTGGAGGAGGAGGAGGAGGAGGAAGCTAGATGAAGCACCGATGCCGTATAGTAGTAACTAATGAGAGGGGAATATGTGCCGTACGGTGCAGTACGGTGCAGTACGGTGCAGTACAGTACGAGTACAACCTCTCTCTCTCTCTATCTATCTCTCCAAGCGGCCAAAGAGTGAGGGAAGCGAGAGGAGGTGGAGGAAGGGAAAAGGAATAAACGACAGCCGGGGCTTCTGGCGCAGCAAGGTACAGTAGGATACCGCAATCGTATTGTGCTCGACAGTGCGGACAGCGGCGGATCTGTCCCGTTCTGCACGAAAAAAAAAAAACGAGATCTGATCTGATAAACCCTCCAAAGTGTGGCTGGTGCCCATGTTTTGGCGTCGTACAATTGGAAATCTGATAAGTTTGGAAGCCCTGATTGGATGAAATAAGGAAGGTTCATTTTTGGCGTGCTCTTCCTGGGCCTTTTGTTGCCTCGTTGCTTTGCTGCCGCCGCTGCTCTTCATACCCTAGTCTAGCCCGTTCCTTCCCTCCCTTCCCTTCCCACGCAAGACACATTCGTTCTCCCCCCCCCCCAATTTGGTCGTTCTCTCTTCGTCTACCTAACACCCCCACAGCTTTCCCGCTACACGATCTTCATCAACCACTACATCCACCCATTCAACCACCACAACATTTCTCCAATAACCACTTTCTTCTTTTTATATCGACATTATTTTTTTCTTTCAGTAATATTGCCTTCTCTAGGCTAATATACTTATGGCTTGTAAGTCTGCTCGTGTCCCTTTCGGTTCGCGTTGTTGCTGCCGCATTTTTCCCTGGTCATCCATCTTATTCCTGCCGCTCGCTCTTTTACCCACTCCGAACACCCGCCCTTTAAAACATGCTCCTTGACTGTTAAAGTCTATGGAAGTATGTCGAATGCTTTGTCGGGTCTTGCACCGTCATGTTGCTTTGCCTACTGTTGTTCCTTTCCCCTGTAGCCTTGTCGTGACCCCTTTGACCCCCCGGTACTTTCCATCTCGGGTTATCATCAACATCGAGTCCTGCATCCCCGAAGCATCGTAGAAGCTCATCTCGGGCCTCTATGCCATTGATGAGCCCCTCATTTTAGTCGCCTCGTCCACCGTGACCTTCCTTAGCTTTCCGCTTCTCCCTTCACTGTTTTTGGCCCCATTACTGATGCTGGCGCTCGAATACAGCAGGTAGTGTGAGCTTAGTCTCACCTCCGGCCGTCCTGACATCTACCATGACGCATCCGGATCCTGTGTACACCAATGGCAATGATACCATGTCGCCTGCAAGCTCCTCGGCGAGCGAGGGACCCTTATCTGACCCTGAGGAGGATGCGGGAGCCCAGCAGGAATCAATCTCTACTCCCGAATCCGGGGATCAGGACGAGGTGGTTTCGAGCGCCTCATCTGATGAGGGTGATGATGGTGGCCAATCCGAAGATGGGGACTATGAGATAGAGACCCCAGCGGAGGAAGCAGCGGATGACCATAATGATGACTCTGACGACTCTGACATTCCTGTCAAGAGTGCTGGGAGTTTGAGGCGAGCCGCGAAATCGAAACCCGTTGACGACTTTCACGAGAACCCAGACCTTTATGGCCTGCGCAGGAGCGTAGGTTACCTGCTACAGATATTCTAATGAAGCACAGGCTGACCAATTCATATAGGAACGTGCCCGACCTGCTGCTCGTCCGGTGGTATGTTTTTTTTGACGTCGTGGCTCATGCGGTTGTAGCTTTCGGAAAGAGTTTTGCTGATAGTTTCCGTAGGTTGATACTACTTCCGATTCAGATGACTCGGAACCCAAGAGTAATCGCAAGAGACGGAGGACGATTACTGCCCCTCGGTCGTCTAAGTGTTAGCTATTCCAATTGGCTGTGAAAGGGAGGAATCGAGCTAATGTTTCCTAGCTTCCAAGCGTAATACTCCAGCTCTTGGATACGAGTCCGGGGATAGTGATGACGAGGATGATTATGGGGTTCGAAAAACTTCAAAGCCAAGGGGCAAGCGTCGACGCGTTGTAGTTTCTGATGCGCCCTCGGCAGATGGTCTCCGGTTTTCGACTCGTAAGGCGGCCAAAATTACCAGTTATAATGAAGACGGAGATGACGACTTCGAGGAGGAGGATGATGGTCCCATTGCCTACGAATGCACGGATCCGGGCGCAGATGTAGGAGGCATTGATTCGATACTCGACCATCGGCCTCGTGAGGGCATAGGTAGGGGTTCTTAGGAGCTTATGAGTGATTATAGCTAATTCTGTCGGCAGACTCAACCGATCCGGTCATGGAGCGAGGAGAACTTGAATTTTATGTAAGTTATTTCGTCCAATTGGCCAACCACCGCACCTCTCACTGATTTTATAGATCAAATGGCAAGGCCTATCGCATTATCACTCGACCTGGGAGACGGCTGAGGCACTGGCTGGATGTAAGGGAATTAGGAAGCTTGACAATTACATGAAAAAGGTCGTCATCGAGGACTATTACGCTAGGACCAACCCGCATATCACCAGGGAAGAAGTTGAGAACATGGCCCTGGAGCGTGAGCGATTACGTGAATCTCTGGCTGAATTTGTTCATGTCGAGAGGGTCATTGGAGACCAAGTCAGTGAAGAAGGGAACCAGGAGTACATGATTAAATGTGAGTTTGATGTGACATTAAATCCTCTCTTAACAGATGCTTATCGCCCTTTTTTTTTTGATTTAGGGAAGCGCCTTGCATATGAAAATTGTACCTGGGAGACCGCCGAGTTGGTCACAGAAATCGCCCCTGATGAAATCGACAAATACCATACCCGCGAAAAGACCCTTCCATATTCGAAGAAGTCTGAGAGCGATGTAAGGACCCGCCGGCCCTACAAGAAACTCGAGAGCCAGCCCTGTTATATCAAGGGAGGAGAGTTACGTGATTTCCAGATGAAGGGGTTGAACTGGTTGGCTTATAACTGGACCAATGGCAACAATGGAATATTGGCAGACGAGATGGGCCTTGGGAAGACAGTTCAAACAGTCGCCTTTATGAGTTGGGTAAGTAACCAATTGTGCTACTCTGTCTCGCCCACTTTGATTCTGACCTTTCTTCAGCTTCGCCATGACCGCCATCAACATGGACCATTCCTGGTTGTTGTGCCCTTATCTACGGTACCATCATGGGCCGAAACCTTGGAGAACTGGGCGCCAGATATGAATTTTATAGTCTATACTGGCACAGGAAAAGCGCGGGAAGTAATTCGCAAATACGAAATGTTTGCAGATCCTGGAATGACGAAGGTCAAGTTTAACTGCATGGTTACAACCTACGAATACATTCTGAACGACTTCGCTACCCTGGGAAACATTAAGTGGCAGTTTCTGGCGGTTGATGAGGCTCATAGGCTCAAGAACAAAGAATCTGCCTTGTATGACAAGCTGAATGTTTTCAAAGCGCCTTGCCGTCTCCTTATTACCGGAACCCCATTGCAGAACAACCTGAAGGAGCTGGGGGCGTTGGTCGATTTTCTCATGCCTGGTAGGATAAGCATAGAGAATGACGTTGATCTCCAATCTAAGGATGCTGGCCGACAAATTGAACAACTGCAACAAGCTTTAAAACCTTATATGCTCAGACGCGTTAAGAAATCAGTCGAAAAATCGTTGCCTGGGAAAACAGAGAAGATTATTCGAGTTGAACTCTCGGATGTTCAGACCGAGTATTATAAGGCAATCATTACCCGCAATTATGCGGCCTTAAATGCTGGTGCCACAGGTCCAAAACAATCATTACTTAATATTGTCATGGAGTTGAAGAAGATAAGCAACCACCCATTTATGTTCCCGCCTGCGGAGCAGCGTATCCTCGGCGGCAGCAACAGGCGGGAAGATGTGTTGAAGGCATTGATTATGAGTAGTGGAAAGATGGTTCTATTGGACCAATTGCTCACGAAGCTTAAGGCAGATAATCACCGCGTACTGATATTCAGCCAGATGGTGCATATGCTAGATATTCTTGCCGATTATCTTAATCTTAAGGGGTTCACCTTTCAGCGCCTTGACGGGACAATTGCAGCCGGGCCCCGTCGGGTTGCTATTGATCATTTCAACGCACCGGATAGTCCAGATTTCTGCTTTTTGCTGAGTACGCGTGCTGGCGGCCTGGGGATTAACTTGATGACAGCAGACACTGTTATCCTTTTTGACTCGGACTGGAATCCTCAGGCTGATCTGCAGGCAATGGCTCGTGCTCATCGTATAGGCCAGAAGGCACATGTAATGGTGTATCGATTGGTATCAAAAGGTGACTGTTTCGCTACCACCTTTTCGACATGGCTAATATTCCTTTATAGACACAATCGAGGAAGAGGTCTTGGAACGCGCCCGAAACAAGATGATTCTTGAGCACTTGGTTATTTCACTTGGTGTCACTGATAAAGGCATCACGGACAAGGTCAAGAAAAAGCCAGATCGATTAGAGTCAGCTGAACTTTCTGCAATTCTCAAGGTAAGCCTTTTTACTAGCCCTTTTTCTCACAGCCAATCTGATTAACTTTTTTGTATCATAGGCTCGTGCGTCGAAAATGTTTGAGGCTACCGATAACCAGAAAAAATTGGAGGAGCTCAAGATCGATGATATTCTCCTTAATGCCGAAGATCACATTACTCAAATTGAACCTGGCCTAGGTGGTGAAGGAGGAGATGAATTTCTCAAACAGTTTGAAGTAACCGACTTTAAGGCCGAAGTTTCATGGGATGATATCATCCCTAAGGAGGAATTAGATGCTATCAAGTCTGAGGAACAAAAGGAAGAGGTATGTTCAATCTAACTAGCGCTGGCCCCTCCAATATTTCTAACATCTTCGTAGGAGCAAGCGTTTTTGAAAGAGCAAATTGATATGAATGCGAGACGAAAACGGAAGTCGGCCACAAATGGAGAACTTGAGGGACGGTCAGCTAAGAGGCGAGCCAAGGAGCTTTCCGCTGCCCATATCGATAGTGAAGAAGATGAGCCCGAGAAGGACCCTCACCGACCTCTTACTGGGCCTGAAATCAGAAACCTCTATCGAGCCTACGCCCGGTATGGTTGCCTTGAGCAGTGCTGGAAACAGATTGTTAAAGGTTGCGGATTGGAGGATCGTGATCCAGACTTGGTCAAGAAAACTATCGCCGACATGACCCGAATGGGGGAGGAAGCGATTGCGCGCCAACGTGCTATCGATGATGGCACAGGAAAAAAGTCAAAGCAGGCTATCTTGTTCACCTATAAGGGGTGCCCAAATATCAATGCTCAGACAGTGGTCGAGAGGCCTAGAGAATTGAAGGAGCTTCGTAGAGCTGTTGCATCTTTTAGCGAGCCCCTGAAGTTTCGAATCGAGGATGTCAAACCTGTGCATAATTGGGCCTGCGAGTGGGGCACTCGTGAAGATGCCATGCTTTGTGTTGGCATCGCTAGACATGGCTATGGAAGTTGGAACTTGATACGTGATGATCCTGAGCTTGGGATGGGCGATAAATTCTTCTTAGAGGAGCATCGGATTGGGAGGAAAGACGAAGCGGCAAAATCACCTGGAGCAGTCCATCTTGTCCGCAGAGCAGATTACTTGCTTGGAGTGATGAAAACCCGATTCGAAGCAGCTGCGATCGCAGCGCCTCCTGCAGGTAGACACAGGAGATCGCCAGATGCCAACCCTCGCCAGCCACAAAAGAGAAATGGGGCCTCTGCAGTTGATAGAGTTAGTAAGAAGGATCGTGTCTCTTCATCAGCTTCACCCGCGCCACCCAGGAAGTACAGATACCAGACGGTTGACTCGAATGAGAAGCTTCGTCCCGAGAAGCACCGTCCTGAAAAACACCGTCCCGAGACACATCGCCCTGAAAAACACCGTCCCGAGACACATCGCCCTGAAAAACACCGTCCCGAGACACATCGCCCTGAAAAACACCGTTCCGAGACGCATCGTCCTGAAAAGCGCCGCCATGAGGAGAAGGGGCGTTATCTGGATAAAGGCCGCCACGAGGAGAAGGAGCGTTACCAGGATAAAGCCCGCTATCAGGAGAAGGGGCGCAATCAGGACAAGGCTTCTGTTTCCTCGAAAAAGCGCAGGATCGATTGTCATGAAGCCGACAGCGCGAACCGGAGAAAGGCCACGCCCCCGCCGCCTCCTAAGGCTAATGTGAAGGGCAATGGAAATATCACCGAAGTGAATAGGCCATTGACCGCGGAGGAATCTGTGGCTGAGGTGCTTCCTTCCTTCCCTCTTTTTCATTCGAAGCTAGACTAATTGAAACTATAGGGTAAATTGCGCCCCGTCCGTCGCAAATTGGAAGCTCTTGAGCATGTCAAGGAGCTCCAGAAAACGGACAGACTTAAGGTTTTGAAAGAAAATCTCCTGGCAGTCGGCAAGTTTATCAACAAACTCGAGAGAACTGAGAATGCCGGGAAGAATGTTCACCAAAATCTTTGGTAAGCGATCATGGTTTATGATAGAGCTGTGGAACCCTCGCTAATGCATCCAGGTATGTCGTTTGGCGCTTCTGGCCCCATCATGAGAAGCCATGGCAGGCGCTGGCGGAGTTTTCTGCCAAACTGATAGAGAACGAACGGGCCGAAAGAAAGGCGGCGGGGGCAAACCCCACATAATGGTTGGAACGGTGTCTGAAACCGGGTTGGGCTAGGTTCATGACTCCTTTATTTTATTCTTGTCTATAGTTCTAGGGTGTTGGTCCTTTTTTCTTTTTTTCTCCCTCACTATATCTCTCAATTCTTTTACATTTTATTCCCCCTCTTTCTTGCATGTTTCCAACCTCTCTCTCGTAGTCTCCCATTCATTATCCTCCCCTTTCCCGTTATATCTACATATTTGAAGGCATAGCAAGCGAACTCAACGGCGTCATGTGGAAATTTTGTGGGGTTTGTCCTTTATTTTACTTTGTCTGTGGGTGTATAGTGGGTCTAGGGTCGGTGCGATTTGTCTTTTATTATTATTATTACCGTTTGGATCTCGATTTCATAGGTTGCTGTTTCTTATCCTTCTATTTTCTACGTCAATTATTCATTGTATTTTTTTATATTTCTTTTATTTCCTCTTCTATACCTTTTCTTTAACTCCCGGAAATAACGGCGAAAGGTTATTACGACCTCTAACGAATAACACCGGCAAAAGTGATGACGGGGCGTAAGTCGGGGGCGACGTGCTGTATTTTATGAGGGGAGGCGGATGAGGTGAAATGAGATGAAGCAGGAAACAAAAAGTGATGGGGGATGAGAGTCATGGAAGTGGGGGGTTGTAGAGCGCAGTTGGAGTAGACCATCTGCATAGAAAAGGGCGCTTTTCTAAAAATGGCCTTTTTTCTTTTTTCTTCCCTTTTTTCCTTTTACTTTTATCGTTCGAGCGATTGTTCACGGTGCGGTAGTGGTTGGTTTGGGGTCATTACCATCGCGGTCTTGTACTTGTATCATATAGTAATTAAGTCATCATTTTCCCTTTTGGTGGTTGCTTTCCTTGCCTTTTCCCTTCCCCCCCTTTTTCTTTCTCTTTTTTCCCTTTCTCTCCGATTGGGAGTTCCAAATACCGCTGTTTGCCAAGTTTAAGATAGAGCCGGAGGCGATGATGGGCTGGATATTGGAACGAATCCTATGTTGAACAGTTGATGAATGGGATCCAGAATGTGTTCTCACCGAATACCGTGTGATGCTGTGTGACGCGACTACTCGAGTATGATGCGCCGGGCCAGACCATCGGCACTGGGCGGTATGTTGATCAAGGTTACCAGCTTTCATACAAACAGGAGAGAGGCCTTTAGTAGAAGTGGAGGTATCAGATTCAAAGTGTGGGACTTTTCCTCCATGACCTGAGTTAAGGTGCAGTTGGCGGTAAATGGAAGGGGAAGTATGGCAGATATGATTTACAAGTTACACCACTTGTCCACAAAAACAAAGTAAGCTACTTGCAGTTAATGAGAAGAGCATAAAGCCTATGTTAGAGCTGGGAAGAGGTTTAGGAAGGAGATAAATAGGAAGTGGGTGGGATGAAAGTACCTGGTATACTACAAATACCAACTAGCATACCAGGAATGCTGGAACCTTATGACACTCCCCAAGTTCTGGGCAAGCCGCTTGCACCAGATAAGAGAAAATAAAAGTGCCTTGAATGTGCAGGTAACTTGGTTAAGTCAAAACTGTAACACAATATGTAAGTGCTATAAAATAGACTCTTAGACCTTCAAAAGTATATTGATATTATGTGTATTGCCTTAAAGAGAGCAAAAGACACAGGGTAGACCTGGTCACCTTTCATGTGAGTAGGGGGTTAACACTGTAGAAGGTTGGGGAAGCAGAAAAGAAGCTTGATAAAAATTTGTCTTCCATTATTCCTGAAACCAGGATGAATTTTCCAGTAAGATTGGGAGCTTTTCCTTTTATCCAAGGATTTAATTTTGGATATTGATAAGTGTTTTACCCCAATTGGGGGCTATGAGTTATCATATGATAATACTATTATGATAATGTTTTTACTGTTTACTTGTTTGATTTGGGGTTTGAGGTTTCTTTTATCATGAAGGTTTTTGGGCCATACCCCAGGGTGCCTGCAATGGATTTTTCTGTACTTGGTACAAATAAACCGTGGATTTAACAACAACAACAATAATAATAAACCGAGGTTGGGAGCGGTAGTTGACGAAATTCCTCAGTACGGCACATGTTCGATTCACTATCGTACCAGTGTCCCGTGTAGCGGTACCTAACCCTGTGCAACTCGGGGTTGCACAGCGGGGCACCATGACCCCGGAAGTACCCTTCCTTCCCGCTCCTCGCTCCTCGCTCCTCCCACTCGCTCCTCCTACTCCTCCTCCTCCAGCTCCAACATCGTCCCCTTCGTGCCAACCTATCAAGGGGTATCAGTGGGAAGCCACTGTCCCTGTACGATAGTGGTGAACTTTACTGGTAAGCTCCAACCCGGTGCAGTGCCGTACTGAACGGGGCAATCAGGGGAGAACTCAACTCCTTCCCTTCCCCACAAAAAAGCCCCCAATCACACACATACACAACCATGCACGGCTATTGACGGCTCAATCAACAACACTCACCGTAACCCGCACAACCTAGGATATACAAGTACCCAACCCACAACCCGCATGTACCAGACATACATTGCACCCTTCTTGCTTTCACTTCGTTTCGATCTCATACACTTCACCACTTTTTTTTTTTTTTTTTTTTTTTTACCCCTTCTTGTGCCCTTGGAGACGAGAAATTAGAAAAAAAAAAGAAATTTCTTGGACGACAAACCCCCAGAATCACACGTTTGGCCTTTTTACTTACCTGCAAGGCCACACCCAAGAAGGGGATTAAGGTTTGTTGGCTTGATTTCTTTAAGAAAAAAAATAAGAAAAAAAATAAAAAAGATTGTTGTCGTGTGTGGTTCGCTTGCTCGGATAAAGAGGCAGAAGATGTTGTGGGGCGGCACTGGTGGTCGAGCGGTTGTGCGAGCTGGATTTTTCCGGAGGTGTAATGGCAGCGGCAGAGTGCTCCCTCCATTTGTTGCTACCCCTATAGAATCGTCGTTGTCGGCCGTATCGAGGTTGTCGAGGTCGAGAGGGTTCAAGAGCTCTGCTCAAGTACTCGTCGTGAAACCATTCTTACTGGCGGATATTGGTGAAGGTATGTAAGCTTCCCATAGCCACAACAACCAGCAACCAACCCCCACGCATTACACATATACTCAAGCGCACAATTCCCGAGGGGAGGGGTGGACCAAGGTTGAGGGGGAAGACTGATGGGCGAATTGGGTAAAATGTAGGAATCCGGGAATGCGAAGTTATACAATGGTTCGTTCAGCCAGAGGCGAGAGTGGAGCAATTTGACAAACTCTGTGAGGTTCAGTCTGATAAAGCTTCGGTTGAGGTAAATTCTGCTGGTTTCTCTTTGTTTCTTTTCGGGGGGGCGTTTTCTTCCCCCTCGTGCGGGTTCCTGGCTTACTTGCTGCTCTCGGGTAAATGTGGGGGGTTTATTCCTCGTGTCGGTCGGGCTTCTGGCCGGCCGGTAGGTTCGGTTTGCCACTGCTGTGTGGTGGTGGGAAGAACAGAAAGGGGCATTGCTGATCATTTCCCGCAGATTACTTCACGGTACGATGGGGTTATCAAAAAGTTGCATTACGAGGCTGGGGATATGGCAATTGTTGGAAAGGTTTCAACTCCCTCCCTTCCTTGCTGCTGGGCCCCCACGGCCTGGGTGTTTTCTTTTTATAGCATTTTCTTTTTTATCGATTGGGGCATGTGAAACTAACTGGATTGCGGGAGGTACAGCCCCTCGTTGATATTGACCTCCAAGCCGACATCAACGATCCAGGACAACTTGGGGAGGTGCAAAGTGAGGCCCCTGCGGTGTCTACGGTTTCAGAGCGAACACCAAAGACATCTGGGGGCATGAGTGAGTCTGGGCAATTCTCGACCTCAACGACTAGACTCCACGGGTCCCTTGCCACACCGGCTGTTAGACGTATCACAAGAGAGCACGACGTGGAACTCACGGAAATTACAGGCACCGGGAAGGATGGGCGAGTGCTCAAAGAGGACGTGACAAGGTTTGTCGAGGCTAGGAAATCTGGTGAACTCGTCTCGCAGCTGTCCCAATCCAGTCTTCTCCGAACCCTACAAACGCAGGCTCTCTCCTCGGGAGCGGAGACGAAAGTCCCCCTCACGCACATTCAGTCGCAGATGTTGAAAGCCATGACCAAGAGCTTGACAATCCCACACTTCCTCTACTCCGACGAGATAAACTTCGACCCGCTAATCCAGCTCCGCTCCACAATCAACAAATCCCTTGGTGCGAGCTCGCCCGTGCCAAGAGTGTCCTTCATGCCCTTTGTCATCAAAGCCGTCTCACTAGCTCTAGACCAGTACCCCCTCCTCAACAGCCGCCTGGAGTTCGACGCCGGCAGCAAGCCATCTCTAATCATACGTTCGCAACACAACATTGGCGTAGCAATGGACACACCAGCCGGGCTTGTAGTCCCCAACATCAAGGACGTCAAAAATCTAAGCATCCTAGACATCGCGGTGGAGCTCAAAAGGCTGCAGGAGCTGGGTGGAGAAGGCAGACTAACCCCTGCAGACGTAAGCGGCGGAACAATAACTGTAAGCAACATCGGGAATATCGGCGGAACGGTAGTAGCTCCTGTGATTGTCACTGGTGAAGTCGCAATCCTGGGGATGGGCCGGGCACAAAAGTTACCAAGATTCAACGAGAGCGGGGGAATCGTTGCAGAGACCATCGGGAACTTCTCCTGGTCCGCGGATCACAGAGTCGTTGACGGTGCAACGATGGCGAGAATGGCGGCACTAGTGAGGGAACTAGTAGAGGTTCCTGAGAAAATGTTTGCTAGGATGAAATAATTCATGTCATTAATTACCACCAACCATGAAAATTGCGTGTTTAGTTAGTACAGTATCCAGCCATCCTCACCTCGTCTCACCCCCGCCGGCTGCACACTGTCCACCAGCCAATCAACCGAATAATCTAAGCACCCTTGAGACGATACATAGAATCAACCAATAACCAAATAAACAAGTCAATGAATCAATAAATAATTAAATAATTAAATAACCAAATAACCAGATAAATAGATAAATAAGTAAGTAACAAAATAACCTTATCTCGCTTACTCTAGCCCGCGCCGCTTACTCGCCATTACCAGCTCTCCCTTCCCCTTCCCTTCCCTTCCCTTCCCTTGCCTCGCTCGCCCCGTTCGAAATCGGGCTTATGACGCTGCCACCGCTGCCACTACCAGTGTTGCTGCTGCAGCACCCGCAACCTCAACCACCTTTTGAAATCAATCGAGATCTAACTTTTTTTCTCTTCTTTCTTTTTCTTTTTTCTTTTTTTCCCTTTTCCTTTTTTCTTTTCTTTTCCCTTCCTTCATCCACCCATTCCTTTCCTTTCCTTTCCAAAATGCCGTTCCCCCCCCCCCCCCGAAGCAAGGCGCAATTCCCCTTCTTCCCCATCATCCCCCCAGTTCACACAATCCCTCCCTCGAACATCAGCCCATCCCCCGCCAAGCTAGCTTGCTAGCCAGCTTCATCCGAAGGGATCGTAATTCCTGCCTCACGGCCGTCCGTATCCATTGCACGCTAGGCGAACCTTATAACACCCAGCATACATAAATAGCTACCGTACCATGCCCGAGTGGACCATATGTCGCCGTAGTATCATACCAGGCTGCGCGTTATCACACATTACATCATAGTTTAGCGGGCGGGCTACGGTAGCGGGTGGGCGGAACTGACTACTGTGCTGTGTGATACCATGATATCGCGCTCGAGCACTCGTACAGATTAGTTGGCTACAAGCATTGTATCGGACCCTTACCTCATCCTCGTAAGTGTCACTGTGTACTAGTAGTGCACGTACTTTGTCCGGTTTTGAAAAGGACTGCTATTGCATGCTGCCATTAGTTGTCATGTGTATTTGTTTACACTTTTTTTTTTAAAAAAATTTTATTTTTACTTGGATCTTGGATCTTGGATGGAATGCGATGTAGTAGTGGTTTTCTTTCTTTACCAACCATTTTCCTGCCAGGGGGACTTGAGGTGGAGGAGAACGAGTATACTCTTACCGGCGGTACGGTACTTTGGAATTTCTTTTTCTTCCTTTTTTTTTCTTCTTCCTTCGCTTCCCTTCCATTTCCTTTCCCTTTCCCTTTCCCTTCCCTTCCTCTCTTCTTTCCCTTTCTTCTATTTCCATTCATGCTTCTTGAATGTGATGTGATTGCGTTCTTAGGGTGGCCGTAGTGGTGAGCCAAGTATTGGCGAATGATGATTGATGAAAAGTATTAGTCCCGGGTGAAGAGAATAATGCACAGCGGAATTGTGATTGCTTGCTTGCTTGCTTGTCTGTTTAAAAATAATTACAATTGAACTGAACTGGATTGGCTTTTAAGAGGCGACAGGACAAAGGGAAGAGGGGAGAAAGAAAAGAAAGAGAAAGAAGAAGAAAAGGTTCCCACCGAGGGATGAAATTAAAGCCGGATAGGAATGATAGTAATATCAATAAGCAGAACACCAGAGAACCAAACAAAAACCGGCCCAGTTATGCAAACGATTTAGACAACACCTACTCCAAGAGAAGGGGGGAAAATGGAAGGACGGATGGGCGGAAGTTACAAGACAGTAAAAGGGCAAGGGAAATAAACAGCAAAAGCCGAGATAGCCACCGACGAGCATTGAAATTGAAAAAAAACAAAAAAACACAAAAACCCCCCATAAGAACAGAGAGCGGAGAGAGGATGAAGGGAGAGAGAATTACTGCCTCTCCTCCTCCATGCACCCCCTGACCCTCTCCGTGGTCAGGTTCTGCACGCTGGCTAGACTCCCGCTGACATCGATGGAGATGACGTCCATCTCGCTCTCGTCCGGCTCCTCCAACGCCGTGAACTGGCTGTGGACCATGTCATCCTTCATGTAATGGTTCTTCCGTGCCTTGACTCTCTTGAGCAGCAATTCCTCACTGGCACGGAGGTAGACGAATCGGACGATCACATCGTCAGCCTCACGACCGGCAATGCGAATGACGTCTCGGTAACGGCGTTTCAGACATGAGCAGGTGACGACGCATCCCTCCGCTCCGGATTCTAGCTCCTCGACGGCCTTGTTGCGGAGTGTTTCGAGCCAGTCCCAGCGGTCGTCATCGGTTAAGGGGACGCCATTGGCCATCTTTTCGACGTTGGAACGGGGGTGGAACTGTTTATATCGTTAGCTTATGGAACCCTTGTGTGGCAGAGAGAAGAGGGGGAATGCCCACGTCGTCGCCTTCAATGTATGGCAAGTTCAGGCGCTTTGCTAGAAAGTCTGCTACTGAGGACTTTCCACAACCGGCTGGGCCTGTTATGATCCAGATGTGCCGCAGTCGTGTCTCGTGCTTTGGTATTGATTGAACTTTCCCCATGGTATGGATCGCTGATGGGGTGGAGACATAGACTCCTGATTTCTCGCTGTAGGAGAGCATGATGGGCAGCTGTTCGGGGATTGGTATGTATGGTTGGGTAGGTATCTAACGTAAAGCCCTAAACGGTGGTAGATGTGCAGGAGGAGGAGGTAGGGTCCCTTATGAACAAAGAGGCAAAGTAAGAATGACACCCTAATGGCGTAATGGGTGGTAAAGCAAGCTGTTGTCGTGGGAGGAATATTCGGTATGGTATTACACGGTTTGATATGAGCAGACAGAAATGAATGCGGTCAGAGCAGGTGGGTTAGCAGAAGCTTTAAATACTTGGTCTCGCTCTAGTCCTTGCCACACGCTAGGACCCTCCGAAAGGTTATTAAAAAAGTAAAAAGGAAAGCTCCACTACATTGGCATAAACTATTCTCCGGATAGCAAAGCTCTCCTTGAGAGTCACGCGGAAAAAGCAAACCCACATCCTTGGAAGAAAGGGGAAAAAGGAAAAAAAAAGGAGGGTTCTTAGAGGGCGAGAGAGATGATGATGTGATGTAAGGTATAACAGTTATAATATAAGGCAAAAACTAGGAACAATAACTTAACTCTCTCCAACACAAATAGAAATTGGGAGGAAAAAAAAGTAAAATAAAGACTATAAACCTGTGAAAGAGGAAATTGGTAGACATAACCCCCAAATGCACAAAAGAAAGGAAAGGAAAAGAAACAAAAAAGAGAGGGAGGAATTGCAAACAAATGAGTGTAAACCCCAAACCCGCGAACCCATGTCCACCCAATCGAATAAACCATGCCCCGGCCCGTAACCACTCTCTCAGGTGGCTCCTCCTCCAATCTCATTCATTCACTGGATCACTGAATCAGCCAAGCAATCAATCAATCAATCAAGCTATCAAGCTATCAAGCCATCAACCATCCATGCGCTAAGCTGGTTGGCTTGTTGGTTGGTTGGTTGGTCGGTTGGCTCTTCCTTACTGCCGGCGGTCGTACCGAGCACAAGCTGGTACGGGTACTGTACCAGCGCTGCACAGGCAATTGTAGCTAAAGTGTATTGCAAAGCATGTAGAGTGTAGTGCGGTTCAACAGCATCTCCAGGAGCCCCCAAACCCCGCACCCCACCGGAGATACCTCTTTGCAGCCGCTGCAGAATTGAATTGAGAGAGAGAGCGTATGGAGACGGGCATTACTTGGGATCTGCCATAGTTGTACTAGTATAGTACCTTCGTGTCACGAGGCGAGAAATAAGGTCCGAAGTAGAATAATACCGCGCTCAAAAGGGGAACATGTGCTCAAGTAACTAGTCAAGAGTGCGGCGGAAAGTGAGGGGGGAATGGAAAGAGAGGGAGAGCGATGAGGGCTCATCCAGAAAGGCAGAGGGCAGCTGGCTGAGCTGGTTCGGTTTGGTTGGGCCGGGGCTAGTTGGCATTGACGGAAGGCGAAAGGGAATTGGGAGGGGGTGGTGGTGGTGGTGGTGGTGGTGGTGGTGGTGGTGAGCAGGGCAGAAAGTGTGGGATGGGATAGGGCACAAGGGTGTAGCGTGGGGTGGGGGCAGGGAAGGGAAGGTTCTGATGGCGCGGGAGGAAAGTTGGGGTTTGACTGGGGTTGAGCTGTTGCAAGAAAGGATTGGGGGGAATCATTTTCGAGAGGTATGCCGCGAGTAGCTATCATACCAGTCATGATCTATGCTAAGCTTGGTGAGGAGTTTGTACCTCAACAACACACCACAGGTAAATGGTCTGGATGTTGAAGTGTGGGTAGAGGTATAATATCATAGGCGCTCTGGTGCCCGCAGCAACCACCACTCCAGAGAGGGGCCCCGGGAAATGGTGGGGCGTTGGCCGCACCGGAGCCATGGACTCTCAGGGAGGGGGAATCATAAAAAATAAAAATAAAAAGAGAGACAGGGTCGAGGAGTGGTAATGGGAATACTGTACTGATGAGAAGAAAAAAGATCATCACAAAGCAAGGGAGATACAAAGTATACAAAATATGTTAAAGGATAAAAAAGGCACATAAGGGAGAAGGAGAAGGAACCCCCCTCCCCGGGTAGGCTGATTGACGGAGATAATTGACTGGCCGTCTCCACGCTCAACTGTAGCCTCAATTTTCTATGATGTAAGTACCGTAGGGTAGATTTCCGCTCCACAGTCGGACCTTTCCCTGTGCCTTGACAATTTCCTTGGCTTAACGCCGGTCGTGTTGGCAAAGTTATTTCCTCTCCCTGGGTCACTCTATGGTCTCCCAAAGTAGAAGAGTTCGAACCCGAGACAAGCTGAGTCGCTGACACCAGACACCACAACGGCGCACGTCCTCCGACCCAAGGGTTGGTGGTGAAGGGGGGAAGGAGTGAAGGGGTGAAGGGGTGAAGGGGTGAAGGGGTGAAGGGGTGAAGGGTGAAGGATGGAATGGAGGAGGGCCTTGTGGTGGGAACCGTGGGATTGCCCCTCTGATCCCTGCTGGAGTGGGGGTCTTCCACCTCCGAGCACAGCATCACCTTTTAGTAATTGGAAGCAAGGTGAGTAGCCGATTTGAACATCAGACGAATTGAGTTGCGACCCAGTTTGGCAACTCGATGGCAGTTCTCTTACCGTTGGGGAAGGGAAGAAAAAGTAAGGGAGCCGTGACTTCCAAGTCTGAATCTTGCACCGGCGAAGCCCGACTCTGTGATGCTCACCGGAGAAAGACATGTTTTTCGAGACATAAACGGTGATGAATACGGACACGGGCACACAGAGCTCCATATTTGTGGACAAGGCGAAACAAAAAAACAAAAAAAACAAAAAAAAACACCCCCAGTTCCACTACGGTAATTCGCCCGTAACTCCCCACCATCCCCATGGATCCTTTTTTTTCCCACCCCTCTCTTTCTATTGCTACCATATGCTCTCCCTTCTCTACCATGCCCACATCCTCTCACCGTCACCGCTCCTCACGCTCACGGCTCTCCAATTGGCGTTTCAGGATCTGTGTGCAATGGTACGGTAAGTTGTTCTCGCGTACCGGTACTATCGTTTTTATCCGCGTGTCTCCCGCCATGTCTCTGCGCCCGTCTGGGTATTTCTTAGCCTGGACACGGCTGTGTTGCAGGAAAGCTGGGGTGCATACATAAAGCACAACATTGTGTTCGTTTCTGACCCTCTTTTCCATGAGCAACTTACCCTCCTGGTTCATGTAATGGCTGCGGCAAGCGCATCCGAGCTACTGGCATGTATGAGTACTTTACAGCGGAGGAAATTAGAGGAAGGCACAGCGCAGTAGCGCCACGCTTCTTTTTTAGGGTCGCCCACGTCAACAACTTGAGGATAATAATAATGGACAGACGTACGTACATAAAGACTTCACTCAAACATTCTCGAGTTATGCACTAGGTGGAGAGAAGTACATACATCATACATGGTGCATTGAATAAACATACTCGAACGCCGTGCTGGAGTACCGGTATGTTGCTGTTGTGGTTGAAGTATTATGTGGGGTGGATGATAATGCGGGGAGTGGGGGGTTAGAACGAGAGCGATTTGGCGTACAGCTCTTACAGCGCTCCATATCCTTGGCGAAGAGTCCCCGCACGACTGCCCTATGAAAAAGTGAGACCCGAATTAACTAAAATGCTCATATACTCGTACTCGAGTACCAGCCTTATGTTGCTACCGGACTTCCTGCAGCAGTTGGCCTTCCGTATGCTCGGACAAGTCGAAAGCGTAATGCAGGTATCATATGTACTGTAATGTATGTAGGATGTAGGATATCGTATGTGTGTACTCGAGTATTGCGGTCTGGGGCCCACTGCCCAGGGCAAAGCCGTGGAAGCCCGAAGAAGTGCAATTCCCATTGCTTTTTGTTATATCATATTACTTAGCTCTCTGAAGTTAGGCTTTTTTTATCTCCTCTCTTTTTTTTCTCTTTCTTTTATTATTATTATTATCCTTCTCCGTCCTTGAAAAAAAGTACTGTATCGTATCATACTGGTACTTTAGATCTCCCATGGTTCCGTCAACCACTCGGGTGGGTGAGTTTTCGGTGGGCTGGACCCTGAGTAAATGACGTCAACCGGGGTAGTAGCAGGAAATCCATCAGACATCAACACATCAACGATCGGTGGCAGGGATGTGCGGGGTCTTGTCAGATAGTCGCCAGAAGCGATACTGTAGAGAGGGCGGATAACCGATGGAATTTCTGGATTACAGTGCCTGCAACAAGTTGGTCATGGTCCTGGGCTCGTTTAGTTGGTAGGGAAACATCTTATTTGTATGGAGTAATTTTCTTGGAAGCGTCACTCATTGAGTTATTATCATACTTTTTGGCCCTATTGCCTGGAAAGCATGAATTAATCGTTGTTATGAGGCATTCCTGTTTGGGTAATCTATTTACAGTTAAATCTTCCTGATCAGGGCAACCCAAGCGGGCAACCCACGACATCGCATCTACGCGTAGCCGTTCCGACTTGAAATCGTTTCTCGTGCGCAACAAACAGCAATCACTTCATCCATCAATTCTCGCTACCCGACACATACCGGTTTTTGTTTAACGACGCCGCCACTTTCTTCTCCCAAATTGATCATAGTTTGTGCCAGCAGAACTGAATTGCCCTCGCAATGTCGTACTTCTTCTCTACCCCGCTGGATATCGACATCCGGCTGGAGGACTTTGATGAAAAACGGCAGATGGTGGATGTGAAGCTCGACAAGAACAGACGGGAAAAATGTCCGCTTTATTCGGATGGAGAATCTGTCAAGGGGGCTGTCACCATTAGGCCAAAGGATGGAAAGCGTCTGGAGCATACGGGGATCAAGGTGCAATTCATTGGGACAATAGGTTGGCTGTCCTTCAATCGAATATGCGAATCTTGTGTGTTTGCCTGGCAGCACAACAGAATTAGGCTGTCGAACGCTGTGATTGAAGTTGTGCTGAATATTGTGTGTGTGCTTTTCTTACATTTCAGAGATGTTCTACGATCGTGGAAACCACTACGAATTTCTTTCTCTTGGTCAGGAATTGGCTGCCCCCGGCGATCTCCAGCATCCGCAAACCTTCGAATTTGAGTTTAAGAATGTCGAAAAGCAGTATGAGTCGTATAACGGCATCAATGTCAAGCTTCGGTACTTCGTCAGGGTTACGGTTTCGCGGAGGATGGCCGATGTGATCCGTGAAAAGGACATATGGGTATACTCTTACCGCATGCCACCGGAGAGCAATAGTTCGATCAAGATGGATGTCGGCATCGAGGATTGTTTGCACATCGAGTTTGAGTACTCAAAGTCCAAATATCATCTCAAAGATGTCATCGTCGGACGGATTTATTTCCTTTTGGTACGGCTCAAGATCAAGCACATGGAACTATCAATTATTCGCCGAGAGACCACTGGAACCGCCCCCAATCAGTACAATGAAAGCGAGACCCTTGTCAGATTTGAGGTGGGTTTCCTGCACACCAAGGAGATAATTACTCGGCAACATCTAATTGATTTGTGTAGATTATGGACGGATCTCCCTCTCGAGGTACGTATTCAGTAATCCACTTATGCGACTCGTCACCTGCTGCTCAGGGCCCTTGCCCCAGACTTCTTCTCTGACCGCTTACGATATGAACAATAGGCGAGACCATTCCTATCCGCCTTTTCCTTGGCGGGTTCGATCTGACTCCCACATTTCGCGAAGTCAACAAAAAATACTCAACCCGTTACTACTTGAGTCTGGTATTGATTGATGAAGGTACATCTTTTTTTCTCTTCCTCTTTTCTCAGGATCATTGCTTGCCGGCCTATTATTCCCGTTTGTAACATTTCGGTTTCACATACCGTATCCCCTTGGCCGTGGGGGGCTCGTTTGCCAATACCCGAACACGTGCCAAGATTTTGGTAGCTAGGATGGATGTGGCTAAGGGATGCAACTGACTAACTGGGTGGGACACAGATGCTAGACGCTACTTCAAGCAATCCGAGATTGTACTCTACCGTCAACTGGTATAAAAGGATCGATTGGCTGGAACGATGGATGGTCTATCGGGTTTGATTTTTAACTCAATAATTTTTTTGCAAAATTTTTTCCCTCCAGCGTAATATCATTTCCATACCAGGGGTACAGTCTGGGGGTGCGCAATTGAGCTGAAGAAACTCATATGCACTGCCATTAAAGTGCCAATTTTCTTGGGGCTTTCGGTTATGTACTTTATAATAAAGGGAGCAAATCATGATCATTGGATGACGGCAAACTTTTTTTAGTGATCTTTTTTTCTTTTTCTTTTTCTTTTTTTCTTTTTCCATACGTCTTTCCTCTTTCCCTCACAGCGTGAGAAAGGACAGGCCTCAGTGCATTAGTTTGGATCTTGATGCTTGAAGGTGATTCCACGCGACTTGATCCCTGTTACTGGGCGATCATAGCACATCACATGAAGCGAAAGAGGAGTGACTCGTTCCCAACGGTAGGGAAGGAGGAGAGAAGGAGAAGTGAGAAAAGGGGAAGAGAAAGAGAGAGCAAAAGGAAAGAAAAGGAAAGGGGAGAAAGGAAAAAGAAAAACCGGTACCATAGGCAGATTACTTACCTAGTTGACCTATCAAAGTACCGAAATTTGTTAGCTGAAAGAAGAAACAAACGCTTAAACCGGACCGGAAAAACCCAAACAAAGCCCCTCTTAAGCTTACAGCACCTCTCCTATATTCTCCAGCCAGCAGCGTACGACAAGTTGGATTTGCTGTACTCGAGCACAATACCCATCAACCTGTTGGCCTACCGAGTTGACTTGCATACATATCGTACACTGACCTCTCCAACCAACAACCTTATCTGCTCCTACGCCCTATTTCATATAGAAGACTCTCGATACGAGAGACAACATTTGTTTGGCTGCCCTGCGCGACCTTTACTTTCTCTCGTGATTAATGAGGGACTGAGTAGGGTGAGGGCTGGGAGATGAATTGAGTATGGGGAGCTAAGTATCATATTCACCAAACGGATGGACTGATAAGACGAACTAAACCAAACTGCGCCGACGATCAATAGTAGTTGAGTTCCCGAATACCGGTAAGCCGGTGCTGGGCGAGATGACCCCCAATTCCTTGAATTGTCACACTCACAGATCTGGTCGTCTTTTGTGATAAGGGTAGGGTGTGGCATTGTATCATATGGTAAGTAGTTTGCTTTTTCACCTATTGGAGGGCATTGTACAACGGGCAGGCTGGCGGAAGGGAGGGGAAGAGGGGAATGAATTAGGCTGAACGGATCAGGAGCCAGGGCCGAGCAGCCCCCGCTTCCCTGAGACACATAGGGACCCTGCATTTTGTTTGGGGGAGTTTTTTCTTCTTCACGTTATTACTCTATCGTGGTGCTTTATCCATCCTATGGTACAATCTGCGGAAGGGGGAACCGGCGGCCTGGCTGGCACAAAAAGTAAAAATGAAATCAGACGGCTCTGGTTTTTTGTTGGGTATGTGTGGTAGTTTGTGGTCTTCTCGTCTTCTGTCCTGAAATTATGGACCTTTCCTTTTTTTTCTTCCTTTCTTTTCCTAAGAGCGATTACCTGACGCGTTACTAGGCGAATCACACTCTTTCTCCGCAGAACTGGGCGTATCACGTCAGATGCCTCGGTATGGAGCTACATACCTTATGGGCCACGCTCTACAGACAACAGTCTTGCTATATTGATTAGCAGTTGCATGCATAAATACTGGCGGGCTATGAAAAGCAACACGGGAGTGTTGTTGAGCAACACCCGTTCCCTCGTTGTGCCATCGTCTCACTTAGATTACATCTTGTCTTCTTTTTCTCCCCTCTGTTTACTTTTGCACTCACCCAGCACTCTAAGAAATCCCTGGCCTAGGTGGGAACTTATCGCCTAGGCTCACCTGTGGTACGTTCCGGTCTTGAAGAAGCTCACTTCTGCGGATGGGAGCGAGAGGGAAACAAGGGCGGCTTACAAGGACCTGCGGAGAAGCTCCGTATTGGTAGACGGTCCGTTGGGATCGCGTACCAGAGATATTGAAGGGAGCAGAGGGTATAAGGCGCAAAAAACTTATTGCGGGGTGGGCAATTGCTACTAGGAGAGACGAAGCCTTGTTAAAAAAGAAGAAAGGTTTCTACAGAGCTAAACTGGGGGGGTGAGGTAGTTGGGAGCGAGAAGGCTAGAGTTGGGATGGGGGTTCCGCAGTATAAGGACAAGAAAAATTATTACGAGTGATGTCTCATGGTGTATATCCCGAGTGGCTCCTATGTCGCCGGGACAACCTGGACCCTGTACCGGGGGCAACTTTTTATTGGCAGGCGAGCATCTCTTTCCTAGCTGACTTCCGATAGCGAAGAGGGACTCTTAGTTACCGCCTCAGGGCCGGCTTACGGTTCAGATAAAGTTGGCACTGGAGGGCCAAAGGCTGTACGTTCCAAATATAGCTGGAGTGCGGCTAATTCATCTTAAAGTCTTTCCCTGTCTCTTTGCACTAGTCCCGATCTCAATGGCCTTGTTGAAAACCGATCTTGTCAGCATCTTTTATCATCTAAGCTTCGGGTATTCAGGAACCCTTATGGTGATTCATAGCGGACTCGGAAGGATGCAGAAGTTAGGGGAGCCGCGCTGACGTCCAAATTCAACTGCACAACACGGATCCCTTAACTGACACTGGCACTCTGAATACCGATTTTTTTTTAACGCAAATCCAACTGACGCAGCATCTAGGAAATTTAAGTATGATTGGTGGCTGGTGGGATGCGTAGGGCGAGCTCGGAGGAGTCCCTGGTAGGTATATGCGATCAGTGAGGGTCCGCCTTGACCATTTTCTTGCTATCTGCTCATCATATCAGCTGTCCCATTTTCTTATCGAAGGTATCCTGAAGTGGGCCGGGCCGGACCACATCTCAATCCAACTGGCGAACCGGGTGGCCAGTCCTGCTTCCAACACCCGAATGTACCTTAGATCGATCGGATTGGATACAGTGTTCAGCTGTTAGGAAGTATGCGCCATGGCATGTTCATGTGATATAGTCGTGGCTATGTGGAGATAAGGTCTATGCAGCGACCTTAGATTGTCCTCCGGTTCGTAGGTGGGAGGTTTCAGACGCACTGCTCTAATATCGTGTCATTTGTGATTTAGCGGATACTGCTTGAGTTGGGCCGCGCTCGAGAGCCTGTATCACAGGCTTGGACGTCACAACGTGTGAAACGTGTGGTTCAGATCGCCAGGCCAATTCCGTGATGGGTCGGTGGGGGGTGACGGAACCAGGATTCGAAGCGATTGCGGAGCATGTGGGACCTACCGAAACCGCGATCCCCTGCACATAAAACAGTACTCGAGTACTGAACTCGGAAGGATGGTCGGTTCCAGAGCAGAAAGGCGTCGTTTCTCAAGAATCCCCGAGGAGAAGTTCCCCTCAGGACCCAAACAGCCTTTTACCACATGGAGGGAGCGCCGGGTGTGTCAGGCTACTCGGGAGGTCGTCCACCGTATGCCAATTAGTTTAAACCATGCAGCCTCCCTACAATCTACCGAAGATGCACACATACCTTTTGCATGCCCCGCCCCTTGTGGCTTCCATGCGGTCATCTTTGAAGATCGGTGATTCTAGTTGCAAACGGTCACCTCTAAAACGAGAGGAGACCTATGGTATGGCCTAACTTCATACGGATTCCAGTTCTCAGCGAGTGAGAGCCTATGATATGACTACTCTTTCTCTCGGAGATGTCCGGTGTATTCGCTGTTGGTTGAGGATGATGACTATTCGGAAGGAAGGGATTAAAAGGGCCACCCTGGAGGTTGTCTGTATTTATAAAAGCGTTTTATATATACGTACGTAAAAATTATGCTTTGACCGGCCAAGGTATCGTAAGATCTCATGTGATTCGCCATCACTACCAGGCCTCTGATTTCCGGTTTCAGAGACGAAGGATCTTGGGCAGGATTAGTGCTCTCCTGGGACGGTATAGCCTGTGCCTTCTGGGCATATCAGATCTCATTCACTGGTATTTGCAATTCTCCTAACCTGTCAAACTAAGCCTATTATGAGTTGATGCGGTAATTTCCGCTGGTATTCTAATAGTGAGTTCTGAGAGATCTTCCGGTATGCGGATTGTTGATACACACTCGAAATGGATATCCCCCACGCTCGGAGATGTGGTATCTTGCTGGTTCTAGGATATGGGCATATGAGACAGGTGGCTTCTATCCTTGCATACTGAGTCGTGGGGTGGTGGAATCTGCATCGCCGTCAGTTTGTCACTCGAGTACGAGCACGGCGTACCACTCGAATGCGAAGCCCATATTTCGCATCGTGCATCTGCCAATGCAAGCTCCGAACTTGTGCGAAAGTCCTACTTAGCTATCTATGACGATATACTATCGTAGATGAGTTCTTGTCTCTGTACTCAATGGGGCGAATGATTTTCAGACCGAATTAGGGCTTCGCTGCTCTGCCTTACTTACCTATACCTCACCACGAGTTCTGCGGGGGAAAATGAACATCTACTCCTCCGCCTCCCTCGGGCAGCACTTCTCGTGGAGAAAATCCACCCTCCATGTCCGCCAAAAGCAAAAATTCACCTCAAACCCTTCAGCTCTTCATTTTCCCATTTTCTCCTGTTCTTACTCTTCCGCTATCGGCACTCTAGCCTACTCTGCCCAGGCGCTCCCCATTAATTGGGGAACCAAAGAAATAACATACTAGCCGCTCTTTTCTTTCTACTTTATTTTTTCTCCTTTTACACGATAACCCGGGTTAGCCATTCAGCTCTTGAGGCTGAATGCGGCAGGTATACAAGCATACCGGTACTCCACATGGCATCGTCGCCTGACACGGAACATTGTTAAGGAACATAGCTGCGCCGCGGTCTGTGCCCGGCTTGAGACTTGCTGAGGTATCATATCACTGCGTGTGGTTCTCTTTATCCTATTTTTTCTTTTCTTTTTGAATGGACTAATATACCGTGCTACTGTAGCGCTCGTTCCGAGCCCGCACAGGGGGATGAACAAGCAAAAGTTGAGAGTGGGGGAACTGGCGTCTGAGTTGCGGTTGGTACCAGTAGCGGGCATTTGGCAGTGGTTATGAGGAGTGTAGCGCACGCAGATACGGTAACTTAACCATCTAACAATAGCATGGCAACTTGCTCGCTGGGGGCTCCCAGGAGTTCACTTTGTTTTTAGTTTCAATCTATGCACGGGGCACCTCGCGAGCGCCTTATGCACCCCCATGGTTCACTCGTATGACACCTTCCTCCCCTCGTCGTCATGGATTGTCACCCGCACATAGGTTACCGGGCTGCCGCCGATATCCGACCAGTCACCTTCCAGTGCGGTTGCTGCGGCTGCACTTAATGCTGACCGTAGCCTGGGTGTGCTGTGAGAGCTAGTGGATCGGCGGTCTTTTATGGGCTGGGTTTGCAGATACCGGTGTTTGCTTGATGCAGAGGGTGATCATGGCGTGGGGCTGTTCCGAGTCCGGGTTTTTGGATATGGGTCGCAGTGGGAGGAAAGCTTGTCCTTTGTGTGGTTGGTTGGTTCATCCTGGTTTTGCAGTGGGGGTTGTTGAGCAGGGGATGGGTGGGTGGGTGAGTGGGTGGGTGTCGTGTACTCGAGTATATTATCGCGAGCGTTTGGTTGCCCCGTGAAATTCTCGGAGTGGATATTTCTTTTGGGGCTTACGCGGGCTAGCCGGTCTGATACCGGTGGGATGTGGTAAGTATAATGAGTAGGTTTGTATAGGGCTTAACACGGCTTAAGAGTTGTGTGGAGAGGGGTCGTGTTATATCATGGTTGAAATCGAGTTATATATTACGGCAAACTCTGCCCTTCACATGGGACAGTAAGCGGGATGCTTATCATACAGTACTTGCGCCTTTCCGGCTGAGTCGTACGTGGAATTTAGTAAATAAATAAATATGTGGAGTATCAAACTGGAGCGGTATCTCCCATAGCTAACTTATTTGAGGAATTTCTGGGGAGGGAGTAGCGGGTGAGAATGCATGATTATCAGGCCACTGCTGACTGGTGAAATATTAGGGTCGTGATTTAAAGGATCTGGGTGTACGAAGGGGGATTATTGTAGGGGCAGGCCCTAGGATCCTATACATAGCAGGCAAATGTTAGAGTCACGGGTGGGGGTAATCGTCACCCCTGGTTTACCTTGTAGGCTTGCGATAATTTTCCGGGCCCGCGCCCCAACTCCCCCGAGGTGACTGCTTTCTCCATCCGGGGCTCTAGAGGGAAGGAAGGAGGGAAGGGGAACGGTAAATTCGGTATACGAGAGCGTTACCAACCTCCTGGCCTGACATTCTTGCCTTTATATCGCTGTCTGGTACATGCTCCGGTAAGGTGGGAGTTTGAGTTTGCCTTCAGCGCATGAGTGGTGTTTATAGTACCGTAGTTTCTATAGAGGGTGAGTTGGTGATGTTCTCCAGCTTTAGAGGGTGGTGGAAGTCAAATTCAAGCTTTCCTTCAAACATATAATAGTAATTTCAGCATTGGCGGGAAACGGGGATGAAGGGTGCCTTCCGGTGCCGAGGGGGTGGGGGTTTTTGGTGATGATATAACTGGTATGATACCTTACTGTAGGAACGTGGTGGTGGTGGAAGAATGACTTAGTGTATTTCCTATCTATGACCCGAAGGTATATATAGAGATACATGACCGCCAAGAGCCAACAACCGGTTCTACTAACCCTAGTACTCAACCCCAACACATATGAGGATAGCTACCCGTACCTACTGCTACCCTAATATCTAACACTTACCACGATAGGGGATCTAGTCCAGCCAGAGCGGGAGGGAGGGAGGGAGATGTAAAGAGTCAATAGAGAGCTAACTTCGGGAAATGACCTACGGGGCGGGTACGAGGTTTGGTTAGTTTAGGCTTGAGAACGCTGAACATTCAGAAGGTAAGGTGCGGTGCTGAAGGCGTGAGGAGGGAATGACTTATTGTGGCTGAGTTCCCGGGGTAGGGTACCATGTTTCGAGCAAGAGATTTTATATGTATTCTTATAATACCCTTTTTAATTTTTTAGAATTAGATCTCGTACGCAGAGCACTTCTTATGATTTGGTGGAGAGAGAGTCGATCAGCATCCTACTCTATCACGGGAGGGGGGGGGGGGACAATCTGAAAAATCACTTGACTTTACTCGTACAGAGACGCTTTTAACTCGCAACCGGGATCTTGTGACACATATTACGCAATGAAAAAGACAAACGTAGCAATCTAGAGGATCTATTTAGGTCAGATCTCGTGCACTTCCTTTCTTTCTTCCTTTCTTCCTTCCGCCCTATCTCCTACCCACCTACTACCCCCCAACAACAAGGAAGGATGCCCCGAAACGGCAAGCGGAATGGGCGGAAGAATGAAAGGGGAATCGGAAAGAGCGGAAGAAAGGGAACGGTCCTGAGTCAATGAATATCTCTCTCCCTGACTTTGGAATGGAAGGAAAAAAAAGATACGGGGGGAAGTCTCCTGGGGGAGAAAGAAGGAGAGATCCCCAGGCTATCTAGGGATGATTGGTATTATCAGGGCTAGAGGCTCGGGACCAGTTACGAACGGTGCAAATCACTTCCGAGATATCGGGCGGAACGAGGTATCATGGTGAGTGCTATGCTACGCCAATCGTGCTAGCTAGGGAGGTGGGTAATTCCCTTCCATCCTTCTTTCCAAGCTTGATACATACATTATCATCTGGATCATATCCGATCACGAGTTATGATTATGGAAAATCCCCGATGGGGAGTTCTTGTCACCCTTCTCTCTCCCGTTCTTCTCTCCCTCTCCCCCTCCCACTCTTTTTTCTTCTGGGACAATTCGGCCCTCGAGGAGAGCGGGGATTTCTTCCCTCTATGGAAGGTTATGTGAATGATTGACCAGTGGGATTTCACCGTTGATGGATTGGATTACTCGTGGGGCATCATGGATCACTGCTTGCTGGCCTGGGAGGCCATTGTCCCCATACGGTAATCCACGTAATCTATAGCACTCCCACCCCAGGAGGTGGGGAGGGGGGTATTCTTTTTTTTGGGTGGCTCTTCGGCTGGGTTCCGATTATGTGGGGATTATACCGTATGCAGTATATAGTGCTAGCGCTGGCATATCCTGTCATGATATATCACTAGTCCTATATCCTCATTCACGCTGGGAGGGGTTTTCACCTCTTCCCTTCTCTCTCTCTCTCTCTCTCTCTGTCTCTCTCTCTATTTGCAGATTTCAACCTTTTTCGTGGCAGGGCACCGCAACCTCGCTGGTTTGGCCGGGTTGGCACGATACTCCGTGGCTGGATGTCCCCAATGCGCTGAATGGAAGAGCTTTTGGCGAGTATTGTCTGGTGTGCCTTACTGGTGCATAGACTGGACTGCTTAACCGGTATACCCCGCGGGATGGGTGCTATTTTGAGCCGTTTGGCGGGAACGGTGAGTACCATTCTTTATAAAGTTTTGTGCACTAGGAGGTAGTAGCTTGGTGTGTGTCCTGTGCTTGAGATTGTAGAGCTATTGTGTGCCTGGTGTGACTGGGTGGTGCAGCATTGTACCGTGCCGCTAGCATATATTACCCCGGGATGGGAGGGATGTAGAAGTGAGCGTGGTAACCTTCTCCCTATTGACTCGGCCGTCAACGGCGCTCCTGGAGAAAGGGGAGGGACATGGTATATCTCCAATTTCACTGCTTAACTACTCCACTCATATCTCACCACTGCTAGAGAAGAATGGAAAGGCTAAATCTCTCACCGGTGATATGGATCTATCATCTAGTGAATATCTGGCTATCCTACTGGACTTTTACACCACTCACGGGGGGGTTTAGCGTGTGCCGGAGGAGAAAGAGAGAGAGAGTCTTCTTCGGGCACACTCCCTGGCCGTGCACAGTATCTCCATTTAACTATCAATTACTCACACACGACAACGAAATTAGCTATGATACCAATAGGACCACGTACAAAGGGGGGAGGGGGCTTAGTTACGGGACCGAAATATGTTAGTTACGATATAGGTAGGGCCCAATGTACCATATGATAAGTGATGTTTGCATACCAAGCCAAGCAAATATTATGAGTTGGTGAGCGCAGAGGCCCTATGAGCCTGTCGACACAGATATTATAGAATATCCATTCCCAAGTTGAACGTCAGAGCATACACTCCCTTCCACGGCACACACATCCTCTCCTCTCCTCTCCTCCTCTCCTCTCCCACCCCAAGGCGATAGTATAATGAGGGCCCACAATTCCCAGACCAAAATAAACAAACAACCAAACAGTACTCATCACCGAATACGGAATCGTCAACACCCTTAGTACCTACATATAATCATCCAAATACAAGTACCCCCCCCCGCCACCTCCGTAGTTTTTCCGATGCAATAACTCTCTCATGCCATTCCCCACCTACTACCCGCAACCCCCCTTTGAACGCCAGAATCACATCGTAGCACATCACAGCGGATCACTCTTAACCGACACTCACGACGCCGGGCTGGGATGCTATCAATCTGGCATTCAATACTACTATGATATTGTACATCCTCTCCTACTACCCCCTCACGCCATCTCCAGAGCTAGCACACGCCATATCCTGCTGAAGCTTGAATGATGAACTGGAAGTATGAGTCTTTTTAGGGCATCTCGTGCGACGGGGGGGTTAGTGGACTTCATGCTCTAGGAAGAGCATGGAGGAGAGTATGTCTCGAGTGACGTGGTGTGATCTTGTCCACCCTCATTCAAAACCTAACCACTCTCACTGCATCTTAACTTGCTAAGGTTTACAGTTTAAAAAAGATTGTATTTTGATGCAACAAAAGGAGCTGAAATTGTCGAATTGAAATAATGAAAACTACCATGACAAACCGTTTTGAAAGAAGGAAAAAAATGAAAAAGAAAAGAAAAGAAAGGAGGCCACCCAACTCCATGCGTAATAATATCATGCAAATTTATTCCTCCTTATCGACCTAAATTCTTCTCTCTAATAAACACACATGAAACCACCGAGAAGAATGCTAATACTGTCCCTAGCAAGAATGCCTGTACGCGGTCAGTACCACGCTTGTGGAGAAAGTGAGGGAGAAAGTACCAAATGCAACGCGTTTTGATAAGCGGTCAGAACAAGTTCCGCAGTGGCTGGTGTGAGGGTGTTGATTGCGCTGAGGGACGAGCGGACTTTACGGATGATCTGTTACGCAAAACTTAGCATCGAGTGGAGAAATAGGAGCGGAGGGTTCATACCTCATCAGCATCAGCCCCATCAAGGACCCTGGTTAACTCCCTTCTCAAGCTTCCCTGCACAAGCATAGAACTAACGCTCACGCCTGTAACCTGACCGAGAGCTCTGAATAGATAACTAACAGCAGTGGCGACAGCCTGATCTTCGTGTCCCACCGCGGCAATCAACGCAACGAGAGTGCTCGTAACAGCCATCGAACTTCCGAACCCCATGCACACGATACCGGCGCAGATAATTGGCGTTGAGTTCCCCAGTATACCCGTCGCTAGAAACACTGGGACAGTGCCGGCGAAGAAGAGTGTGTATGCAAAGACAATTAGGTAGTAGTACTTTCCCGTCTTCTGCATTACGAGTCCGCCAAAGAGTGAGCCGGATACACCTCCCGCAATTGCGGGGACTAAGCGGAGACCAGCAGCGCCGGCGGTGAGGGAGGACACGGCTTGATAGTAGAGGGGTAGGTAGAATAGTACGGACATGTGCCCTGCGAAGCAGAAGAAGTTCGATAGGTAGACACTTAGAACAGTTCTTCCTTGAACAATGTGCAGTGGAGCGAATGGCTCCGTGGCAATCTTGACCTCGACAAGACCGAATAGAGCGAATAGGACTAGGGAAGTGCATAATGAGGCAATGACGTATGTATCCTTGATCGAGATATTTCCACCTCGGTCCAGGCCAAAGAGGAGGGTGAATACCGCGAGCACAAGGACACTAGCTCCCAGGAAGTCAACGCGCTTCAACTGAGCTTTGAAATTCGTTTCTTGGGGGTTGGCCGAGGAGGGGAGATGCAGCGCCACCGAGACGACTGAGATAGCAAGCATTGCGACGGGGAATTGACCCAAGAATGACCTTAATATCGTATCGTATTAGTCTGTATATTAGGAAACAAGATTTGGCACCGCGGTGTATTCTTACCATCTCCAGCCAACGCCGTCCGCCAGAATTCCACCTTTAATACCTATCAGCTTTGCTCAATCGTCACTCGACAGGGAGCAACCAACCTAAGGGCGCACCAATCGCAGCTCCACCAGCGAAAACGATATTCATAAGACCTTGAAAAGTTCCTCGAGACCTTAACGGTACTATATCATTCATTAATATAGAAACTATTGTTATCATACCACCTCCGCCGATACCTGCGAACGCCTACAGGAGCCACGAATGAGTATAGCCCACGGTACAACAAAACTCTAAGGTAACATACTCTCGCAGCAATCAACTCCCCCATAGACCTCGCAAGCCCACAGCACAAGCATCCGATTCCGAAAATGGCATAAGAAAACAATAACGCAGGTTTCCGACCGAAAATATCACTCAATTTCCCATACAACGGCTGAAAGCTCGTCGTCGTAAGTAAATATCTAGATCACCAAACGAACAGTCAGTGTACATTACTACCCGCCCCGAGTAATAAGAAATACACACGCAGTGGAAATCCAAGAAGTCTTATTCAACTCCTTCATATCGCTTCCGATAGCTCCATATGAACTCACAACAATAGTGTTGTCCATGGCTGCTAGGAAAACCTAGGACACACGGGCCGTTGGTTAGTCACAAAAGAAAAACATAAAGAGCCTGTGGTCTTCCTCGGGAACGAGCGAAAAAGCAAAACAAACCCCGATTGCCATGGCAGGAAGTATGAGCCTTAAATTCACGCCAGGGATCTTTGGACCGTCCGGTGCGGTTGACGCCGCCGCAGAATCTTTGATCCGTGCTTCCTCGTCTGTTGGAGGGGCATGTTTGTTGATGTGAGTTGCCGGCTGCTCAGTGAGCAAAGGGGTTCTTTCGCCATTGGGCATTTTTAAAGAGACCGAAGGGGAGAGGGAGAGAAGGAGAAAGGAAGGAGGCAGAGGGTCGGGGGGGGGGGGGGGCGGGGCGGGGCGCGAAGAGAAAAGTAGAGAGACGCGGCGCAGGGAGGAAGGAAAGGCAAGGGAATAAAGGGCAGATTTGGAAGGCCTACAGTGTCATTCGGGGCGGTGGAAGCTTTATAGAAAACATGCCAGAGTGGTGGGAACCCGTCGGACGGTGGCAGACAATAGGCTCACTAAACACCCATCTCTATTGTATCCCTTTAGGCTACGATCACAGCACACACAGCCCCAGAAGAACAAGAACCAGTTGGCAGTAATACCGGTACCAGCAGCGGGTGGGTTCTATTGACAATCTCATGTGGTGGTGGTGGTGGTGGTGGTGGGGTCACACTCAAATTCTCCCAGTTTACTGGTGGAGTTAAGGTGCGGTAAGGGCAAGCAGAAACGGCCGTTAATCCATTGACCCATCGCCAAAGCGTCGGAAAAGCCATCTCATACTCATACATTACATTTTCCCGTTTACGGGCAGTCCGCCGTCCGGAAAGAGGGAGGAAGAAGAGGAAAAAGAGGGAGGAAGAAGAGGAAAAAGAAAGAGGGGGGATTTTAGTGCGTGCATCTGCACAATGTGCTGTACGGTCAGTACCTCACAATACTCCTTCTGTGCAAACGTCGCGGGGAAGGGAATAGGCGAGGTGGGCCTATTCCGTTTTTTGATGATTTGAGGCGGCGATGGATTGGATGAGAGTTATCTTCGCCGCGGTGGCATCCTGTCCGTGGAGCACTCGTACAGTTCCATGCATACACACTCGAGCACAGTACTCGAGTACTGTACTCGGGTACAAGGGTAAGTCGGGCGCGGTGCCACAAAAAGTCTTGGTTTATTGCCTGTTCTGGGTGTCGCCCGACTTTTTTCCACCATACAAAAAAAGCCACAAAACGGGGTTGTATGGACAAAAACACTAGTTACTTTATATGGGTGTCGCCCGACTTATGGTACCCCCCCGAGTACTCGTACATACATACATACATACATACTCGAGTACATACAGTACTCGTAATGTCCTGACGTTTGTGAACACAACTGCTATTGCATACCGCCAAAATTCAGCTTTTTTGCCCTGATCTTGGCACCATGCAATAGCAGTTGTGTTCACAAACGTCAGGATATTACGAGTATAATACATACATACGGACGTACAGATATACTCGAGCACAGGCACACATAAAGTCGACCAATCCTCTGAGAAAAAAAAGTGGGTGATGGCACTCAACCATCTGGATAACTCGCTACTCAAGCACCGACCAATCCGAATAAAGACCCTGTTGTCCGGAGACGAAGTGAAGTGACAACAAATCGGTACACCAAGTCCATGATTCGACGAGCATCCCGCCCTTGCATGGCCACATAAGTGGGTGCCAGTAAGTACTCGTACTATACATAGTAAAGTATCATAAGCCCAAGAGGTGAATGTCGGTATGCCACGGGATCGCCTCTGCCCGACCTTTTGAGTTCACTTCATCTCGCCCTCTCAGCTATCGCACTCGTGCCGGGGTGAAGGAGGGACTAATCTAAGACGCAGTCGTATCGGTCAAACTGCCATAGATACGACTTCTGGAAACTGAACTCCTGCTCTTCCGCGATCGATCGGCCTTCCCGCCTATCGAGGGCGGCCATCCATCCATCCGTCCCTTCACCCATTGGGGATGTTTAAGGACTGATCCTAGTATCTAAGTACAAACGGGAACCAGAATTGAAATCTGAAAGAGAAAAAAATGAAAATAAAGAAAGAAAGAGAGGGAGAGAGAAGAAAAAAAGGTGCTGCCACTGCAACAAAGGTATAGAGTGCCGTAGTGCTCATTGAAGCAATAAAAAGTATCCATATCATACACCAAGCTTTAGGGAACCCCAGATAATGCCAACATCAACGCGGGGATCTACATACAAGTCAGAAAGCTCGGACTTGGAGATCATCAAATAAGCTGGTCCCTATTGCACCACGTTGGACGGATGATAACTCCGCTTCTTATAAAGCAGCGTGTAAGCCTCCATGCCATTTCACTCCCTAAAACCTCCGTTAGAGAGTGCTTAAAAAGTTGGGCAATCCCTCCGTCAGCCACTCCTCGTGGCGAACCATTGATCCGTTCTTTTCTCGCACCCGAGCGCGATTAGTCCAGGTTGCCGGATGAAACGACAGTGCCGTGGGTCTTCTGGTGGCGTTTCATTTGATCTAAAGAGCTGAATGTTAGCAATCTGAGACTTACAAGGTTCTCGCCAATCCGACCCATTCGACGAGTACCAAAGGGGATCTCGCGGAAATGTACCAAGCCTGTGGAAGGATCTATCGCAACCGAGGAAGCCGCATCGATGTTGCCCGACTGGATTGTGCGCTATTAGATGACGGTAATTGTTAATATCTAACTTTCCATGTCCTATATCTGCGCCACCACCCGCGACATCCCCAGTCGGAGGGGGGAGAACTTACTCTTGCGGTGCTTGGAGAGATTACTACTTTCCGAGAATCGTTTGCCGCATCCAGGGAAATCACACCGCAGCGGTCGCTCTCCAGTGTGGACCCTCTTGTGCATCGTCATAGCTGACCCTTGAGCAAATTCCTTGCCACAAACCTATCCCTCAAAAGTTAATATTACCATCCTCTTCCAAAGAGCCTTAGGAGCTCTAGAGGAGCGGAATAGGTAGTACATCGCATTTATAGGGTTTCTCCCCAGTATGGGTACGAATGTGCTGCTGTAAAGCTTGAGGTGCGGAGAATTCTTTCTGGCAAAACGGACAAGTACAGCTTTTGTCTAACGTAAAACAAGACTGTTAGAATAAGGATACTAAGGTGCTTCAAGGCATTATTCTTACAGCCGGTATGTGTCTGGATGTGTCTTTCCACCTTCCCCTTCTGACTAAAAGGCTTATCCCTCCGATTGCATCCTTCCCAGAGGCAAAAGTATCCCGTCTTTTTTCTCAGTGCCGCGATGTGGCAATCCTTTGCGTGCTGTTGCAGTTTTATGGCATTGTTAAATGTCTTCCCACAAAGGTGAGAATCCCCATCGGCGCCCGCTTCCAACCACTCACAAACTCTAGCCTCTGACGGAGAAGCCTCAGCCTCAGTGTCGGGGGAAGGAATGTCATGGGGTGTTATAAAGTGCTCGGTGTGAAGGTGTTCTTCCAAATCACCAATTCCATGAGCTTCGGTGTTGCATGAGCCCCACAAACACTGCTCTGTTGGCTCCTCCAGGTGAGTTCGTAGATGTGACTGAAGATCTGCATCATTCTGGAAAACGGCGTTGCAGCCCTTCCACAGACAGACCGTTTGATACACATGAGGCATATGCAGGTCCTTAACATGATCTAACAATACTTGACGGTCCTGAACCTCTTGACCACAGCCTGACCACTGACATACTAGCTCAGCATCATAATTAATGTGACTACTATTGATATGATTCACCAGAGAATTATTATCCATGAATCTCATGTCGCAACCATCATTCCAAAGACAGCTGAGCTGATGGGCGGCACACCCGTCGAACGTAGCATCCGTTGCTGCGTGATGTTTTGGATACGGATTATAGTTTGGGGTTGGCATTGGCATGGAAACTCTTCGACGTTTTGAGGGGGCAGAATAGTGCTCATAGTTATTTTCGTAATCCGGATTAGAATTTTCAAAGAAGGCACTCGATGAGCGTGAAGAAGCCGAGAGAGTATAAGGAAGCTGTCGAGAGTGAGACTGAACGTCCAGATTTAGAAGGGTTGGCTCTACATTTGAGTACGGTGCATGTGACCGACGCGCAGACGGTGACCATCCGACAGAGTTATCAGTTTGAGCACTGACAAACGCGGAAACCTGAGGAGTCCCAAGGACCGAGTGACCGTAATCATTAACTGGACAGTTGGATTGGCATGAAGCGTGGCATCTGGCTTCTCCACACCCCTTCTCCTGACAAGAGTCTTCATGGCGATAGCCCCCCATGCAAGAATTCTCCGAACACCTCTGGTCCTCAGAACAGTCATCTTTCTGGCATATAATAGTCTCATGGCAGACATCTGCATCCGGACACGATGTACTGTGGCAGTCTCGATCTGAACCCGACCCCTCAATGCATTCCTTCTCGTCACAGATCTCCACCTCGATCAAACACCCGTCGCTGCATTCTCCGCAATCGTCATACTCGCAATCGTTTGTGCAGTCGCCTTGGTCGCAACCGGTGGAGCAATCATTGGTGCACAGAGGTTCGACGCGAGGCTGTATCGGTAGAGAAACCGGAATAGTAGTTGCCAGGCCAGTGTTTGGCCCCTCGGTAATTTTCAAGGAACACATAGAGCCATCATAGGGAACATTAGCTAGAGAGGTGCTAAAGAGAGAGCCAATAATGTCTAGAGACGGATCGCATATTGGTAGGTTCTTGTGTTGGTCGTTCTGATACTGCTCGCTCCTGTCCTGCCCAGGCTGGTGATGGTCGAACAAAAGATGTTCATGAGGGACGGGCGAAATCATGATAAACCTCGCTCTCTTCCGACGAGTGCCGGCTGTTTGGAGTGGGGTGCGGGAGTCGGGGTGATAAGCGGTGTGGATACCGGCGAAAAGTGAGGGAGGGGGAGGTCGGTGGTCAAGGGAGAGTGGGCGCTGTGTGGAAATGCTGGTGCGGGAATCATACTGAGCCGGCATTATGGCGGCAGATACGGGCACAGCGAATTCCTTCTCTCTTTCTCTCTCTCTCTCTCTATCTCTCAGTCTCTCTCTTTTTTTTTTTTTTGTTAGGGGTGGGGGAGGAGGGTGAGGGAGGGATTACAACAGAACTGTCCACCAAGGTTCTTACGGCACTGTGTGCAGCACGGGCAGTGGTCAGAACGATGCGTAGCCCTGAGAACGGACAGTACCGGTATTGACAAGGCTGTCACACTGTCACACGTTTTTTTTGTCGCACGAGCATAAAGGCTTGTCACGCTTCAGATATTCGTGGTGATACGGTACCGGTGGTGCTGGGTGGGGTCTTGCCAATGTTATTGTGGGTCCTGTTTGGTAGCTGTAACCGCCGGTACTGCACACACTGTATCACGGCTTATGCAGCGCATATCATACATGGTAGACTTATTGTCGTTATCAGATCAAGTTGATCGAGCCATTGTGCTAGGCGAGAGGCATTAACCCCACAGTTAAGTCATAGAAAAAACATTGCGGTATTAGACTATGCTTCCACCCATATCACATCGCTGTACGAGCAGAACGAAAGCCGAAAAATGTGCTGTAAATAGCCCCCCGCTTGCTCAGATGCAACATCCACCCTAGATGCTCAAATGCACAAGTTATAGGCATAAAGAACCCGAACATAGGGATGAGGAATTTGTATGGCAAATTGTCTGTGCGTGTCTGACCGCCCATACAAAATTCGGACTCAAATGTTCGGTTTCTATATGCCTGTAACTTGTATGATAATACACAGGCAGTGTTCGTACGCCGGCGTAGGCCTGTCGACCTAGAGTGATTGGAAACGCTTTGCTCCTTTTGTAGTCGGTCTAAGACCTCTAGAGTCCAGCCCAATAACACCTAGCTTCTGGCAATGTGGAGATCTGGTGGGAAGCCTTCTTTGTATTTCAGGCCAAGAGACATCTGCTAACCCCGCCTCCATTCCGCCCCGCCCTCCAGGGATGCCCCGTTGTCGCCAGACGCAGAGGTGAGGGTACAAGTACTCGAGTAGTGGAAGCGGAGATCTGGTTTGGTGGTTATCTGTTATCAGATCTTCAGATCGGGCCTTTCAGAAGAGTTGCACAGATGATATCATAATAATATGTTAAAGGTGCTAGATTACAGATGAATGCGGAAAATGAATGAATGAACGAATAGATAAATAAAAGGAAGCGGAAAGGAAAGGAAAAAGACCACGCGATGATTGAAAATTCAAATACTATAAATTAATTGGTAAATAGGCTTGCACCAACTTATTCACAGTATTCAATCACAGTTCTTGAATCTTCTTTATATATGGGATCATACGGTACTTACAGCCTCCTTCCTTTGAGGCTCAAAATCTATGGTCCGGTAGCCTCGGTAAGCGAGGGAGAGGATGTGCGTTGATCGTACGTCGTCTCTGTGCGTGTTGCACACCTTGAATGGACAGGTCAAAAACAGTCCTCGCACTCCTCCGTGCTGAAACATGCACGCAACCCCGCTCGAATCAGGCGTAGGAACAATACCGTACCCTTGGATCACCCACCTCATGACGGTGCCAAGGACCAGTGAAAATCCTCGTAAACAAACCTTCCTTTTCCCATCCCACCTTTCTATCAAACCCACCGTGCATCATCCCTCCCCCTCTCTTCGAATCTTTACTGATCCATCAATCAGCCGATCGAAACATAGCAACAATGGCCATGTCCTTCGGCCAGCTCCTAGCTCGCAACATCCTCACCTTGACCAGGTCTAATCCCCTTCCCCTCTGCCGTATTCATGCCATCAACCGCTTCATCGACAACCCCTTGAAGACAGCAGCAATTGGCATCCGCCTCCAGTCTACTAAGGCCTCGTCTAAAGCTAAGACTACTACTGCGGGTGCAAAGAGAACCGCAAAGAAGCCTGCCGCCGCCGGAAAACCCGCCGCTAGGGCCACTCCAAGGGCAGGAAGGACTGCTACCAAAGCGAAATCCGCTGCAGCTAAGAAGAAGAAGAAGCCGGTTGCCAAGAAACCAGCTGCCAAAAAGAAACCCGCCGCAAAGAAGAAACCCGTCGCAAAGAAGAAGAAGGTTAAGGATCTCACTCCTAAACAATTGGAACGCCAAAAAAAGCTTTCCCTCAGGGAACGCGTTCTCGAGGCCCCTAAGATCCCAACAACCAACCCATATATTACCTTTATAGCTCTTGAAGGCGGCCCCATAGGCACGGAGTCAGCCGAAAAGTGGAAGGCACTTACTCCCGAGCAACAGCAGGTATGTTTGTTTATTCCGTGGATCCTTTATATAATATGATATGCTTTTTTATATAACCCCACTACATGTCCCCCAGTGTATGTCGGATCGGTCACGAATTGGCTGACAGCGATATGTAGGAATATGCTGAAAAGGCCAGAGATCTTCGCAAGGCCGGTGTCCGTCATCATGAGCAATGGGTCAAGAGCCAAAATCCCCAGGAGGTTTACAAGGCCAATAGGGCCCGCAAACATCTCAAACGCTTGGGTGGTAAAGTCGCTGTTCTCAGGGACCCCAGAATACCTAAGAGGCCCCTCCCCGTCACTGCCGCATTCTTGAGGGACCAGTGGCGCGCTGGCACATTCAACAATCCAGACGGGACCAAGATGGATGTTGTCGCGGCTGTGCGACTCTCTCGTGATCTATACCACAAACTTTCTGCTGCCGAAAAGAAGGTATCTATCTCATGCCCCTTAACAGCAGTTTTGACACAGCGAAGGGCCAGATTGGACATAATATCTAATGTGATTTATTTACTTCCGTGTTCTAGGCCTACGAAGACCAGTATGCGGCGGATAGAGTCGTCTACAAAAAGGTGATGGATGAATTGATCGGGGATCTCAAAAAGCTTTGACCGATCAGATTGAATAACATAAGAGGCTTGGACTGGGTGCACATACCGAGACTTGCTTTTTTTTGTTCCTTCTTTTTTTCGTTCATGTTGCTTCTCGTTACGATCATGTCGTAGCCCTGGTCATCACTGTAGTATGATAGTTTGCTGTTGCTGCTGTAGTGGCGGTGGTATTTCATGGTGGCTGCCAGAAGGCTTTTTCTTCCTTTTTCCTTTTTCCTGACGTTTTTTTACTTTGATTCGGGAGAAAGTAAGTCAACTGAAATAGGACCAACCAGCCTTAGGTTTAGCGTCAATAACAAAACACTCTTTTTCTTCCTCTCCTTTCGTTCATTTTTTCATTGTACAATGACGGTGAATCATAGTACTACCGTAAGAACTGGAATAATTGGACCTGACTTTAGGACGTTGGAGTTGCCTTTGTTGGTATGGTCTGACTATTTTTTCTTTTTTTTCTGTCTTAAGCTCGGTCTCAGGAGGTCACTTTTCGCTGTGCGCTCGCCCCCCTATCCAAGAGAGGGAATTTCGAACGTCTTAGCGTGAGGTCCAATTATTCCAGTTTCTACGGTATACTAGTAGCACTCGGGGGGTCATCAAAGACCAGAAAACAACCCTTGGGATCAGAGAGGAGCGTATGGGATCAGTAGAGATAGTTTCTCGGTTCTAAATGACCCCCCGAGTGCAAGCACGAGTACAAGAGCGATAGCTAACCCCTGCTTCACATTGAATTACCGAGTATAACCCGTTCTCTATCAAACTTTTCGTAACTTGAAACCATCGCACCATAGCATGTTGAGTATTAGTAATCAGAAACCTCTGCTCATCCACAAAACCCACGAATAAAACCTATCAACCACCAACGATACCATAATCGCGGCAACGGCGCGGTACGACTTACCGGCCATCTTCAAGAAATATGCATCCAAAGCGTCCCACAAAAGCACATCCTCTGCATCGACCCAAACCACTGGCTTGGACTCTTGTTGGGAATGATATCCTCAACAACAGCACAGCACCGAGTACACCTTCTCAACCTAATCTTCCCTCCCCCTGCCCCGCCGCTATCATCATCTTTCGGCAGAACCACCTTCCGAATAGCATCAATCCGATTCCTCCTACGATACTCGCAGCTAGCGATATCATCATGGAAGCCAAGCCAGGTGACGTCGTGCCAGAACAACTTTGCAATGTCTAGATCGTTCCGCAGGTTCGGTAGCGTGGTATTTAATAGGCGCTCCACCGCGACGCGGAATATGGGGGGTATCTCGTTATTCACAAAGAGCAGCTTCTCGGCTTGCGCACGCTCCGCTTCGGGGATGTTGTGGTAGGCTGCGCGGATGGTGCCGTCAATGTCTGTCATTATCCGCTCAAACTGTGAGATCTTGACGGCGCAGGATTCTATGGGCACTTTCAAACTGCGAAAGGTGGCCTTAGTCTCCTCGTCCGTGGCGGTGGAGAGGGTGGAGGAGAGGTGTTTGCCTGCTGTTGTTTCCAGGCCGCGAAGGCTGCGGCAGTTGTACCTTAGGAGCGCACGTGGTGCGCTGGAGAGTGCAAGGAAGAGCGCAGGAGAGTTGCCGGATATTACCTTTTGCCGAACGTAGGCGAGGTCAGAGGTGTGATTTTTTGTCGCTTTGGACAGGTCGAAGAGGTCGCTAATTGTTAAAGACATTATGTCCATTAGCCAGCGGACGAGGCCCAACAGGGTCTGGAGCGCCTCGGGACGGAGATCGAAATCGCTGGATGTGCTTCCACTGCCGCTCGCAGCACTGACGTCTCGGCCTTGGCCCTGTCGTTGCGGATTGTTGAACGTCAGGGCGAACGCCACAGACGCTACGCGCAAGTGTAACGTTGCCCATGCGAGTTTTCCGGAGAGCCTCTTGTTAACCCTCTCCCCGCGAAAGTCGAGGGCGTTTTGCAAGCTCAGGCAGCGTTGGAGGAGCGGATTTCTGAAGAGCCGTTCGTTTGGTGACTCCGTTGCGAAATCCATTTTCAGGTTCAGTGCTCGATGGGCTTCCGAGAGGAAGGTGTTGTTGAAGGTTGGGTTGCGGTACTTCTGCGCTACCAGTAAGAGGTCGTCGTTGTTTATGAGGTTATTACAGGAGTAGGCGTGTTGGTGGGCCAGTGCTACACAGGCGATTTCGAGGTTGTCTAATACGAGGGGTTAATTGGGGTAATGATTAGATGGGGAAAAATCGATGGGGGGAGAGAAAGGTGGTGGTTCTACCATTCTGTTCCATTGGCCCGTTTATGTACTCCATTATTATAAGGCTTATGTCGTTGTCGGGACCCAGGCGTATAGCCACGGCGTTGTTGGGAGATAACGCTAGGTTGATGCATGGTTCTCCAGGGGGAAATGCAAACCCAGCCTGCATCATATTCATGACTACATTTTTGTTCGTACTCTGGTCTCGCAGTTGAATGAGGCTGTATCTACAACCAATTAGTTAGCGCCTGCAGTATTCCCTAGCTGGGGAGAATGATACATACCTATCCCTCAGCTCCAAAGACCCATCACTAAACGCCAACGCAATTACGGTCCCAGAAGTAACCTGCGAGACCCCAATAATACACTTATCCATAACCACATCATCCATCCTATACAACTCCAACTATCCCAATCAACCAACCAACCGTCGATTAGCCTCGCACATCCAATTCTCCCACTTTTTTTCCACAGAAGGGCAGACAAACCTCCGAAATAGTTGGCGAAGAAACACTAGTCCTGCGAACCCCCATCTGGTCGAAACTGGGATGCAGCGTACATGGTGTCTCCTTGAGGCTCCACCGACAAATAACGCTAAAAGCTTCCCCATCGGCCTTCTTGTTCGTGAAGACGGCCAATACACCGGGGGCAGTTTGTATGTCCGGCGGTGCGGGAGTCGGCGCTAGCGTCTCCAGATGCGTCAGTTGCGCGCGGGATACATCGTGCGTGCTGGAGTCCGCGGGACAAGCGCAGTCCTCAATATTGAGGCGCTTGATTATCAGGGTGGGCGGGTTGGGGAGCACCGTGTGCGGCTGGTTCGGCTGGTTCAGTTGCGGCCAGTTTATCACGATGCGGTAGACACGGAGTTGTTTTGAGAGGGTATATGCTGCTAGGACTGCAGCGTGGTCTGGTCTGGTCAGCACAGCCGCAAGAGACAATTGGCTCTTCGAGGGCCCACCTTTACTGCAAGAGATGGAAGCATGAGAGAATAAGTCATCCAAACTCGCGAGCCCCTCCAATTCCGCCGTGACCTCTTGATACCTGCCCTGTCCATCCTGATACCACATCTTGACCGTACCCCCCCTCGTAATCCCGATCGCCGCCACCTTGTTCAGAATCGGATGGAAGGGTCCAAATGGCTTATAGCTCAGTGCCTGGTACCGAAAGTTCCTATCCTCCTGCCTAGCCGCTGGCCTATACAACGCATACGGCTTCTCAAGTGGCAGCCACCAGAAGCCCACGAGTGCGCTCAAGTCGTCATCTTGGTCGAGTATCTGGCTCCTAGTCGCCGTCAGGTGATTTACCGCCAGGAAAACTGTGTAAAAGCTAACCCGGCCCAGCACATCTACAACCGCCAGCTCTGCCCCAGAATTCCACGTCACGTGCACCAGCCGCTGATTCTCGTGGTAGCGGCTCACGTTCGCGATCGGATATGCGTCGCTCAGCACCCACCGCCCATCCTCCGGATTGCAGGCTAGGTGCCGCGTCTCCACGCCTGTGCCCGCGCTGTTGATTATGGCGATGGAACCCACCTTGGACCAGGCGATTTTGGAGTTGCACCCGCTTAGTCGGAGTTCGTCGAGGCGGGCGTCGACGCGTCGGCGAGAGGAGAGGCGTGGGATGGTTTCGTCTTGGAAGAGGTCGTCAACCCCGAAGCCATTCTCCATCTGTTGGCTAGTTGGTGGGGTTTCTAGGGTAGAAGGTAAAGTTCAGTTAAACTAAGGTGGGTGAGGTCGGAATAGTTGACGAGTGAGCCTCAGTGAGACTCTGGCTTGAGTTAGCCTTGGCGCTATCGTTGTATGATACTCGGGTATCATACGATACTCGAGTACGAGTACTTCGGGTTGCCAAGCCGCCACTAGATTTGGTCTAAATTAGATATGCGCACAAGATTCGTAATTATATAATCTTAACTGTACGAGTACTCGTACAGGCTACACCAGCTAGTATCGGTATAGAGCCTTTTAATATCCAATCTACGGCCATTCACAGGTAAGTTATCGCTCTTTCCCGTCTCTATGACCGGGGGAAACAAGTCCCTTAAGCATACAAAGCATGACACCCGGGGAGGAGAGTAGAACGAGAAAATCCGAGAGTTCTACTACCGGTAGGGGAAACTGTAATAGGGAAAAGGAGGAATGGGAATTCTCCTAACGTCTACTGTGTCGATTTTCTGAGGGAGATTGATTGATTTGTTGATCCCCTCAGACGTATTCACGCCCAATAAATATCTCCTACTAACCACACGTACTAGCTCTAGGATTACTATAGAACCAACCCGCAGACGGTGGCGAACGTCTTCATCAATGACTGCGAGTTCACCTGCGCGTCCCGCTATAGCATGTCCAGAAGCCACCGTATTATCTACTCACCACTCAACCGCCATGTACCAAAACCGCACCAACACAAAATAATGCACAGATCACTACAGCAAGATACCACTACTATAAACACTCAGGCTATGTCCAAGAATCAACAATACCCTTACCACGAGACTGCTGCGAAACCTCATCCCCTCCCTTCCCCCCCCACCACCACACCATCACACCCCCCTGTCCATTCATCTATCCACCTATCGGGGAGAAAAGCAAGAAGAAAAGAGAGGAAAATATAAACCGCTCGCATACGATGCCCTCTAGTTATGATAATCTACAGCCTTTTACTATATAATAAAACACACGGTGCGGTCTCTAATGCGATGTAATGCAATGCAATTAATCAGTTCACCTAAGACTCCCCCGGCACCTTCTCCACGGTTCTAGTCCCCCTATGCTCCTTGAGCCACGCCTCATACCTCGTGATAGTGTCTAGAGCCGTCGTCACTCGCATTCCGACTCTAGCGTCCAGTTCGAAGGCCCCATAGTTTGCGGCTTTGTCCAGCAAGACTCTCATCTCCGTTAGCATTTCCAGCGTGTGCTCCTTAGTTGCTTTCCAGATTCCAACTGCGCGTTCGTAGTACGCCGCGGGCACTGCTTTGTGTTAGTCACTCGTGGGGAGTATTGTGGGTCTTGAGGGGGAGGCACTCATGTAGTCGTTGACTAAAGCTCCCCGAAACTGGGCTCTGTCAACCTCCTCGATCTTTTCCAGATATTCTCTTGCTTTTTCCCACTGCCCGGCATTCCTCATGACCGCACTAAGCAAGAGCCAGCGAATAGCTTGCTCATCGATGGCCTCGTTTTCCATTTCCTCATCCCCCCGGTATTGCAATGCCTGAAGGGACTTCTGGAAATTCTCCTGGTCCATTCGTCTGTACCCATTCCAGAAGAACATCATCTCCTCAACGGGGCTGACACCGACAGCCTCAGCAAGCCTAATACCCCTCTCCTTAGACCTAGCAACCCATTTCTTGATCTTCTTATCGGCAAAGACCTCCACCGGAAGACCCTGGGCCATAAATCGCTTCTTGCCCATGAAAGATGGTATCCTCTCGAACAAACCCTCTGCCTTTTTGGCCCAGCCCTCCTAACCCTCAGTCAGTAGAATATTCAAATGTATATTTCTGGTATGCATACCGCTTTTTCAGCATCAGAAGTCTTAGTTTGCCTATACAATTCAATGTAGCAGACAGCCGCAAAACTTGCAAGCGAGTTAGCATCCGCTCCAAACCCATAGCAGATGTGCGAATACTTACTAATTATAAAGCGCGTGACTCCAATTATTTAGCGTCGTGAGCTAACAACATCAGCCGAAATCACAAGGCATCACTCGTGGGGGGGGAACCTTGATGAAGCCGTCCGCAACATCTTCATAGCGGTGTAGGAACATCTGATTCAAAGATTTCTCAAATAGTATCAATGCTTCAACCTGCCTTCATAAAATAAGCCTGATGCCTTGGTTCAAGGGAATGCACGGCGAGTACTTCATCTGAGTGGCAACCGAAACGGATAGCATTGTTATAGCACCATCTAGATTGCCTTTGACGGCCTCTATCCTCGCCTCCTCGAGTTTCCAAAGTGCGGCATTAGGATACCGCCTCCTAATCCACCCCAACGCCTCACGGCATTTATCAGCTGGGTAGCCAATACCGGAAGGATGGTTGTCATCAGGGGTAATATCTGAGAGCTGAGCCATGTTACCGTAATATTGGAGAATCGTAAGTACCGCGATGGCGCCATGGACATTGTCAAACTTGGTAGCCTTCCAGAGCATCTCAGCACCCCTTTCACGGTCTGACAGCAGGGTGGTCAGTAAATCTACTGACCAACGACAGTGGAATAGCAGGCCTCCTACCCCCCTTAAATCCAACAATGGCCATAATCCTCTTCATGCTGGGGGGCACCATTCCGAGGATAAGCAGCAACATTCCAAAACACAGATTTGTCCCAGAAATGATAAATTTGTCCATTGAGTTATAATGCGAGTCCAACGTAGCCGACGGATGACTGGTGCTTGAATTCCTCGGTGGCACTCCATCCGCCGACGCCGGTCTCATATCCAGGCCAACCATTCCAGCATTTAAGCTGTTACCACCATCGCCGGGCCCCTTTTCAGAAACTTTCAGAGACTTCGGCAAGCTAACCTTACTTCCACCCATTCCATCCAATTGCGCCAGTGAAGCATCAGAACCAGACACATGCACCTGTAGCCCTTCCAGAGTCTTATACGCGCTCCTCATCTTGTAGAAAGCCTTCATAGACTCAACCACTGATTCTGACAACACGCCCACAACTGCAGACATCAACTGCGACTCCGCATGTGCCAGAGCGAATTCCGTACCGGGTGGGAACGATGACTGTTGAGTCTTTTCCCGAATGGTTCTCTTTTGATCCCTATCCGCCGAGCCTTCCGCATCCGCAAGTCTATCGGAAGCTGCGCGCATGAAAAGAAAGAGCCAAGCGAAAATCCAAAAGTCAACTCATATTCAGAATTTTCTTAATTATTTTTTCAAGAAATTCGCGGTAAAATAAAACCTTCTTTCATAATTTCTGGTTCAAATCCTAGACTTGCTCGCAAAAAACCTATCACTCCTCCGGCGAGCTAGCGAATCACATTACTACCCATCCCCATAATGCAAGGGAGAGGGAAAGGCCCCGGGCACGTGAGTGATAAGAGGGGAGGAAGGTGGTGGTGGGACCAACCTTATGAAAGGTTGAACTCCCATCTAGGATTGCTTTTTCAGCACCAGCGACATTATCATCCATGAGTAAATCCATTGCTGAAGAAAATCCAACAGACAAGATTAGCAAAAGGTTACTATTTCAGATACGACTTAAGGAAAACTGCACTACCTCTCAAAGCTTGTTCCACTGGTATTTATTTTTTAAGAATCTTACATTAGCTAAAGATGTTGCACTTCGGGGGATAGACAATCTGATTTGAACAAACATGCTTGCGGCCCGTCTAGGGCACTTAGGGATTGTGAAGAAGTTGAGTGCGTGACAGGCACTCCACTACCACCACCACTGCTACCCCCCCCAAGCCATCCTCGGAACATGGTGCTGGGGATTTTGTTTCTTCCTTTCTCCCCAGAGGTGAGAGGGTGTGACGTCGAGTATATGATTTAGTAAACGAAGAAGGTGAAGAAGAAAAAGATAAGGTCCCCCCAAATTGCGAGGGCTGAAGGAGGGGCGGGGGCGCGAGAAGAGAGGGAGGCAGGCACGCAAGCCAAGTTACAGTAACGCTGAAACACAGGAAGAGCACGCACGCTTTTGGCACAGTCGGACAGCCCACATCAGCAGGAGGGAAAGAAGGGATGGTAGACAAGACACAGACTTTTCTGTGATAAGGGGGAAAAGGAAGAGGAAGACGGAATCCTTTTAAAGGTTTGTGCAAACCATTCTTCAACTTGGTTCCCGGTTTGACTGTCATACCAGTACTCCTGGTGTATTTAAGTTAACCCGTCTCGTTCCATGCGGAGGCACAGCGCCAAAGCTTTGTGTATTTCGCTGGCAAGGCGTGTTGGGTAAGCGGGGGTGAGGGGTGGATTGGGCAGAGCGGCCTGGGGCGGTCTTGGGGCGCAAGGGAGCCTCGAAGGTGAACAATTTGTATTCTCCAGGTACGACGAGGCTGGCGACAAAAGTGATGAGCAGAATGGCATGTAACAACCGGAACCATGCTGCTTCACGCTTTCCATTCAACATATTCTGGGGGTGCAACAATTTCAAAATTTGATATCCTGATCCAGAATTCTTTAAAATATCTCTCCAAGGAATTACAGATTATTAAAGCATTATTGGAAACTTTTGGCATGCAATATTGTAAAGCTGAAGTCAAAAACAGTGCCAAGCCTTGCCATTTCCCATACAAAATTGTCAGACCCATCTACCAACTATTACTGTCTTAGCAATTCCTTAACCAGTCTAGATACAGACTTATGAAGGGTTGGAAAGTAAAATCTAGAGAATTAGGGTGCAAATGGGGCAAGATTGAGCCCAAATTGCTTGACTAAACCAGTGGCTAGAAGGTTGTGAATATGGCTATTCTCGGTGGAAACCCTTTCGCTGTTTATGATTTTTGTTGCCTGCCTCGTACAGTACTGAATCAAATCCTAATCTGTTATAATATTAACGTATTATACCTAGTTATGGGTCACCCCCTAGCAATGGGTCACTATTTTCACTTCGTCAAAAGCAACAAAACTTACAACAACTCACTCACTATACATCTGGAGAAGCTGATATTTGAATTGTTCAATGTCTTGCACTTGGTAATAATCAGCATAAAAAAAATATTAGCACAATAAAATAAACTGCACTCTTAAAACACACAAGTGAGAATTGATGATTGAATTACTATTTGTTCGATAATCAGTACTTGGAATAGATTTCTAGTTAATCTTTCCATATAGCAAGTATTAGGAATATGTTATTCATAGACTGTAGGTATTAGAAATGGAAATTTCGATCTACAAAATGTGAGCTATAAGTTTGAAAACAGGGTAAATTGAGATATTTGATATTTAAGAGAGTATTAAACTTAATAAGGTTTATCATATTCTCATGTTTCTTTTAAGACACCAAACTTTGTATACTACTACCTTAACATACTCACTTTAATATATATTAATTGAAAGATCATTGGACTCTTTCTGCTCTCGTAGTGATGTCCTTTATACTAGTTATTCTTTAATATAGTTTACATAGTCATTTGCACTGTTTATCATTCAATAGCTTTCTAATATGATAAATATTTGCCTCTGTTGACTTTACCAGTATTCTGCTATCCTGAGATATGTATTATTCTGCTTTAAATTTTCAAATACCTTTTATATTCTCTTATAAGTACTCTCTCAAGAATTTCACAATTTTCTTCATGAACAATCAAATATCTAGTCTCCATACTCAAATCTCATTACTTCCCAGTTCTCTATATTTGTCTTAATCATTCCCTCTATCTTTAAAGCATCTATTTGTTTATATTTCCTATACAATAACTATATTTAATGTGTACAAACTTTGTACAAATATGCAACGGATACTGGTTTTCATTCACTACAACTACTTCCTCTAGCTCAAACCCACTTTATATAGTAGGTATACTCATCTCAAATACATCTGAATGGAAAATTCATGTAAAATCAATCAAAACTGAATGTGGAACAAGATATTCTTAAGAGTATAAAGTACAAAGTGAATTTTTAAAATTTAGAAGGGGTAGTAGCTTTCTCGCACTTCCAATAGTGTCTTAACATGCTACGTACTTGAAGGAAAGAGAGAATTCAATATATTAGGTTTTGGAAAGTATGGAAAATAGTGTAAATAAAGTTCAAAGTATAGAAAAGATCAATACTAAAGAAATGGTAACTGAGAGAGCAGAAAGAGTCCAATGATCTTTCAATTACATCAGCAAAAAAATCATCTTGCGCCCCATCTCTCCCCGCTCACCCTGTGCGCCGGACCTTCCAGGCGCTTATAACGTAAACTCGAGTTCTGGGTGCGTCCGCCCGGGTTCATTCCGTCCGGAAGTGAAAGGGCCGCCTCCAATGCGTCCGGACGCCACAGGCAGCGTCTGGATGCATTGGACGC
>Ga0307513_10000339_pt1 | contig 67701 bp, 55 predicted proteins | sample 15_EM_MG_FD_202174 | JGI IMG/M metagenome (GOLD analysis project Ga0307513, IMG submission 202174) | Populus trichocarpa ectomycorrhiza microbial communities from riparian zone in the Pacific Northwest, United States - 15_EM | ecosystem: Host-associated > Plants > Roots > Unclassified | place...
GGCGGCACAAGGGGATAGCGATGGCTCAAGGGGATGGAGGAAGAAGAGGAGGTGGGGGGGAGGGAGGTATTTATAGAGGAGAGATGGGGATGCCAAGGCTTTCAGGATTTGGCCGACAGGAAATGATAGGGCCGGTGATTTCACATGCGGGGGGGGGTCAACGAGAGGTGGTTTCGGGCTAGGGTAATGATTGGGTGACGGGCCCGTCGTGGATCTAGTTCAGAGCACAGGGGGTGACTACTGATTTACTAGACTCAATATTATTTTACAGTACTAGGGCAAAAGTATTCGTCCGATGCCCTTTTTACACCAAAAGTGCCCATCTTCACCACCCTCTCTCATTGTACAATGTCTATGAGAATCAGCGAAAAATTATCCTTGCATTACCAAACCCATAGATAACATGAAGGAAGTTACAGAATCCTTAAAATATTACCAAGTGATGGAGAAAAGGTCATTTAAGTACCTGGTAGCGGTTGCCATGTACTTTTTTGTATGGAGCCCCATACAAAAACATAAGTCACTTTTACACGAGTTGACGCAATCATGAACCCTGAAGACAGATTTGATTCCTTACACTTCTACTTTCAGAAGTTTGAATAGATAGTGATTCCCTAGCTGATCGAAGGATTTCAAGTGTTTTTATATAAGCAGTGTTAAGAATTGTTCGTTCAAAAATGTCCATTTTTGGTGTAAAAAGGGTATCGGACGAGTATTTTTGCACCCGTACTTTACCTTCACCTCTCATATTGGCTAGGGAATAACATGGAAAAGAGGAGAAAAGGGAGTGAGGAGGAGAAATAATAGCCCTCTGAAATAAATCAAAAATATGTGTCTGACAGCCAAACCGTTGGTGCGCTAGCATGGCTAGGAGCTGACGGGAGAGGATAGTTGTCAGAGATAAGGGAAGCGGATGATTGGCGGGCAAGGATAGATAATGGCCTTATGATTCTATTTGTCCCTGGAGTTGAGAGGATTGACGGAAGAGCTTGTGGTTATGTCTTTCCTGTATTGTTATTACTGAAGTACGTAGGCAAATGGGTCATACATAGAGAAAATGGAGGTAGGGAATCATCTAGAATATTCCGGCGATACAATGCACACAAATCACAAGGACCTGTGTGCCGGGGGATAGTGAATCATTGGGTTGTTGTGATGTTTGTCACGGGAGTGTGTCGTATGAGTCTTGTAAACGCATCCGGTCATACCAAAGGTCTCAAGAGGTTTTGATGTTCTCATACATCATCCACGGGGTCCTGAACCTTCCTGCACCTGAGCAACGACAAGACACGCCATCCTCTCTGGAACTACTATTTCATCCTTTCAAGGCCTTCTGGACGGACTGACTGGGAAGTTGGGTTCGCTGTGTCCCGCCCGACCTTGGCCGTCGCTAAAAATTGTCTACGGATTCAGTCCTAAATTATGTGGCGTAAGAAGCCCGGGGCTTAGAGGAGCTCCACACCCTTGGAAGCGGATAGGCAATCCCATAAACTTGATTAAACCACAGCAGGGTGGGATCGTGGGCCACCTTGCTAGAGGCATGGGTTACGTATGGATGTTCCACAAGATTGGGCACTATATTTGTAGAGGTATGAGTTATACTATACCCCGATCACTTGCTTCTTCCATTCGGAATACTTAAAATCCCCTAGTACAGTGTCCCGTCTGCAGTGAATACGAAGAGTGCAGCAACGAGAAGCACAGATGAGGAGTAATTTATCCTCGCGGGGGATTAGCAACTGCTTCATCCTCGCTGAGGAGCGATGTGTAATGCTGGAGAGTGCACTGGCGAAAGGGGGGGATCTTTTAGTTAACTCCGATGATAGTGGAGGCGATGGGCTAGAGTTTTCATCCTAGGTGCAAGCATAAGGGAGGTCTTTTATCCATACCAGATTTGCCAAATGGTTGTGGGGGCCTAAAATTGCGAAGCGCCCGTTCTGATGAAGGTATCTGCTTCACTTGTAAAGTTGCAGTAACTAGAAGTCAGTCCGGAGGGGCGTAAATCTTCATCCCCTCGCTCTGTGGCCAGGAAGACAATGACAAAAAAGGAGGAATAAACCTCAAGGGAAAATCAAAAATTAAGCAGCCCAGGTGCCCAAAGGCAGCTGGCGTAGTGCCAACCTTTGTTGTGCAATAAAGGTAGGACACCACGAGGGTCCACCAACAGTGAACGGTGGATCCTGCTGCTAGGTAAGTATGAGGAGAGAAGATGGTGTGGGGAGGGGGGACGTATTTATAGAGGAAAAGCAAGGATGCCAAGACTTTTGATAATTTTTGCCGACAGGAAATGATAGGGTAGAGGGTTTAAAAATTGGGAGGACTTGCGGGTGGTGGCCGGCTGGGCAAACTGTGATTGTGATGAAATTTTCGGGTATTTGATTTGGAGTAGGGGGGGGTGTGATCTGATTTGTTAAGTTAAAGAAACTTTAGCCCTCATCACGCGGTGCAGTAATTAGGAAGAAAGTGAGAGAAGGGGGTGAGAATAATAACCCACTGAAATAAATCAAAAGTTTCTATATGTGCCATAGAGAAAATGGAGGTGGCGGGAAGGCCTTCGAGAATTTTGTCGCGATGCGTTTACGCAGACAAGTTGCAGGTAATTGCGTATACAGGGGAGAATGGCCAATTACCAGACAGCTGGTATATGTAATTGGTGTTGTGTGAGGGCTCATAGATACATTATCTGCTTGTGTGGCTTCTGTCCTCATCGGGGATTATATTCCTAATCTTGAGAGCATGAGATATGGATGGGTTGGAGGGGTCTTGAAGTATTAGAGGGGGATACGAGATTCCATAGAGGCCGGGAGGAAGGACTCTTGATCAAACTGCGGGATATACATGTAATGAGAATCTCCCCGGTGGGAGGAAAGCTCGTCAGTGGCTATAATTGAGATAACGCTTAAGAATTGTGCACCCACGATTAATAATTCTGGGAGTGATATGACTGGGGGAGTATAGGGGGATTTGGTAGTGTGAGCCCAATGGGCAAGTATATTCGACCTGGCGGGTGAGAAGTCACTAGTTCAGCCTTAGCAGGGGTCGCGCGTAAGGGTTTAGAAAAAGGCCATATAGAAAGGAGATGCTCTCATAACGATAGCCGAGATTATCGGGGGAACTCTTCTATGAAGGAAAAAGACATTATACATCCTCTACACGAAATGGCTACCAAGGATCAAGGTCACAAATCACCTATGTGTATTGACTTCCCCCATTGGATTACTATAACTCGGGGTTAATTTAGACAAACTGGGTCTGTGGCTGTTTTCACATCTTCAGCATCTTGCCTTAATCCCCTCGCTCTGTGGCCAGGAAAACAATGACAAAAAAAAAAGGAGGAGTCAACCTCAGGTAGATCAAAAATTAAGCAGCCCAGCTACCCGAAGGTAGCTGGCGTAGCACCTACCCTCGAAGTGCAGTGAAGGTAGAAAGCTTCGGGAACCAGCTATCTATGAGCAGCGGACTCTGCTGCTAGGTAAGTATGGGGAGAGAAGAGGGAGTGGGAGTGGGAGGTATTTATAGGGAGGAAGGTTGATTGCCAAGAAATTTAACTTTTCGCCGACAAGAAAGGATAGGATTGGGGGCCTGGGATGGATGCCCTATGGATATGAACCTCTGGCAACTAGATAATAATTATGATACCATTGCCAATAGTTCCTCATCACGAAGACCCCACTGACTATAATAACTAGGATTGCGTATCCCTCCGTTCTTGTTTATCAGCATCCCCTCCCGCAAAAGCGACATGCATTTGATAGACTCTTGCCCGTTAGTTGTCATCAGGTGACTGAAGGTCTGCTCCAATGTCCATGCTCAAACCCATCCACCCCTTTAGCCAGATAGACAAATTCCCGGCAGCTAGTCTGCCCTCTATAAATACCTCCCCTCTCCCATACCGCCTTCATTCCCTATACTTACGGTTCATGCTCTCCCAAACCCAGACGAGATTTTCCGTGATCTTCAATTTATTATAGGCTCCCACCAAAGCAATGGACGGATTCAGAAATCGAATCAAATCTGGATTGTAGGGGGTATTGAGGAGAATGGTGCAGTTCTTTTTTAGTAGTTTTTATATATAGAGTATTTAAAGCTCTTGGTGGACTGATTGGATTGGGGTGGTGCATTTTGCTGGAGAGGGAAAAATCTTATATCCTATGCACAGCTACATTGTTATGGCCAAGTTATTGTGTTTGGATCAGTCGCCAAATCCCCATGCAAAGATCTTGTTCCTTCGTCCTCAAATCGAGTCATCAATACCATTACCTTGTGTGATACATATGGGGACAGGATCAAAGCATTGCACTATCTTCTAGAGACTTTGAAATTGGTTTTAGGATAACATTTTTGGGGATATGATTAAAAAGTAGAGAGAATTATGGATGCGTATTGGAAGGAAGTTGATTATAGTTCCAAGAACTTTTCAACAGCTGTGGCAATGCTCCTGATAGTGCTTACCCTCCAGATACTGTACCTGCGGGTACCGAGCCTTCTTACCTAGATTCTCCTTTCATTCTCCCTTCCCCGTATTACCCGAGAGTTTTTCGTTTCTCAGAGCGTACAAGAAGCACCTGGTAGGACTGGCTTATGAGAAAGAAGCAACAAGCTCCCCTGCCGCATTTTATTTATTTCAGGGAGCTTTTATTCTTCTATGATATCTTGTTTTTTTCCGGCCCCCCCGGAGATGCTGAGCGAGGGGCAAATAATCTATCAATATCCCCTCGCAACATAAGTAGGGTTCCAGAAAATCCAGTCTCTTGGTCCTTATCAGGTTATCGTGGGCCACTACGGTAATCCTCTCCTGATGCCAAACCCTCAGCCCTATCGTTTACAGTCGGCGAAATTCACAACGTCTTGGCATCCCTGTCTTCCCTCTATAAATACGTCCCCCCTCCCCACTCCATCTTCTCTCCTCATACTTACCTAGTAGCAGGATCCACCGTTCACTGTTGGTGGATCCTCGTGGAGTCCTACCTTTATTGCACAACAAAGGTTGGCACTACGCCAGCTGCCTTCGGGCATCTGGGCCGCTCAATTTTTGATTTTCCCTTGAGATTCATTTCTCCTTTTTTGCCATTGTCTTCCTGGCCGCAGAGCGAGGAGATGAAGGCAAGAAGCGAAAGATACGAAAACGGCCAATACTGTAACCGGGATATCTCCCGTGTAATCGGGGGTGCAAAATCCTAAACCGATGCCTCGATAACCGCCTTAGGCGAGATCTCATCTGATGCGGGGATTGGAATCAGATACCTATTCCATGGCTTTGTCGGATCGTACATCTGACTCTAGCCTTGTGGGGCTCCCTCGGGTCACTGATATACCATGCCACGGAATTTAAGAGCGAATGCTATACTTAAGTGTCTATCGGGGATGAACTGACAGATGCAGTTGGGGAATCTAGAACACCCCTCAATTGTGTTCCCAGCCGTCCGGTTCGTCCGTCCTCGGGGTAGGACGGGACTGACTACGACTCATAGTCCGTCTTTTTTAGGGGCGCCAGGACTACGCCCGGGAAGGTGAGGACCGGACGGGCTGTAGGGGACTATAGTCCTAACGCTTGGACCTTTGGCACTAGCCCAAGTTGAAATCATACACCTTTGAGCCAATCATTATCGCTTCATGAGACATCATTCGTGCCGTCCTCCACCGTCCCCTGTTGGAAATGGCAGTTTAATGACCGCACTTGATGCGGGATGTGTCCGCACTCTGTGGTTGCTGAGTCATACGTACGCACTAGTCAAAGGACACGCAAGCTTTGAAAATGTTTTCACCCCCTTGTTTTTCTTTTCTTCTTATTTTTGCTCGTTTCACACCTTCCTTCCGGTACACAACATTCCTCAAGCCTTTCCTTTCATCAAATTACCATCAATCAATCATGATCTTCATCTCCACTTGAGCGGTTTCAGTCCACTGCGTAAATCATTACCTCCGCAGCCCAGATTTTCAGCATCCCCTGCCGTCCCTCACTATCACCGCCCGTCCTCTACAGTACCCGGCCGCCCCCCACTATCTTGGGCACACATGTCTCACCCTGTAGGGCCAGCCGTCCAGCCCAAGGACGACCGTCCCGCACTTTGACCACCCCGGACGGTTGGGAACACTGAGAGCAGATCGAAAAGGAGGCAGAATTGACCCAGAAGCCCTCTAAAGCACGCAAGTCCCAATAGTCGCAGTCATCATCATGAAGGCAATGCACAAGAAGGCCAAGGCCCCCAACAAGACTACAGCGTTGGTGATCAAGATGGCCGTGTTGCAAGGCTCCGTCCTCTCGCGCACAAGTTCCCGGAGCTAGGCTACAAGGGTGCCTAGCAGGTGGCCGAGCTCGCCGATGTAGTGCCCCCCCCTCCCCCAAAGTTAATGGCCGAGATTGTTGTGCTAACCTCGTAAAATAGTAGTAGGAGATAGTCGCGGAACGGAACACGGCAGCCCACCAGACAACGGGCGATAATGTGGTAGCGATCCTCCCCTATTGTGAGGAGAGACTGTGGCGTGTTCTGGAGCGAGCATTCAGGTCGCTCTGGGGGATATCCCCGGGCAACTGGCCTAATGCTACTCCAGAACAAAAGGCGATAAGCTTCCGCGATTAAAGGTTTGTACTAGCACTCGAGTCACAAATGAAGATGAGATAGGCGCTTAGTCTAAATACAACAGTCCAGCACCGAAAGCACGGTGCACCACTGCCTGTATTACCCCTATGTCCGCCTCTGAGCCGCCATTCCACCTCCCTCATCCTTGCCCTTATTGCAGTTATCGCAGGGTTGCTGGGTTGTCATGGTGGGAACTATTTGTCAAAGTCTTCATTTTTTCTTTCATTTTTTAGAAGATTTTTGTCCAGTTTTTCGCCTTGATTTTTATTCCCTCCTCCCACTGATTCTTGTCCCTCGTGTTTTTCTTTCTCCTATTCCTATTTTTTTACTCAATGGGGGGGTTCTGTATTAGTGTTTGAAAGCTAGTAAAAGAGTTATTTTTCCTGTATTGCTAGATTACGAGTGGTGGTATTATTACCACCACTATATTGTATCATTCGAGTTATGCAAATAATGATGCACCGCCGACTTAAGAACTATTGAGACAACGAATCCTGACCGTAGTACTTGGATTTCCTTCACTTAGGTTATGTCTTGTTGTTGTTAGCTTAGGCTCCTCCTTCCTTTTATTGCCATAGCGGCGGGGGTTTCTTTCCAGCCGGGAAGGCCGATAAGGTCTTCTAGGGGCTCATGGCGGCGATGGGCCACGCGAGGCACTTTTCGTTATTGGTCATCAGGGGCTTGGAAATGTGTGGGTGTGAAGGGGTGTATCTAGTGAGTGGGTACCGCAAGATATCCGCAGCGATCTTCATATCTTGTAAAGGGAGGGTGGGGGCGTCTTGGACTTGTGGGGAGAATATCTGGTTGCAGAGATCTAGTTCGTGGATTAGGCTCAGGGCGACATGGGCATTGCGCCCTTTGAGCATCCTTTCCATCTCACTGCCGACGGGCTCGCGGGGGATTTCGGTTTTGAGGGCGGACTGAACAGGTGAGGCGAGTTAGTTTATTTGAGTGATAATCCATGTCTGCAGGGAGGGGGGATTGCATGCCTTGAATTCCGGGAGTTTCATGGCGTTCTCGGCTTCGGGAACTATGATGGAGCTGAGGCGTGGAGTAAAGCAAATTAAGCGGAGTACGCGAGGGGGGTCGTCGGCGAAGGTTTCTTTCGGCGGTAGTGGGGTGCGGAATATACAGGCGGCGGTGTCCTGTAGACCGAATCCGGCGAAGTCTTCCACTAGTTCAGGGCGTGGGTTGTAAAATAGGGCGTTGGTGATGCACCCACGGTGGAGGGCATCCTTTTCCGTGGTTCCGAATTCTTAAGGCCGCCGTAAATATCCCCCATGTAATAGTTGAAGATAAAGTAGAACAAATCATTTGCTGAATCCGACTATCTCCGGAATAGTTCCCTCTCCTCAGATTCACAAAGACGATATCCAGCCCTAGAGTCTTTGTAGCGGTGGTTTTTAAATGCTTAGACTTCCCGGGATTGCTCCCGATCTTGTTCACACTGCAAGGCCGAATTTCTCCATGATTGCCCTGATGTACTCTGAGAGCCGAGTTGCGAAATTACACCCGCTCATATTGTTTATTCCCACGCCGACGTCCACGTTTCGGGTACCGAGGGGTTTGTTACAGACCCAGTCGCCGGTTAAGCGTAAAGCTAGGCCGCCATCCTCCAGTTTATCTTTGTCGATTTCTTGCGCTGCGTCGAGAAGGATCTTGAGTAAGGCGGCTTCCTCTGGTGAGAGGGCTAGGGTGCGCGGAGTTGTGGGAGCTGTGGGAGCTGTGGGAGCTGTGGGAGCTGTGGGAGCTGTGGGAGCTGTCGTTGTACTGTATTTATTTGAAGCGTTGGTTGAGGGAGGATGTGGTGGAAGTGGCAGTGGTTGGGACGAGTCTCCTGCGTTTCTGATCGGGTTTGCTTGTCGGGGATGGAGAGCAAGTGTGTGCTCCGGCCATTAATACTCGCGGAGAGAATTCTCGGAGAAAGTAAAAATTGAGACCTTAGGAGCGGTGGAAGCTTGAGTTTTGGCTTGACTCATTATTCGGGGGGTGAGTCGTAGGGGGTGCTTTTTGTCCCAGAGATTTTGTGAGGGTTGCTATGGGGGGGTTCATTGCCTTCTGGTTATAGGGAGTGACGAGAGTGGGAGGCTCTGCGATTTGTGGTCGGTAACGTTTAATTAAGCCCCACTACCGGCATGGGTATGATACTGGAGCGCAGTACCGCAGATATCTTCTCTCTGCCTTCCTGTCTGGCTATTGTTGAAAATCACGGGCGATCACTCCCCGCTAAAGGGTTTTCTTTGTGCCTTCCTAATCATGTTGATCATTGGTTACTAGTTTCCTTTGTCACCCATTACGAATCAGAGCGGAGGACTTGGCGTACCTGGTTTGTATACTATATATGGGGATTTGCATACCGTAAGAACTCAAACGATGGGCCCACGTGCTATGTCGTTGGAGTTGCCTCCTCCGGCAAGGTTTGTGTTTTTTTTACTTCTCTTAGAGGGGCTGAACCGCTCACCTTTTGCTGTGTTTTTCACCCGTTTTCCAGAGTAGGGAATTTCCGAAGACACAGCACATGGGCCGGTTGCTTGTGTTTTTGTGGTATATTGCCGGCAATGAGCTGTGTGCAGAGCGGAAGAGAGATGGGAATGCCCGGGGAATGGGAACTGGAATTCTGCTGTTGTTTTAGTATTTCCGGATGGATTCCCGAGATCACGCAAGTTCTAATTATTTCCCTTACTTCTCTAGAGAGAGGAACGTTGAGATGCGAGGATTGTTGTATTTTTCTATATAAACCCTATGCCCCGCCATAGATAGGAAGGATAAGCAAGAAAGATTTGATTCTCGGAATTCAAAGATGTTTGCCTTCCTTGTCTTCATTTTCCTTCCCTCTTCCGCTGTTTTTATTTTCCTCAACCGACAGCCCATAACATCTGGGAGGCCAAGGTGGTCTTATTTAATACCCGGTGAATGCTAAGCGGATTCATGCCATAGGTGAGCTTCCTCAATTCTCGCGGAGGGCGAGGACTCTAAGGACGGAATAACGCAAGGAGTGTCTACCGCTTAATTTGGGCTGACTCGAGATACGGCTGCGGGGGGCTTTTAGATCTGCTGATAATTTATTCTGATGAGCTAGATACGTTTCCACTGTTGTCGAATTCTAGGGAAAACATCCAGAAGGGCTGAAACGTATTCTCGAGAGACAAGGTAGGGAGGATCAACCGGAGTGTCAGGGGTTCCTTGCCCTCTTGTGTCCTCAGGGGGTATATAGGTGGAGGAAAACGATCTTGCGAAACCTTCTTCACCCGCGAACACTCCCGGCGGCAGCCGTCCAGTTAGACCTTATAGAGTGCCAACTACGGACGCCATGTGCAAATGCGGATATTAGCGAAAACCTATAAACCCACTTTTTTGCCTACAGTACTACGCATTCCGGAGTTAGTTCTGGGGATTCGTTTTACTGTCACCTCCCCAGACTATTATCTATCGCACCGCCGGTAGCGTTCCCAGATGGTTCGGCATGAGGATATACAATAACTTGGTTCCTTTTAGGAACTGCTAATATACCAGATCCCCCCCCAGAGACACCCTTTTTAGCCATATTCTGGATATGGGGTCTTCCGGTTAGGAATAAACGAGCAGTAGGGAGCTTTCAGAGGATATCTATGCTGCGCTGTCCCGAATGATTAGGAAGGGTGTCGTCCCCTAAGTACCTCAGGCCTCTAACCCTGTTTGGATGTAGCTAGAAAGGATCTCGATGCATTCTTCACTACTGTGTAATGGCATCCGCAATCCTGCTTTACCACTAATATACTACCGCTCCTGCTCAGTGGTCAGAAATATCGGCCGACCATCCTCAATAGTTCCTCCCCTACGGCGGGGAAGCAGCAAAGATCGAAAGATGTCGCAATATACGGTCAACGATAACACCAACTACTTGAATACAAACAATATTAGTGTGTGGAATAACTATACCGTTGCTGGCGTAATGTGGGGGAATGGCTCACACTAACTGAAGAATTCGGAAGATGGTGTGGATTGGGCGGGAAGGTTGAGGGTGATAACGCAGTTCTATTTTGATGGATTTCCGGGGGTCGGCGGGGCATCTATCAAGTAACGATGGTTATTCTCCCATGCCGGAAGAAAGGGAACCCTTGCTAACTAGCCATGATGATAACTCACTGGTTCTGGATAGGCTGTGCGATTAAGCTAGGAGGAGAAGAAACACGGCTATCGCGTGTTTTTACTTTGAGCTCGCAGCGCGGAAGGAGCAGTCTGCGGCTAGTATGCTAAGTTCCTTGCTAGACCAGATGGTTAGCTGGATGGAAAATGATTCCGGAGAAAATTTCGCAGGCCTTTTAAGAACGGAAAAAGGCAATTTGTGGACGCGGGCCGCAACTCGTGGTCAGCTCTATTATTATATTAACAATGATCAGAAGATGAGATCCCAAGGTACTGTTATAGAACATTCCGTTGTTGAGGCAAGAGCTTTCTAATATTTAAACCCATTAGCTAGAGCTCCGACCTGCCGCTTCAAGTTGGCTGACATGTTAGCCTGGCAGTTTTCACAAGATCAAAAGGGTTTACTATGGTAAACTGAGTGGCTAAGGATCTATAACCCATTCTTTTTCGAGTCCCTTCCACCCCGGGAGACCTAGAAGGGATATTAGTGCGAGATAAGTGCCCCACAGTATGATATTAGGTGAGAATCATTGGGGGTCCTTTGTGAAGACCATCGCAGTTTAATAACTAACTAAATCATCGTTAGTGTCATATAGGGCGCCGGTGATTTTCCTGGTGTATCGGACTTTTGATGCGAGAAATGGCTACTTTTATTTATAATCGTACTGGCTAGGTATATTGTGGGCGAGCTTCTATTCAGAATCTATCTGGAAAACCTGTATTTCTTAAGCTGAAACCGCTGCTACCACAAACTGCTACGATGTGTTCCTTCCACCAAGGATTTATTTCGTAGTGCCGGCCACTGTGGATACCATAGTTTATGTATATATCTGATTGGGCTTGTTCTGCGGCCGGCGCATGGAGGTTTTTATCAATGACAGTTTCCAGGGTACGATGGTTTTCCTCTGCATTCAGTGAAGTGGTATCTGCAACGCCGCCTTAACGCCAGAAGCCCCCGCCTCCCTCAGCTTCCACGAATATCATCGTTCGACCATATTCAAATTTGTACTGTCCCGTAGGACTTTGTTGCAGCTACTATGAATGCCGGTTATCAGTTTGGATTAACCGGCAAGCTGTATCATTTCCTCGAATCCCGCTTGCCCTATGCTAACGAAAGTCAGCAGGTACTGGTTATTTCAACCCCAAGGGCCTTACCGCAGCTCTTCGCAAGATCGAACAGAATACCATCTCTGATGCCAGTATCGCGGTCGATCTTATCTATGCGAATCCAAGAGCTATGAGATGGCAGATCCGACTTCTCCGACAGCTTCATTCCGCCTGTGATCTCGTTGAAGGATTTATTTTGGCCCCCGGGTACCGTCGATCGAGGGTACCGACCCGTATAGCGAGACTATCGGGTTGAAACACATCTCCTTCAAACACTGTTCTTCCGATCCTATCCAACAAGTCATCAATATGGCAAAGGTCAACCCAGCTTTCCTGCTGATTCTGTAGTGGACTTAAGAAAGAGGTGGCGGTCATCGCTCCTTTGAAAATTTTCATCTACTGATCCTTTAAATGTATACACCCATCCGGAGAGGGATAACATTTCCCTCGTTGCTGGCTCTAAGCTCCGGGGGGCAGAAGACACATATCCTTATTTGACAGCAGCTTGGTGAGAAGCTTGACTATCCTGCGATGCCTTTCGATGGTGTGTTGTTTGGTAGCAGAATGATGACTGCAAAGGAGGCACATACCAGCTGAAATGTAAGTTTACCTTGTCTCGTACATTCAGGTCGAATCAGGGGCATTTGGCCGGGCGGGGGTTGCTGCTGGGGTGTTGGGTGAGTAGGGGTGTTGGGTGAGTAGGGGTGGGATTTAATTGATATTATGTTCTAGGCCAATGAAGCGATTAGTGTAGTAGAAGGGCTGGATGGTGAGAACAGAGAAAAGACCTATAAAGGTCTTTCCGGTGGCGTTGTTCCGATCCGGCCGGAGACAGAGCTACCTATTCACAAACTCACTACCGTGGTGTCAGACTCTGGTCAGTATCGATCCGGCTTTGTTACCAGAACATTTTCAACTAACCTCGGCCGATCTAGGGCTGAGCTAAACCACACTAATTTTCTCACTCGACAAATGTCAAGGTCCCCTCCAGCTTAAGCAACATGAGTATATCATCAAAAGTCAGAATGTTGACTTCTGAAAGACTTGATTTGGTTGGGGTTCTAACAGGGGGGAAGTAGATCTCGGGGACATGACCATAAACCCTTCCGTCAATCCTTTCAACTCCAGAAAAAAACGGAATCACTAAAGCTATTATCTATCCTTGTCCGTCAACTATCCGCTTTCCTTATATCTGACAATTACTCGCTTCCGTCAACCCCGACACCCAAGCCCCTGGTGAGCCAGAGTGGCCAGGATACATAGTTTTGATTTATATCAGAGGGTCATTATTTCTCTTATTTCTCTTCCTTTTCTCCCCTTTTCCATCTTATTCCCTGGCTAATGTGAGAGGAGGCGAAGGTAAAATATTGAGCCTAGTAAATCAGGAGTCGCCCCCAGCGTTCTGAACTAGATCCGCAACCAGCTTGTCACCCAATCGTTACCCCAGCCCAAAACCGCCTCCCGTTGACCCCCTCACATGTGAAACCGCCAGCCCTATCATTTCCTGTCGGCCAAATCACGAAAGCCTTGGCATCTCCGTCTCTCCTCTATAAATATCTCCCTTCCCCCCACCTACTCTTCTTCCTCCATCCCCCTTGAACCATCTCCATCCCCTTGGGGGCCTCCATCCTCCTGGCCACCTCCATCCTCCTGGGCCGCCTCCACCCTCCTGGGCCACCACCTCCACCCTCCTGGGCCACCACCTCCATCCTCCTAGGCCACCACCTCCATCCTCCTGGGCCACTACCTCTATCCTCCTGGGCCACCACCTCCACCCTCCTGGGCCACCTCCATCCCCTTGAGCCATCTCCATCCCCTTGACCCATCTCCATCCCCTTGAGCCATCTCCATCCCCTTCAGTCCTCTCTACTCGCTTGAGTTATCCAAAAGACTCCCCCATTTTGATATTTTTTAAGCGTTCCCCATACGTATTGTGCCTGGTAGCAGTATCCGCCGCTCACCAATGGTCAATTCTCGGAGCTCCCCATCTCTATTGCACTACGAGGTGGGGACTGCGCCAGTGCTACCTTCGGGTACCTGGGCTGCCTAATTTTTGGTTTACCATTGAGATTTATTTCTCCTTTTTTTTTTTTTTTTTTTTTTTTTTTTTTGCTTGCCATCGTCTTCCTGGCCGCAGAGCGAGGGGATAAAGGCAAGAGCCCAAAAATACAAAAACCTCCAATACGGTAGTAACCGGGATATCTCCCGTGTAATTGTGGGTGCAGAATCCTAAACTAATGCCTCAATAACCGCCTTAAGTGAGCTCTCATGGGAAGCTAGGATTGGAATCACACCCTTATTCAATGGTTTTATCAGATTGCACATCTGACTCTAGCATTGTGGGGCTCCTTCAGGCTACTGATATATTATGCCATGGAATTTGAAAGTGAATGCTCTACTCAAATGTCTATCGAGAACGAACCGACACAAGCAGTTGGCGTATCCAGAACACCCCTCAAAAGAACCCTCACTACTCACTAACCGGACAATACACTATCTCCCCCAAATATCCAATTCCCTGTTTGTGCAAATGCATCATCTAGGACTACTTCCCCCCACTCTATTCTCTCAAATACTCAGATTTTGTCCCCCCTTCCCCCTTAATCCAACAGTGATATGATGTCCAAATGTTCTTTCTTTTTTTCCCCCGACAGCGCAGCACGGTATAGGTAGCAGGATTAGCTGCTCCCAGCGGACTAGTTCTCATGGTATTCGGTCTCACCACTGTAGTTTATCAAGGGCTCCCGGGCCACGTACGGCCCATTTCAATATTCTCTTTTTTCCCCTTGTCCGTTCATCGGGCTCCTCGCCAATGTACGAAGGAGCCAAGTAAAATATCATTGGTGCTAAAAAATCAATAATAGCTTCCCATATTCCAGGCCCGGGCGAGATTCACAAAAAGCTCATCACCATAGTCTACTCAGCCCTCCACCACTCACCAGCCCCTCGATGCTAACCCCAACCCTACCATTTCCTGTCGGCCAAAATTCCCAAACTCTTGGCATCCTTGCCTTTCCTCCATAAATACCTCCTTCACCCCACTCCATCTTCTCTCCTCATACTTACCTAGCAGCAGGATCCACCGTTCACTGTTGGTGGATACTCGCGGCGCCCCACCTTTATTGCACTACAAAGGTTCGCACTTCGCCAGCTGTCCTCGGGCACCTGGGCTGCTTAATTTTTGATCTACCCCTGAGGTTTATTCCTCCTTTTTTGTCATTGTCTTCCTGGCCACAAAGCGAGGGGATGAAGGCAAAGTGTAAAGACAGCTAGATATTTATGCCTCCCTGACCGACTCTGAGTTACTGCGAATTTGCATGGGAAACCAATAGCTTCACCAGAATGGGTGTTTTGCGGTGTTGGGTGCCGGGATCCCCTTTGTGGAGCCCGCAATTAGGGTCCGTTACGGGGCGGGGTGGGTTTTGCCCTCAGTGGTCCCACCGTTACACGGGCCGGGGGTGGATTTTGTCCGTTGTCCCCGCCCCGCACCCGTGCGAGGCCCCGTTCCTTGCCGCCCAAAATTGACGGGGGCCCACATTGTTCGGGGTCCCGGAGGCCCCGTAATGAACGCTACCCGCAATCTATGTCCCCTGTACCGGAACCCGTTCCTAAGATAAAAACTCCAGCCTGTGACTTCCGCCATCATGGGCATTAACCAAAGGACCCCACCCCCCCTTTTGCCGGTGCATTAGCTCCAGAATTATGCATTGCTCCTCGGCGGGGGTGAAGCAGTTGCCAACTCTCCCACTAGGGCGAATTACTCCCCACACGTTCTTCTCATCGTTGTATTCCTCCTATCATATCCCTTCGGGAACAATGGCTCCAGTAAGATCCCAAAGTAGTATGCCAATCACGGCCTCAGACAAGTTTTTTTCTCACTGTAAGTGAGGCATTAGGGTCACATACTGCACTGTATTAGGCGATTCTTGACTCCTTCAGCGTTCGGAACAGGGAAAAGTATTGTGAATTACCGGCGCTTCTATTGATAGCAGAATCTTGACATCTCAAGAGCAATGACTACATATCTGGAATTCATCGCCTCTCGCATAAAGGACAAACACGAATAATCTGGAAAATGGAGAATGAAGTAGGAGCTGGGTGCGCATTGAAGAAGTGAGGAAGAAGGGAGGGGAAAGGCAGAAGAAGCGTTAGGAATGGAAGAGAGGTGAAGCGGAGGAAGGAGAGGGAACGGACAAGAGGTCAGGGGAAGTTGGACAGAGAGAGAAAAGACGCAGCGGATGTTATCATAGGGAAAGAGAGTCTAGGAAAAGAACAATTTAGAGTGTAAAAGTTTTCTGAGTTATGTATTTAAGGATGCTGGTTTCCCTCCTGAGTGCGATGATAGAATTAAGATCAAGATATCCTCCTCCAGTATCTATCTCCCCTTCCGCGCAGACAGTCTTTAGTTTTACTTTAAAAAGTGAGTGACCGGGTTATGATACTACCAGCCTCTGAAGGCCGCTAATCTTGTGGAAACAGCCATACATAACCCGTTCCTACATCTAGGTAACTCATGATCAAGCTGCCCTAAAGATCTCTCAGGGCACATTCCCTAGTTTGATAGCGCTTATGGGGTTGCATATCTGTTTCCAAGACCTTACTACAGCTTCTCTAAACCCCCAGAATCTTATCCCAAAGAATTCAGGACTGAAAGCCATACATAATTTCTAGTGACGGTGCTGGTCACGGTAAATAGCTGATTGTACATAATGAGCCCAAACTCCTAGTCAGTTCGTTCCAGAGATCCTGATGGGAGGGCGGATGGTCTTGCCCCATCATTGTCTCAGATTCCGGAACTTGCGGACCCAGTGGATGATGGATGGGAAAAGCTTGTCCCTACAAATGGCGGGAGGACGGGTCCTACAGGGTCCCACTAATTACAGGCTGGAGCTAGTAACTTCCGAAGGACCACAGCTACCAGCTGTCGCCTTTCCAGACTTTAGTAGTTCCCTGGGACGGACGCTTCCCATCTACAGCACCAAACACTACTAGTATGCCAAGGACTACTGTCCAACAGATGACTGCAGGCCACCCTCGACCTCTATGACCATCGGATGTGTTTACAAAATTCTCATATGACACATTCCCGTAACAAGTATCACAACTACTGAACGATTCACAATCCCCAAAGTATAATACGAAAGTTCTTACGGCTTGTATGCATTGTATCGTCGGAATATTCTGGATTATCCCCCACCTCCATTCTCTCCATGACCTCATTTACCTACGTACTTCAGTGATAATAAAGGAAAGACATGACTATAAACCCTTCTGTCAATCCTCTCAACTCCAGAAAAAACAGAATCACTAAAGCCATTATCTATCCTTGCCCATCAACTATCCGCTCCCCTTACCTCTGACAACTATTCGCTTCCATCAACTGACACCCAAGCCACTAGTGAGCCGGTGTGGCTAGGCCAGATAGTTTTGATTTATTCCAGAGGCTGATTTTTTCTCTTTTTTCTTTCCTTTTCTCCTCTTTTCCATCTTATTCACTTAAGATGAGAGGAGGTAAAGGTAAAATATTGAGTCTAGTAAATCGGGGGTCACCCCCTGCATTCTGAACTATGATATTCACAACGGGCCTGTCACCTAATGGTTACCCCAGCCCAAAACTGCCTCTCGTTGACCCTCCCGCATGTTCACCTAAATCGCCAGCCCTATCATTTCCTGTCGGCCAAATCACGAAAGCTTGGCATCCCCGTCTCTCCTCTATAAATACTTCCCTCCCTCTCACCTCCTCTTCTTCCTCCATCCCCTTGAGCCAGCTCTACCTCCATCCCCTTGGGCCATCTCCACCTCCTTGGGCCATCTTCCCCTCGGCCCATCTCCATCACTCTGAGCCATCGCCATCCCCTTCAGCCATCGCCATCCCCTTCAGCCATCGCCATCACCTTCCGCCATCGCCATCGCCACCCCCTTCCATCTCCATTCCTTTCAGTCATCTCTATCACTTTCACCTATCCAAAAGACTCCCCCATTTTGATTTTTTGGGTTTTCCCCTCCCCATACGTATTGTGCCTGGTAGCAGTATTTGCCGCTCACCAATGGTCAATTCTCGGAGCTCCCCACCTCCATTGCACTACAAGGTGGGGACTGCGCCAGTGCTACCTTCGGGTACCTGGGCTGCCTAATTTTTGGTTTACCATTGAGATTTATTTCTCCTTTTTTTTTTTTTTTTTTTTTTTTTTTTTTTTGCTTGCCATTGTCTTCCTGGCCGCAGAGCGAGGGGATGAAGGCAAGAGCCTAAAAATACAAAAACCTCCAATACGGTAACCGGGATATCTCCCGTGTAATTGTGGGTGCAGAATCCTAAACTAATGTCTCAATAACCGCCTTAAGTGAGGTCTTATGAGAAGCTGGGATTGGAACCACATCCTTATTCAATGGTTTTATCAGACCGCGCATCTGACTCTAGCATTGTGGGGCTCCTTCAGGCTACTGATATATTATGCCATGGAATTTGAGAGTGAATGCTATACTCAAATGTCTATCGAGAACAAGCTGACATAAGCAGTTGGCGTATCCAGAACACCCCTCAAAAGAACCCTCACTACTCACTAACCGGACAATACACTATCTCCCCCAAATATCCAATTCCTTGTTTGTGCAAATGCATCATTCAGGACTACTTCTCCCCACTCTATTATCTTTTAAATACTCAGATTTCATCCCTCCTTAATCCATTAGTGATATGATGTCCAGATGTTGTTCTTTCTTTTTTTCCCCAATCCTGCAGCGCAATATGAGTACCATAGTAGGATTAGCTGCTTCCAGACTACTTCTCGTGGAATTCATGCTCACCAGTGTGGTTTAGCAAGGGCTCCTGGGTCACATACTGCCCGGCCCATTTCGGGGAACAATTCTCTTCTTTTGTTTTTTTATCGGGTTCCTCCCCCATGCACTAAAGTTAAATATTCCATTGGTGCTAAAAAATGAATAGTAACCTCCTATATTCCAGGCAAGATTAATAAAAAGTTCATCACCATAGCCTCCATCACTCGCCAACCCCCGATGCTAACCCCAACCCTTCCATTGCCCGTCGGCTAAAATTCCCAAACTCTTGGCATCCTTGCCTTTCCTCTATAAATACCTCCCTCTCCCACTCCATCTTCTCTCCTCATACTTACCTAGTAACAGGATCCACCGCTCACTCTTGATGGATCCTCGTGGCGTCCCACCTTTATTGCACTACAAAGGTTGGTACTACGCCAGCTGTCTTCGGGCACCTGGGCTGCTTAATTTTTGATTTTCCCTTGAGGTTTATTCCTCCTTTTTTGCCATTGTCTTCCTGGCCGCAGAGCGAGGGGATGAAGGCAAAGTCTAAAAACCGCCTGTGATTCACCGCCTTTCTTTAATCGAGATCGAGTTACTCCAAATTTACATGCGAACCCAATACCTTCATTAGAATGGGTGCTTCGCGGTGTTGGGCTCCCTTCCCTTAGGACAAATGAACCCCCCTGCTGTGAAAACTGCCAAAGGATGAAGTAGGATAGAAAGAAAGGACAACCTAGGACATATGCGCTTAAAGTCTCCCCGGACAGCTAATAACTCTGGAGAACGAATGAACGATGAGAGCACCGGCAGTAACAAGAGATAGAGTGCCCAGTTCTGGAGATATAAATAAACTGAAATAATGGAGACAGTGAAGACCTTAGCGAAATTGGGCATGACCCTAGAACGCAAAAGGGCTAAAGGGGCTGATGCCCGGGACCGCGCTTCTCTTGGATAAGAGCCGTACCTCCTGATTTACCACTGTATGAATCTGCTGAATGAGGATGGTCTAGACACAAATTTACAAAGTAGAGCCCCGAATATAAGGTCGAGTGATCGGACATGACTAGCGAGGCAGTGTGCAGGTAACAAACTTTAATTAGAGCCGCAAGCGGCCTCACTACTAGCAAAGAGTGCTTTTAAAAACTTCTATATTTGATAAAATACAGTCACCCGCCCAAAAGTCCTCGTGAAATGAAGACTCTGAGACGGGGAATAGAAAGGTAATAAACAATTAGGGTTTGCACGGGAGAGGGGTCCTCTCCGCGAGAAATTCTATTTCATGAAGGCACTCGCCGAGTAGCCGTGTATTTGTACAGATAAACTTGCTTCTCCAGTAACCCAAGCCATGCCAAATAACAACTCCTTAAACGAACGGCATCAGAGCCTCCGGGAGGATTCTAGAGATAGAAATACCATTTGGAGGTTCAATACTCTGGAAGTAAGATCCCCACATAGGACCAGCGGCCCACCAAAGAGTGCCTGTAATCAAAAGCACCGTCAGTAATCAAACCTCCTCACTCAGGAGAAGATAAAAGCCTCACCAATCCAGACACCACCGGCCTGTTGCATGTGGCAGAGAGCACCTTGGACAGCAGCGATACAAGCATCATTACTTCCACCGCCAGTTTCACCAAGGAATCCCTTCTTTCCGTTCTGCTGGAGCCACTTGGTGGCTGCAGCAAGCTTCTCGGCACCAACAGTGGAAGATTCACAGGTCTCGGACGTTCCGGAGGAACCGGAGTCGAGGTATTGATGCATCTCTGTCATTGCTTAGCCTTGTTTTGAACGTTCCGGGAAGTTAGGGGACTTACCGAAGGCAATGTTGTCGTTAGGGTCCTCCAGGTGGATCATGCTCTCCGCGTTGCCGCTCGAAATCCAGCTCCAGGCGCCAGTCCAGGCGTTACCTTCAACTAAGATCAATTGCGAAGTGGCACCTGCAGCACGGATTCCGTTGATAGAAGCTTGGTTAAGATCGAAGACGAGCTTCTGGTCCATGTCGTGGTATTCGTTGTTGGTATCTACCCAGGTTAGAAGTGTGAAATAATGAACTGGGAAGACTGAGTATTACCGAAAATAATATTTGAGTCGTGCTGAAACTCGCTGGCGAGGTTCTTCCACCATGTACCGAAGCCAGCGGTATCAGTGATGATTGCGCCGTTGTAGCGACCATAGTTGTGGGGGTCAATGATGGCATGCCCTCCCTTTCCAGTCACGTAGGTAGCAATCTATGAACTTGTAAGTTATCGATTTATTCATCTCCATATCATATCATAGTAACACACCTTCTTCAACGCTGCAAGGTATGTAGCATCCATGGGTCCAGCTAAACCGTACGCTGGTGGGCTCAACCTCTCCATCAAGAATGGAATGCGGAAAGTATTCATTCCGATACCAAGGAAGTACTGAAGCACGGATTAGCATCCCACGTTCCACAAAGACATGTCACGGAAGGCAAACATCAATACTGGAAGTCGCGGGCCAGACGTAATGAGTTCCTAATTCGCCGGGAACATTATTAGATCCAAACTCGGCACCGGCCTGGTTAACTATTTGTTCTCGTTAGTTCATCAACCATGAATGAGTAAAGGGTATAATCACCTCCAAAGTACTTGAATTTCGTTGCTTCTGCGCAAGTAGCAGCACCGGAGCTGGGGGTGGGTTGGGGCTGATCTGAAAGTTCCCCGATATCAGCAATTGAAAAACTTAAGGGGGAGAGTAGATAGTCGAACGATCTTGTGTCTTGGTAGGAGCAACACTAGTACTGTGGGTCGGTTGGGGCTGATCTGGAAATTCCCTGCTATCAGCAATCGCAAAACATAAAAGGCGGAGGGAGGATGTCCGAACCATCTTGCGTCTTAGAAGGAGCAGCACTAGTACTGGGGGTCGGTTGGAGCTGATCTGGAAATTCCCTGCTATCAGCAATCGCAAAACATAAAAGGCGGAGAGAGGATCTCCGAACCGTCTTGCGTCTTAGAAGGGGCAGCACCAGTGCTGGGGGAGGGTTGGGGCTGATCTGAAAGTTTCCTGCTATTAGCAATTGCAAAACCTAAGGCAGTGAGCGGATTTCCGAACAATCTTGCATCTCAGTAGAAGTATCTCCGGCAACGGAAGTTGTGGGGCTGGGGTAACTAGCACCACCTAACATTCCATTAGCACTATAATATCAAAAACCAATCTCAGGAAAAAACACCAAACATACATTGACCCAAAGCTGCAGCCTGTGCAGAAGCAAGTGCTGACAGCGAAGCTGCCGCAGCAAAAATGGCAACAGTGACCTTCATGATATTAGATCTCTAAAAGGAAACAAAAGAGTGTGTAGCTACAGCAAGATGTAACTGATGATTCCCTTTGAGAAGTGGGATAGTTAAGCCATCTTATACCACGTCCTCCCTCTCCCTTCCTAGAAAATAGCCCCCCTTCCCCCTCTTACTCCTGAAGATATATTAACCATCTCGAATATGCTAGTGGCGTTTCCACCAAATTTCCCAGCCACCTGGAAACTCTTAGTAGCAATTCGGAAGCCCACGGGAATTTCCTCGGAAATGACAACCCCAGATGCGCCCATACTTGAGCGAAATCGCCGGCGGAAACGGATCAAGGAAGTAGCGATGATTATATTCAATACGGGCTCTTGGAGTAGGAGTGGAGGTAGCCTTAGCCGCTGAGGGGGACACCACCGAGGGAAAAATTGGGGAGTTAGAAGGGAGATTCTGCTGTATCACGCACATTACCTCTGGGCATCTGTTACTAGGAAACATCGGCGTACACTCCTTCAAGTTCTGCTAGAGGGCTCTGTGTGGTTGGGAAACTGGGTAGGGTAAGGATGTAGATTATAGTAGCCCAAACCCATGCCAGGAATCAGGACGGCAAGGGTCAAACAATTCGTCCAATATCAGCTAGCCCTGCCCAGTTGTTTAGCTTTCTGTGACGCTACATTGTAGTCGCACCCCACTATGGTGGAACTGTTTATCCGGGAAACCTCGCTATTACGAACGAACTCTTCGGAAATTTGCGCCCCTGCTCTGATATCATACGAACCTTCTTCGCTGCAAGGAATTTCTTCCGAAACCTCGCTATAAAGAACAAAAAGTCCCGAACTCTTAGCGTTCCTTATAGCGGGGTGCGACTGTGTTTCGCACTAATTCAACAGAGCCTCCGGCTCGCCCGATAAAAAAAAATTCTAAGAACTGCCATTTATCAATGCCGAACCCTTGCTGTCCCTCTGACAATATAATGCGCGGGATGAAGCGGAAACCCGCTAAAATGTGAAAGACGCCATAGTAGTGATATAGCAGCTCTCAAGACAGGCACTCTTACCAGGGGTGGAAAGGAAGCAGACCGTTGGGATTAGCTGTGAACAAGAATCCACCCCTCGTGTTCACTCGCTTCCCTTCGCCTGGTAATGCCTAAGAGGAAGCAGCGTCTTGGCATAAATTTAAAGTGAGTTTTCTTTCCAAAATTCTCCTCACACCATTTTCAACTAATACTCACTTTTATCGAAGAGAGCGGAGTTCATAGAATTGGGGGGGGGGGTGGTCAGTTTTAAGCAGTCCAGTGTTGAGCTTTTCTCTGAAAGCTTTGTTGTTAGGGCTGGTTCGTTGTCGGAGTTGGCTTAAGGGGGGTTTTGATTTCAGAATCCTGGCACTGTAGGTGCAGTAGCACACTCTAACGGTGGTTTCTCGTCATTTGGGAAAAACCGGTTGTATATAGGAGCTGCGCTATACCCCAAACGGTAGGGGGGTTTAACAAAAAAAACGTGGACCGCCTCATTCGGACACGCCATGGAATCTGGCCACGATTCTCGGGAGATTTTTGGCACTATATACGCTAACAAGAGCTTGTTGATTCCTAGGAATTTAGCACCCAAGACTCCGTGAAACTGCGTAATCTTATCTAAGATAGATTAACTGAATGAAGTCCAGAGTCTGCCCTGGAACGTAATTTCCCACAGTTTTGCCGGACGGCACGCGTAGTGAATGTGCTGGAAGATTTTTACTCGGGAAAATAACCGGGCTCATTGATGTTTAGTGGCGAATAAGGTGGTATTCCCAAGACTATAGGATAGCCCAGGAGGGGTTTTCAGAAAGGTTCTGTTACGGTTGAGGTAGTTGAGGGTGAAATAAAAGGAGAGTGCATGTTGTTTATTAGATTTTCTTCCCTACAGAGGTGAAACAAGGAAATTCAGTTGCGGTCGGGAAATTTTACCAAGGTGGCCAGGGAGACAAATGGAGTAGAGATTACTAGAAGCCACAAGTGGCATATATGTGAGTAGTCGCCCATATAGGCACCATACGGGGCCGGAATGGTGAGTTGTTTTGAGAAATCGTTGTTTAATGAAGGGTATGATACCTTTTAACAATTTAATCACAAAAGGTTAATAATATATATCCAAAATAAAAGCAACTGATAAGAAAGGTTAAAAGAATTAGGAAAAACTAAAGTCAAAGGAAAGACAGTATGATGCGAGGTGTTTAAGATGCGTATTAGTAGTTCTGATGAAAACAAAATTTACCAAGGAACCTGTGAGCTAGGTTGTAAGCAAAAAGATGAGGGGCTAAAATTCTCCATCCGAGAGGAAAAAGGAATCCCCCACGGCTTGCCAAGCATGCCTTATAGTATACTCCATAGTAGTGATTTTGATTCACTATGATGAGTAGAGATATATGAAAGAGGGGGTTTTTTTTTTGAAAAATACAATGAAATAAAACAAAATAAGAAATTGAAAATACAGTATTCTTTTCTTTCTTCCTTTTTTTCGATATCCTAATAAGTGCATTACCCACAGCTTTTCAAGCACCCGGAGTCAGAACATAGCCCGGACTCGCGGATAGACCAATGACTGATTTGCCCTAATGGGATGGAAAAAAACAGCCTCTAATTTTAGCTAGTATGATAGTTCAAAACAAGTCAAATTGCATAAGCCCCTGGGTAAGGAAGGTAAAAGGATGCAGGGAGTTAAATTTATTAAAATGTTTGTTTATTCACAGCTGTGTTGAAGGGATATGATCAGTATGTCAGGGTAGAGGTGCCATGAACAAGAGATAGGGTCTGTAGCTCCGTAAATCATGAGTTCCAGGGACCAGGGGCAGTGCAGGCCAGAGTCATTCTTCGATCACACATTTAATGCTAGTTAATCTTGTTTTTTTGCTCTGGGTTTAAGTAAAATATATTGGTGAACGAGCGTTTATCGAGAACTTTCTAACTACCCACAATGATTGGCCCTACACATGTGCAACTCCAGAACCCTATGGTCTTATACCACCTCGTTCCTCAGTGCCTAGGATCCCCTCTCGTCCCGAGAACAGCCAGACTCTCATGGGACACAACCCTTATAACTTTCAGGAAAAGAGGGATTTTAGATTATAAAATTTCGCCCAGATATCTTCAAGACACCAGCAAGTCACTTTCGATATCAAACCTATCAACAATATTGTAGGCTCCATGACAGAAATTAACGCCGAGTGCCGAATTATACGCGCTATTGCCACTTGAGCCATAGCGATGGCACCAGGCGTATGAACCGACCAACTTGATGGCGGGGGAAACCGGGTGCTAGAAAACAGCGAGTTTAGAAAATGGAGTAATGGGAAAGGCTGTGTTGAGCCAGTGTTCCGCTGCAGGAATCCAAGAGCGGGGAAGATGTGTCGGGTACGGTAAGAGCTCTTGTCTGGAGAAAGACAAGGTATGCGCCACCGACGATCAGCAGATAATGGTTCTCTGAACATTGATATTCTATGAGGTCAGTCCAGAGGAAAGGGCATTGCCATGGTGGGACTTTACGGCGACTTCCTTGCCTAGCAGCAACAGTCAGCTACAAATACGTTGGGTGCCATTATCAAGCAGAGGAAGAATCCTGGAGCATGCCGTAAAAACTGTGATAATCGGGTCGTGTGCTATGTAGTTCAGAATTCCCTACTTTGGAAAACGAGGGCATAGAACTGCGAGAAAAGGGCTGCTCAGCCCCTCTGAAAGACTTACAAAAGCAAGAAAACACCAGACCTTACCAGAGGAAGCAAGCCCAACGACATGGCACAAGGCACGATTATCCCAGTTTTACGGTATGCGGGAGGCTTTTCGGAAGGCTGAAACAGGTTTTGGTTGACGAGGTCTCTGGCTTCCCGATCTAGTTGCTCGTCTAAAGAAGGATATTAGATAAGTTAGCTGACACGGGTATTTGTATTCATTGACTCTTTAGACAAATCCCCCCCGAAGCACCGACGGGAGCTAACCCCAAGCAGCCCCCGAACGCCACGGCAAGTTACTGTATGATATACCACTGATGCCTTAACACAAATTATATAGCCAAGTACGATTCCCAGGGGCGGTACCTCACACCCCAAAACCCGATGCCGGGTAATTTTGTCTTTGGCCGTGTAGCTCAGACCGCAGAAAAGCTGACCGATCGAGCTCCCTCAAAACACAAGTGGATTTGGGCCAGCAAACCTGCAGAGACTGGGGAATGGTTGAGCAAAGGACTTAAATACGAGGCCTTGGTAGTGCATGAAGAGGATTGTGTGGAGGAGGACACTACCGAAGAGGGGCCAAGTTGCGCCCATAGTTTTATGATCTGCAATGCCCAGGCCCGAGTTAGCCGTGTTCCCAAAAATCTAACCAGGTGTTTCCCCTCCTTCCCTAGACGCCCTGTGTAAATCTTTCTCTCTTCATCTCCATCGAGATCTAATGCTTTTTACACCGGAATAGCCAACAACGCTGTGTAATATTACTATGAGCCCCCCATGGTGTGCAGTGTTGTATGATATTGCACTGTATCGTATGTAAACTTGCTTTTCCTGTCCTAATGTCGAGTGAGAATATGTGATGAAGTCATGTGATAATGGTAGCGGTGTTGAGCCGGAGAATTGAATCCTGGCTTCCAGCCATGGAAGGATCTATTTGCCATGTGAACGAAAATATGGCTAGGACCAGCGGAAGCGATTGCGTTTACCCTCCGAATGAAAGGATTGCTTAGGTAGGGCACTCATGTCGCCTTTTTTAGTGCACCACCAGCAAAAAGAGGCCTCCACCCGTCGACATTGCCAAAGGACAGAGTTTCCCATCTGACACAGGATTTAGCACCAAATTTAACGAAAAATGGGCATCTTCAAACAGACAATTCTCAAAGCTACTTGTATGGAAGCACTTCAAATCCCTCCATTGGCTAGAGAATCACCACGCACTTAACCCTCTAGAGGTAGAGGTGGAAGTGATTAAAGACATGTTCATCGTTTATAATTTCGTGATCCAGTGCGGAAGTGGCCTAAATTTATCTATAGCGCTCAATAATATTTAAAAATTCTGTAATATCCCCCATGTTATCCATAGGTTTACTGATGCACTAGAAAATGCCCTCATATTCTCATAGACACCCTTCTACAAGAGAGGGTAGTGAAGGCAGATACTTTTATTGTAAAAAGAAAATCGGAGGAAGGGATTTGTCCCAGTACGATAAGAGGAAACAATGTTCATAATGATACTAGAACCCTTTTTCCTTAAGAACTTCCTCTCCTTTTAGCTATCAACACTCAATAAAATTCTCATCTTCTTCACTTCGTACAACACAATTCACACCAGTTTCCCTAATCTCATGGCCAACACCCGACACTACCTCATATAAACTCACTCACTTTTGACTCCTATTCTCATACTCTTCTAGCTTTATTTATTTCTTGTTATCTAATAAGATATCCCTGTGTAGCATCAAGTCCAACAGAATGCCCTTGTAAAAAACAGTTCGATAGAACACCCCCGGCTACATGTTTTTTATATTAATGCTCACCCCCTCCCATTATATAGAGGTAGCGCATAGCAAAATTCTTTAAGTCAGAAAATGTGTCAACGATTGGTCCAGTGACAAGGCTACAACAAGGCTGTTGGGGGATGGGGTGATGCCCGATGAGAGTTTAAAGTCTTCTATACTCATAGTATTGGATGTGTCCACAAGTGAGTGCAAAGGTCTTGTCTCTTTGAAAATGCCAATAACCGGCAGTAAGGTGGTGTAATTGAAGTTATAGCCTCAAGTTTCCTTGCTCCAGTACACAGAGCTAAACGTTGTTGATTTCAATCAGTTGGAAGAGAAATAAATGCCATGATTGAAAGTAGAAGAGGAAAGTTAGTTACTTATAAGAGCGGTAGATCAAAGGAGATGACCAGCTTCAAGGTATGATATTATAAATTTAGATATTAAAATGCATGGGAACAACTAGGTAATAGGGTCTGCACCCTCTTTCCTTCTCTTATATGATATCTCGCCCTACAGGGGCATTCCATCAAACTTTTTTTCATAAGGGCATTCTATTAAATTCGGTGTTACGTAGGGGCATCCTATCAAATAATCGTTTTTCAATTTTTTTTCGAAATGACAGATCTAATCTCCAGGTGCTTCCCGATATATCTGCGTTTCCACCTCTCTTCTATCGCACCGTTATGGGGGAAGTCCCCGCAGGTTTTCGTGTTGCCGTTGGCAGGTTTGTGGCAACCGGGACTATAACAATACTATCCTTTCTTATTTCTCATGAAGTGCTAGACGGTACTCCCCTATTTGTTGATTTGCTCAAGATGAGAGCCAATCATAGAGTCGCCAGACTTACCCCAACACCCAGTGCTGTGTCCCCAAGTCGGCCACCAATACCAAACCCCTCCTCTAGCCCGTAATTGTGCTTCTACACCGGGAGGTTCTTTTCCAAGAAGCAAAATTTCTCAGAGATCTTCTACATACAAAGCGGTACTCCCGGTCGTGCTCTAGCTGTCGCTCAGGGCATCTATCACACCTCCGACCTTCTCCCCCATCCTGGCAACCCACTAGATGATGCAATGCATGCCACAGCGAGCCAAAATGCACAGTAGCACGAAACAAGCCTCTGGGAGGTGGCTTGCTTTGTAACCTAAAGCCAGTACCGTGCAATACGCTTCGTGTCACTGTGGGTTTCTGACCATGGTGACATAGGCTATCACTCGAAAACGCCAAAGCCAAGATGTGGGGCCGATTCCGGCACGCTTGCCGGAGGAGAGAGAAAAGCCACATTTTTCGGGTGGAGGAAAGCTAATGGTGGAGGATCTGACTGATACCATGCCGGTACTCGCTTGGTTGTCACAGTACAATACCGTGCCGTATTGCCGTAAACTCTCGATAAATCCACTATCGGACATCGGGCCCCTAGCGCTCGCAATCCGAGATAAAACACCCCGAGAAGGAATAGTGTTTTCCAAACGTGTTATATAATTTATCTAAGATGAGCCCATTGGATCTCATTAACTGGTATTCGTAATTTCGTTAACCCGCCCCGCTAAGCCTATTTTTCAGACAGTGAATTCCATTGAGATCCCGGATGGTGGATTTATCAGAGTTTACGGCATTTTTTGTTATCCGGGTTTCCGGCGAGCGGGATCACTTGAGGTTGGATGGTGGTAGAGTTTGAAATCGGGATAACAGAAGATAATACGGCACATACAAGGCATAGGGATAAAGTTTCCGAACAGTTAATTTAGGTTAACCCGCAAGATAAACCAATGTCCCGTACGAAGCCTTTATCCCCGGCACCTGTGTCAGTGTTGAACCATAGATATCGTATGAACTTGAATAGAAGAAAAATGTGCCATCGTGGGGCGTTGGACCCTTCTCCACCACTGGAGGGGAAAATATTGCAAATTCAACCAATTCAGCCCTCGGTTGAGACAAAGCAAGAAGAATACGCATAGCGCCTTACAGGAGAGACAACCACAACGTCCTAGCACATTTTTCTTCTGTTCCGGTCTTTTTTCGGTACTGGTTTGGGGTTCCCAAGGACTGGTCTTCTGCGCAGGCATCGCCGCTTTTGCTGTTTTTGCATTGATTATGGGCTCGGGGGTTTCACATGGGATCACTTAGTGGCATGTTTCTTGCCTTCCCTCTCCTCGCCTTCTCCGTATTCGTTCATCGCGATCCGTCTATGTTCCCGCAGGTTCGGGATGGCTGCTTTGCGGCTTGCTGACGTTGTCTTGCGAAGTGGTTGAGTTGGTGCTGCCGGTCCACGGTGCTTCCGGAACCGTGCGGAGTCGTCAGGAATAAGCAATGGCGTCCCCCCTCGCTTTCCACCTCGATATTTAGAGATGGTTAAACGAAAGATAGATTCGTAAGCATCAAGTTCTGTGTAAAGGTGCCGTGCTGGGTATTTTTATTACTGTGGTGCCCCCCAATCGCTTTGCATACTGGTATCATACTAGGATTAGGCTCAGCAAAAAACAAAGGAAAGTTATGTCCTCGAGTATGTCTTGCTGGTGCATAAACAGATCAACTCCGCCCTCTTTCCTCCTGCAATTTTGTTTCAGAGGTATATATGATACCGTATGAGCCCGGCGCTGGTATTTGGTGTCTGCCGAAACCTGAAATCCACGGTCAAAAGTTCTCCCTGTCAGCTGGTCAAGCCCGGCGCCGTGAGAAATGCGGCACTCAAGCATTGTATACGTAAGCGCCCTGCTTGATTACACACACCAGCACTTGCGCACAGTTTCATACATTGTCTTGCCCGCGGCGTTCGGTCAGAACTCCGACTGTTTGACTTGGGGCGTCTTCACCTCAGTTATGCAACTCAAGTTCGAACTTCGCCTTCTCTCCTCCCGGATATGATGGCAAACCCTGCATCTCACGGCCTCCCGCGTATCCTCTCCGGGAATGACTGAGCGACCGGTTTGCCGGTAATAGACCTTGCCATCACCGGTATTCACCCCATTTTCGCAGAATCTTGGTCAGAGAGCTTGGATTTGTCCGTGCGTGTCACACCACGATCGACTTACCAAAAGATTTACCGAGTCGCACACCCATGCCCCGCCTATTCCACGTTATTGGCATTGCTTTTTTGTAGCGGGGAGTCTCGGTAGGGATAGAAAAATTTTAAAAAAAAATTCGGGCAGGGGTTTTGTATCGACAATGCTGGACTTCTCTGGTCATGCCGTAGCGTGCTCGATTATAGTTGCGCGGTGCTTGGTCAACTTTAGAGTTAACGTTGGTATACTATACGGCTTTGTGAAACTTTGACGACGGGGAAGCTAATCACGTAACGAACCACTGGAAGAAGGTTGAGTTTTAGTTAACTTAGTGAGTGTATGATCCACTGTGGTGCTGTATGGAGCCGAAATATCTATATTCGCGTACACTTAGTGGCACTAGAGATGAATGGATGGATGATGGCCGTGCAGGGACGCGGGTCTCAGGATGCTGGGGGGGGGAGCTTATCATAGGAATTCAGAATGGTTGATTTTCGAGGCCCCCGAGTGGCTAGACCGAACCTCTTCAACCCCCTTGATTCTTCCGGTTGGGTTGGTTCAGAGCGGCCTGCTTCCTGGAAGAGCCCTAAGGGGTGGATCCCACACCCTCTACTCTGTTGCTGTTAGTCGCACCTGGCTGTTCCAGATGCCTCAAACCCAGAAATTTCATCCCTCACAGCGTGGCATACTGTATGGGAAAGTGGAGCGGGAAAGCTGATGAAACTTGCAGTGTAAGAGCAAATCGCATCTACTAGTGTATTAATAGTTTCTATTTTAGACAGTCTGGATGGATTTCACACATTCCCTTTCTTCATGTCTCTAGTCTCCCCGTTTAAATAATTTTGTGAAGTAGAGCATCAAAAAATGCCTTTACTCACAACATAGCTGCTAATCCTTCAAATGAGTAACCTCCACAAAGTTCGTTTCGGGGGTCGGGGCGCAGGAGGCCCACACCTTATGTTCCTGTTATTTTTTTCATTCTTACTACCTTTATTCCTTCTTGGGGGGCACTCCTTCTAGCTTTGCCCCTGCACTGGTGGGAGGGATGGCCTGAGAGCAGGGTTTAGGTGTCCTGTTGTCCTGTTCAGCTAGTGCTTTCACATGGGAATCTGGAGCTGCGACAGCATTCCTACGGTTGAGCAAGGGGTCCGGTCCCGCGAGTTCCCGGACAGCTAGGAGTGATGGTACCGCCACCCTGTTTATCTGCGGTAACTGCCATGTGTGGGTGAATGCGGGGTGCCAAATCCACTCGAGCCTAGGGAGAAGCATCCGGGAACCAGAAACGAATCATGAGCAGGCACAGTACAGCATATCGATATCCAAGGTCAGAGGGCCAAACAATTACTCAACAGACCCAAACACCAGAATCCACAAACGTGAAAACGCGCTCCGGTAGTAGCACAGCTAGTCGTCCCGAAAACAGGGATCGAAGAAACCTGTGATACAGTAATAGTCTGTCTATCTGAGCACTAATACAAAATTTACCCCACCTGATTTGGAGTACCTAGACCCTGGGGCGGGTACTGCCCCGTGCGGCCCGCACTCGAAACCCGAAACAAACTACGTTTATAACCGCAAGCATTAAAATTGTGACCTTACCATACTAAGGATCTTAGTTCCATAGCGGCTAACTATCATCACGCTAGTTAGCACGAGCAACATTTGTCAGCTAGTCTCCCAGGGCTCCAAAACTCTTCTATAACGAGAAGAGTGGCCAGTATCCTCCTTGCTTCGGGCCCACGAGGTTGGGGGGCACTAATAGCCCATCCCCTAAGCGAACAATCGGACCACAAAACCCCACAGCCAGTGGGATCATCGAACTCCCGATAAGGGGGTTTTTCTAAAACGGACGTAAATCCGAACCTGTACTCTGTTTGTGGCAACTTACCCGTATGTGTGTTGCACCAAGGCAAGAACTCTGGGGCTTTGGTAAGCTCAGTCCTCGTACTGTGCTCGGGGCTAAAGGTAAGCCTGGCCGACTTCTCGGGTACTCTACTCACGCGGCCGAGTGTTGAGTTCGTCACGTGATCATCGATTCCTGTTGGTCAATAGGAATCGATGATTACGTGACGAACTCAGCACTCGGCCGCGTGAGTACTGTTGCTAAGCTTGTCTGGGAGCTTGATCTTTTTGGTCCGGGTAGCCACGCCCCCACGTTAATCTTAAGATTTCATTTTTGAACTTCCTGAGGACCCAGTGACAACAACATATTCCTCAATAAGTCAGGTAGGTAAATTATGAATACAGGTAGTGGTGAAAGCAAACTGGCAATCCTGTGGGCTCCCGGACCTGCTTGTAGGAGAGCAACACCATTAGTAGGAACAGGTTACCCATTGCGATCATAGGGGATCACTCAGGTTTCTTAATTTGTGGAGTTTTTTCCATGCGAATACCCTACAGTACTGTACATGTTTGTGAGATGCGCGTGGCTTTTAGTTATCGTTCCAGAGCCCGTATAAAACTACAAGCGAGGCGGACGGATGAATAGATTAGTCTGCGAGATAAACAAAAGTGGAAGGTTGCAACCATAGAGATGCGAAGCACAACAGCGGAGTTGATACTACAGTGGCAGGGTCATTAGAGCAAGGTATAAAAGTTCAGTGACAAGAAAAGAAAAGAAAAAAGAAAAGAAAAGAACTAAGAGCCCTAGTACGGTAAGCGAATAGCCTAGCTCTTGGGTAGGATGTTTGACAGCTTGTTGCTTATGGGATACAAGTACAGTATGTTTTTGTACAAGGTGAGGAGAACAGGGATGTCTAAAACATAGAGTTTACTACACGGGAAAACGTCGCAACATGCTACCTTACTGGGTTGCTGTTCGGTGTTTTTACTTCTCTTACCACCACCCACGAACTTGCTTGGCAAATCTCGTACGAAAACATCTTGCCTGGTGCTTGTACGAGTACTGTCTTAATAATGGTATTCTGGCTATTATGTGTATACAATCACCCTGCTTTAGGCACAAATTTCAAGTAACTAATATATCTGTTGGCGGCGCTTGTTGTATTTCCTCGTCCCCCCCATAAGGAATGGTTTGCACTAAGGTTTAGGTAAAATTTGCTGCCGACTCCTATCGAACAAGCACAGCCAAAAGATATACTAGTTGGAATTCGTGCTCAAGACAACCATAGCAAAATGCAGAATATCGTTACCATGATAGTACCCAATATCCAGGGCGGTCTTCTATAAGCAACCAACCACTAAACACCCTTCTGAAGAGTTGAGCATTTGACATACCAACAATCTGAGGTCCTTTTCTTTTCTTTTCTGTTGCTGAATTATACCTTACTCTAATGGTCCCCTCTGTATCGTCGATTCTGCTATCATATTTTACATTTCTGTGGTCCCAACCTACCACTTTTATTTATCTTATCGCATATAACTAATATCTCTATCGGCTGAGCTTATAAAACCAGCAGCCGGTGCACTCCTCTAGATCAGGCAGTAGTTAGCTATTTCGGGTCATGGATATCAGCTTTGTAATCTTCAAGTGACTCAGCATCATAGCAAGCATTAAGTTCAACAAATCACGATACTTATGCTCGAGTACGCAAATTCTCCGAAAACAGGATTAGTGTGTCTTGCTGCGAATTTTACTGTTTCACATCTAGCGGAGGGGTGTGCATGATCCCGTATTTGGTAAACGAAAACGCAAAAAGAGTGCAAACCTAAAGCCAGAGAGCATTTGGGAACATTCGGAAAGGTGGTTCTCGTGGCAACGGTGGTGAGGACAACTCAAGTTACGACACCAGCTTAACATACCAATATCTCACATTTGGGAGGGCGGTGGTAGCTGAGGTCATATTAATATCATCCCAAAATTAGACATGAGCTACCGTGGACTACCGTAAGTACCGGTGCTCTAATATAGTAAATTCTTCAAATCCACTATCTCCGCCACCCAGGATAGGTTTTATTTGTTAGGTTAAAAGGATTGCGAATACCAGTTAATGAAAACCCAGTGAGGGGACCTTATACCATGTCAGGAAAACTCTGATACCTTTCAGGAGCCTTTGGCTCAGAATCCGGAGGGCTGGCGGAGATAGTGGATTCCAAGAGACTTTACGGTTCAAGAACAAGACACTAGGTCGTTGTAGCTGCCCCACTGGGATAGGGGCAGAGAAATCGCCTCAAGCTCAGCCCTCAGTTGAGACAAAAAAAGGAAAAAATACACCGCGCCTGGCTACGAGAGTCAATTACAGCTCCCTAGAACATTGCTCTTGTATTCGAGTAATTACTGTACTCGTAATTGCCTGACGTTTGCTAAACGGACTATTGCATCCAGGCCAAAAATCGGCCGGCGCCTCGGGATTTTAGTAGTATGCAATAGCAGTCCGTTTTGCAAACGTCAGGCAGTTACGAGGGCAGTATTGACAAGACAGGCGTTGCGCAATCGCAACAATTGTTTATTACAATACTGCATCCAAAGAATCAGGAACTTAGAACTGCAGGACCAGTGCTTTGGAGCGGCAGTGTACTAGTACTAGTACAAGTACAAGTACCCGGCGATGTTTTCGTATAGGATAAGGGTATCGGTAGTTAGCTAGCAAAACAATCCCTGCCCTGCCCGAAAAAAAGACCCCTGGCACTTATACGGTTATACCATCTCTGGTATATTATATGATAGTAGCACAAATTGCTATAAGCGCATTAGATCACATACAGATATTCCTACTGGGTATTATTGAGCGGTCATTTAAAGATACAGTACACGTGTGACTAGTCAAGTATATCCCTGCTTGTTCCGGTTAATGGCTCCCTCCCTTGTATGATAACCTCGGGATCATGCTCAAGGATATCCAGGTTTCAAGTCCACAAGCGAAATGCGCCTGTGTTGCCCATTAGAGGGAACAGGCGATAAGCACAAAGCACGGACATCTGGCCGGTGTCGGTGCCCAATGTAAGCCACGCCAAATACTTGTAGCAAACCCAAGGATACCGGCACTGACTGTGAATATCAAAAAACGCCTCTAGAATAGCATCACACCAAGGCGCCGAATCACGTGTTTGGGCTTTGATCTCAGGCCGGTGAGAATGGTCTGGGGTTACCATCAAACCCACCTTTATCAAATCAAAAGAAAATCCTCGTGGTTGGGGTTCTTGCAAGTAGAGAGGCTAACTGCTCACTGTGGACCCTAGTGCACGACTGTGAAGGGAATCTGTTTCTTACAACCTGCGGTGAAAAAAAGATTTGGAAAGCGCGGCAAGGGACTGACGCCAAAATCGGGTTTTTTTTCTTCTCCCTTTCATGCGGAATCTCGAGATATCCGACAGTTGGCTAGCTATTGGACGAGTGCAAACGTCACCTGAGAGTCACATGACTTGGCTACAAGCGAGAGAGACTTCTCCAGTTTACAGTAAGCAGACACCATATCTAGGCGGAAAGGAAAGGTCGGTAGATAGGCACTCGTCCAAGGCAAGTAGTGCCCAAACATTAAAGCTGATTTGTTCGTCTGCGCAGGCACGCACAGATGGTTGGCCATATCTGGAAGCTAGCGGCTAAGCAGGAGGAAATTTGAGCACACACCACTACTCCGCCTGATTGGCAGAGGGGGATATATGCTATAAATAAGCCAATGTGAGACAAATGGTGATGAGGCGGGAGACTCCCTCGGGCTCTCTTTCCCTCAACTGCCGTACAGTCGGGAAGCTGGAGTACTTCTTAATTGTGGTAAAGCTTGTTGTGTTGTTTTTTTATTTGTCTTAGTAGAGGCTGAAAGTTAGCTTTTTTCGAGGTGATTCCTCCCCTTTATCCAAAGAGGGGAATTCTAGACGTCTTAGTGTGAGGTTCAATTATTCCAGTTCCTGCAGTGGCGGAAACCCCAAGAATCGGTCAGGTACAGCGGGTGATCCAGGACCACAGGTTAGGTTTTGGTGTAAAGAAGTTTAGAATTCACAGAGATTCATACAAGACAGCGAGGTCAGCACCCGAATTCGGACTATCGGGACCTAGGACAGCGGGTGTGACTATATTGTCCCAGCGTTGATCCTATAAATGTACTGTACCAAGTGTTATAACTCTTCATTCAGGTTTCTGTTAAGATATCCCCCGGACCGCCCGGTTTCGATAAGGTGGGAGGCGATGACCATGCGGAAGTGTGCGGCAGCGGTTGCCACTGTTAGGCTATTAGCTGCCGCATCGTGATATATGGCCATTTTGCAAGAGAAAAGTTCATACCTGAAGTGAAAATACCGGCCAAGTAGCGGGGAGCTTACTTTCCCGTCGGCCATATCAAGAAACTTAATATAGGATGGGGAAAGGGAGTGGTATTTGGTGACGTAGGCACTGAGAAGCGTGCCTCTGTGAATAGTACTCGTACTACTGGTATGCTGTCCTACGTGAATGTGCTTTGGTACTAGATAATGCAATTCGTTCAAGTATAGGTATCATTCTATTAAGTATACTACATTGTGAGGGAGTATTAATATTAGTTATTAATCCTCAGAGCTACAATTGACCTCTCGGCATAATCAGGAAATCCACCTCCGCTTGAGATGCTACCGGCGCATGTGTTTGGGGTTCAAAAAGTCTCCGGACGCTTTGGCCAAGACAGGCGCTAATAAATACAAAGCGTCCGGAGACCTTTTAATTGCCAAGCACAGTGCACATGCCTTGCCGTACATTGCACAGTACTCAAGCACGGCACTTGGAGTTTTTGCTGTTGTCCCGAGCTCTGGAGTACTCACGGCCCCAGCAAGACTCCTTCCCCTTCCCTCATCATCACTTGTGAACCGAAGTTCAGCAGGTCAACATCACTGTCAGCGTGGCGGAAAGATCGGTGGTACTATCGATTATAGTTCTACTGGTACTAAAGAAAAGCAAGAATGGAGGGGGAAAGAGAGAAAAATGAGACATGAATGAAAAATGAAGGAGAAAAGGGAGGGAGAAAAGGGAAAAGGAAAATCTGGACCCAAAAGTCAGACCATCCAGGATCGTCCCCGGGTATTCTCGCATCAAGTTACGAGTATCATACAAAAAGAAAAAAAAGAACCCAATGTTCGCATTGATACCTTTTATCCCCTCCTCGCTGTGGTAAGGTAGGCTACCGTAGTTGAACTGTTCTGGGCTGTACGATGCTTGTCCCTCCCCCCCTCTAAACTACTCCTACCCTCACCCCGCCTTTGGAGAGAAAGCGAAATAAATCAATAAACATCCTAGTTACTTGTACATGCATGGGTTTTGTGGCACGACACAACCAAAGCAGACGAGCCAAGCAGGCAAGTAGCCGAAGCGAAAGATATGTGGACAATCGCATGCCCCTGGTCGGGACGTCTTCAAAAACCGTCAAAACCCCCAGGGGATCGCCATTCAAGAAATTTATGGGATTGCTAGTGCACCTTTCATATGCTAGACAGGTTGGCCAAAGGAAGGAAGGATATTCGTTTAAAAACACCACCACCACCACCACCACCACCACCACCACCACCACCACCACCACCACCACCACTAACACTACTACTACCAAAATAGCTGATCCCGGTACCTCAACAATAAGAGTAACCCCCCTAGGCCGCAATTCTCCTCCCTATAACCCGTGTCGACTTTATAACCCTCGTTATTCGGGTTCTTTTGGCTTTTACCAATTGATTTTTTTATTCTATTTTTTTTTGGTTTGTTTCGCAACTTGGAATATAGTGGGGGAACATAAGAGGAAAGAGGGGATTCTGGGAATACCGGCGAATTTCACCCTGGACGGTCAAACCTGTTGGAAAGAATGAGTATGGTGAGCAAGCCATCGGTTGACGTGATGACAACACCGTGTGATAGTGTTGTCGGGGACGTCTACAGTGGATCAAGGGTGTCGGGGGTGAGCGGAGGAACCGATATCACACCTAACACATTCGAAATGCTGGAGTACTCTCAGACAGCCTCATTAACGTCGTGTACTCCGCTATCGAAAGACCAGCAGTACATCCGGTCTGTTGCTCATGTTGACTTTACCAAGGCATTGCTGGCACAGAAACCGAGTCCTTGGACAAAATCCATGTTTAAGCTCTACGGCTATCTGTTCGTAGCATTCTTGAATTCATGCATTAACGGGTATGATGGATCGCTCATGGGGGGGATCAACGCTATGTCAACATATCAAAGGTTCGTCTTAATTATCACTTCGTTGGTAGGTCACAATTATGATTGCTAACTATTTGTAGTTATTTCCACATGAAAACAACCGGATCATCAACCGGTATTGTCTTTGCGGTGTACTCTATCGGGCATTTCATGGGGTGCTTCATTTGCGGGCCGTTGTCGGATAATTGGGGTAGACGTTGGGGAATGTTTAGTGGGGCGCTCACGGTCATCGTTGGAACTTGCGTGCAGGCACTTTCAAGGACACACGTATGGTTTATGGTTGGGAGGTTCATTCTAGGACTTGGTGCCTCCATCGTAACTACTGCAGCACCGGTTTATGTTGCTGAGATGGCGCATCCTGCTTGGAGAGGAACCCTCACGGGATTATATAATACCTTCTACGGTGTTGGTGCGGTAAGATGTGCCTGTCTGTCGTGCACTCTGGCTCTCACAATTCTAACATTGGATAACTAGATTGCGGCAACATGGACGATGTACCATACTCAGAACTGGGCCTCTGACCTCTCCTGGAGACTCCCCATCTGGCTACAAACTGTGGCATCGGGCATAGTGTTGCTAATGTGCCTTTGGTGTCCTGAAACCCCGCGTTGGGTAAGCCCTGACTACCATATGCTGCCCTCTCTATATAGACTAACCAACTACCGCAGCTGGTATCAAACGACCGCAACGAGGAAGCAGTTCGAGTCCTAACAGTCTACCATGGTGATGGAGACCGCAAGTCTCCCTTCGTCCTCCTCTCGTACAAAGAAATGTTGGAGGAGATCGTGCTCCACGGCTCCGACAAGCGCTGGTGGGACTACTCCGAGCTCTTCAATTCTACAGACGCAAGGTGGCGTATGGTGTGCGTTGCGGGAATGGCGTTCTTCGGTCAAGTATGTTTTAACTATCTCTCCCATTCCCTCCCAACAGCATGATATCAAAAAACTAACAGAACCATAGTGGTCTGGCAACGGCGCAGTAAGCCACTTCCTCCCAGTCCTCCTTGACAACGTTGGGGTAAGATCGGAAGCAACCCAACTCCTGCACAACGCAATCCTGACAGCCATTTCCTTTGGCGCATCCGTCTCCGGTTGTCTCCTCGTAGACCGCGTGGGCCGTCGCATAATCCTGATGATGGGAACGGGCCTATTCGTTGTCTGGTGGACTATAGTCACAATCCTGTCGTCCTACTACGGGAAGGAATCCAACACCAATACCATAGGCAGCGGGGCTACCATCGCTTTCATCTACCTCTTTGGAATCACTTATTCGTTCTCCTATACGCCTCTGCAAGCGCTGTATCCGATCGAGTGTCTAAAATACGAGACCAGAGCTAAGGGGATGGGGATTTTCGATTTCTTCACCAACATCGCTATGCTGTTCAATTCCTATGTTATCGCAGTCATCATTGAGAAGATTAGTTGGGGGTTTTGCTTTCTTTATATTGCTTGGGATATTCTTGAGTTGATTGTTATCTATCTTTTGTATATCCCTCTCTTCCTCCCTTCCCCTCCCCTCCCTTCGCTCTCTCGTGATGGTTCGTGGACTAACTGGTATGGTGTATAGCTTCGTCGAGACTCGCTCGAGAACCCTCGAAGAGGTAAACGACATCTTCAAGGACCCTATGCCACGGAACAAGTCCTTACGGAAACATGTCATCCTTGTGACGCAAAATGGAATATTTGACCAAGGATTAGAAGGGGATCTGCAGAACCCCGAGTCCGGCCCACCATCACCAGAGCAAAAACCTTGAAAGCGTTTCGCGGCCGAAACGAATTCATGTCTCCCCCCCCCCCTTGCCCTTATCTTAATGCTTTGTCTATTCTAGTGAACGGGCGGGGTGGCATACCAGGCGTTTGTGCGTTGTGTATGTGTTTGTATCATCATGTTCTTTTCCATTCTTCCGGCGCGCGCGAGGGTGACTTTTCTTGTTTACATTTTCGTTTTATATTAACAGGCGGCGTTACAAAAGCCCTAATACTGTTAACTGTATATTCTATACTTTTCATCATATTTTATTTTATATTTTTCAGACTTGTGTATCCATGGTGGTGTGTCTGGAGTATGATATATCTCATTGCTATAGTTTGTACAAGTAAGATCAGGTTCAGCATTTTGTCCAAAATCGTCTACTAGTGGTTGTATTTCTTGGAAATGGGCCTTTGGGCCTTGTGTGATTTAGAGAAGTGATCCCGAGTGCACTATATCAAATAGTTGTGTCGGCAGTTTTCTGAACCATCAGTGGATATAAACTACCCTCATCTCAAAACCACGTGAGCTTGGTATAATATAGTCCACATATACAATGGGCTTCCCAGGGTTGTTCCCTCGGTGCATATTAAGGGGTGTGGGTGGCCGACATGCTTGGCAAGCCGTCAATCCTTGAGAAGATTATATTTTGGATAATTAAAACCGACCAGTTACCGTTTAAGAGCATCTAACTACCAGAACGTCCGGTGAAATAAACCTCTTTAATGGCTGAGATGCTTTTCGACCAAGTATCATAGGGCATTTTTTGGTGGCTCAATCATGGATGGGCTCGGTTTCGGGCCAGGGCTGGGGGTTGACTTATGTGGTGAGGGGTGAGACGATATGGGGTGGGCGTGGGGAGGAGCACCGGAGAAAATCTGGAGCTAGGGCTCAGAGTGCACTAGCCCTAAGTTATTACGGCAAGAGGAGGGAGGGTAGCCCTGGGGAGCCGGGCGTCCTATCCGGTGACCTATCAATCTTGCTTCACAACACAAGTGCATCTGCATATTAATAATATTATTATAAAAATCGGCCAGCATAACCCTTGCCTTCATAGAGGCTTGTAGGTGATCAGCAGAAGTAGTTCCCCGGTATTTACGGACATGCCCGAGTAGGTTTAATATAACGGCTTGCGATACTCAAGATCGAGCAATCATCACTATCTACTCAATTTCGCATCGATAGACGTCTTCAGGATTCCTAGCAGGGCTGTACCCCGCTACCCCGGACTTCGCTCTACTGGATTCTCCCTTGTCCCGGACAATTTTTCGAGGTTGTCAAGGATACACATAGAAATACCCCACAACGTTCCTGGTTTTGGATGTTTTGGATCGGATATCATAGAAATTTAAAACTCTCTAGTTCCTGCTCACTGAAAATACACGCTGCGTCCTGCTGGATTTCTGCCTGATTCTAGCCTAAAACCTAACATCGCAGGAGTTCAAAGGCCCGGCCGACACCACGAGTAGTCCACCTAGTAGGAAAGTAGGGTAAAATATTCTTCCTCTTCGTCCTCCTCCTCCCAATCATCCCCTCACTACTGGCAAAGTCTTCGAAGTACCTCGGCTCTAAATTCCGGTTGGTTCTTACGAAGGCACGTTTGGAACTCAAAGAGGGAAGCTGAGCTCCTTGAACGCCTATGAGGCCCCGCAGGTGGCGCCATGAGAAGGCCTGAATATTCGGGGGGGGGAGATCTGTGTTGGGTCCTGCTAGCTTGTTTTATCGAAATTGTCGGACCATTTCTTCTGTGTTTTATTTGCTGTTCTACCCCTCATTTAAGCCTTATAATAATATTATGGAATATCTTCCCAGCACCACTGCTCAATTATCACCCAACTTTCAATTCCCTCCTTACAGGTTTGTCCAACATTTTGCTCTCTCGGATGTTTCGTTGCCCCAGATAATCCACTCAGAGTTTTGGCCCATCCAGACAACGGGAGGTGACTATAGGATAAAATCCCGAAATTAAATGAGCCCAACTTTGCAATGAATAACAAAGGAGATAACTTAGCGAGGAATAATGGGGCAGCCCGGGGAGAGGGGGCAGGGGGGCAGGACAACGGTTTGCACGAGTGCACTAGTGAGCCACGTATTAAGACCTGAAGCTCGAATAACGGTTAGAAAGTCTGATATGCTATGTCCGCAGAAAGTACCCCCATGTTGAGATTACTTGGGATCGGTTGCTTCCTAGGCCAAGTAGTCAACTGGTGGATAGAACGCCGGGACACCGTTCCTTTGGCTGTTGGAAGGGTCCTAGCGGGAAGTTGGCTTGGAAGGGTTATGGTTTATAGTACTTTATACGGTGCCTAGATACAAGTGTGATTCCATGATTGTGTGGAGGCTAACAGAACCCTCGATATTCGAGCATACCGTGGGCTACTATAGTCTGGTTAGATCAGGGCTAACCTTGTTGGCATTTCCCTGGGTTGAAAGCTTGCGACGAAGACTCAAAGTCGGTTTTTTCGAATAAGATGTTTGAAGATAACATGGCTACTGTGCTGTGAAAATACTAGTTTGGAGGAGAGTGGTGTTCAAGCTTTCTTGCCACACACCCCTCTTGGAATAGTAGGGATCTGTTTCCTCGGGAGGGCAGATGCCGTTAGAGGGAGTCCTTGTATCAAGGGAAGGCAAACCTATCAGCCTCTATTAGGTAGCATTGAAAGAGATGGATAGGAAGAGAGAGCTGCTCCAAGTCTCTGCTATCTCAGAGAATCCCTTTTTAGTATCTGACCCTCTACGGTAGGTAGAGATACTTTTGAAATACTTTACCTATACTAAAAGGGCCGACCGAAACCTATTGTTTCCTCCAAGTACAAGTCCCAGGGAGACAGCAGTGTATCATCTAGAATTCTCATGGCAGAGGGAGATATAGTAGAGCTGTTCTAGTGTACATGCTTTTGTAAGTTTCGCATCTATGATCTATCCATTCCTATTGCACTGTTCAAGAAATTTCTAACGCCCAGAGTTCAAAAGCCAAACAGCGTTGCAACCTACCGTGATAACCAACAGCTTCTGGCCACCAAGCGCACAAGATATCAGCCCTCCGGGTGCGGTCCGCAATCTTCAAGCCCAAGTCCCACCCGCTCCTCACAACACCCTGTACTCAGGCACAGTCTATCTAGCTAGTCCGGGTATCCTCCTATCCCGAACGACTAGTACAGCCACACCACTCCCCCACCCCTCCCCACATTGGCCACCCACCACCTAACTTTCGCCGCCCTTTAACCCCCGACACACTCTTCTCTAAACCAATCGGCTAGTGTTCGAATAATACGGTACCTTACACCATTGATACCTTACGGTAAGTTGCCGTAAATTACCGTAGAAACTTGAACAATTGAACCGTGTTCTATGTCGCTGTGCTTTCCTCTCTCAGTAAGGTCAAGAAATTTTTGTTTTTTTCTGTCTTGGAACGGGGGAAGGGGCTGTGTTTTTGCTGTACTCTTTGATCCCTTTCCGGAGAAGGAAATTTTAGACTTCAAAGCACACGGTTTAATTATTCAAGTTTTTCCGGTACACTAGGGAGGTAAAATACCTGAAAACGGCCTCTCCCACCTTAAATTTTGATAGGTAATCCTGTCTTCCATCCTATGTTTACGTCAATCGACTAGGCTAGGGATTATTGGCAATGGCAGTACCACAACCTGAAGCTTTATGACGGTCGGCAAACGACACCCGGTAAGTTTACAGCACAGTCGCGTTCGCAAAGTTCTCGTACCCCTTGTACCTCAGGAACAATACCTATTTACAACAACAGGACAACAAGGCGCTTTGTGATAGCTATTTTTGGGATATACCCCTAGAGGCATTGTAAACCCTTATCACCATTTATCATACCGAATAATTAGGGGAGAGGGTTAGCAAAGCGTTTCTAATCGCTCGTGGTATCATACTCGGGAGGGTACGAGAACTTTGCGAACGAGACTGTACTTTCCATTCGAACTCATCAATCGGCCGAGTGATACTTTATGACCGCGGATCCAAGCAGTCGCTCTGCGCGGGGCTTCGAACCCCCTTAACCTGAACTAGGGTTCAACCTATTGCATCGCTCAGGGCTAGGAATGACTAGCTAGCTGTGGAATACGAAAATTTGTGTCCAATCGACAGCCACTCAATAAAAGTCTTTGAGAGGCATTTCTCTTATTAGTCATGCACCCTCACATGAGATAACCGATTGGATAGTAATTGTGCCACAGCAAGCCACATCGCCCCGCTTTCTCCAGCTCTGGTCGCAGAATGTCTAGACTATAAACTCCCCTGGTCTCCCTACACATCGCCGCACCATTTCTACACTCACCAACATTTTTGATAAAATATCATGGCCCAAACTTCATATTCAGTCAGCGTCGGCGACGGTAATATCCACTCCGGCAACATAATAGGTAGTGTCAACAACACTTTCTATAACTCCGACGAGGACGCACAGATCATGCGCTGGCTTTCTCCCCTAGAGCCAAATAACAGACACCAAGGAGTGCGCACCGACCGGCTCGACGGTGTAGGGAATTGGTTTTTGGAAACGAACGAGTGGAGGGAGTGGAGGGGTAGCGGGGGTGGAGCCGATAAGGCTGTCTTATTTTGCTCCGGGAATCCGGGAGTGGGGAAGACATATCTAAGGTAAGAGGTAGTGTTCCTTTAAAGAAGCAATACCACTAACAGCCAGAAATTCTAGCTCCCTGGTGATCGACAACCTGTGTGATCAGGCGGGGGAGGAAAATATCGCGGTGTCAGGCTTGTACTGCGACTTCCTTTCCCAACAAGAGCAGACAATCAGCAACATCATGGGAGCTATTCTGAAGCAGCTAGTAGGCAGAGAGGGGATCACGAAGGATCTACGGGAGGCATTTCGAAAGGGGAAAAAGGAGTTTGGTGGTAGAGGGCCGCAACTTGCAGATCTGATGGGGATGTTGAGAATTACTATTGCTTCCCTACCCCGAGTTTTCATCTGTATTGATGCCTTAGACGAATGTCTACCGAAGTGCCTGCCAGAACTTTTCGAGTCTCTAAGAAATATTGTTCGAGAGTCCCCTAGCACGAGAATATTCCTCACCGGGAGGCCCCATGTCAGGGAAGATATTCAAAGATATTTCACCAAGGCCGTTGTGATACCCATCAGTCCTAACACTGGTGATATCCAGAACTATGTGGAGATGAAATTAGATAGGGATTCCGAGCCAGAGGCGATGAGCAATGATTTGCGGGCGGATATTGTGAGAGTTATCCTGGAAAAAATATCCGATATGTGCGTAGGACCATTTCGCATTTTCACTCTGTCAATGGTGCATACTTACCAAAGATTGCGTCTAGATTCCTCCTTGTTTCGCTCAACATCGACGCTATTCTAGGAGAGGTGACAATTCGCCAGAGAAGAAGGAAACTGGAACAGATGACACAAGGAAATGGATTGGGTGATGCCTACACGGCAACTCTAATGCGACTGAAAGCGCAGAAGGGATATAAATCAGTACTCGGCCTGAAGGTCCTGATGTGGGTGTTGTATTCGGAGCGGCCGTTACGAGCCCAGGAGCTCTGTCATGCCTTGGGAGTAGAGATAGGATCTGCAGATCTGGATCCGGAAAACGTTCCCGCCTTACGGACACTCCTAGCATCCTGTCTGGGTCTTGTCACAATCGAGGCATCTTCGTCTACAGTCCGACTGGTGCACTTTACTCTCCAGGAGCATCTCTCAAGCGATCCGACCCTATTCCATAGCCCTCACTCAGCGATTGCCGAGGTTTGCCTGACATACCTCAATTTTGGATGTATCAGGGATCTTCCCCCAACTCTTCACCTGGGCCCCACAACTCCGCTTCTAGAATATGCTTCTATTTACTGGGGGAGGCATACGAGGAGGGGAATGACGGAAAGTGTCAAAATGCTTGCACTGCGGCTTCTCGATAGATTTGATGAGCATATATCTGCTCAACTACTATTATTGCACTATGATCGAGATAGAGGCGGGGGCCCATACTTCGGTGGAGCGGGAGGACCTACGGGATTCACTGGACTTCACGGAGTAGCATTTCTCGGGATTGCGGGGATAGTATCTACTGTATTAGAGATGAAGAAGTGGGATGTCAATGCATACGATTGCGTGGGGATGACGGCTCTCACATGGGCAGCTGGAAGAGGGTATGAGGAGGTCGTAATGACGTTTTTGGAACGAGAAGAGGTCAATCCAGACCAGGCAGACACCGAATATGGCCGGACACCACTCTCGTGGGCGGCTAAGAAAGGGCATGGGGGAATATTAAAGATGCTTTTGGGGCGAGAGGGCGTCAATCCCGATCAGGCAGATACCTTTTATGGACAAACAGCACTCTCGTTGGCGGCTGAGGGCGGGCATGAGGGTGTAGTAAAGATGCTTTTGGGGCAAAAGGACGTCAATCCCAACCAGGCAGACATAAAATATGGCCGGACGTCACTCTCGTGGGCGGCTGAGGGAGGGCATGAGGGTGTAGTAAAGATGCTTTTAGGGCGAGAGGATGTCAATCCCAACAAGGCAGACACCTTCTATGGCCAAACTCCGCTCTCGTTGGCGGCTGAGGGTGGGCATGAGGGTGTAGTAGGGATGCTTTTAGGGCGAGAAGATGTCAATCCCAACCGGGCAGGTACAAAATATGGCCGGACATCACTCTCGTGGGCAGCGAAAGGCGGGCATGAGGGGGTAGTAAAGATGCTTTTGGGGCGAGAGGACGTCAATCCCGACCAGGCAGACATAAAATATGGCCGGACATCCCTCTCGTGGGCAGCTGAAGGCGGGCATGAGGGTGTGGTAAAGATGCTTTTGGGGCGAGAGGACGTCAATCCCAACCAGGCAGACACAAAATATGGCCGGACATCACTCTCGTGGGCGGCTGAAAGAGGACATGAGGGTATAGTAAAGATGCTTTTGGCGCGAGAGGAAGTCAATCCCAACCAGGCAGACACCGAACATGGCTGGACACCACTCTTATGGGCGGCTAAGAAAGGGTATGAGGGGATATTAGAGATGCTTTTGGGGCGAGAGGACGTCAATCCCGACCAGGCAGACACAGGATATAGCTGGACACCACTTTTGTGGGCGGCTGAAGGCGGGCATGAGGGTGTGGTAAAGATGCTTTTGGGGCGAGAGGACGTCAATCCCAACCAGGCAGACACAAAATATGGTCGAACACCCCTCTCGTGGGCAGCTGAAGGCGGGAATGAGGGTATAATAAAAATGCTTTTGGGGCGAGAGGACGTCAATCCCAACCAGGCAGACACAAAATATGGCCGGACGCCGCTCTCGTTGGCGGCTAAGAAAGGGCATGAGAGGATTGTAAAGGTGCTTTTGGGGCGAGAGGACATCAATCCCAACCAGGCAGACACAAAGTATGGCTGGGCACCACTTTTGTGGGCAGCTAAAAGAGGACATGAGGGGGTAGTAAAGATACTTTTAGGGCGAGAGGACGTCAATCCCAACCGGGTGGGTACAAAATATGGCCGGGCACCACTCTCGTGGGCGGCTGGAAGAGGGCATGAGGGGGTAGTAAATATGCTTTTAGGGCGAGAGGACATTAATCCCAACCAGGCGGACACAAAATATGGCCGGACACCACTCTCATGGGCGGCTAAGGAAGGGCATGAGAGGATTGTAAAGGTGCTTTTGGGGCGAGAGGACGTCAATCCCAACCAGGCAGACGACTATGGCTGGACACCACTCTCGTTGGCGGCTAGGAAAGGACATGAGAGTATAGCAAAGATGCTTTTGGGGCGAGAGGGCGTCAATCCCGACCAGGCAGACACAGGATATGGCCGGGTGGGCCTCCCGGCGTGGACATAGTGGGGTAGTACAGATGCTCTGGGAACGGAAGGTTGTCCGCACTGCCACACCAGATAATCAGCACTAAACCCCACTCTCGTTGGCTCTCTAAAGGATATACTGGAGTTGTGAGGATTCTGCTGGAACGTGACAATGCCAGCTCCAACACAGCAGGTTGCGGTGGCCAGACATCCCTCCCACCGTGTTCTATTCATGGGGCTAGTGCGTGGCAGAGATACAATTCCGCACTGATCACCTGGGTACAGACATCAGAGACCTGAACAGTCAACCTACGCTCCTATTCCCAGACCACAAGACTAGTGCCTTGGGCCTTAAGAGTCCTATTCCCAATCCCGTAGATAGGGACCTCTCATCAACCGTACGACCCTAGTTCTCCCCACTCCCTTCTTCTAGCCCCTAAAGCTCTAGGACCCTCTATGGAAAACCAACACTCAACCTATCACCCAACCAACCCCCCCCCCCACCTACCACCGACCGGTGTGTTATCATCACCTTCCTTGCTTGTTTTTTAGCCTTTTTCTTTTACATTTTTCATTCTTCGTCACTAGATATACCTTTCCGTAAATACTTGCCGAGTGAGGGGTTGGTGTAGATGAGACCTCCGTAGGTTTAGATGTCGATATACTTTGATAAGGGCGTTTTTCTAGTTTCCGGAGGCTATTCACCATTTACCAACTTTTTTTGGTCTCCCCCTCTTCTTTGCCTTTTCCCTCCATCGGAGATCTGGTTAGAGGTCTTATGGCGTTGTTCCCGCTCTTCATTCCTGTTATTCATTATGTTGGCATTTGTCTTGGGTTTTGTGGATAGTGGTATATAGTACAGTACGGCCTATTGCGAGCAATTGGGTAGGAATGGATGGTAAGTTGGAATACACCCGCCCTAGATTCGCAAGCAGCTAGTCCATCTCCTTCGCGTAATTCCTCCCATTACTTCTGAGCTGTCCCAGCGGTACCCTCTACAGACCATCACACTCCGCTACTAGGTTTGCGAGATGCTATTGGAACAGGTCCCAAATCATTGAACTACAACCCTAAGCCTAATGTTCTATATACAGCCACGTTCGCAAAGTTCCCATACCCTGATTGGTAGCAATACCTGGCTTAGCTATAGTAGATGTATTATGATGTAGTGTAACATAGAAGGTGATGATAATAATTATGGCTCCGCATCGCTTAAGTTGCAACCCCTCCCGACCGGACACTCTTCAAAGAAACACTGGCCTCATCTGCGATGGCACCACCCCACACACATAAGCCTTCCCTAAAGCCTATCGAAAAGGGTATCCAAAGGCATGAGGTTGTAGTTCTGGCTGATCTTGGCTGGGGATATAAGCGGATTTCGAAGAAAACTGGGGTTCCGGTCCCAACATTGCAAGGAATTCTGCAGCGATATCGAATGTACGGTCGACTAGATGATGCACATCGATCCGGGTGCCCTACTCTACTTTCTGAAGCGAACCTCCAAGCTATTGAACGTGCTGTGGAGAATGACCCTCGGGCTTCATTAAATGATCTGACTGAGCGACTTCACTGCCTAGGGCTTAGAGTTGGACGAACTACAATCAATAAAGCCACCAAACAGCTAGGATTTAAGCTGCGAATTCCCCGCAAAAAGCCCTTTCTTGATGAGTTTCAAAGAATTAGAAGAAAGTACTGGTGCTATCAGCGCACTAGCTGGAAGCTTTGCAAATGGAGGAGAATTGTCTGGCTTGATGAGTGCAAGGTTGAATTTAGCACTACGGCTCAACCAGGACGGAAGGTGGAGTAAGAGCAGGAGAAGAGCTACTGGCTGCGAATTTGGCATCTTCCTTCCGCTCTAATCGTATCACTATTGGCTGCTGGGCTGCTATCACATATGGAAGTCGAACTCCTTTAGTCGGTATCCGGCAATGCACTCCAGATGAACGAACTTCAAAGCGTGATCGACTCGGCCTCAATGCACAACAGTATGCAGATGAGATCAATGAGCCTTTTCTCATACCATACCTCCTGTCTCTTGATGTTCCTCTCGAGCAGCTACAGATTGGTGAGGATAATGCTACACCTCATAAGGGTGCTCCAAATCGTGCGCTCATGGCCGCCTATAGTACCAGGAGATTATATCCTCCTGCGAACTCGCCAGACCTTAACCTGATTGGAAATGTGTGGCATTTGTTGAAGGGTCGACTCCGGAAACGATTCACCTTGGTAGAAGATAGGCCACATACAGAGGAACAGCTATGGACGGCAATGGAGGAGGAATAGGAAGCAATTGACCAAATTACGATTGATAGCCTTCTAGATAGTATGCCTAATCGTGTGACGGCTGTAATTTCAGCTAATGGTGGACATACGAAATGGTAGATAATTTAATTCCTCATGCACGTTCATGTCCTGCTACATAATAATACATCTGCTATAGCCAAGCCAAGTATTGCTACCAATCAGGGTATGGGAACTTTGCAAACGCGGCTGTATTCTTTTCATGCTGGCGAATGATCTGGTGGTATGAACAAGATGGCGAGGGCGGTGTTTTTGTTGTGGGCTGGTTGAGCCAGATTCTAAAAATGTATAAAATTGTGAGCTGACTTGCCCTGGTGGGAATATTGTGGGGCAAAATTTCACAACATTTTTTTTCGGCTATCTAGATACCCACTCTCGAGTCGTAGCCCCGCCCATATTACGCTAGTGTAACAGTAGTACAGAGTCACCTTCCCAATATCACCTGTGTTTCTTAATTAGCTAGCTAGAACAAGCAAGACTTACCATACCCCTATACACTAAAACAAGAGCTAGGCTCAAGTAGCAAGACTCGGAGGCAAGTTTTCCTATGGGATTCCACAGCCACTGGATCTTGCGTACTATCATCCTCCTCTTGTCTTTGCAGATATCATACTGTGTACAAACGGAAAGTTTCTACTCAGTATCATACGAATATCAAGTGAAAATTACAACCACTCAGTAGAAGAGTTCACGATCTAAGACATAATTAATTGTACATGTGCAATAGGGCCATACTGTGGGGTTTTCAACAATCAACAATTAAGAATCAAGGACAATTGTTCAATCCCCAGCCATTAGCAATGAGAATAGTAAATTACAAGATTATAAATTAAATAATAAACATAGAAATCAAAGGAAATAATATCAGCTAGTACTTTATATAAACTTCCTTTGCCATTAGGTATTGATCCTTTGACGATGAGAATCCCTCCACTAGACCTCATTTTGCTGGGGGAGCCTACAAGATATTGCCATGAAGCAATTGGGAATTGCACAAGAGCTACCTAGGGTACTCGAATAGTTCTCCTCCAGTTTGTTTAGTTTCTCAAGCTCATTATAAATCACAATAGATATCAGGAGGCATGTCCTTACCAGCTAATACAAGATTCTAGCAAAGTAGATTCCATATTTCCCAACCCCTATTTATCTAATTAAGCAGTATGCGATACTCCAGTCAGTAGTTGCTTTTGCTCCTACAGGCGCTACCACTTACTACAGTTCTAGGTCCAGCGGCAGCACGTCAAAACCTGGAATCTAGAGGGAAAGGGGTGATTCAATTTAGGTGGTGAGGGGATCTTACGCTAGGGCCTGCAATCCTCACTTCACTTGCTCTACTACGATAGCAGTCTTTACAAATGAACCAACCCAAATAAAATAAACCTTGACTCTTACCTTAGCTCTTCGCCTATCCTACAAAAGAAAGGAACAGCCATGATTGATATGTACACAGCATTGAGGCTTCTTGGGCGTAGTGATATTTCTACTCCTATAATTCAAGCAGTGTCACCTAGTGCCCCAGTTCTTAGTAGTTTCATATCTTAGTCACAGAAAATCACTCATCTAAATGATGCTCGGACTTTGTTGAAAATCTGGGTTGCGGAGGTAATGATTTACGGTGAGGGTTTTACGCAGTGGACTGAAACCGCTTAAGTGGAGATGAGGATCTTGATTGATTGATGATAACTTGATGAAAGGAAAGGCGTGAGGAAAGTTGTGTACAGGAAGGAAGGTGCCAGTGTGAAGTGAGGAAAGGTGTGAAGGAAAGAAAAACAAGAGGGGTGAAAACACTTTCAGTGCTTGCGCGTCCTCTGACTAGTGCGTACGTATGCCTCTGCGGTCACAGAGTGCGGCCATCAAACTGCCATTTCCAACAGATTTGCTGAGGTCCTTATTCGGAGCGTTCCTTCCCGCATGATCCATCGAGTGATTGATTCAAAAGCGCCACACCGTCCTGGGAGGGCACGACCTCCATTACAAGCCACCCTGGGAGTATTGGGATCTTCCGATGCCTTCACCATCCCCTATCATTCCCACCTTCTCATTTGTCAGCCATGCTAAGTCACACAATTACTTTCCTCCTAGTCCCATAACCACACACCAAGACTAGCCATATGTCGCCACATCCCTTCACAAGATATTCACTCCAAAGTCTCTCAAAAATCCAGCAAAGTGCTCCAGTAGAGTCCGCTAGCAAGTTTGGGGTCAGGCCACACAGGCATATCTCAGAGCTCTAGAACACCTCACCCAAGGCTTTCTAGCGTTTTCCATAGTCCGAAGGAAATCAAAGAAAATTCCATAGACAAATGATGTTAAGGCATGTCAGCCATCAGGATTAGCTGGTAAGTTGCTCTATTCAGTAGGCACATGTCGGGCAATTGTGATGATACAAGGGCAAATGGGCTTCGCTAGGGAAACCTAGGCCTGATTGGTTGTGGCAGAGCCCACCGAAAAGCAGAGCATATAGTACCTACTTTGCCATAATTACTACCTCCCTTCGCTCTCATATATATTTCTTCGAATCTGAGGCTCCTAATCCTTTAGAGTTTTCGCCTATATTAAAAATGTAGTAACAGTGATAGCTTGGCACCCTTGGATGAATATCAGATTTCTGTGGGCAACCATGATATGAAGGGAGTGCTAGAAGCTAATTTTGGTGCACTGGGGCCCGATATTCTATTACATATCTCCATTGCTCCACCGTTCGCCATAAGGCGGGGATGAGGAAAATACAAAGATAGGTCCCTAGCAGCCTCCAATTCAGAAAAGAGAGGTGGATAGCTGTTGATGATAAACTGAGGCTGGCAAAGCTAGTGGGGCACAGTATAGGGGTCCGATCGCCTCGGATCTATAGGGTTCCGGACTTGGGTCTGCATCGTGGGCTAAGGCTACTTTCCGAATCATCATGCCTCACTCAGTTCTCTAGACCTTGTGATCCCATGCACATGCCCATAACCCCCGGATTTCCCCCAGAGTTAAAATTCTGCTATCACACAGGTGTGCCCGATCCTCGTAGAGAACCTCGAGAAGATTTCCCGAGTCTTCGGGGACCACGAAGCAAACCTCCCTACGCGGCGGGGAGTGCCGTTGACTCCTAGCTCTCTGCGAGGATCTTGGTACCGGGTAGTACTCTAACGGTTGTGTGCTCTACTCCAAGGGCTAACCGAATGAAAACGTTAAGAGCCCATTTGACAAAAACGGCAGGGAAACGGCTCCGTTTCGCGACCATTTTACCTGTGAAACCGTTGTTTCAGAATTTTGGAGCCGAAGGGAGGGGGTCATTTGTATGGGGCAGCGGATGATAGGAACGAATGAGAAAGGTTGGATCTGAAGGATGATGGTAATTGGTTGAGTTCCTTCCTCCCCATGTTTCCTTCTAATAAGTTATCTGCTCAAAGTGCTCATAACGCACCAACCCTAACAACTATCCTCTACGGAACCCTAAGTTCTAGCTAGTTACATAGAATATCACTACAGCGGAACGGAGCCGGTGTATCCAAACGGTTCAAAATACTCGAGTATTACGAGGCGTTGCGGGAGCCTGATAAACATAGCACCGGCACCGGTAGAAATGAGTCCCGGAGAAGGCATTATACAAATTCAATATTGCACCGGTGTTGAAGTCCGTTGTTAATAAATATACAAAGCACAGGGGGGAAGTTTTATCACAAGACAGGGATTATTTCGCCGGTCAACTTAAATTAACTACGCGAAAACATCCCTCATAGAACTTGTAGAGTGGCACCCCCCTACCCGGATCTCTATAATCCGGATTCCTTGCTTTCGCGCACGAGCCTCTATGAGTGCCAATGTTTTTTACCCCAAAACCAGAGATGCGGTCCAGAATCACAGTCTACACGGGATAGATTCTTGGAGTTTTCGCCCCCCGTGGCAGCCGGGAGAGACCATATTAGTACTGGGGCTTCTGAAATATATGTGCCCCAGGCGTGCCTGAGAAAACCGCCCCCATGTCTCGCACGTTCTCTAACGGTCATCCTAGCCCCGACAGGTTGGTTTTTTCTCCCCACAATGAGGCCATCGATACTTGTAGAGGAGTTTGATAGCCTAGAAATTGCCCACTAGAAACCTTAATTTCCTCTCGGACCCCCTCCGAGACGCCCAGAACTACCACTATCTCCCCCCAAACTCCAGTGCACCGCGACAATCTTCACAAACCGCAGCAAGCGAAAAATCGCCAATTACGGCAGAGTACATCACTATAAGTGGGAGACCATGGGAGAATAATTCCAGAAACAAAAGAACTAAGAAGCGGCCACACCGCAGCCCAAAAATCAAGATATGCCCGGACCAAGTCTTCTCCAACGTATTTTGTGGAATCCAGCCCCCCGCCCCCACTTCAGAGCAGATAAGAACTCCGGCGGTACTTTGGGTATGCCTCAATATTCCAAGAGCCTCCATACGTGTACATCCAACACCAAGTCAACAACAAGCGCCCACACAAATACTACTCCCATTGAGGAGAAGTTAGTAAAGACTCGTAAGTGTCAACCTTCACGGGAGGGCTACCTGTCCTGAGCAAAAACACCGGGGCATCTCTTGCATCGTAGCTCGATTTCCAAAAAATCTTTTTTTGTACAGTACCTTCCGCCACTCATACAACTGTAATCAATTTGTGAGAGTGTCTGGTTGGTCGATGCAAAATTTAAAGGACATTAATAAGAGGGAACATGGAAATATGGGTTCTCGCCAAGAGAGAGGGAGCAGAGAGTTGGGGAGTTATCTATAAGTTAGCTTCAGGTTTAGTATCTGGGGGTAGGGTCCTAAACGTACCACGCATAGCTTTCCGCGGTGATCCATGCATTTATTTTATTTTATTACTCTGCACGCTCCTAGATCTAGAGGTTTCAGCTATTGGTATATTCCCCTAGTACTATAGGCGTAGAGGTGGTATCGTCAACGCGTTCGCAAGAAGTTACCAGGAAATGATTGAAGGTCCGCCACCGGAATCTTTGTTATTGAAAACGGGACAGTAGTCAGATAGAACCTTGGTCCGCGAAGTTGTAAGTACCGTGACACGTGAATCGCCCTTTGCTCGCATGGCAGACAATAACTTCTCGAAAATAGGGGTTTCTAAAATACACAGCAAAAAGTAGGTGCTTACCCACGACATTCTCTTTCGGGTGCGAAGCCGGAGTCTAAATGGACCCTCACCACGCCAATCCCAGCAACAACGAACGGGGCTTCACAAGAAATTTTTTGGAGAAAAAAAACTCAATGAAGCTACATAAAACCGAATCCTCTTTAATTCTATTGAGTGCATTCCTCGATAAAGTGAGGGTTGGTTAAGAGCAGAAGTGGCGTATTTTGAAAAATAAAAGCTCATTTCCGAGCGGAAAAAAGTGAACCAGAAGGTCGGTATTTGCTGCCCGGCACTTTCCTTACTTGCTATTGACAAGTAGGAGGACCCTACCACAACTCCCTAAGCATACCGTATTATCTCGGGTTTTGGCTCAGATAAGGCATTACTCAAGGTTCTGTAGTGCCAGGCATCTGAAATAGACTTTGTAATCAAGTAAAATCAATAAAAATTAATAACAGACGAGGAAAACTTTCTATTGAACTACTAACTCTGTCATCCTCTTTTTCTAGTTGGGTATTAGGTAAGGGGTACAGTTTTGCATGAAGACGCGCCAGGCACATGTTTATACAAAACCAGTGCCTCCTGCCCGATAGCCAAATAAAAAACAGAGCAGATAGTATTGAAGAATGATTCTTCGGCAGATCTATCGGATGCTTTCTTCAATTATTACATTTTCCTTAAGGTGTTCTGTGTTAATTTCGACTATTGAACAAGTCTACAGGTCGGTTTCTAATCCCTAGCACCATAGGAAGTTTAGCGGCAGCTTGTCTTAGAGAAACCCCTCACTCGAGTATAACTGGAGATAATAGGTAGCCGACCTTCTCCTGTATTTGCTAAGTCTTCATACAGATCTTCCGTACCCCTAAAAAATCAATATCTGCTATAGACCATTCAAAAATAGGAACCTATAGCGATTACGAAGATAAGTATTCAATTAAAATAGAGAGGTGCCGGGTGAGTCCTCAGCAAAGTTTGTCAAATATTAGCAAGTAGTTCTGATTAACTAGTATGATACTGAACCTTAATGTCAACCCGCGCCAAGTCTAGCGGAGGGCGCTTCCCCCTTGAGGCTCCCCCAGTCTAGCGGGCGTCTCCCCGGGGTAAATACCGGTATAGCCAGCGGTAAAAGGGGTCAGAAATATTGTCGAGGGATCCTGGAGTCGTTCTTATTGGAGGATTTGGTGGCTCGAGCCAATTGATTTCTACCCTTCCAGTTTCTAACCCCCGCCTTCCGTTTTTTTTCTACCGCCGGCTGTATTTTGTGAAAATCATTATCTAGATGATAGGCATCCTACGAACCCGATGCCACCATCCTCTCCCTTATCGACCAGTATCCTAGGGATTTTATGGTGATACTCCGAAAAAAAATAAAAAATGACACATAGGCCGTCAGAGAAGGCAGTACTCGGGTAGCAAAACAATGTTACTTACCTAGCTTTTCAAAAAGCTCGTAGGAGTGTGATGCCCGCTCCCTTTCTATTAGCCTAATCTTACAGAGTTCATGATTTTTAGTCTGGCCGGAGTGCGAGTAGTCACCAAAAAGTAGTGTCTTGTCATACCGTACTTGCACGCGCGTTCATCTTTCTCAAAATGGACCCCTCGCCGTTCTCTCGACCAATACGGTACCTACTTTATCAAAAAAAAAAAAAGGGAATCGACAGAATTAAAGAAGAGCACTGTGGGGAGTTTTCCTCTGAAGACTTCCTTGATGTCAGGGCCGTTGGTTGCAGGATTTGGTCCTCGGCAATCTCCGGATACGGAAATGAGAAAGTAGAGATTTCACGTGCTTCCCTTCCGGACACCTCTTGTTCTAGGCTCGGTGCTTTATTCAGTTTCGCACGTTTCGTGTGGGAGGACGACAGCATGGTCTCTCACTCGGAGGGGGGAGAGCGAGGAAAGAAGATTCTTATCATAATGGCGCAGTTCTCTCAATGGTGCTGGTAAAGCAAGAAGCCCTAAATTTCCGCAACCCTCTTGGGCCTATCAGAGCCCCGTGTCGCGCGTGCATGTGATCATGGATCTGGGGTTGTCAAGCGAGAACGCGATCAGGGAAAATCTCCGTCCGGGCCCCCAAGATTCTTGACCTCAGTCCATTTTTCACACGGGCCAGGGCCAAAAACCACCGACCATCCGCACCGGTAGTTGCTAAAGTTCCGGTACCGTATGCAGGTTATCCGCCGCAATGAGCAGATCGGGATGGGACAACCCTGTACAGTGCAGTGCCTGCCCACGACCCTTTTTTTCCCCCTTCCTTTTCTAGCGGAGGCTAAACCTGGCTGGTTAGGGGAAGGATCGAGAGAGGGAGAAAAGAGGGGATTTGATCAATAAGGATGATATAACTGCAGGACCTTTGTGTTTTAAAAGGTCCACATGACATCACCTCCTGATTAATTCTTACTTCACGTTTTCTTTCTTTCTCTCCTTGCTTTCTATAACATATGGCCTGTCCTCGAACCTCCCGGTAGAAAAGACGATTGGTATTTCCTACGTTATTTAGCGTGTTTAGACTAATACGTTTCTACGAAAGTCGTCCACCTAGAGACCTTTATTTGACTTCCCTCACTTCGACAGACGCAACCTCCACCATGCCTGCCCCAGAAACAGGGTACTTAGGTTATGATAGCAGACTCGGGGCTTTCAAGGCTATAGCACCTCACCTACCAAACCTCCTCCTCAAGTCGACAACACATTTCCTCTCGTTAACCCCACAGTCTCGGTGTTGGGATCTGCGGACTACGCTTATCGTCGAGTTTTTGCGGGGCCTCCTCGTTAAGACGGCCAACATAACCGTCGAAATGTTTCAAAACTCGACTACTAGGCAACAAAAGGTTGATCCGGGCGCTTGGAAGGTGGATGTACAGATTCCAGTCGATGGCGCGGACGGGGAATCGGCCGAGAACCTTGTGCGAACAGTTATTGAGGAGCTCGGAGATGTGGGTATTGGGCAATACATACCCAAAGTGGGGGCCGAGAGTTTAACCGGGGAGTGGGTTGGTAACAGGAAAACCGCTCCCGGGGAGGAACGAGATGAGGCAGCCGAACGGCGGAGGGAGAACTTGAGCGAAAAGGAAAAATATGATGGCTTGATGAAGGAGGTGGAGGGCGGGGAGGGTAGTGGGGTTGTGCTGTGGTTGCATGGAGGCATGTTTTTTTATATTTTTTTATCATTTTTATCTTTTATAATTAGCTTGAGCAAGACGGTATGGTGCTAACCGACTTCTAGGAGGATATTAGTAAATCTCTCACCACTTCCTCTAGTATTCTTTGGCTTACTAACATTGATATAGCTTCTGTGATCCCGCCACCCACCGAGCCCTTGCACGTAAAGTAGCGGAGATTACTCAAGGTTTGTTTCATCGAGCAATCTGGACGACCATTTGCTAATTTCTAGGCCGTGTATTCCTTCCGCGGTACCGCCTAGCCCCGCAAAACCCCTTTCCAGCGGCCCTAATCGACGCCCTGATAAGCTATCTATATCTCCTATATCCTCCGCCAGGTGCCTTACACTCCCCAGTACCCGCCTCTAAGATTATCATTGGTGGTGACTCCGCCGGAGGTGGGCTGGCTTTCGCACTTTTACAGCTCCTGCTGCACTTAAACCGCAAACCGGGGCCCGCCTCTGAAGGTGAGGATGGGGACTTCTCGCTGGCATCTCCACAGGCAAATTTTAGCATTCCTTGGCAGTCATCGCAAAGATCTATCCCTCTACCAGGAGGACTAGTGGGATCAAGTGCCTGGGTAGATATTAGTCGATGCCTCGGTGAGACCCGCTTGCCAAATGGGAGTAGAGGAAGTGAGGAGGAATGCAAGGAATGGGACTACCTGCCTACACCTGCACAACAGCGAGAGGGAAAATATCTTCCGTCCCCAGCTTGGCCGGCAAATCCAGGGAGGACACATGTATATCCCCTTATTCTCATTTCTCGGAGGGATAGAGCACTAATCTACACAGCTTTATGCCCCGGATGAGCTGATTACTCATCCACTTGTTTCTCCAATTGGTGCTGAATCATGGCATGGATCCCCGCCAATCTGGATGTGTGTTGGGGATGAGTGTTTCCGGGACGCGAATTGTGGGCCTCTTTCTCGCTCTCATCAACATCTCTGATACTAACGATCGTAGTGTTCTTTGCCCACCGACTTTTGGCGTCTAATGTCTGCGTTCGCTTCTTGAAGTACACGGCCATGCCACACTGCTTCCAAATAGTAGCCCCACACCTTGAGGTCTCGAAAAAGTGTGTTGCAAATATGGGCGAGTTTATCAGAGCTATTTCCACAGGTGCAAGTGTCAAGGTTGGCCAGACGAGAATTAATCTAAAAGGGGACTCCAAGGGAGAAGTTCTTGATGACGAACTAAGCCTGGGTGGACTGAAACTGGAGGACGTTGCTGCATTAATGAGGAGGGAGGTAAAGCTTTGGAAGGAGCAGGCGCAGAGGGAGAAAGAAATTAAAGAGGTGGCGAGAGTGTAGACATGTATTGGGCTGTAAGCTGTAGCAGAGTAGAGGTATGGATGAATATTTCGGGTGGATAAATGTGTTTTGGCGATAGTTTTTCGTATGCGTTTAATGAGATTATTATTTGAGGTATCATAGGTGGTCACTCGGGTTGTAAAATTGATTTCGTGATTGTGGGTGGGGGGTGGCATCTGAACTAGTTGCTTGCCGGAGTTTGGGCACGCGCGGTTTCCTTGTCAGGGCCGTCAGGTTTGTCTTTCTAGTGGTCCGTTTGCTTTCTCTTCCTTTGTTAATATATTACACAATCGTTCCCTTTTGTCTCTGTTTATCGTAGTCCTACACAAGTATAAAAACATTCTCCTTTACGCACGATTAGTTAATATTCCTCTTTCGCATATATAGTAGCCTAAAAGATACAAATTCGATATCAACAGTGCGCAGACTGGAGCCAGGAATCAGCCTTCTTTGGCCGAACCGTGGCATCGGCCTCCTCCCGCCATGGCAATATGTTCTTGGGTAGATCTCTAGGAACCACCCCAGGCAACTTCAATTCCCTCATTCCCAAAACCGATCTGACACCCTCCCTTTTATTTCTCCTAAACTCAAGTGTTGAATTTCAAAGGTCGAATCACAAACTTACGCTCCGGAAAACAACTGATACATAACCCCCAGTTCTGATAGATGTGTCTCTTCGGCACTTCCCGGACCCCTCCATATCGATGAATTTCTCAAGTACAGTCGCTGTACGCACTGGCAAGACTTTTCTCCCCCGCAATCCACACACCTCTCTCAAGAGCCCTCCTCCCCCGGAGGCCCCTCAATTACCTTTCGCTAGATATTGGATTGGGCTTGTGATATCTGGTGAATGGAATTGAGTGTTTGAATGCCGGGGATGTGGGGGGAGTATAGCGGGGTTCATTATCAGTGATTCCGTTAAGATGGAGAAGTGCTGGGGGGGGGCCTCAAGGAAATAAGCTCTAGAAGATTCTTGAGTACATAGGTATAGTTTGAGTGTTGGCTCCTTATATTTCTAATCTGTGGTGGTTTGACGGAATGTCTATCTACTCCCATCCGGGTAATGGCAGCCGCTCTCACAATTACCTACACTGCTCTGATTTACTATTCAGGCCCCGTCTTAAAATTTGGTGGTCTGTTTTCTGAATATCAAGCTGTCTGAATACCCGAAGAACTGGAATGGAATAAAAAATGTGCTAGGACGTTTGAATTACCCTTCTCCGCTAGGCAAAGGGAAAAAGCACCGCAATCTCCGCCATCAATTGAGACTAATTAGAAGGGGTGGGCTCTGTGCCTCGCTAGGAGAGTTAGCCACACCGTCTTAGCACATTTTTTATTCTTTTTTGAGTTTTTACGGTATCAAGTTGTGACAGGAATGCACAAGTAATGAAGCTATTATTCCATATAAAAAGGGCCAAGCTTGTAACTAGATGAATCGGTCTTTGCCTCTCATGATCCAGTTCGCCGCATCTTAACTTAGGAAACCCAGCTCCTTCGATATACTGTTTTTCTACCATGGTATAACAGATGCTGGGTAGTCTGGGGATGGTATTGGTGCTCCCCCGAATCTAGGTAGTGATGTTGAACTTGTTGTGGTACTTTGACCGAGTGAATGGGTGGCGGTTTGGGAGCAGCAAGTAGTTTTTAAGTCAGGGGATATGACGTGGTACATAGTCTAGAAAAGGTGGTTGAATCTTAGTAATAGAACTAGAGGATTTAAGTGTTCCGAGGAAGTTTGAACCTTGTAGATACTCTTTTGTGGAGAGGTTGCTGGATGATGTCCAGTGAATGAGCAGCACTGAGATGGAATCTTTCAGAGATTATCAAGACCAGGGGGAAAGAGAAAGCGTGGGTCAGTGGGTGACCTACCGACCGGCTTGCGGGGGCTGTTGCTCACTTATATGCAGAGTAATAGGAAATCTCGTGATATTTCCTCAGTCTGTGAGCATACCCAGCTATAAACTTCAGAAAGTAGTTAGGGGGCTGTGCCTTCCATGGCGTAAAGGGTATAAGAAACTAGGACTATCCTTTATCGTTAGTGAGCCGTGACTAGCTTTATGGGAGGCTCTGAGAAGGTTTTTTTATATAGGAGACGAGGTGTCTTATGACGGAGTGTTCAAAAGGAGGCCTGAGATTGTTGGGAGCTAGTATGACATGTCTGGGTAGGGCCCTGGTGCCCACGTGACTTACAGCTGTGATAGGTAGTACATGCAAGTATCATACTAGTAATCCGGGGTTTCTATTCTACCTTCACTAATCATTTCGCTCGCTGCGCCATTAACTAATCAAATATTCCAGCTATGTTTAGACTGCAGGTGTGGGTGGGTGGCTATGGGAAATGCGGCCCCTGGCCTCACCAAGCGTAGGATCTTCCTACCAAACTACACTTCGTTCACTTGTCCCCAGTTCGAGGGGTTTTTGTGGATTTTCACAGCCCTTGTCTGCGGGGCCTATTTATTGGCCTTTAGTTGTCGTATCAGGGCACAATCCTCCTAAAGCACTAGTTTTCAGGGAGGTATCACACGGTAGAGAGAAATGGTGGATATATGAATCCCATATAACCGCTGTATGATATCCTACAGGATCTCTCGGAAAACTCATCCGGCCGAATAACAGGGCATAATCGGCTCATACTCCGGGCGTCGTTAGGGTCGCGAGCTAGGGGTCGGCGGTGTCGGGATTAGTGATGTGAGGATCTTGATGTCTCGAGAGAAATCCAGCACTCCAGAGGTCAAACCCCCGGGCATGTTGTGTTGAAGTCACACCCAATTGGGCAAGTGAGAGTCGAACGTTTAGAAGAAGTCCTCGCCACCCCTACGAACCCACAGGATTGGGCTATTTCTGATTCTTATTTATGCCCTCTATGAGTTATCAGGCTGTTCTTAGGATTTAAGTATCATGCCTGGTATGATGGCTACTCTTGGTTGCTATCGTCTCCGGAAAAAAACTTTGGTTTACATTTCTTGATAAGTTCTAGTCGTTTAGCTCATAATATTACGGAACTTATTTCCCACCCAAGGAGGAGACACTACTATTTGACATACGGCCTCCACATCAAGTCCGAGAAGTAAAACACCACTTACCCCACCGCACAATCTTGGCAACAAAGGGAATGGGCTCCCCCCCTCAAGTTTTCCATCAAAAATACACAAGTTTAGCCAACCACTGGAATGGCACTGTATCATACACAGCAAATTTTGCTCTTCAAAAAGTAGTCAAATGAGGGAATCACAGAGAATCTAACTTTTTTCCCCCGGCAACCACTGGAAGCAAGTGTGCGGAGCCAGCTGGTATGGCTGTCACAGTCAAATCGACCTGATAAGTTGTCATGCAGAAATCCCATACAAACTGACTGCCTCGGCACTACTTTCGGGCTCTTCTCTTAGAACTCTAACACTCAGAATTGCTAGGATTTTTTTTCCATAACCAGGTGCTCAATTGTATGAACCTTCACATCAAACTGTGCCATCTAGAAAATCCCCGGGGGTTTTTTTTGATAATATTAATTTGGCAGTGGGCAAACGCCTTTTGAAAATGAGCATTTTGTGGGGAAAACTTGGTGGAGGCTCGTCTCTTTTGTTGCCAAGATCGCGCACCTAAAAAGTGCGACCCCTCGCACCCCGCAGTGCGGCCGGCGGGCCGGCCGGACAAACCAATAAGGGCCCGCTTGGCACACCGTGGTTTGAGATAGCCGTGATCTGAAATAATGATTTCCAAATCATATTTTGAAATCACTGTTTGCAAACAAACAGCCCTCCGCCAAATGTGACCGCAATTTTCGATTTTCCATGTCACAATTTGGGGCTGACTATGAGGAGACCTCAAGGATCACTAGTATCATACTTACTAACAAAATACCCAAGAGTATATCATACAAAAAAAAATTGTAGCCCCAAATATTCACACACATTGTGAAATTTTCCCAAATCACGATTAGGGAACGCCACCAGCCAAACACCGTGAATATTTCAGATCATGATTTGCGTCTAAAACATGATCTGAGATAGCGAACAGCTCAAATCGCGGCGTGCCAAACAGGCCCTAAAGCACTACCACGGGGGTTAGCAGAAACCCGGACGGTTGCCCCTTCCAGTATCATATTATCATACAACGAATTTTTCACACCGTACCGTGCCGTGCCGTGTAGTTCTAGACTGCTCAAGCCTCCTAGTTGACCTAGGAACATTATTAGCCAAGATAGTGCAACAAGCGCTTTAGCCAATCACATCCTGGTATCCGGGTGCGTGGATTTAGCGGCATGATCAATTCTTTCGTTAAAGGTCCGAACAGATGTCTTCGGCATATCATATGATTGGATGATTCTGACCTCACTTCTCGCGGTGAAGGCACATGGGAGGATAACTGGAGGTTGACTGACTTCAACTGGTCAGTTTTATGCGTGTTCCTCCTGCTCCTCCTCCGGCTTGAACTCGTCTGCTGGCCTCGCGGAATGATAGCCGTGACAGTGTTAAAGCGGGGGAGGGGTAATGGGGGGCGGGGGGGTACTGTCGGAGAGAGAGTGGGGAGAGTTTTGTGCTTAAAGTCACGGATTTCTTCTATGGATTGAAATTCTCGACCAGAGCACATTCCTACTATGGATTCACACCCTCCTATCCCTTGGGAACCTTCAGGCAGCGGTAATGGGCCGATTTTCACGCCCCTAGACATTCAGATATTTAAGCTGGGAGCGCCAGTCTTCGCTATTTCGTTCGTGGTATACTTGCTTCTCTACTCCGAAAATCCCTATGCAATCTTCTTTTATAATTGCTTCCTGAAGCCCTTCTCCCGAAGCTCGGCAGGGCGGAGCGGCGATCAGCAGGATGCCCTAGAGAGTTTTTACAAAGGGCAGGCGGGCGTATATGATGTGACGCGGGGGCTTTTGCTCAAAGGGAGGGAGGAGATGTTGGCCCTCGCTGCGGCGCAGCTGAAGTACAGGATTAAGAAGGAGGGAAGGAAGGTGGTTTGGGTGGATATTGGGGGCGGTACAGGGTTTGTTTCTTATTTTATCGGGGGAGGTTGAGGAAATTATAGAGAGCTAATTGGGGTTAGGTATAATATTGAAACGTTGAACAAATATCTTTCGGTTCAAGGGTTCTTTTCAAAGGTTTACTTGGTAGATCTTAGCCCGAGCTTGTGTGATGTTGCAAGGGAGAGGTTTTCCAGACTCGGGTGGAAGAATGTGGAAGTTGTGTGCGTGGATGCCCGTGTATTCAGATTGGAAGAGAAGGCCGACTGGATTAGTATGAGTTATTCACTGTCTATGATCCCTGAGTACATTCCCTCCCCCCGAGTCACCCCCTGCTCTCAGCGTTTATAGCGCTGATTTGTAAAGCTTCTATTCCGTCGTCGATTCTTTCTCAAATCTGTTATCGCCTGTGGGCATAATTAGCGTTGCGGACTTTTACGTACAGTCCTCGGCCAACTTTGCCGGAAAGACCTATACCGGTGGAGTGCTCAGCCGCCATGTAAATTGGGTTTCACGGCAGTTCTGGAGAGTGTGGTTTGAGTTTGACCGAGTTAATCTTGACGAAGGAAGGAGGGACTACTTGGAGTATAGATTCGGGACTGTATTAAGCGTAAATGAGCGGTAAGTGCTAGTCCTAGTATCATACCCGAAAAGTTACTTAGTACATCGCAGCAACCGTATGCTGGGTGGGATCCCCTACTATATCTGGATAGGCTGCCAAAAGCTGGACACAGTAACCGACGTCCTAGCGCTCGTTGAAGCAGCTGCTACTGAATCTCCATTCCTCTCTCCGATCCACCACATGTCAAAAGTCCAGGCGAATGCTCAACCTTCGGATACCATGCTCAAACTCCGCTCTAAAGGGTTCGAGGCTGCGGCCCTAAATCTTGCTGCGAACATTCCTCTCCCGAGCGCCTTATACCAAAATCGTCACTGGAGAATCTATTATGACGAGCTCTTACAGAAGCACACACAATTTAACAATTCCTATATCTACGCCTTCACTTGGGAAGATCCACGAGTAGATCAACGTATACTAAAGATCAGGTCAGATGACGTTGTGCTGGCTATCACTTCTGCAGGGGACAACATTCTGCACTACCTCATTGAAGGGAACCCTAAGGCAATCCATGCTGTAGATCTAAACCCAACACAAAATCACCTCCTGGAGCTCAAGCTAGCCGCATTCTCGGCACTACCCTATGAAGATATATGGAAGCTTTTCGGCCTAGGCCAACACGAGAACTTCGGAGAGCTGCTGGTGAATGAGTTGAGTCCCCACTTATCCTCCCGCGCCTTCCAATATTGGTTCGGCCACCGACGAGCATTCAACCCCCAGTCCGGCGGAGGGCTGTACGAGACGGGACAATCTCGACTCGCGATTATCACCGCAAAATGGCTTTTCCGCATCTTCGGTGTGTCAAAACACGTGGAGCGTATGTGTGTCGCCAGAACACTAAACGAGCAACGCGAGATCTGGAGATCCAAGGTCCGCCCCGTGCTACTCTCCCAGTGGGTTAGCTGGGCTATAATCGACCGCGAGCAGTTCCTCTGGAGAGCTCTCGGCGTGCCGGGGAATCAGCGGGATATGATAATTCACGACCACCCACAGCCCGCTCAAGGGCAAGACAAAGACAGTGGGAGAGCAATGTGGGAATATGTAGTTAATACCCTAGACCCTGTGGCCGAGAATAGTCTCCTAGGTGAGGATAACTACTTCTATTATCTCTGCCTCCGAGGCCAATACACAGAGAGGTCCCGCCCGGCGTACTTGTGCCCTAAGTCCCATCAAAAGTTGTCCCGCCCCGGAGCATTAGACAATATCCACATCCACACCGACGAAATTAACGATGTCCTCATGAGGATTCAACCAGGCACGCTATCCATCGCAGTCATAATGGACTCGATGGATTGGTTCGAAGCGGGTGGCGCGGAAGCCAGGAAGCAAATCAAGTCGCTGAACACTGCAATGAAAACTGGCGGGAGAGCACTCATCCGTAGCGCTGGCCGGAATCCCTGGTATATGCGTGTATTTGAAGAGGAGGGGTTCAAGGCCGCGAGGGTTGGGGATAGAAGCCCTGGGGCATGCATCGATAGAGTTAATATGTATGCTTCAGCGTGGCTGTGCACGAAGTTTGAGGAGGGGGGGAAGTTCCGGGGGTAAGGTTGAAGAGTTGGGGGTTCAAGTTAAGGTTTACAGATAGATAGAGTCCGTTTTGTTTTCGGTTTAGTGTGCCTTAGATTAAGGTTATTTTTGGCTTGGCTGACGTGGGTTTCTGGTGCCGGGGTGTGAAGGTTGTGGAGAGTTTTTGAAAGCGTCGGGGGCAGTGTTGGCATGAAGGGGAGGGTATGCCCACGTTTACGAACCCTCCCGAGGCCCAAAGAGGTTCGGAAAATCCGAAATAATAATATTATGATAAATGAATTGGTAAACAACATACTTGTTACAGGACATAAGTGCCCGAAAATGGGTGGAATCATTCGTATGGGCGCGCAGACACGCACAGATGTTTTGCCATATATCTCCTTAATCCCTGTTTTCGGGTACTTATGTCCTGACAAGTAAAAACCATGCTTAATTTAGAGTACGGATATCCCTCCATTAGCTCTCAACGTATCTGCCCACATTTCTTCGTTCACACTACCGGTATCACTTTCAGAAAATTCTAAGAGGGCAGGAAAAAACCCCTCTTCCCAATACTATCATATGTCCACGTAACTAAACAGAGTCATAGACTGAGTCGGAATTCCCATCATAGGATGAAAGTCTCTGAATTCGTACAGAAAAAGCAAAAAAAAAACAACGCCCACAATTTTAGCCTTGGCGAACTCCCCCGATTAAAGGCCGTTTGATGAACCCCTCACACTCCACCCGTCAAGTCCTCCGTCGGGACATTAGTCGGGGGGGGGGGGGGGGTAGTTTAGTCCGGGGCTGTTAACGAGGGTGCGTTTA